>Ga0209702_10000009_pt1 | contig 340763 bp, 281 predicted proteins | sample FRY01_FD_187210 | JGI IMG/M metagenome (GOLD analysis project Ga0209702, IMG submission 187210) | Freshwater microbial communities from Lake Fryxell liftoff mats and glacier meltwater in Antarctica - FRY-01 (SPAdes) (version 2) | ecosystem: Environmental > Aquatic > Freshwater > Ice > Glacier...
CCAAGGCTGTCTGTAACGCGCCCGCGAGCAATCTGCTGCGATCGTTCCAGGTTGCATCAGCAACCGCAAGCGGCGAGGGCAGTAAATATTTTGGAAGCGCGAACACCATCACCGCGAATTCCCACACCAACAATCCCGCGCCCAATACCAACAACGGCGGCAACACGGCGGCGATGGCGCGCTTCATGATGCGGCCGCCATTCCGCCGCGCAATTCGTATTGCACCACTGCGCAAAAACTTGCAAATTCTACAGTGAGTCTTCCATCTGCATCACGACTTGGCAGCGAAATTGGAATTGGAATCTGCGAGATGCCAGGTCGTCCGCGTAACACCAGCACGCGTTCGGCCAGCAACACAGCTTCTTGAATGGAATGCGTCACCAGCACGGCGGTGGCTCCGCTTTCGCGCACCAACATCAGTAACTCTTCGTCAAGGGCGATGCGCGTCACTTCATCCAGTGCGCCGAAGGGTTCGTCAAGAAGTAACAAGCGTGGACGGATTACCAACGCGCGCGCCATCGCCACACGCATGCGCATACCGCCAGAAAGTTGTGCGGGCATTCGGCGCTCAACACCACTGAGTCGCATGCGTTCAAGCATGGCGCGCGCGGCGTCGAGTCGTTCGCCCCGCGCGATGCCCTCTAATTCCAAAGGCAACGCCACATTCGCAAGCACGCTTCGCCACGGAAGCAAGCGACCCTCTTGAAAACAAAAACCAATATCGCGCGGGCCAATGTGCAGTGGCGCTCCCGCCGCATCTTGAAATTGAATCGATCCAGAAGCCAGCCCAATCAAGCCGCCAATCGCACGCAGCAGCGTGGTCTTGCCGCCGCCGGAATCACCAACGATTGAGACAAATTCACCGGGCGCAATATCGATCGATGCTTGTGCAAGCGCCTCCACCTGATCGAAGCGAACGCATGCTTGGCGCACCGACACGCTCACGCCTTGGCTCTGCGCGGCGCTGTTCGCGCCAGCATCCCCGCTGGTCACTCGACCTCGAGCTCCACCACGCATCCTTCTCCACCGCGTGGCAGTGCGGCTTTCAAATCAGTGACCATCATCTTGGGATCAATTTCTGTTGGAAAATAAATCAGCAAGGAAATTTGATTCTTGCTCTCCACCACATTGCTGCCCTTCACACGGCAGTGCTTGGTGTGCAAGTAGTCAAGCACCGTGGTGTAAATGTCGCGCACATTCATCTTGTCGCCAACCCGCACCTTCAAGCGTCCGCTGAGATGGCTTTCAAGCCACATGATCAAGCCCCACGAGAACGCGGTGACAAAGATGGCTGTGGCGAATTGCCCCAAGCCGCATGCCAGTCCGATCAACACCACCAGAATCGCCTTGCCGGTGATCTTTGGATTTCGCAGGACGGTACGAAAGCGAATCAAACCACCGATGCCAAAGATGACCAACGCCATCGTGCTGTCCACGCTTACAAGTTCTGCCACCACCGCGCCCACCATGCCCAGCATGATCAAGGTCTTGCGCTCTTCAAGATCACTCAGCGGATCGATGCGCGTGCTGCGCCGAGGATGCATCGCCAGAATTAATGACATCGTCACGCTCAGCAGCAGACCTATGACCAGCCGCAGAATAAACCACGGATGCGAGAACTGGCTGAAACTATCGCCGAGTCGATTGAACGAACCGTTATTGCCAGCGGTGCCAGAATTCTCGCCGAGCGAAGAAAACAAGCTGCTGGTTTCCTTGCCCGCGAAGGCAATGCCCGCGAGTGAGAGTGCGATGATTGCCGCGATGCGAACATGTCGTTGATGGATCTTCATAATACTCCTGTGCTGCGCAGGGTAACTTGCGCGCCGAACTTACGCACAGCCACTGAACCCATGGAGCCCCTATGAACTCTCGAACCCTGCTCGTCCGATCATGCCTATGCCTTCTGCTTTCCGCGGCCTGTCTCGCTCTCTGCTTCGCATGCAGCGATGACAAGCCCGCCCGCAAGCATCACCACGATGCTGCGACAGATGTGGAAAATTCCAAAGCGGCGCCGGCGATTGCCGCCACCGCGCCTTCGCCTGCAGCTGCACCTGCGCCCACACCTGCCCCTGCCACCGCCACTGCGCAGGACGACAACACCAAGAAAGATAAAAAAGATAAGAAGGATAAAAAAGATAAGGCCGACGATACTTCCGGCGCGGCCACCAAAAGCACTGATAACGCTGCGGATAAAAAATCCGACAAGCGCGTTCACGACCATGAACCCAAGCCCACCGATGTGCAGTGGCTACTCACCATGCATGGCGAAGATGGAAAACCACAGGGCATCTGGGGCTTGACTGGCGAAGGTGAATTGAAGGGACCGGTGAACGCTCCGCTTGCAAGCGGCGCCGCTGGCTTAGCGCCGCACGATTTGCGCGGACTCGCATCGATTCCAGGCGGAGGATTTCTGGCGATGAACGCCTTCATGAAAGACACGCGCATTCTGCACTTTGGTGCCAAGGGCGAGGATGGCATCTATCCATTCATTGACAATTTCACTGCACAATCCCCTGCAAATCCTGTGATGATGCACGCCTATCAAATCGCCGTCGCCCCCGATGGACAGGTGTATGTAAGTAATCAAGACAGCAACACAGTGACGCGTTATGTGGGGCTTGGCCAACCCAACGCCGGCGCGCCGCTTTCGCCACCACTGGCCATGAGTCATCTCGCCGATCTCGCGCCCGGCGTGATCATTCCAAACGCGAAGAACAGTCCAGAGGGCATCGCTGAAGTTCGCGGCATCGCCTTCGGTCCCGATGGGTTGCTGTATGTCTGCGATCGCACCGGCGCGCGCGTGAGTGTGTACGACACCACGACTGGTCGTCGAACAAAAATCGTCGCCGATGCAAGCAATGGTTTGCAGCATCCGATTCAAGTCGCCTTCGCACCCGATGGTCAGAGCATGTACATCGGCGACAATGGTTGCGACAGCATCTTCAAGGTGCAGTTGAAAACCGGCGCCGTAAGCACCTTCGTACAAAAAGGTGCAGGCGGTTTGAAGGCGCCATCGGCGATGGTGGTGAAGGGCAATTGGTTGTATGTGGGAAGCCGCGAAAGCAAGGAAATCTTGCGCTTTCAACTTACCGATGGCTCACCCGACAAGAAACCTTTCGTGAAATTGCCGGACAATCCAGAGTTTCTGCTGCATTTAGCGGAGTAAGTGTGCGAGCGGTGAATGTGTGGGCGGCGCAGGCGTAAGCGACGAATGCGCCAGCGGTGAACATGTTGGGCGGCGCAGGTGGATTGTGATGTGCGAAGCTGCAACGCATTCTCATCGGTTCATGATTTGCTTCCACGGTGATTCCAATGAATCACCGTGGAAGCAAATCATGCATCACTTGTATCACCAGCATCACCCGCATCCAGTTTCGACTTCGCGCCCATACGCAGCGTCTGCCAATGATCAAAGGTTGTCTGCCGCGCGATCAACCACGCGCGATGGCCGCGGCCTTGGGCAAAATCAAAACTGCGCGTGCGCTGGGTCATGTCACGCATGGCGAAGCCTTCGGGCAAACCACCCGCGTCCAACTGCAAGCCGCGCGCGTTGCTGCTGAACCACAGCACGCCTTGTGGAGCCAGCCATGCGCGCATGCTCTCCACCAACTTAGGCCAATCGCGTTCGATGCTGAAACTTTCATCGCGCATGCGCTTGCTGTTTGAAAATGTCGGCGGGTCGCAGACAATCGCGTCGTACTGTTCGTTCTGACTCGGTCCATTTCGAAGCCATTCCATGCAGTCGGCTTGAATCAGTCGATGCGCCGGGCTGTGATCAAATCCATTTAACTGCATGTTGCGCAGCGTCCACGCTTGGTAGGTGTTGGATAAATCCACCGTGGTGGTGGCCGCCGCGCCGCCCGCGATGGCATAGCAGGTGAAGGCGCCGGTGTAGGCAAAAAGATTCAGCACGCGCTGACCCTGCGCACGCTGCCGCACCAACTGCCGTGTGATGCGGTGATCCAAAAATAATCCAGTGTCGAGATAGTCGCTCAGGTTCACTTCAAAGCAAAGCCCATGCTCGCGCACCACACGCAACTCGTTGGCTTGATCGGTGCGCTCGTATTGACCCTGCTCGGAATCCTCCGCCAGCTGCGATGCATCCTGGTGCTGCCGCTGCTTCTGCCGCCGCCGCGTTTTGATAAATAAATGCTGCTGCGAAATACCTAAACCCTGCACAATTTCAGCCACACATTTTTCCCGATGCGCTTGCGCCAACTCAGGCGTGTCATCGCGGGTTCGCGGATGCAACCACGCCACGACATCGCCCGCGTACCAATCCACCACCAATGGAAACTCTGGAATATCCCGCTCATACAGCCGAAACGCCTCGATTTCCGCGCGTTTGGCCCACTTACGAAGTTGATCGTAACGCTTGCGTAAACGGTTGCCCAGCATGCCACCACCCTATCCATCTTGGGCTTGCCACGCACCGCCGATGCCTTGGGTGAGCCGTTGCCAAAATGTGGCTACTTCGTTACTCTTGCCGCCCTTCACGAAGACGCGAGTTTTCGAAGACACCTTTATAGAGGGAATCCAAACCAATGACGAACCGTTTTAATCGAGGCCTTACCGCTCTCACCGCCATCACCCTTTCCGCCTTCTTCGCAGCGCCCGCGCTTGCTGGCGAAGCGGATTTGAAGGTGCCTTCCATTAACCTTGCCAACTTCAAGTTTGGCAGCACGGTGATTCAAGGTAACTATCTGATGATGATGGGACTGATCGTGTGCATCCTCGCCGCCTCCTTCGGTTGGCTTCAGTATGCGCAGACCAAGGCGCTGCCAGTGCATAAGAGCATGTCCGATGTCAGCCACATTATTTGGGAGACCTGCAAAAGTTATCTGTGGCAACAGGGAAAGTTTCTCGCAGTACTGTGGGTGCTGATTGCGGCCTGCATGCTCTATTACTTTGGCTACCTGGAGCACAAGAACGGCTTCTCGCTCTTTGTCATTTTGTCGGCAAGCGTGCTAGGAATCCTTGGAAGTTACGGCGTTGCCTGGTTCGGTATTCGCATCAACACCACCGCCAATAGTCGCGCCGCCTTTGCAAGTTTGAAGGGCGAGGGCTTGCCTGTGATCAACATTCCGCTGCGCAGCGGTATGAGCGTGGGCTTGCTGCTGGTCAGCGTGGAATTGTTCTTCATGATTGTTATCTTGAAGTATCTGCCCTCTGAACTTGTCGGCCCAGCCTTTATCGGCTTCGCAATCGGCGAGAGTCTTGGCGCGAGCGCCTTGCGAATTTGCGGCGGCATCTTCACCAAGATCGCCGACATTGGCAGCGATCTGATGAAGATCGTCTTCAAGCTTCCAGAAGATGATCCTAAAAATCCTGGCGTGATCGCTGACTGCACCGGCGACAACGCGGGCGACAGTGTTGGTCCAACCGCAGACGGATTTGAAACCTACGGCGTCACTGGCGTAGCGTTGATCGCCTTCCTTGCGCTTGCGCTTGGTGGCACTGAACTTGGCGACACCACCTGCGCCAAGTTGATCGTGTGGTTGTTCACAATGCGCGCGCTGATGATCATCACCAGTCTGCTGAGTTACTTAATCAATGACGCAATCAGCGCGGCGAAGTACGGCACCAAGAAGGAATTCCCTGAGGAAACCCCGCTCACCATGCTTGTGTGGATCACCAGCATCGTGTCGATCGTCGTCACCTTCCTGGCCAGTTGGGCATTGCTCGGTCAGTTTCATGAGCAAGCGATTGTGGCGGTCGAGCCAGCGGTTGCGGTCGGTGCCAATGGAAAGGTGGTTGCCGGTGCGGTTGTCACCGAAGCCATCGCCGCCTTCCCAAATCTGTGGTGGGTGCTTTCGCTGATCATCAGTTGCGGCACGCTCGCGGGCGCAATCATTCCTGAGCTCACCAAGGTTTTCACCAGCACCTCAAGTCGCCATGTGCGCGAAGTGGTGAACGCCAGTGAACAAGGCGGCGCAAGTCTGAACATTCTCTCGGGACTTGTCGCTGGTAATTTCTCGGCCTTCTGGAAGGGACTTGTCATCGCCGCATTGATGGGCGTGGGTTGGTGGGCCAGTGGCTTTGAAGATGTGCAGCGCTTGATGCCACCCAAATATGATTTCGCAGCCCCCATCTTTGCCTTCGGCTTAATCGCCTTCGGCTTCTTAGGCATGGGACCAGTCACCATCGCAGTGGATAGTTTCGGACCAGTCACCGACAACGCGCAGAGCGTCTTTGAACTCAGCCAGATCGAAAAGTTGCCCAACATTAAAGCTGAATTGAAGCGAGATTTCGGCTTCGATACCAACTTTGAAGAGGCCAAGATTCTGCTTGAGAAGGGCGACGGCGTGGGCAATACTTTCAAGGCAACTGCCAAGCCTGTGCTGATCGGCACCGCGGTCGTGGGCGCCACCACCATGGTCTTTGGCATTATCTTGTTGCTGGACAAGCTCTACGGCGGTGCGGTGGAAAAACTTTCCATCGTGCGACCCGAAATCTTGCTCGGTCTGCTTGTGGGTGGCTCGGTCATCTATTGGTTTACCGGTGCAAGCATGCAAGCTGTGGTGACGGGTTCATATCAAGCGGTGTTGTTCATCAAGAAAAACATTAATCTTGATAAGGCCGTTGCCAGCGTGGAGGACAGTAAGGAAGTCGTTCGCATCTGCACCGTCTATGCGCAGAAGGGCATGTTCAATATCTTCATCGTGGTGTTCTGTATGGCGTTGGCGTTGCCATTCTTCAACCCCTACTTCTTTATTGGCTATCTGATTGCCATCGCCTTCTTCGGATTGTTCCAGGCCATCTTCATGGCCAACGCCGGTGGTGCATGGGACAACGCAAAGAAGATTGTTGAAGTGGACATGCGCGCCAAGGGCACTCCGTTGCACGAGGCCACTGTGGTTGGCGACACTGTTGGCGATCCCTTCAAGGACACCAGCTCAGTCAGTTTGAATCCGGTGATTAAGTTCACCACGCTCTTTGGATTGTTGGCAGTGGAAATCGCGGTGCAGCCGCAGATTGCTGCATACAAGATGTGGATTGGCGTGGTGTTCTTCGCCATCGCCTTGGTCTTTGTGTACCGCAGTTTCTACAGCATGCGCATTCCTGCCGAAGAGAAGTAATCCACTCTGCCTCATCAGGTATTCATCGCGGCCCGCTGATTGCAGCGGGCCGCTTTCTTTTTGTGGTGCTCGCACTTCTATACTGCCCTCGCCTATGCAAAGCGACTTTTGGAATCGCACCATGCTTCAAGCATCAAGCGGCAAGCTGCCTGGAGCCATCAGCGCAGCGCGTCTTCAGCTGCGCATGAAGCCCAAAGACGCTGAGGCCGCCGAGTTACTTGGGCTGTTGCTGCAACGCTCGGGCGAGAACGAGCAGTCGTTGCACTACCTTCGACTTGGCGCGCAGTGGTTGCCTGATGATGAAATGCATCTTCATAATTTTGCTGGTGCGCTACTTCGTAACGGCATCATTGCTGAGGCAATCCAAGTGTGGCAACGCGCATGCACCCTGCACCCCCACTATGCATTGGCGTGGATGGGAATTACCAGCGCGCATCTTGCAAACAACGATGCTGCGCAGGCGCTTGAAACCAGCGCGCAGGGTCTGGCACTACAACCGCACTGGCCAATACTGGTGTGCTTGCATGCAAATGCGCTGACTCGTGTGGGCCGGCGTGAAGATGCCATCCACATATTGCAGACGTTTTTACAGCAAAACCCTGAGGAAACAACGGTGCGTTCCAATCTGCTGGTGTTGCTGAATTACACAGCGCGTGATCCCAAGGAAATTTTCGTGCAGCATCAAGCCTTTGGAAATGCGCTACCAAAGCCCGCCGCGTTAAGCGCAAACCCCGAGGCTTTCGTTGCGAATGCAACCCTTCGACTAGGCGTGCTTTCAAGTGATCTGCGCAATCATTCTGTAGCTTCGTTTAGTGAGGCATTTCTCTGCAATGCCCCCGCCAATGTAAAGGTGATCATCTTTTCAAATGCACAACATGAAAAAGACAAGACTGTCGTTGCAAAATTCAAAGCCGCCGCAGATCGTTGGCATGATGTTGCGCTGCTTGATGATGCCGCGCTTGACCAAAAAATTCGCAGTGAACGCATTGATGTATTGCTGGAGTTAAATGGTCACACAAGTGGCGACCGCTTACATGCGTTGGCGCGCAAGCCCGCACCGGTGATTGTGAGTGCGATTGGATATCCCAACACGACTGGCATGTCGGCAATCGATTGGCGCATCGTTGATTCGATCACCGATCCTTTAGGCAGCGAAATATTGTGTACAGAAAAACTTCTTCGTCTCGATCCCTGCTTTCTCTGTTTCACGCCGCCCCAGCATGCGCCCATGCCGCGTATGCCTGAAGCGTCGCAGCCGATCACCTTTGGGTCATTTAATAATGCAGCAAAAATCGGCGCAGAAACAGTGGCGCTGTGGTCAAGCGTGTTGCGTGCAATCCCCCAATCACGACTACTTTTAAAGTCACAGTGGTTGCTTGAAGCCGCAGCACGCGAAGATTTGCTTGCCAACTTTGCGTTGCAGCAGGTGCAGCGTGATCGAATCGAACTGCTTGACTACGCCCCCAATCTTCAGGCGCACCTGCTGCTGTATCAGCGCATGCATGTTGCACTCGACACGCTGCCCTACAACGGAACCACCACGACCTGCGAAGCGTTGTGGATGGGTGTTCCAGTGATTGCGCTGCGTGGTGATCGACATGCTGCACGGGTATCGGCAAGTCTGCTGACCGCCTGTGGCATGCAGGAATGCATCGCCGAAAACGCCGAAAACTTTATACATCTTGCCACCACGCTTGCGAAAGATCTTGATCGCCTACGTGCCTTACGAGTCACGCTGCGAGCAACGCTCTCGGATTCCATATTGCTTGATTCGGCGAACTATGCAGCGCGTTTCTATGGGGCGCTTCGTGGATGTCAGGCGCAATCCACGCGCACACAATAATTCATCGACGCTGCGCTGTTCCTATACTTGTCCGCAGTATGAATGCACTACGAATGCTTCTTGGAATTGTGTTGGCGTACGCGCTGTGTGCCTCTGCGGCAAGTTTTACGCAAGCTGCTGTAGCAGCCAACGGAACGGCAAATATCCCTCTTTTTGCTGGCTTGCAAAATGCCGACGCCAGTCACACAAGCACCGAACCACCGAACACCGCAGCCCAAGACGATGCACCCGGCATGCCAAAATGGATCTTGCATGGCATCAAGGAATATGGTGCCATCACCATTTTTTTCGCTTTCGTTGTCAGTGGTATTGGATTGCACTTAAGTGAAGATTTAATTTTAATTCCGGCAGGTTGGTTAGCCGCCAATGATTGGAAACTTTTTGCCAAGTTTGCAGTTGCCGCCTATGCCGGCATCGTGCTTGGTGACTCCGGATGGTTCTGGATGTGTAGAACCTTCGGCACGCGCGTGATGCATACAAAAAATTTCAAGCGACTCTTTCATCCACGGCGTCTGTTGGAAATTAAATGGCAGATCGATCAACGCGGTGCATGGGTGCTGCTGGCTGCACGCTTTATTCCCGGCACGCGCACGCCGGTGATCACCATGTGCGGACTACTGCACATGGCGTGGTGGAAATTATTGCTGGTTGAATGCAGTTGCGTGCTGATCAGCGCGCCCATGCAAATGATGATCGGCTGGCTGGCATTTCATGCGGCGGCTCAAGCCGGTGTCACTAATACATTCCACCAAGTCATGGTGGGTGTCTCGGTCACGCTTGCCGTGGTGATCGGCTTATGGCTGCTGCACAAGTGGCTAGAAAGTCGCAAATCCAAACATCGACCTCCCCGCGCGAGTGTGCGGTGGTTGCGGCATTTTCAAGCAAGTGCAACCACCATGAAATCCTTTGAAAGCGCCACGAAGCATGTCTGAAGAATTGTGGAAGCGGGCGAAACAGATGCAGGACAACGGCCAATCAGAAGGGGCCATCGCGATGGTGCGGCTGCATCTAAAGATTCGACCCAAAGATTTCAACGCGCTTAGTTTGCTTGGTTCGTTGCTGCAAATGTCGGGACAGTTGGATCAAGCGCTGCATTTTCAATCGCTGGCCATGAACGCCGTGCCCAAGGAAAATGCATTTCGCCACAATTACGCCAACACCCTGCTGCTTGCTAACCGCACCAAAGAGGCGGTGGCGCAATGGGAAATCACTGTGAAAAATGATCCACAGTTCGCCATGGGTTGGGGCATGCTCGCCGCGAATTACCGCAAGGTTGGCGACCCCGAAAAATCCATCGAGGCCGCCAAACGCACGCTGCGATTAAATCCAAACTTTCCTGGCATCGAGGGCAGTTATGCCTTTGCACTCGCCGATGTCGGTCAACTTGTCGAAGCTTCACAGGTGTTGCAATCGGTGGTACATAAAAATCCGGCTGAGCATCAAGCCAACTCAAGCCTGTTAATGCTCTCCAACTATCTGCCGCAATCTTCACAAGCCGTCTTTGCGTTGCATCAAAGTTATGGCCGAATTTTTAACGCGGCGACACCGCCGCAGGTGCCTGATCGCGACCCTGCTCGAGCGCTGCGCATCGGCATTCTCTCCAACGACCTGCGCTATCACTCGGTCAGTTTTTATGTGCGTGCTTTCATGCGCCACAAGCCAGAAGGCGCGCACATCATTGTATTTTCAACTGCACCAGCGCAAGGGGGCGAAGGCAAGCAGGCGGTTACATTTCAAAATGCCCAGACCACAAAGGCTGATGACACCACCTCGCAATTGCGCGCGCTCGCAGACACATGGCTTGATGTAGGCAACTGCGACCATCCGATGTTGAATGCGATCATCCGTGAACAGCGCATCGATGTGCTGCTCGAACTCGCTGGCCACACCTGGGACAACCGACTTCCAGCGATCGCCCTCAAGCCTGCGCCGGTGATCGTGACCGCGATCGGTTATCCAAACACCACCGGAGTGCCTGCGGTGGATTGGCGTTTAGTGGATTCCATCACCGATCCAATCAGCAGCGAAAGTTATTGCACTGAGCGATTAGTGCGGCTGGATCCCTGCTTTCTCTGCTATTCGCCACCAGCGCACGCACCCGAACCAACGCTTCCTGATGCATCGGCCGCTATCACATTTGGTTCATTTAATAATGCGCAAAAAATAAGTTCAGAAACCTGCGCGCTGTGGGCACGCGTCATGGCTGCAGTGCCGGGCTCGCGATTGCTTTTAAAATCAGAGGGCACCAGTAACGCCGCCGCGCGCGCCAATCTTCTGCAAGCGCTTACCAACGCGGGCATCGCCCAAACGCAGATTGAAATGGTGGGCTGGTTCGATGACCGCGACGCGCACTTGCGCTTGTACAACCGAATTCACATCGCCCTCGACACCATGCCCTACAACGGAACCACGACCACCTGCGAAGCGATGTGGATGGGATTGCCAGTAGTGTGCATGCGCGGCGATCGACATGCCGCGCGGGTCTCGGCAAGTTTGGTTTCCGCAGCGGGACATCCCGAATGGATCGCAGAAAACGCTGAGCAATACGCGCAGATTGCAATTCAACTGGCCACCGATCACGCCACGCTTACAAGCACTCGCCACAACCTGCGTCAACAACTGATCGCCTCGCCATTGCTGGATGAAAAAAACTACGCGCAACGATTTCACGCAGCGTTGCGCGCATGCTGGGCCGACTGGTGCGCTGCTCATGTCTGATCCACAACTGCAGCAAGCCATCGAGCAAGCGGAGAGCGGTCAACTTGATCTGGCCATCGCCGCACTTCGCATGCGTGTGCGACTTCGACCCAAGGATGCCCAAGCGCTGTCGCTGCTTGGCTCGATGCTGCAACGCGGTGGAGATTTTCAGCAGGCGCTGCATCACTTGCAACGCGCCGTTGAACTGGCTCCACACATTCCTGCCTATCGAAATAATTACGCCTTCTCGCTGCTCAGTCATTTGCACAATGCACAGGCTCGCGATCAATGGCTGAAAGCAATTGAACTTGATCCCACCTACACCTTCGCATGGATCGGTCTTTCAATCGCCTACACGCTGACCAAGCAGTGTCCTTTGGCAATCGAAGCTGGCCAGCGTGCGATTGCATTGCAGCCAGAGTGGCCGGGCGCTACGGCGAATTACGCCGCTGCCTTAGCGCGCATCGGTCGAGTGGGTGAAGGCATCGAAGCAATCGAGCAACTGCTTGCAGGCGGATGCACAGATACGAAGTTGTATTCAAATCTATTAATGTTGCTGCATTGCAGTGAGCGAACAACGGAGCAGATCGCCGCATCGCATCGGGCATTCGCATCGGTGTGTCCTACGCAACCGCAGCCGCCCACGCCGCTGGCCGATCCACTTCGCACACTTCGCATCGGCATTCTCTCTGGCGATCTTGCCGATCATTCGGTGGCCTTCTTTAGTCAAGCGCTGATGCGTCACCGCCAGCCTGATGCGCGCATGATTGTGTTCAGCAGTTCGGTGCCGATGAAGCACGACGCCTTCACCCAGCAGCACAAATCTCAAGCCGATGCTTGGTTCGATGTCGCTGCGCTTGATGATCGCGCACTCGATGCGCTTATCCGCCAGCAACGCATTGATATTTTAATTGAACTTTCCGGTCACACCGAAGCCAATCGACTCACTGCTCTCAATGCCAAGCCCGCGCCGATCATCATCAGCGCGATTGGATATCCAAACACCACCGGTCATCCATGCATTGATTTTCGATTGGTGGATTCGATCACCGATCCCCCAGGGAGCGAACATTTGTGCACGGAGAAGTTGATGCGACTTCACCCCTGCTTGCTCTGCTACACGCCGTGGCCAGAAAGTCCTGCGCCCGCGATGCCTGCGCCGGGCACACCGATCACCTTCTGCAGCTTCAATGTCACAGGAAAAATTAGCGCCAACACGATCGGTTTGTGGCGCGCAGTTTTGAAGGTGTTGCCCCACTCGCGCCTGCTGCTCAAAAGTCAGTCCATGTCCGATCCAGCGGCGCGCGCGATGCTGCTTGAACGCTTCGTGGCCGCCGACATCGCCGCATCGCGTCTGGACATGATCGACTATTCGCAGAAGCGTCACGATCACTTGAATCTTTATTCTCGCGCGCACATTTCTCTTGACACCACCCCCTACAACGGAACCACCACCACCTGCGAAGCGTTGTGGCAAGGCGTGCCTGTGGTCTGCATACTTGGGGACCGTCACTCCGCGCGCGTGAGTGCAAGTTTGGTTTCCGCTGCGGGTCACCCCGAGTGGATCGCGCGCTCACCCGAAGAATTCACCGCCATCGCTACGCATCTTGCCAACCATCTTGACAGGCTCGCCGAACTTCGCACAAATATGCGGGCACAGTTACGCGCGTCGCCACTTCTGGACAGTAGCGCCTACGCACAAAATTTCCACCAAACTTTGCGTCTGCGCTGGAGCGAGTGGTGCGAGCAACACACGACGAAATAAAAAAACGGCCGGCAAAGCCTTCCGTTTTTTTATCAAGAAGTCGGGGCGACAGGATTTGAACCTGCGGCCTCTTGGTCCCGAACCAAGCGCTCTACCAAGCTGAGCTACGCCCCGCACAATCGAGTGATCAAATCCAATGCAAGCGAGCACATCATCCTACTCGACTCATTCGCTGAATGCATCTGCGACAAAACGGAATTCCCAGCTGGATCAGGAACTCCAGAAATCACATTGATCACAAAACCGCCGTCGGGTTCGATGCCAACTCGATCACGGGCATCTCATTCTCAAATACAAATGTTGCACACGCACACATCAACAGAGAGCCGACTGGAAACATCCAATGCACTTGCAATTATAATCTTGCCAGTATTTTGTCGTGGCGACTTTTTATAAATACTGGTTTATTATTTACCTTTGCATGACCAAGTGATGTCCGCTGTTTCAGTTGCACCAGTTCCTGCTCGGCGGATCTCTACTTTGTATGTGTTTGGGGTCATAACAGCATCCATTGTGATCGTTACTGTGGTTGCGTTCGGACGACGGCAGACCTCTGCTGCATCCAGCACATCCAGCATTTCGTCTGCCGTTGCCATATTGACCAGTACCTTGCTGGCGCTCACAGTGGCGTTCACCCGAAGTTCAGATTTGAAAAATAAAAGGTTCCTGACACCTTAAATTCCTCACGAAGCGAAAGAGCGCGCCACCCGAAGGGTGCCGCGCTCTTAAGCGCAGTGGGCGGAGAGGGACTCGAACCCCCGTAGGCATAAGCCAGCAGATTTACAGTCTGCCCTCGTTGGCCACTTGAGTATCCGCCCAAATCATCTTCCCAACCGCTTGGGAGGGGCAGGTTATAGCCCAGCCGTTGGTTTCAGGCAATGCACATGAGCCCGTTTTCCACTTTAACATAGTGCACAACGAAACCCGCTCACGCCCATCGGTATCGTGGCGGCGGAGGCCAAGGCTGATAGCCAGAAAATAGCGGGTAACGAAACACCCGATCTGAAACATTCATTCAATAAAATCCTCGCGATTTATCGCCGCAAGTATTTGAAATTACCAGTTGGCCGATCGCTAAAATCACAAAAGAATCATGTATTTATCCCTAAAATCCAAAATTGAATTTGTTTATTTGCCAAATGGGGCTACCTTGCTGTATTAGTTCTATACCCAATGGAACTGAATTTGTCTTCTTTAATGTTCTCCCCATTTCCCCTTTCGGAGTCAATCAATGTCGCTGACCACCAAAATTTGTATCGCGTCCTGTTTAGTTGCCACTGCGTTTACCGCATCGGCAAACGCTGATCTGATCGCCGGCTGGACCATTCCATCCGCCCTAACCGGAACACTAACCGCCGCCACCTACACCGTGGGTGCTGCGAACACAGGTAACCAGACCGCAGGTTCATCCCTTAGCGGAACGCACGCGTTGGCAACAAGCGTGTGGAGTTCGCCATCAGGCAACGGATCGTCCAACTCCTTCTCAAGCAATGGCTGGAAGACCGACGACTATTACCAGGTGGCAGTGAATGTTTCGGGCTACGAAAATATCACCTTCTCCTATGACCAGACTCGCAGCAGCACTGGACCAGCGACATTCAGTTTAGAAATGAGCGTGAATTTTGGCGCCTTCACCACCGTGCTTTCAAACTATGCGGTTGTGCAAGCTGGTCTCGCGGGCTCGGGCACCACTACTTGGAACCCAACTACTTACCAAGCTGGGTTCACCATGAATTCTGGTGTGATGACTTCGGCCGCCAACTCATCTACTGTCATCTTCCGTATCAAGGACTCAGCTGTCACGGGTGCAACCACAGGTACAGGTCGCGTGGACAATCTCTTTGTATCAGGAACGCTTCTTCCAGCCCCAGGCGCCGTCGCCTTGGTCGGACTCGCTGGCCTTGTCGCCCGCCGTCGACGCAACTAATTGACCGATACTTTCTTAAATCGACACTACATTAAATCGACACTACGAATATGGTCGTTCTGACTCCGACCTACGCATCGCACGGCTTCAAACCGTGCGATGTTTTTTTTGCATATAAATGCTGTACTCCGTTTGATCCCACCTACTTAGTTGGCGCTAATGCGCTTTGCGTGTCAGCGGTGCGCGCCAACTTTCGCGCGGTTGATTCGGATGGGCATCGATGGTTGTGGCCTTGTGCCCCTGCTCTTGCGCCTGCACACGAAAGCATTCGAATGTTGTGTCGTTCAGATAATGGTCGAATGCTTTCTTCGTCTGCACCAAACGGTCGTGCATCGCGCATGGGTCACCACTTCCACAAATGCCACCACCAAATGGACAGGTGTGGCTTGTATCCACACGCTCAAATAAATCGAAAGCATGACGAAGCGTAATCTGCTTTGGATCACGAGCCAGCGCGTAGCCGCCACCCGGACCAGGCGAACCAATCACTAAATGACCTTGCGAAAGCGTGGTCAGTAACTTGGCCACCATCGGTCGAGGCAACCCGCGGTTATCTGCGATTTGCACCGATGAAAGGCGCGTCTTGCCGCCATCCCAAACTTCTGAGAGGTAACTTAATGCAGCGATGGCACGTTCGGTTTGCTTTCCGTACATGTCATATGAAATACACCAACAGACCAACCGAATCAAGATCGGTATTTCTTGAATTATGTTTATAGTGCTGATTGAGTCACATTCCGCAGCGTCGGCCTTCATTATCTGAAAGAAACCCAGCAAATGCTCAATCGCAGATACTTTCAAAGTCAGATCATTGGTGAAAAGCGCCAAGTAGCGTATAGTGGGTCGATGCGGGACACCTTCCTGCCTTTTTGTAGGCCAAACATAACGGAAGAGGACATTGCCGCCATCGGTGATGTGCTGCGCAGCGGCTGGATTACCACTGGCCCGAAAGTTGCCGCATTGGAAGACGCGGTGGCTGCCCGATGCGGCGCGAAGCATGCGATCGCCGCAACAAGCGGTACCGCGTTGATGCATCTTGCCTTGCAAGCCCATGGCATTGGCGCTGGTGATGAAGTGATCGGCCCAAGCATGACCTGGGTGAGCACCCCAAACATGGTTGAGCTTCTTGGTGGCACCAATATTTTTGTGGATGTAGACCGTGACACGCTGCTGGTTTCGCCCGAGTCAATCGCGGCGGCGATCACGCCACGCACCAAGTTGGTGATACCCGTGCATTACGCCGGCGCGCCGGTTGACATCGACGGCATTCGCAGGGTCTGCGCTCGAGCGGGTGTTCCCATGCTTGAAGATGCAGCGCACGCGATCGGCACACAGTACAAAGGCGTGGAAGTTGGCGGCGGCGACACCGCGATCTTCTCGCTTCATCCGATTAAAAATATCACCAGCGGTGAGGGCGGTGTGCTGACCACCAACGACGCGGGGCTGGCGAAAAAAATCCGTCGACTTCGATTTCATGGTCTTGAGATGGACGCGCACGATCGCGCCCAACAGGGACGCAGTCCACAGGCCGAGGTGCAAGAGCCCGGCTACAAACAAAACATGGCCGACATGAATGCGGTGCTTGCGTTGGGGCAGTTGCCGCGCTTGGATGCATTCATCAATCGTCGTGATGCGATCAGTCGCTTGTACCGCAAGGAACTTGCTGGGCTCTCTGGTGTGATTCCACTGGAAGATCCTGCGTACAGCCATCGACATGCGCGCCATCTGTTTGTGGTGCGCATCGACGAGCGCAAGGCGGGACTTGATCGCACGGCATTTATGCAAGGCTTACAGCAACGCAACATTGGCACGGGCATTCATTTCTTGGCCAGTCACACGCATCGCTGGTATCGTGAGCAGCGTGGCCACTGGATGGGCAAGCTTCCACATACCGAGTGGAATTCAGCACGAATCTGCACCATTCCGATGTTTCCAGATATGACTGACGGTGATGTAATAGATGTGGTGCAAGCGATCAAAGAAACCCTCGCGTCGGCGCATGTAGCGATCGCAGGAGCCGCGCGATGAGTAGCTCTGTCAGCGTGGTGGTGCCGGTATTTAATGAGCGCGAGAACTTGCCCGAACTGGTGCGACGCACACTTGCTGCTGGCCGCGCACTTGGAAGACCGTGGGAACTTGTATTGGTGGATGATGGAAGCCGCGACGGCAGCGCCGAAATGTTGCAGGACTTCGCCGCCGCCAACCCCGGTGAAGTGAAGGCGCTGCTGCTGTATCGCAACGCCGGTCAACACAACGCCATCCTGTGCGGCTTCGCTCACGCGCAAGGCGACATCATGATCACGCTTGACGCCGACCTGCAGAATCCACCTGAAGAAATCGGTCGCTTGGTCGCCAAGATTGACGAGGGCTTTGATGTGGTGGGCAGCGTTCGAAGTGATCGTCAAGACGCAGCCTTTCGAAAAATTTTCAGCGGTATGGTGAACCTGATGGTGCGACGCTCGACCGGCGTGATCTTGCATGATTATGGCTGCATGTTGCGTGGCTATCGACGCAAGGTGGTCGAAGCAATGCTGACCTGCAAAGAGCGCAGCACCTTTATTCCAGTGCTGGCGAATTTGTTTGCCAAGCGTGTGACTGAGATACCCGTGCAGCACGCGGAGCGCAGTGCGGGCGTGAGTAAATATTCTTTTTTCAAATTGATCAGCCTGCAATTTGATTTACTCACATGCATGACTGCGGGGCCGCTACGCATGCTGAGTTATTTTGGCGGTGCGATCTCGGCGCTTGCCGCGCTTTTTGGTCTGCTGTTGCTGGTGCTGCGATTTGCCTATGGTGCGCAGTGGGCTGGCGACGGAACCTTCACGCTGTTCGCAATTCTTTTCTTCTTTGTGGGCGCCCAATTTGTGGCCCTTGGGCTGATGGGCGAATATGTGGGTCGTATCCACGGTGATGTTCGCGAGCGCCCCCGCTACATTCTTGACCGCGCGGTGGGTGACACGCTTGGCGAGCGAACAACTGTGACAACTGCAACAACGACATCAACTGCAACAACAACTCGAAGCCACGCTTCGTAAGGAACCAATGACTATGCGCACTATTGTCTTCGCGTATCACGAAATCGGCGCGGCCGCTCTTCGTGCCACCATTCGCAACGGCTTGAATGTGGTGGCGGTGTTCACCCATCGCGACGATCCCAACGAAGGTGGTTGGTACGCCAGCGTTGCGCGATTGGCTGCAGAACACGGCATTCCAGTGCATGCGCCGGATAAATTGGATCATCCGATTTGGATGGATCGCATCAAGGCAATGAAGCCTGAGTTGCTGCTTAGCTTTCATTATCGAAATTTAATTCCCAAGTCAGTTCGCAATTTATTTCCAGCTGGCTGCGTGAATTTACACACCGCCATGTTGCCGCTGAATCGCGGTCGTTGCCCGATCAATTGGGTGCTGGTGCATGGCGAAAAAGAAACTGGCGTCACGCTGCACTTCATGGGCGACAAGGCCGATGCCGGCGACATCATCATGCAACGACGCGTGGTGATCGCCTCTGATGCCGAAGCGCGTTCGTTGACATTTCAAATGGCTCGCGAAAGCGAAGCGTTGCTTGACGAAGCGTTGCCGCTGGTGAAATGCGGCAAGGCGCCGCGCACGCCGCAAGATGAAAGCAAAGCCACGGTGAATGGTCGTCGTTGCGCCGATGACGGACAGATTGATTGGACTGGCTCCGCCGAAAGCGTGCACAATTTGGTGCGCGCTGTGGCGCATCCGTGGCCCGGCGCTTTCACCTTTGCTGGTGCGCGAAAATTATTCGTGTGGAAATCGGCGCTGACCACGGGCTCGGGCGCACCTGGTGAGGTGATTTCAAGCAAGCCGCTGGTGGTCGCCTGCGGCAGTGGCGCAATTGAAATTGTGCAGGGTCAATCCACCGATGGCTTGTGGGCAAGCGGCGAGCAGTTGGCCAGCGAGATGAACATCGTCGGCAAGATGAAGTTTGGCCGCGGTGCTGCGGCGGTGAAAAACAACAAGCCCACACGCGTGCTGATTCTGGGGGTGAACGGTTTCATCGGCAGCCATCTGAGTGAGCGCATCTTGCAGAATGAAAACTACGAGGTGTATGGCATGGATCTGAACTGCGAAAATTTGGGAACGCTGGTCGATCATCCGCGCTTTCATTTTGTTGAGGGCGACATCAGCATCAATCGCGAGTGGGTTGAGTTTCATGTGCGCAAGTGCGATGTGGTGCTGCCGCTGGTGGCTATCGCAACGCCAATTGAATATGTGCGCAATCCACTGCGCGTGTTTGAACTTGATTTTGAAGAGAACCTGCGAGTGATTCGCGATTGCGTTCGTTTCAATAAGCGCATCGTGTTTCCAAGCACCAGTGAGGTCTACGGCATGTGCACCGATGGCGAGTTTGATGAAGAGACCAGCAACTGCGTCACCGGTCCCATTCATAGACAGCGTTGGATTTATTCAACGAGTAAGCAGTTGCTCGACCGCGTGATCTGGGCCTATGGATTTCAACGCGGGCTTCGATTTAGTCTGTTCCGTCCTTTTAATTGGATTGGACCACGCTTAGATTCGCTTGATTCTGCCCGCATTGGCAGCAGTCGTGCGATCACACAATTGATCTTGAACTTGGTCGAAGGCACGCCGATTCTGCTGGTGGATGGCGGCGCGCAGAAGCGTTGCTTTACCGATGTTGACGAGGGCATCGAAGCGCTGTGGCGCGTGATTGCGAACGAGCACGACACCTGCAACGGTCGCATCTTTAACATCGGAAATCCTGTGAACGAGGCCAGCATTCGCGAACTCGCCGAAATGTTGGTGGAGGCGTTCGATCGTCATCCCATGCGCAACATGTTTCCACCCTTCGCTGGCTTCGCCGAAATTGAAAGCACGCGCTACTACGGTCAAGGCTACGAAGATGTGCAACATCGACGACCCAACATCCGCAATGCCAAAACCCACATCCATTGGGAGCCAAAGATCACCACACGCGACAGCGTGGAGCGCACCCTAGACTGGTTCCTGCGCCAACATGCACGCACCAACGGCCTAACGGCTGCAACGCGCCCAGGGACTGTCCCTTCAGGGACTGTCCCTTCCGCTGCAACCTCCGCATCACGAAAATCCTAACCCCGCGTGAGCATCGGCCTACGCATCGATGTGGACACCTTTCGCGGCACACGCGAGGGGTTGCCACGCCTGCTTAAAACCCTGCAAAAACGCGGCATTCGCGGCACATGGTATGTCACGCTTGGTCCCGACAATATGGGTCGCCATGCCTGGCGATTATTCAAGCCCGCCTTCGCGTTGAAAATGTTTCGCAGCGGTGCGCCAAGTTTGTATGGCTGGCAGATTTTATTTCGCGGCACGCTGTGGCCCGGGCCAGTGATCAGCGAGCATCTGGCAGCCACGCTGCGATTGCCTGAGCAAGCAGGACACGAAGTTGGTGTGCATGCGTGGGATCATCATCGCTGGCAGATGGGCGCAGATCGATTGCCCTTACAAGCAATGAACGCTGAGTTGCAACGCGCGATCGACGCCTTCGTCAGGGTGTACGGCCGCCAGCCACGCACCGCCGCCGCGCCGGGTTGGCGATTCGATGAACGATTGCTTGCGCTGCCGGCCTCGCAAGGATTTGCCTATCGCAGCGACACGCGTGGACCAGCCGCTGCATTTCTTCCTGTGGTTGCGGGCACGCCGATGCAGCAGCCGCAGGTGCCAGTTGATCTGCCAACTTTTGACGAGGCTGTCACGCGCGGCGTCGATGCAGATGAAGCCTGGAACCGCGCGTTGCTTGCACGCATCGCTGATGGCAAGCCGCATGTACTTACGATTCATGCCGAAAGCGAAGGCGGCATAAAAGCCCATCAATTTGAGCGATTTCTTGATGCGGCAATCGCCGCGGGACACACCTTTGAGCCCTTGCAAGATTGGCTTACGCACTTTCCTTCGCCGCCACTTGCGCGTGTGCAACGCGGCACAATCGCTGGACGCGAAGGTTGGTTGTGCGTGCGCGGCGCGTGAACGCAGCGAAGTCATGAGGCAGCATCTACCATCCTCACTGATGAACACACGCAAGTTGTGGATTCAAGTTGGTGTGCTCTTTGCGGTGGTGTATCTGGCGCTGTTGTGGGCGCGTCCGATGATTACTCCCGACGAGGCGCGCTACGGAGCGATGGGTGCGGAGATGTTGTCGATAGGCGAATGGTTCAAACTTCGTATGGTGGGATTCACCTATTACGAAAAGCCACCGCTTGGAACTTGGTGTATCGCTGCAAGCATCGGGGTCTTCGGTCACAACGCCTTCGCAATTCGATTTCCATGCGCGGTGGCCTCGCTGATCACTGCGATCGCGGCTGGTTCGGTGGCGCGGCGTATGACTGGTCGCCGCGAAGCTGCGCCACTGGCGGCGATGGTGCAACTGACCACGCTCTTTCCAATGGTGATCGGCACGGTGGCGCTGCTCGACCCCATCTTCACAGCGTTCACCTCGCTGACGCTGGCGTGGTTTTTTGCGGCCACGCAAGAACAGCGAAAAACACAGGCAATCTGGCTGCTTTTAAGTGGTGGCGCGGCGGGCTTGGCCTTTATGACCAAGGGCTTGCTGGCCTTTGCGATACCTGCATTGACGGCGGCGAGTTATCTGTGTTGGCAACGGCGCTGGAAAGATTTGTTCACTATGCCATGGCTGCCGATTATGGGCGCGGTAATCACTGCGGGTCCGTTGGCGCTGTTGCTGCATCAAGCCGAGCCGGGCTTCTGGAATTACTTTATCGTGGTCGAACACTTTCGTCGCTTCGCGAATCCTGATCCGAATCAGCATGTGGAACCCTGGTGGCTGCTGATGCTGGTGTTACTAGGTGGAAGTTTGTTCTGGCTGATCGTGTGGCCACGCGCATTCAACTCGCTGCGCGGTGTGGCGTCGATCGCACACGGATTTCGTTTTTGCCTCTGCTGGATCGTGCCGCCATTGCTGCTGCTCAGTCTTAGCGCAGGCAAGTTGCCAACCTATATTCTGCCGCTGTTCGCGCCGATTTCTGTGCTGGTCGCGGTTGGGTTGCTGCGTTGGCGCGAAGGCGTAAAGCACTCGTGCGACAGCGGCACAAGGATTGTGCTGTTGCTGCTGCGCGTGCTGGCGCTGACGGCGTTCGTGCTGGCGATTATCGACACGCACACGATTGGCATTCCACAACTGTGGCTTGCCCACGCCGCGCCGCGTTGGGTGTTGATTGGTATCGCGTTGCTGACATGGTCAGTGCTTGAAAGTTTCTCGCATCGCACAACGCAGCCAATGCACTGGCTGGCTCGATCGATGTGGATTCCAGTTCCCATGCTGCTGGCGCTTCAATTACTGCTGCCGGATGCGTTGCTGGCAACGATGAAGGTGCCGTGGCAGATACTGCACAACAATCATGCTGCGTTGATGGCAGCCGATCATGTGGTGGCAATACATTCGGTGGGTCATGCGGTAAGTTGGAGCACTGGCCGCACCGATCTGCTGATTGTCGGTGATCCAAGTGAGTTTGATAATGAATTAAAGATCGAATCCGAGCAGGGTCGACTGCTCTCGCTGGAAACCTTAATGCAACGCATTCCGCAGTGGACCAGCAACGGTACGATTGTTTTGGCGTTGGAAACCGATCAAGCAAAGATGCTTGCCACACGATTTTCAAAGTTGGTGCGCAGCCTGCAAACCGATCGCGACCTTACGCTGCTGGTGTTGGGGGCTTATCCGGATACTTCGCCCACTCGGCCTTAATTCGATCGTAGCGTTCAAAGAAAATATCTACCAACTCGGGATCGAATGCCTTCCCGGATTCGGTACGAATAGTTTCAAGCACTTTAGATTCTGGCCAGGCGTCTTTGTAACAACGCGCACTGCTTAAGGCATCAAAGACATCGGCGATCGCCACGATGCGTGCAAAGAATGGAATGTCGCTGCCAGACAAACCCGGCATCAGCGGCATAGCGAGCAGCGTTACGATGTCACCCTTCGCTGCGGCGATATTCACAGGGCCTGGATAACCATTTCCATCCCAACGCTCATGGTGATGCATTGCCACTTCGCGGGCATCCTCGTCTAGGGAGTACATCGCGCCAAGTACCGAGTGATATTTCATCTTGGTGTATTCCTGATCAGTCAACTTGCCAGGCTTTGTTAAAATGTTATTGCTGATACCGATCTTGCCAACATCATGCAGCATGAGTGCCTGAAGAAACCTTTTGCGCGCAGCAACTGACTCTTGCTCTCGCAAACCATGATTGATCGCCCACCCGTTGAACAATTCCAAGCCGACCGAACTCACTCGCTTGACATGCGGATAGGTTTCTCTTGGATCATGCATTTCAACCAAATGAAGCATCATTTCGATCATTTCGTCTAATTTTAGTTTGCGCTCTAACGAGATGGTGATCAGCGTGGCGTAATGGCGAAAGGTGGCTTGATCCGTATCTGAAAATTTTTCGCGTGGCAGAGAATCCGTTTCGATTGGATTGATTGCCAGTAATACGCCAAGCGGCCGGCCAGTATCGGAGACCATGGTGCTGATCAACACCGGTCGATGCGCGAAAGGCGGCTGCTGCAATGGGGCAAGAGCGATTGCATCAGCTCGCTCAACCTGAAACACTGCGCACTTTAAATTCTCTGTAACCACGCTGTGCGAATCGGTCATACGACATCCCATAAGTTCACCCTGCAGCGTCAGATTAGAAACTGAATTTGTATAGCGAACAACAGTTTCATCTTCCTCGCGCAGAAGCAACGCAACGCACTCACAATTTGTCTTCTGTACAACATTTTTAACCATGCGCAGCAAGAACATATCAAGTCCAAGTTCGCTAAAGTCCACTTCGCTCGCCTCCACATCGAGCATGCGCCGGGTCTGTTTTTTCACCTCGCTGGTCAAGCGCTCGCGCTGCGCAAGCCCGTTCGCCATGTTCTTTAATTCTCGCATCCGCTGACGAATTTCAGGCGAGCCCGAGGGTGTCAATGCGGCATGGAAGTTGCCCTTGTTAAGTTGCTGTGTGAACTCGCGGATCTGGTCAATCGGTTTTAAAATAACAATGGCAGTGCGGTGACCAAGGAACACTGCAATCACCACCGACGCGCCCAATGCGGCAAGTGCCAACTCGGCAGTCTGCAACAAGTATTCATAGATGTTGTGATTACGAATTACGACCACCACCACGCCGGAGTGATCTGTAAATGGCAACGAGACACCAAACCAAGTGCCCAATTCAGTTTTGTACCAACCCTCCTGAGGCCGATCAAGGCTATTTGAATGCTGCTCAGACAAAGCCTGAACTGTTAAATCAGTATTCACTTCGTGCATGGGTCCGTCGTCCACCTTGGTGAGAGCCAAAAAATTCCATTTGCCCGCATTCTCAACCATCACGCCGACCAAAGCCCACGGGGTTTCAATTTTTTCATCTTTGTTTAATGTGGCAAAGTAGCTTTGCAGATTTTTCAAATCGCGCTGCATCTGAGCCAAAAGTTTAGGATTTTTCTTGGCGGTTTCCGCAGATATGCCATCGGTCTCTAACGACACCAGCACGCTTGCGGCCAAAGAGTGCGCGCTTGCCACAATTGCCTCGCGCACCGATCTTTTCAGCAACATCGCACTAGCTACCGCCATCATGCTGGCGGAAATAAACGCCACCGCGAGCACCGCCAATAACATGCGACTACGAAGGCTTAATTGCATAACAAATTTTGTTGAGTGAGAAAGCCGCCGATCGGAATTGAACCGACAACCTCATGATTACAAATCAAGTGCTCTACCAATTGAGCTACGGCGGCAAAAGTCATTTCACAAGACTACCGCGCCGAATCCAGAGTGCCACCAGTGCGACATCGGCGGGGTTGACGCCGGCGAGGCGGCTGGCTTGGCCGATGGTGGTGGGTCGAAAGCGGCGGATCATTTCGCGCGCTTCGGTGCGCAGGCCTTTCACATGTTCAGGATCAAACGCGGCGGGAATCGGCGAATGTTCGCTCTCTTGTTGACGACGAATTTCCGCGCGTTGCCGAATCAAATATCCGGAATAACGCAGGTCGGTCACCACGCGGTCAAGTTGTGCGCGATCAGGTGGCGACGCCAGTGCCGCCGCAAGTTGATCCAGCGTGGCATCGGGTCGACGCGCCCACTGCGCAGCGTTGGTGCCTTCGATGCGTGCGTTTTGTAAGGCATTTCGCAGCGTTGTAAGCATTTCACGCTCACGATCAAAAGCGTTCCAGCGGCTGTCCGGCACCACACCCCACGCGCGACCGAGTGGCGTAAGACGCTCGTCGGCATTGTCGCTGCGCAAACTTAGGCGATGCTCGGCGCGGCTTGTGAACATGCGATAGGGCTCGCGCGGTTGACGCACCACCAGATCATCCATCAACACGCCGATGTAGCCCTGATCGCGACCGATGCGAATGCAGGGCAGACCCAACACCAGACGCGCAGCATTTAAGCCGGCAACCAACCCCTGCCCCGCTGCTTCTTCATAGCCGCTGGTGCCGTTAATTTGTCCAGCAAGAAAAAGTGCCGGAACTAATTTTGTCTCCGCGGTGGAATCAATTTGATGCGGCCACACCATGTCGTACTCCACCGCGTAACCGTGGCGCAGTATTTCTGCGCGCTCGCAACCGGGCATGTATCGAACTAATTCAGTTTGAATCTCTGCGGGCAGACTGGTACTGATGCCGTTGCAATAAATTTCATCGGTGAACAAACACTCGGGCTCGAGGAACACGCCGTGACTTTCACGCTCGGCGAAACGCACAACTTTGTCTTCTACGCTTGGGCAATAGCGCGGACCCTGTGTGGTCTCCATGGCGCCGGCATACATGGGCGCGCGATGCAAGTTGGCGCGGATCAGTTCATGCATTGCATGGGTGGTGTGGGTCTGACGACATTCCACCTGCGGCAACTTTGGAAAAACACCTGCCTGCATGCAGGATTGTGGAAGAAAGCTAAATGGCTGCGGCGGCTGATCGCCGAATTGCGCAGGCAGCGATTCCCAGTCGATGCTGCCGCGGCGCAAACGCGGAGGGGTTCCAGTTTTTAAGCGCCCAAGTTCAAAACCTAACTCGCGAAGGGCTACAGAAATACCGGCGGCAACGCCCTCGCCAATGCGACCACCCGCGGTACGCGCTTCGCCAGTGTGCATCAGCGCGCGCATGAAAGTGCCGGTTGTCAGCACCACTGTGTCGGCACGAATCATCGGATCGATGGGCGCGCTGTGGGCATCGGCAACAAACACATTGGTCGCCATGCGATCACCGATTGCATTGGATTGCAATGCTTCGTGCGAGACTCGCCAGACATTCGCAGGTTGTTGAAGTTGCACACCAACGCAGCGACCCTGTTCAACCAGAATGCGCTCCACTAAACCTTGCAGCACGCGCACGCCATGATCGGCGAGTAAGCGCTGCACTTCGGCGGGATAGGCCTGCTTGTCGCATTGCGCTCGCGGCCCACGCACCGCCGGACCTTTGCTTGCATTGAGAACTTTAAATTGAATGCCTGAGTGATCCGCGGCCACACCCATGATGCCGCCAAGCGCGTCAATCTCACGCACGATCTGGCCCTTGGCCAATCCTCCGATCGCTGGATTGCAACTCATGGCGCCGATGCGCGAGGGATCCATGCTCACCATCCACACTTGGCTTCCATCGCCAAGTGCACGCGCGGCGGCCGCGGCGGCTTCAACGCCGGCGTGTCCGCCACCAACCACCAACACCTTGCATTGCGCTTGCATGCGCCAAGCCTAGCGAGCCACGGCTCACCGCAGAAATGCAACGCCTCTACACTCGCTCACTATGTACAACAGCATTCGCGTCGCGCACGCCACCAAGCCCCTTCAAATTCATTTCACTTTTACAGGGGAAAAACCCTCCAGAGGCGCTCGTGGTGGCGATGCGTTAAGCGTTGCCCTAAGCGTAGCTGGATTCAAGGCCGACATCGGTGAATGCGCCGCCGCAGGAGCGCTGGATCTGGTGGTTGGATTGGGCAAGCGCGCGGAATTTCGCATGGCTTCGCTGCGCAAGGCCGCGGCGAAACTCTGCAAAGTGTTGCATCGACGCGCGGCAAGCGCGTTGCTGGTGCACGCACCTTCAGGTCTTGATGCGCGAAACTTTAATGCGCGAGTACTGGGACAAACTTTCGCCGAGGCCTTGGCGATCGCCGCTTGGCGCGTGGATTTTTTCGACGGCACCGCAAGCAAGCGCGGAAAGTGCATCGAGAAGTTGGTGATCACCAGCGGTGACAAAATTTTCGCACAAGGCATGGTCGACGGACTGCACATCGCGGCGGGTGTGAATCATGCGCGCCGGCTTGGTGCGACGCCTCCAAACATTTGCACACCTGCATGGATGGCCAACCAAGCCCGCACCATGGGTCGCTCGCTGGGTCTTCGCGTGCGCGTGCTTGATGACAAGCAACTGCAAGCGCTTGGCATGGGCGGGTTGGTGAATGTGGGTCGAGGCAGCGCAGCCAAACCGCGATTGATTGTTGTGGAGTATCAACCTAAAAAAATCGCCGCCGCCTGCCGCAAGGAACACTTGGTGTTGGTGGGCAAGACCATCACCTATGACACTGGCGGCTACTCGCTAAAAGTAAACAACGGCATGTTGGGCATGAAGTACGACAAATGCGGCGGCACCAATGTGCTTGGCGCCATGCATGCGATCGCTGCGATGAAGTTGCCCATGCGTGTCACCGCGGTGCTGCCAGCCGCAGAAAATATGGTGAGCAGCGACGCCTATCGCCCCGATGACATCATCACTATGCACAACGGCGTCACGGTGGAAGTGACCAACACCGATGCCGAGGGCCGCTTGGTGCTCGCCGACGCGCTGAGTTATGCCTGCGAAAAACTAAAGCCCACCGCCATCATCGACATGGCCACGCTCACTGGCGGCGTAGTCGTCGCGCTTGGCCATTTCAGCGCAGGCATCTTCTGCGAAAATGAGGGGCTGCTTCGCCGTGTTCAACAAGCCAGCGACACCACCGATGAACGCGTCTGGCGATTACCGCTGTGGAAAGAGCATCGTGAACACATGCGAAGCCCGCACGCTGACATTGTAAATTCTGTCGCGGGGCGAGCAGCGCATCCGATTCAAGGCGCGGCCTTCTTAAGTTATTTCGTGCAACCAAAAATGCCCTGGTGCCATGTGGACATCGCTGGTGTGGCCACGGTGGAAAGCGCCAACGATCAGTTTGTAAAAGGCCCGACTGGTTGGGGCGTGCGCACACTTATAGAACTCACCCGCCGTTGGTCGAGCGGTTAAGCGCAAAGCCGCCACGCTGCATCACAACGATGGATCTTCGCCATTCTCAATCTTCACGATCTTGCCAAGGCGGCGTTCGTGTCGACCACCATCGAAGGCGGTGCGAAACCACACATCCACGATACGCTTCACCAGCGTGTGTCCGATCAGATCGGCGCTGAGACACAACACATTGGCGTCGTTGTGCGTGCGACTTAGTTGCGCGCTTAATTCATCCTGCGCCAAAGCCGCGCGAATGCCCTTCAATTTGTTGGCGGCGATGCACATGCCGATGCCGGTGCCGCAGATCAAAATGCCGCGGTCGGCCTGATTTTTGGCCACCGCGCTAGCCACCACCCACGCGATATCTGGATAGTCGCAACTCGCACCGCTGCATTCGCCCATCAAATTTACCTCGATGCCCTCGGCTCGAAGTTGATGCAACAACGCCTGCGCCATCTGGCTGCCGCGGTGATCCGATCCAAGTGCAACTTTCATCGTCATGGTGTGTGAGCCTGTGAAGAATCTTGGGTGACCAATGCTTGCGCCAACAGCGTTGGAATAAGTTTGCGGAAGCGTTTGGCAAGGGCATGGTAGGCGGCTTCGCCATGCCCGATCGGGTCTTCAATATCCTCTTCAGGATCCAGTCGCTGCACGCGGGACTTGGCGCGCTCGTCGTTGCCAAGCATTCGCTGCGCCTGATGCTGATGCATCTGGGTCATGGTGAAAATAAGGTCGGCTTTACGGATCATCTCGGCGCTCACCTGCTTGCTGGTGCCATCGCAAGAAATCCCCAGCCGTTCAAGAGCAGTCACCGTGTGGTCACTGATCGGAATGCCATCTTCTGTGCTTAATCCCCCGCTTACAACCAGCACATCTCCCTGCACACCCGGCACTTCGCCAGTCTTCAGAACATGACGAGCAATCGCCTCCGCCATGGGCGATCGGCATGTGTTGCCAGTGCACAGAAAAAGAATCGTCCTCATGAAATGAATGGTACAGGTTTCAGGTCAGCCTTCGCCAAAGTGAATCTGCGGCTACATTGCACCTGCCCTATGGGCACGCGAGCGCACCAGTGGAATTTATAGAACTCGAAAAAGCTTGGCCCGATCTTCGCCGTCAAGGCGTGGTGAAAGTGATTGATACCGCGAAAGAATTGCGCTTGGAGTTGGCCGAGAGCAAAGCCATGGTGGTGATCGATGTGGCGAGCGATGATCATCCGGACATCAACGAACTTCCCGCTTCGATTCGCCGCGTGCCGCGCGGTACGCTGGCAAACTTTATCGAATCCGTGGTGCACAAGATGCATCTGCAGCAAACCTTTGCAATTCCAGTCTGGCGATGGCGGGAAATTTTCGACGCCGTCAGTGATGGCATGGCCAGCAACACCGCGTGGCGCGAAGTGGACACCAGCGCCAGCATCGAGATGAACAAGCGAGATCCGCTGGTATTTGGGCCTGCAAATGCGCACACACTGCGTGATCTGGTGAAAAATCTGCTGGCCAACGCCCGCGACAGCGAGCATGGCATCACACTGTGCAGCGATGGCGCGCCGCTGGTGATGGAGATTATGCCGCGCGGCGAAATGGTGGTGTTCGCCGGCCATGCAAGTCTTGGCAAGCAGTGCGAAGAACTTTTGGCGCACGCCAAGGTGGACTAGGATTTTAATTTCGCCTACGCGTGTGAAGCGATTTTTATTTCGAACCACCCGCGAAATTTTTCAATGTGCGAACTCACTCACACCGCGGTCATCTCGATCGCGTCGGTGTCAGGCGGGCGCAATTCGCTGCCGTCGCTTTCAAAACACACCAAGCAACCACCGCATCGCCACGCTCCGTGCATGACATCCGAAATCATCGGGCCCATGCGACACGCAGGACAGCGACCCTGTTGCATCGATCGTCGCGAGAGCCAACGCTCGATGGCTTGCAAGGCGTCGCGACCCAGCGCCACGAAGGCCAGGCTGAGAACGCCCAGTATCACCAACGCCAGGGCACCCAGTGGAAAAGTGAACACACATAGAAACGCCACCCCGAACGCCAGCATGTACAGCCCGAAGGCCACGAAGGCGTAGGCACGATTCACAACTCGAAGAAGGCGTAGAACCATAGTGCACGCAAAGCCTAGACAACCTTTGGGACGAAGTCATCTATGGGTACCAGGCGCTGCCCACATCATTTGCCGCATCGCTACACTTCCAGTTGCGGCAAACGATGCCGCTTCCCCCAATCTATTGCAGACAGGCAACCCAAAATGAAACTCATCTGCGACCGGGCCGTCCTTGCGGCGGCGGTTCAACTTACTCAACAAGTCGTGGCCACACGGGCGGCCGTTCCAGCGCTTTCGTGCGTAAAACTGATCGCGCACGATGGTCGCTTAACCCTGCAAGCCTCGGACAAAGACATCTCTATGCAGGTGCCAGTTGCCGCGGTGGAGGTGCAGGAGCCGGGCGAGGCCTTGGTGCCAGCGAAAAAGTTAGCCGAGGTGATGAGCGAATGCGAAGGTGCGACGGTGAGTTTTGAGGTTGTTAAAAATACCCTCACCATCAAAGCCGAGCGCATGAAGTTCAGCATTCTTGGATTTGATCCAAAGGAATTTCCTACCAGCAAAGATCCCACCGCCAAGGCGGAGTGCGCGATCAGCGCCGACACCTTGCGTCGACTGGTGAATCGCAGCGTGTTCGCCGCAGCAACCGAGAGCACGCGTTTCGCCATGGGCGGCGTGTTCATGGAACGCAAAGGCAAACGACTTCGACTTGTCGCTACCGATGGTCGCCGCTTGGTGGTGACCAAGGGTGATTGCAGCAGCGCCGATGAAGGCGAGACCACCGCGATTGTGCCAACGAAAGCGCTCAATCTTCTCAACCGTCTCGCGTCGCAACCCGATGATTCCGTGCACATCGCGCGGGTGGAGGGTCGACTTATTTTTACCGTCGGTGAGGGCCCCGAGGCTGCACGATTGATCACCAATTTGATCGAAGGCACTTTCCCACCCTTTGAAGATGTGATTCCCAAGGAGCATGATCGCAAGGTGACCTGCGATGTGCAGCAGTTGCTTGCAAGCGTGCGCCGCGCCAGCATTCTGACCACCGAGCAGAGCAAGGGCGTGAAGCTTGGCTTTACGGCGACGGAATTAAAAATCAGCGGCAGTTCGCCTGATGTCGGCGAGGCCGAGATCACCATGGCGATCAATGGCTATCAAGGCGAGCCGATCGAGATTGTCTTTAATCCCGGTTACATCACCGAGGCATTGCGCTTGGTGGATAGTCCAGAGATCAGCCTTGAAATGAAAGCTGCGAACAAGCCCGGCGTGTTCCGCGTTGGACAAGAATTTACCTATGTGATTATGCCGACTGGGCAGGGTTGATCTGCCTGAAGGTGGGCGCAAAGTACACGCGGGAAAAATAAAAAGAGAAAAAGAAAAGAAGCCCGACCATACAGTCGGGCTTCTTTATTTTTACAGATCAATCCGCGCTTGGCGAATCAGCCCTTCTTTGACTTGGCGTTTGAACTGGCGTACTTCACGCCGCAACCGTAGGACTTCGTGGTGCTGGGGCTGACGGTTTCGCCAGCCTTTAATTGCGTCAGGGTGTTCACCACATAGTTGGTCTTGCCTGGGGTTTCACCATCATTGCTGCTGTCATCTATGGCGCCGCTGTACACCAGCACGCCTTTGGAATCGATCACGAACATGGCAGGCGTGGTCTTGGCATCGAACATATGTCCAAGCTTTCCATCACCATCGATAATCGCGGCGCTGGCCAGCACTTTATTGGTTGCAAGATAGTCCGCGGTGGCCTTTGGATTTTGAGCGGTGCTGCCAGTGCTATTCACCATCAAGAACACCACGCTTGGATCGATCGCCTTTGCATCGGTGATCATCTTGGCGACTTGGCCGCTCTCGGTCGCATGCTTGCAGACTGGGCAACCAGGGTTCACCCACTCAAGCACCACGGTCTTGCCAGCGTAGTCGCTGAACTTTACGGCCTTGCCATTCACATCGGTGGCGGTGAAATCTGGCACCTTGTCGCCGACCTTCACGGTGTCATGTTTCTTTTCTGTCTGAGCGGCTTCGTCCTTCTTTTTCTTGTCGCCAGCAGCGGCCATCGAGACGGCGGTGAAGGCGAATGTGGAGGCGACGAGCAACGAGAGTGCAAGATTCTTTTTCATCAGTAAGTTTCCTTATAAAATGTTGAGTTGTACAAAAAGAGTTATGAAAGTCTACCCCACTAACGCGGTTGGGTTGCAGAACTGATAACAACTGAGCGTATCCATAGACAGGGGTCGCTGGGCTTATCGCCAAGCAGCAGCAGACCGGAAATTGCAAATGGTTGTCCAAGAGCATCTTGCGCGCGCAGTTGCACGGGCGCGTCGATCGCAATTCGGTCATCTTGTACCGTGGCAACGCAGGGATTTTTACACTGCAAAGAAACTCCGGCATCGACCGCTTGAAGAAACCGCGCCGCGCTCGCCCCGTGTGCCGGACCAGCAAGCGTGAAGTGTGCGGGCTGGGTGCTTTCCAGTTTGATCGCGTACTCGCTTACAACTTCGGTTGGAATCGCACTGCCTTCAACAATTTTTGCAAGCGGCTCGATGTCGCCCACTGGCGGCGCCACGGTCACAGTCGCCTTGCCAACCACGCATACTTGCTTGCAGGCCATCCACGAAAGCCGCAACTCGATCGCGAAGTTCGGCGCTTGATCGAGAGTCGCGCCTTCGATTGGTACAAGCCAACTCCATGCACCTTCATGCACAAACAAAGTTTCGTCCTGCTGTTTCAGAATGCGCGGGCGCGGCCAGATGGGTCTGCCCAATTTCCAACCCGCTGGCAAATTCGCTGTCGCCTTGGGTGGCGCACCGCTGTCGCCGGGATTCATCCAGTACATGTGCCACTCTTTTTCCACGGTGAATTGCACCATGATTGCGGTGCGACCATCGGCAAGTCGACGCCACTGCGTGCCGCGCACTTGCACTGGCGCATCAGCATTGGGCGCGGTCGCGCTGATCATGCAAGCGCATGCGATGGCGCTGCAAATGTGTTTCATGAAGTGAACGAGGCGATGCATCTGCAGAATGGTAGAAGCATGGGCACTCTCGCGGCGCGCCCGCGTGCAGAGGGCACGAGATGATGCGGTGATGCGCAGGTGCGCCGCCATCGGCTTGCCTCGCAGCCTGCAACTGGTCACAATCTCATGATGACTCTGCGCATACTTGTTTGGCTTTGGTTGCTGCCGCTTTGTGTCTGCATCGCATGCACTCGCAAGACCAGCGACCGCGACCTGATGATGGTGACACCCTTTCAAGCCGTTGAAAAAGTGAACACCACGCCGAGCTGGCTGAGCAAGCCCAAGCACTCTGCATGGATCGATCCACGAACAACCGAGCAATACGCCGCCGAACATATTCCCGGCGCGATCAGCCTTCCATTTCCGCGCATGCAAACCGAAGCTGAGTTCACCTTGAAAAGTTACGATCAATTCATCGTCTACGACACGGACTACGGCGATGTGATCGGACGAGCCGCCAGCAAGCGTTTGATGGAACTTGGTTTTGATAATGTTTACACCCTGAACGGCGGATTAAAAGCATGGAAGAGCGATGGCAACGAAGTGCAGTCGGGCGTGCCAGCGCCGACGGACGGTGCAAATATAAAACCTGTGGCAGCGCCGGTGGTGCCAGTCGCACCGACGGTGATTCCGCCACCACCCAAAAGGCCGATGCCAGGCACCACCGCGCGACCCAGTGGCTTGGGCGGTTGATCTTGAGTTGATCACAGTTGATCACAGTTGATCACAGTTGATCACGGTTGATCACAGTTGATCTTTAGTTCATCGAAGCGTTTGCATTGCGGCGATGGCTTAATCCAGCGCTGCGGCGCCGGAAATAATTTCGGTAAGTTCGGTGGTGATGCGGGCCTGACGCGCGCGGTTGTAACTGCGGTTGAGTGTTCGACCCAAACTTGCTGCGTTATCGGTGGCGCCCTTCATAGCGATCATGCGCATCACATTCTCGCTCACAATCGCATCCAAGATTGCTTGATACAAACTCACCTTCACCGTGCGTGGAAGCAATTCACCCAGCAATTCCTCAGCGTTTGGAGCGAATTCGTAGAGACCCGCGCCGCCAGCCGACTTCGTGCTCGCGCTGGCCGTTACCGGCACATTCATCGGCAACAGTTGCAGCGTCTCGGCACTCTGACGACTGGCGCTGATGAATTTCATAAACACCACGCGGCAGGCGTCGAACTCGCCGGCGAGATAACTCTGGATCAAGCGAGTAGCTAGCACTTCAATCTGCTCAAACTTTGGCTTGTCGCCGAAGGTGTGGCGCTGCGCGATCGCGATCTTTTGAAACTTAAAAAACGCTACGGCTTTCTTGCCGACTACTTCCACCACCGGCTCACGACCCGCATCGCGCGCGGCTTTGATCGCCTTCACCGCGGTGCGTAGCACATGCCCGTTGTACGCGCCGCAGAGTCCGCGGTCGCTGGCGACCACCACAATAAATTCCTTCTTCGCCGCCTTCGCTGGCGCAAGACAGAGTGGATGCGAGGCATCGCCGGCGCGCGCGGCGACCTCAGCGACCAACTCGCGGATGCTTTCCATGTAGGGCCGACTCGCTTTGGCGCGGGTTAAACTTGCGGTGAACTTTGCGGTAGCGATCATCTGCATCGTTTTGGTGATGCGGCGAATGGTCTTCACTGCGACAATGCGCTTTTTAATCTCGCGAATCTGTGCCATGGGGCTGCGAATGGTAGCCGAAATCGCAAACATTCTGCGGGGCTTCTTGCGCCCGTGAACGCTGCGACTACGGCAGCGTCATGCCGTCAAACCCAAGGCGCATGCCTGCGGGAAGCGTGCGTTCAAAAGGTTCGTGCAGAATGTCGTGGGTCATGTGCACAAAGACTGTCCGTTGCGCGGCGATTGTGCTTGCCGTGTCGATCGCCTGCGCGCAGGTGAAGTGGGTCTGATGGGCGCGCGGCCGCAACATATCGAGCACCAGCGTGCGCAGCCCTTGCAACATCGGCAGACTTTCCGGTGGAATGTGATTCACATCAGTGCAATAAGCCAACGGAAATAACGGATCGTCGGCCGGCCCCTCGATGCGCCAACCCAAGATCGCCAACTTGCCATGCCACAGTGTGAAGGCGGTGGCGCGAAGCCCATGCAAGTGGATGGTCTCGCCATGTTGCACGCAATGCGAAGTGAGATCGGCAACAAAGCTATCATTCACATTCTGTTCACGAGAAAAAATATGTTGAAAGACACGCTGCAACTGCTGCCATGTTGGCGCGTCGCCGTACACCGGAATCGCCTGGCGCATCATGGCGTTGTACCGACGCACTTCGTCAAGACCAAAGACATGATCGACATGTCCATGCGTGAGCAGAATCGCGTCGCAGCGATCAAGTCCGATGCGCAGACTTTGCTCGCGATGATCGGGCGGCACATCAAACAACAGCGCGCGTCGCTCTCCGCCGTCACAGGTAAAGCGAAGCAACGCGCCAGTGCGAAGGCGGCGATCCCGCGGGTCGGTGCTGGTGCATGTGGCACAGTCGCAGCCGATCACAGGCACACCCGAACTGGTGCCAGTGCCAAGCAGCGTAAGTTGAGCGGGTTCACGATTCATGCGGGAAGCGCCAAGACCAGTGGCGCGCGCAACGCTGCAGCGGCGCTGGCAGCATCATCGGCGGCGCAAATGGCGGTGCTTACCGCCACGCCACGCACACCCACCGCGATTAAATTTCCAATATTTTCTGCGGTGATTCCACCAATTGCTATGTGTGGCATGCGCGGAAAGCGTGTGATGAATTCCCGCAGATACGCCGGACCGCTGGGCGCACGATGCGGCTTCAGCGCGGTGGCGTTCATCGCGCCCACGCCGCAAAGATCGGCCCCCGCTTCGATGGCCGCGCTGGCCTCGCCAAGAGTGTGCGTGCTTGCGCCAAGCAGCAACTGCGTTCCCGCAAGGCGACGCGCATCCAACAACGAAAGATCATCGCAACCAAGATGCACACCGTCGGCGCGCGCGGTAATCGCCAGATCCACGCGGTCGTTCACCATCACCGGCACGCCCCGCGGACGCGCGATGTCAATCACCTCCCGTATACGCTGCAGCAGCGGGCCTGCTTGCATTTCTTTTTCTCGCACCTGCACCATGTCCACACCGCCGTCGATTGCGGCGCGAAGTGTGTCGCGCCAATCATGGCGGCACAACGATTCGGTAAGCAGCAAACACAAAGTTGGCTGCGCGCGGTGGGGCGAACCTAGCGCGAGTGTGGCGTCGCGTTCAAGGTCGTAGGCTTGATAGCGCAGCGCCGCGCAGGCGGAGGAAAAATCGGCGTCGAGTAATTTTCCAAATTCTTCCAGGGTTCGAAATGCCTCGATCGCACGATGCATCGCCGCGATCGCCACGCCGCGCACACCTTCGCGATCACCCTCGCGCGCGCCGCGAATCTCTTTTCCCGCGTCGCCCGCAGCATCTCGATGCGCGATCAAACGACCCTGTGGCAGCCGCTCCATCGCGGTGCGCAAGGCGTGGCGCAGCGACTTCACGCGTTGCACCACATCCGCACGATCAAGGGAAAAACGCAGCGCATCTTCCAGCGTGCGCAGACCTTCGGCGGCGCGATTAGCGGCGGCATCCAGAATGCGATCGGCTTCAAGCATTGCATAAGCCTACGCATCGCCGCGGAATGCGCGGTGGGTGGCGTGCTCGCGCTTCTGCACCTATCGTGCCGCATCATGAATCAGCCTGAAACCTCAAGACGAAACTTTCTGCAAGGTTCGTTGGCCGGACTCGGCGCCATCGCGGCGTTGGGCGGATCTGGGGCGATTCGCGCGGCCGCTGATTCCACTCCTCAAACCACATCGGAGCAACCTATGCCCTTCACACTGCCGGCACTTCCGTATCCAGAGAACGCACTCGAGCCATCCATTGACGCGCTCACCATGAATATCCATCGCACCAAACATCATCAAGCCTATGTGGACAATCTGAACAAGGCGCTTGAAGGCCACGCGGATTTGCAAAGCAAGTCGATCGAAGAAATTTGCGCCAGCGTCGCCACCATGCCTGATGCGATCAAGGCCGCTGTGCGCAACAACGGCGGCGGTCACTACAACCACTCTATGTTCTGGATGTGGATGGCGCCTGCTGGTCAAGGCGGCGAGCCCAGCGCTGCGCTGACCGCGTCGATCAACAAAAGTTTCGGCAGCATGGATGAGTTCAAAGCCAAACTCGCTGACGCCGGCATGAAGCGTTTTGGCAGTGGTTGGTCGTGGTTGATTCAAAAACACGATGGCGCATTGCAGATCATCAGCACGCCAAATCAAGACAATCCGCTGATGAATGGCTTGGTCGAAACCCTCGGCACCCCGCTGCTTGGCGTGGATGTATGGGAACACGCCTACTACCTGAAATATCAAAATCGCCGGGCCGATTACCTGAAAAGTTGGTGGAGCGTGGTGAACTGGAACGAAGTGAACAAGCGCTTCAAGGCTTCAATCTAAAATTGAAAATGCAGAGCACACGCCGCGCTCGGTGCTCGTGACAAACATCTGGCACCCGCGACAAATTTCCGACAACACGCTTGCTTCACTAGATCAACTCTGCAGTTTCACGCCCAGCACCATGCGCTCAAAATCCGCGCGCGCTTGATCCACGGTGGCCTGCGGACCGATCAGGCGGATAAAAATCGTCTGCTGCGCTGCTTGCACAATCACGCCAAGTTGCGCCGTGCCAGGCGTGCCTTGCTGCTGACCCATGCCCTTGAAGGCACCAGCAAGATTGACTCGCGTCACCTGCATGCCATTGATCACCACCTCGCTCTGCTGCGCAACTGCGGGCGAGCCGTCAGCTGCGCGAAACTGATTCTGCCAACGCTCGATGTTGGGCTGCACTCCACCACCATCGCCGGATGCGAAAGCGCTCACGATAAGTTCTGCATCACCATGGGCGCCAGGCACACGGTATTGCAGCGTGCGAAATTGCGCGGTGGGTTTCACCCATTGCCACGCAGCAGGCTTCGGAAATTCAATCGTGCCGCACTGCATGCGCGTGGCGTCGCTGTTGGCATCGCTGATATTCGCCGCCACGGCCTTCACCGCGAAAGGCTCTGGTGGCTTGGGCGCCGCAGCGTTGTCACCGCAAGCGTTCGTCATCAGCACTATCAACGCGCCTAGGAAAATATTTCGTCTTTGCATCTCTCTACGATACCCCGATGCCTCGAATTCGCGTGCGTGCCGAAAAAATCTACACCGCCGACCCCGCCAAGCCTTCTGCGCGCTCGCTGGTCACCAACCAAGATCGCATTGAATCGCTGGATTCTGGCGCGGCCGACCGTGAAATTGATGGCGGACCGTGGGTTGGTCCAGCCTTCATCGATTCGCATCTGCATCTGACCCTTGGTGGCTTGTCGCTTTCTGAAACCAACCTCGCGCACTGCGATTCGCGGCAGCAATTTGAAGCGGCGATCAACTCCGCGCATCAAACCCTGCTATCCACGCGATGGTTGAAGGCCAATGGTTGGGATCAATCTCGTTGGGGCGGCGAGATGCCACATGCCGACTGGCTTGCCTGTTGTGGCGATCGACCCGCCATCGCCTGGCGCATGGATCAACATGCGTGCGTTGTGAATCGCGCCGCATTGAAACTTATTTCCGCGCGCGTGGATCTTCGTCAAATGATCGCCGGCGGCCATGTGCAACGCGGCCACGATGATCAGCCTACCGGACTTTTTCTTGAGCAAGCCGCTTGGAAAATCGTGAAGCCTTTGCTTCCAGAACCCACCGTGCAAGAGCGTCGCGAAGGTGCACGAGCCGCCGCGCGTTACCTAGCCTCACAAGGCATCGCCACCGTGGGCAGCATGGAATATGCACGCGATCTCATCGAATCGCTAAGTCCGCTGCGACGCGAGTTGCCGCTTCGCATCCGCGCCACGCTGCTTGACCGCGAGTGGCCACTGGATTGGAATCTTGGTCACTGCGCGCAAAGCGACGAAGCGTTGGCGATCATCGGATTTAAATCTTTCATCGACGGCACGCTCGGTAGTCGCACCGCGCGCATGTTGCAGCCCTACGCGGACAACCCCAACAATTTCGGCATGCTCACCGAGCTGGCACAGAGCGGTCACTTGAATGAATGGCTACGCGAAGGCTTGCGCCGCGGTTTCAGCATGAGCATGCATGCGATCGGAGACGCGGCGATACGCGAGGCACTTGATGCAGCCGATGCCGCCGAACTTCGCGGCACACCCGCACGCGACGCGTTGCGCTTGGAACATGCGCAAACTATGCACCCCGCTGATCTGCCGCGCATGAAAGGTCGCTGGGCCAGCATGCAACCGCTGCACAAACGCTTCGATGCCAACACGCTTCCTATCGCGCTGGGCCTTGACCGCGCCGACCGATTCTTTCCATTTCATTCTCTCGCTGACGCCGGCGCGCATCTTGCATTCGGCAGCGATTGGCCGATCGTGCCCGCCGATGTGATTGCTGGTATGCGCTGCGCGATCACCGGCCTTGATGCGGGCGAAGACCATTGTCAGCCGCAAGAAAATATTTCCCCTGAAGCCGCGCTGCGCGCCTACACCATCGACGCCGCGCGTTGCTTGCGTTGCGACAGTCGCACTGGCCGCATCGCGGTCGGACTGAGCGCGGATTTGGTCTCGCTTGATCGCGATCCATTGCGATGCAATTGGGTGGTGCAGCCGCCGCGCGTGCGTTGGTGCATGCACGCCGGCGAAATTTCCTACGCCAGTTGATGCGACCTTCGATCACACTTCCTATGCTGCACCAATGACAAGCGGTTGGTGGATGCATGATTTGTATGAACGCAGTCCAGTGATGCTGGCAAGCTGGGTGTTTTGGATTTTGGTGAGCGTGATGCTGCACGAACTTGCACACGGTTGGGCGGCGCTGTGGCAAGGCGACGACACGCCGAGGGCAACCGGTCATCTTGATTTTAATCCGCTCACGCACATGGGCGGCACCGCGCTGATCTTTTTTCTTCTGGTTGGTTTTACATGGGGACAAATGCCTGTCTCGCCTTGGAAATTTCGCAACCGTCGCATGGGCGATGTCATGGTCTCCGCTGCTGGCCCCTTGATGAATCTTGCGCTGGCCGCCGTAACGCTGACCGCGCTTGGTGTGTGGGTTGTGAAAGGACCTGCGAACACGCAGCTGCAAGAGAATGTGCAGATGTTTCTGCTGACCGCCGGATGGCTTAATTTATTTCTGGCATTCTTTAACATGCTGCCCTTTCCGCCTCTTGATGGAAGCCGCGTGCTGGCTGGCTTGGTGCCGCCAACGCAACCGCTGATTGAAAGCCAGCAGGCCCAACAATTTGGCTGGATCGCAATATTTGCCTTTGGAATGCTTGGTTTTTTCGCGCCGATCGAAAATTTCTGCCGCCAGATCTCCTACCAATGGGCCGCGCAAATTTCGATGTGGGCACGATAAAAATTCGCTCGTGGCAACCCCTTTAAGAGTTGGCAAACTTTCGCTACACTCTTCGATTCGCACCTGTCCATTCAAAGGTGGCGGCACGGCAAGCCTGAGGAAGGTTCGCTCCACCGTCACCCGGGATTGGCGAGTTGATCAAAGTGATCAACGCGTCCCGAGAAGGCAGCCGACGAGGTACCTCACATGGTTGTTCTGCGTTTCAAGCGTTTCGGCCGAATCCATAAGCCGTTCTATCGCCTTTGTGCCACCGACAGACGCGCCCCACGCGATGGTGCAATGATTGAAGAGTTGGGTTGGTACGACCCAACTGGTCCTGAGGGCAAGCAAGTTCTTTTCGATATGGAGCGCGTGCAATTTTGGTTTAGCAAGGGCGCGCAGCCAAGTCTGACTGTTGCAAACTTGGTGAAGCATCTTGGTGGAAAGATTCCAGCCGCCAGCGCGAAGGCAATCGCCGTTCGTAGCAAGGTGAGCAAGCATCCAAAGCCAGCGCCTGAAGCAGCGGCACCCAAGGCTGCCAAGCCAGCGGTTGAAGTTGCCACACCAGTGGTTGAAGCTGCCAAGCCAGAGGAAAAAACGGAGGGCTAATCCCTTCCTTGGAGTTCATGCCGATGCGCATCGATCTCCTCACGATCTTTCCAGAGATGATGACGGCGCCACTGGCCGCGAGCATTTCTGGACGGGCCGTCGCAAGCGGAGCCGTGCAATATTTTCTGCACGACATTCGCGATTGGGCCAAGGATCCCCACCATCGTGTGGACGATCGACCCTTCGGCGGCGGACCCGGTATGGTTTTTCTGTGTGACCCACTCGTCGACGCGGTCGAGGCGGTCGAGAAAATGCATGCACAAGCAGCGTGCCGCGTGCTGCTGACGCCTCAGGGTGAACCCCTTGGGCAACACCGAGTGGAATGGCTTGCAAAGCAGCCTCGTTTGATGCTGATTGCAGGCCACTACGAGGGTATTGATGAGCGGGCGATTGAAGAAATCCGCCCTCTCGAAATTAGTATCGGCGACTTCACAGTGTCAGGTGGCGAACTGCCCGCACTGCTACTCGCCGATGCCGTGGTTCGACTCCTTCCACAGGTGCTCGGACACGAACGCTCGGCCGCGGAGGATTCCTTCAGCCGCCGCGACGAGCAAGGCCATCCGCTTTTGGATTGCCCTCACTACACCCGCCCGCGCTCGTGGCGCGGACGGACCGTTCCCGAGGTTCTGCTCTCGGGTGACCATGCCGCAATTGAGGCATGGCGACGCGAGCAGACGATCCACCGCACGCGTGTGCGTCGGCCGGATCTCATGGAAAAGTCACCCCTGGGTATTGAAGAACCCAAGTGACCGCGCCGAGTCGGCTGCCGAAAAATATTCGGCATGCTGCAGAGGACATTGGGATCCACCTGCGGATCCAGATTGCGAGACTGCATTATGAACCGTCAACTCTTTGTCGAAGCCAGTGTTGCCAGCCAGTTAAAATCCACCACTTTATTTCCACCCTTCTCTGTTGGTGACACCATTGATGTGTACTACAAGATTATTGAAGGTGATAAAGAGCGCGTACAGATTTTTCAAGGCGTGTTAATCGCACAGAAAGGTCGCGGCGTGAACACCACGATCACCGTGCGTCGCATCGTGGCCAACGAAGGTGTGGAGCGCATCTTTCCGTTGCACTCGCCACGCTTAAGCAAAATCGAAGTGGTTCGCCGCGCCGATGCGCGCCGTGCCAAACTGTATTACCTGCGGGATCGCACTGGAAAAAGCCGGCGTTTGCGCGATCAGCGCCGCGGCTTAAAGGGGCTCGAGGCCGCACTCGCCGCCACCGACACCATGCCCGATCATGTCTCCACCGATGCGCCCGTGAAAACTGAGCACAAGGGCGACATCAAGAAGAAACCCAAGATCAAGAAGTAAGCGCATGGCGGGCCGGCGCTCGACGCTGCGCCGGTTCGCCTGCACTTCTGCAAATGCTTGTGCGACTTTCAAAAACTTTTTCTTTCGAAGCAGCCCATTGGCTGCCCTGCTTTCCACCCGAGCATAAATGTCGGCGCATGCATGGCCACAGCTTTCAAGTGCAGATTGTGGTGGAGGGTCCGCTTGATACTGCGAAGGGGTATCTGATGGACTTTGGCGACATCAAGGCGGCCACTACGCCGATTGAACAAGCGCTTGATCATCGATGCTTAAACGATATTGCGGGGCTTGAGAATCCAACCAGCGAGATGGTGGCGAAATGGATTTGGGATCGCATCAAGCCATCGCTGCCGCTGCTCGCCGAAGTGATCGTCTGCGAAACCTGCACCAGCAGTTGCACCTTTCGCGGCTAAATCTTATTTGCTTTGCAAAGGCAACTCACGCACATACATGTTTGCAAATTCGATCGGCGCGCCGTGGTGCTGCAAAGCCAGCGGACCTTTGGCGGGAATGCCCGGCAGCTGTGCGTCGGTGATCACATCTTTGCCATTTAGATTTACGCAGAGTCGATCGCCCTGCAAACGAATGTGAAATCGATTCCATTTACCTGGTGGCGCGTCGGCATTTTCTTTGGGTGTAACGCCCGCACGAACGGCAGCCGATTGATTGGGATCAGTGCGATAGCCGAACACCTCGCCGCTACCAACTGGCCAGCACCAAATGTTCACCTGGCTCTTATCGCTGCCGCGCAGATAAATTCCGCTGTCACCGTAATCGTCGATCTCCGCAGTTTCCAATTTTCCATCCGCTCCCATCGGCGTAGTGCCATCGGGTCGAACCACTGGAACCATGGCCTTGGTGGGCTTGCCAGTCCAACGCCAATCGCAGATCAATTCAAAATCTTTCAACTCGCGTTCGCTCCACAGCGTGTCGCCGTGACCGTCATAGGTCAGGGTCCAGTCCTGTGGTTTCCAGTGTCCATGCATGCCATCCTTCTCGCGCCAGCCGTGCAGCGTGCCATCAAAAAGGCTTTCAAATTGCTGATCTGGAAGGCATTTTTGCGTCGGCGTTAACGGCGCGCCATCGGGAAGCGTAACGATGGTGAGGTTGCGAAACCGAATCGGTGAGCCCTCGCTTTCAAGGCAGATGAATCCTTCGCACGGCGTGATCGCGGTGGCGCCGCTCACTTCTTTGCCGTTCACTTCAAGTTTCAGCGTGCCATTATTTGCCGTTACTTTGTAGTGATTCCATGCACCCGCTGGCTTGGTCATGCGATCACTGGGAAGGCATCGCGACCACCCCAGTGGATGGGGTCGATCCGGAACCATGCTCGCACCGTGAATCGAAAAGATGTCGCCTTGACCGGTGTATTGCAGCGTGCCCTTCTCATCTTTCACATCATCGGTCAACATCACCTGCACCTCCACGCTGCGTGTGAAGGGCTGACCACGCGCGGGCAGCGGATCGCTGAAGATAAAAAGTCCGCTGTTGCCATCGGGTTGCTGGTGCATCCAATCCATCTCAAAAACAAAATTACGGTAAGGCTTCGCGGTGCGCAGTACACCGGTGGGGTGACCAGTGCAAAAAATTTCCCCATCTTTCGCCGTGAAGGTGCTGGGCGAACAATTCACATTCACCCAGCCGGTAAGGTCTTTGCCGTTGAACAGCGAGACCGCGTCGCGTGGTATGGGCGCCAACGCACAGGCGCAGGCGATTGCGAGCATCAGCGATCCGAGAGCGATGAAGCGAATCATTCGGGAAATACTAACCAAGGCGACTACCCTTGCGCCATGAACCTGCATGTGATGCACGACGCAAAAACGGTGGCACATCTCACCCACTGCACGCCGCCTGCCTGCGACGCGTTGATCTGCCGTCTGGGGCAACCCGACCATGTTGCCGCCGCCTGGCTGGATGGAAATCCGCTGCAAGAAAATTGGCTTGCATGCACCGAGATTCCGGCGCCACGATTGCTGTGCTGGAGCGGCTCGCTTGCAGCGGAAACATTCGCAGTGCATCCGCCAAACTGGATGCGACCGGGCCGCGAGGCGCTTGATGCGTTTGTCGCCAATGCAACGCCGCCGCTTGCAGCGCAAGGTCGATCACTCTGTCTTCGACCACATCTGCGCCATGTGCTAAGCGATGCGCAAGGTTGCTTGCGCTTTCTAACCGACCACGCGGGCATGTCGGTGCAGATCGCGCTTTCGCCGGCGGAGTTGATCAGTTCAGAAATGATGCGGGATCTTCCCGAGCATCTCGAGCGCATCTTCACTGCGCTTGCTGCACGCGCCGCGTTGGTGCTGCTGCATGACATCGGTGGCTTTGATCACAACGATCTTCCACTGTTCGTGCCGCTTGGACAAGGCATTCTTCCCGCCGATGTGCTGCGTGGATTGATTCGCGAACATGTTCCAGCGGAGACTCCGATCGCGCTGCAGCCGCAGCAATTGCCAGCACAATTGGCTTGGTTGCAGGGGTGAGAACCATGCAACAATGAAACAACCTTGCAAAACCTTCATGGAAAAATATTGCCAGCGGGGTGATAGGGAGTAGACTTGCACGACGCGTCGGAGAATCCGATGTGTCATGAGGAGGTTTGTCAGGATGACTGCACTCGCGTCGGCTCTCGACGCTCGCGTACTTGTTCTTAACCGGCTCTACGGCGCCATTCGCGTCGTTGACGCTCGTCGTGCCTTCACACTTCTATGCAAAGAAGTTGCTGAAGTGATCTCGGTGGAGAACGGAAACTACATCAATTACAACATGACAAGTTGGGTGGAAGCCTCTGAATTTCAGCAGCAATTCGAGCATGATCAGCATGATTGGGTGCGCACCACGCGCATCGTGATCGCGGTTCCAAAAATCATTCGCTTGTTTGGTTACGATCGCTTTCCCAAGGAGCAGGTGAAACTGAATCGCCGAAATATTTATGCGCGCGACACCAATCGTTGTCAATATTGCGGCAAACATTTTAGTACCAAAGAACTCACCCTTGACCATGTGGTGCCGCGTGTGCAAGGCGGTGGCAACACATGGGAAAATTTGGTCTGCGCCTGCGTGAAATGCAACGCCCGCAAAGGTGGTCGCACGCCACTGCAAGCTGGCATCGCGCTGATTCGTCCACCGATCAAGCCGCGGCGAAATCCTGCGATTGCTGTGCGCTTGGGCAGCCCCAAGTATCAAAGTTGGAAGGCCTTTCTGGACGAGGCTTATTGGACAGTTGAACTGACCTAACTGCCACATGGCCGCATGGCCACGTGGCCGCGTGGCAGCATGGCCGCATGGCCGCATGGCCGGGGCGCGCATTCGTAACGCAAATTTAAAATCTGCTCGCAAGTTATTTCAGTCGCCTTCTGATGCTGTCGATCAGAAAGTATTCGCTGATGGGCCGCTTACCCACGGATACCCTGATCATGTCTTCAAGATTGAACATGCCTGACACCGAACCAACTGATGGACCACGCTGGAACAAGGATCTCGAGCGCACCTTTGTAACGCCGCGCCCCGATGCATTGGTCACTCCGTACATGATCGAAGGCACGCACATGGGAAACTTCACCATCAAGCGATTGATCGGCGCTGGTGGCATGGGCCGCGTCTACGAGGCGCAGCAAGACTCGCCGCGTCGCATCGTGGCGATTAAGTTGATGGGCAAGGGTGTTGTCAGCGCCAGTTCATTGAAGCGATTTGAATTTGAAGCGCAGATTCTTGCGCGCCTGAAACACGCGGGCATTGCCCAGATATATGAGGCCGGTAATTACGACGATGGTTCGGGAAGCGTGCCGTGGTTTGCGATGGAATACATCGGCAACGCCAAGCCAATCACCGAGTACGCGCGCGATTTGAAATTAGGAACTCGTCAACGCCTGCACCTGTTTCGCCAAGCCTGCGAGGCGATCGCCCACGGCCATCAACGCGGCGTGATCCACCGCGATTTGAAGCCTGGAAATATTCTTGTGGATGGATCGGGTCATGTGAAGGTGATCGACTTCGGCGTGGCGCGCACCACCGACAGCGACATGGCAGTGGCCACCATGCAAACCGATGTGGGTCAACTGATCGGCACGCTTCAATACATGAGCCCCGAGCAATTCGACGCCGATCCACATGACCTTGATATTCGCAGCGATGTCTACGCCCTCGGTGTGGTGCTGTATGAATTGCTCACTGACCAACTGCCCTACGACCTTCGCAAAAAACCGATTCACGAGGCGGCGCGCATTGTGCGTGAGCAGGAACCCGCGCGCATGTCCACGCTGGTACGAACGCTGCGCGGCGATCTGGAGGTGATTCATTCGAAGGCGATGGCGAAAGATCGCACGCAACGCTATGGCAGTGCCAACGAACTTGCCCAAGACATCCAGCACTGCTTGCAAGGCGAACCGATCACCGCGCGCGCGCCGGGGGTTGTGGAAACGCTGCGTCGATTTGCGACTCGGTATCGCGCGATTACTGCTGGGATTCTCTCGGCCTTCGCCATGCTTGCCATCTTGGTGGTGGTATTAAGTCTGATGTACCTCGACGGGCAGCGTAAAAATGTGGAACTGCAAAAAGCAAATACCATTGCGCAAGCAAATCTGATTGAAGCCAACGCGCAACGCGATGCCGCTGCGCTCGCGCAAACAGAAAAACAAAAGGCGGTTGCACAAAGCGATGCCGCGCTGAATCAATTGGACCCCGAAAAATATGTCAGCGCAGTGCGCCGCGGCACTGCCGCGCTGGCCAACAATCGAGTCGACATTATTCAACAAGAATTGCGTGCCATACGCGATCTACGCATCGACAACTTGGACAAGCGTTTTGAAATACGCCTGCTTGCAGCTGCGCTTTCAAGTGAATTGCTGGTGCTTGCGGCGCACGAAAAACAAGTCAACGCGCTCGCGGTCTCACCAGATGGACGAACACTTGCCAGTGCAAGCGCGGATGGAACTATCCGCCTATGGAACGCGCAAACTGGCGTGCGCATCATGGAATTAAAAGGCCACACTTTGCCAGTCAACACGCTGGCATTTAGTCCCGACGGCCGCACGCTGGCATCGGGCAGCGATGACACCACGATTCGTTTGTGGGATGCGCGCGCAAACCCGCCACTTCAACTTGGTGAATGCAAAGGTCATACCGCGCCAGTGCGTGGCCTTGCCTTTGCACCCGATGGACGCACGCTTGCCTCTTGTAGCGCGGATCGCACTGTAAAATTGTGGGACACGCTTGCGCATACCTGCACCAACACTTTGAATGGCCACGAGAAAGCGGTGCGCGCAGTGGCATTTAACTTTGATGGATCGCTGCTTGCCAGCGCTGGCAGCGACAAGACCACACGACTTTGGAATCCGACAACGGGCGCCGCACTGCGCACGCTCGCCGACCACACCGACGCTCTTACATGCTTGGCGTTTTCTTCTGATGGACAGGCGCTGGCAGATGGCGCCACCGATGGTTCGCTTTCCTTGTGGAGAGTCGCCAATGGTTTGCTCATGGCTCGCACACCACTGCAAGCGCCGATCAACTCGCTGGCCTTCTCGCCAAACACCATCCCAAACGCCGCGGCGGTGCTGGCGGTGGCAACCACCAAGGGCATTGTGCGCATCGATCCGTTCAATGGCAATCTGCTTTCGCCTTCGGGCGATAGCAGCATCGACAGCACATCGGTGGTCTTCGCCCCCGATGGCGGCACCTTTGTAAGCGGCTGCGCTGATGGCAAGGTGCGTGTGTGGGATGTCGACATCGCAAGCGCCAGCGAAAAACTTCGCGTGGGCAACGCGCCTCTCACTGCGCTGGCTTTCGCCCCCGCTTCGCTCATGCTCGCGGTCGGCACTGGCGATGGTGTGATTCAACTGTGGGACACCACGATTTCCAAACCACTTGCAACGCTGCAATCAAGCGGCGAACCGGTGCAGGCGCTTCGTTTTACACCTGATGGCCGAGTGCTTGCATCGGGCTCACGCGATGGCGCGCTGAAAGTATGGAACGCAACCACCGGCGAACTGCAACGCACGCTGCAACCAAACGGCGCGGCGCTGTATGCGCTTGCAATTTCATTGGATGGTCGCACACTCGCCACCGCCGGCGATGATCACGCGGTGCAGTTGTGGGATATGGCCACGGGAAAAAGTTTCGCGCAACTTCGCGGGCACAACGCGAGTGTCTATGCGTTGGCATTTACCCCCGACAGCAACACGCTGGCCTCGGCCAGTGCCGATGGCTCGGTGCGGGTGTGGGATATTCCAAATCGCAGAGAGCGCGGGATGATTCCAAGCGATGTCACCGGTACGAACGGACACAGCGCTGCGGTGCGCGCCTTGGCTTTCTCTGCCGATGGGCGAACGCTGGTCACTGGTTCGTTCGATCGCAGCGCGCGCTTGTGGGATGTCACCACGCTGAAGCAACGCGCCGTGATGCAAGGTCACCAAAGCGAGGTGGAATCATTGGCTTTCGATCCTGCCGGCCGCACGGTGGCCAGTGGTTCGCGCGATGGCACCGTGCGTTTGTGGGATGCCGCAAGCGGAAAAGAATTCACGGTGCTTACGCCACAGATTGGTGGTGTGCAAAGCCTGGCCTTCACCGATAGTGGCGAGGTGCTTGCGTGTGGTGGCGCCAGTGGCGGCATGCACATCATGCGCGCCGAATCCATCGCCGCCTTTGTCACCCCGCGCAACGCGCTTCGCAGCGCCATCGAAAGGCAAACGCCGCATGTTCGCAGATGGTTTGAGAACGGCGGCGTGGCGAATGCGCAGAAAGAATTTGAAGGTGCACAAGCGAATCTTTCACCGATCGACCGGCAAGCGAGCCGCGACGCGCTGTTATTGCTCGCACCCGCAGGCGTGAAGCCCGCGGCAAAGTGAGGCTGGGTGTGAGATGCGTAGGTGCTGCGCGTGGGGAATGCGAGCCTGCAATGCGCATGTGTACTGCGCGCGTATGTCCGTATGTCATGCGCACCTGCACGGCGCACTCGCAGTCCAACCTCGCCGACTGAACTACATCCGATGTCGTCGGCTTCGTGCATAACGCACCACCAACAATGCGCAACCAGTGCCGACAAAAATCAGCACCAATAAAATCACGCCACTGGTCATCAGCGTTTCTCGCACGATCACGCGCAGCCCGCGATCGCCAGAAAGCGAGTCATCCAGCCCTTGCACATGCTCCCCAAGTGCATGCACTGTGTTGCAAAGCGCTTGGATCGAAGCCCCCTGTGAATGCATCGAAATACTCAGCGCATCAAGTGCGCCGCCGTGCAACTTTAAACTTTCGCTCACATGCTCCATACCCACTGGAATTGAAGTGATGGTCTTGTTTCCAAGCACCACCAAGATTTGTGCGTCCACTTCCCAGCCCATGATGGTTGGCAAGCGGCTCACAAGCCACAACACTCGTTGACCAAGCAAGCGCGTCTGCTCCAATTGCCGTGCGGTTTCAGTCAGCCCGCTGAATAAGTCGCTGCTCGCAGGCTGCAACACAGAAAGTTGCGTACCTGTTTGATCCGCCAAATCTGTAAGCCGAATCAAGCCAGCGGTCAGGAGATCGGGATGCCCCTTAAAAAACTTGTCGATCGCCAAATCGATTCGCGCAAGATGCTCGGGGCTTAAGCTTGCCTTGGCAAGTTCGACGACAGAATGATTCACATCACCGTAGGTGCTTGCACAATCAAAATCTGCTACATTTTTCAGCTTGTTGCGATTCTCACAGGCTTGTAACGCCAGATGCGTCCACACATACAAGTCCACCAAGTCGGCCTCAGGGCGTGGCCCCAACACCAACGCCTGCACATTCGCGGTGGCTTCGTTGCGGGTGATCGCCAACAAGGCCATTTCCGTGGCGGGCGCATTTCGAGCCAGTCCGCGCACAAACTCCCCCTGAAAACGCGTGCTGACCATGTCGGCGATGTTGAGCAACTTGCCATCCAGTTCGACGGCGTCTTGTGATGAAATCACTTTCTTTGTCGGCTCGCTGGCACAACCACAGCCGATTGCAGTGATCACAAACAGCATGCAAATGAAACTGACTCGTGGCATCGACCATTGAAGATACTGCATTGCGGCATCGCCGATGAAGCGCCTATCAATTCAACGCCAAGTTCAGCGCCAGTAGCACGCCATTGTGAAGACCATGCGCAATCATGCCTGGTGCCACGCTGCCCGACCATTCCCGCGTGATGCAAAAACCAATCGATACCCCTGCAAGCGCAGGCACCGCAAGCAAACCTTGCGGATGAATGGCCGCGAAAATGGTGGCACTGAACAGCATGGCGAAGGCAATGGAAAGCCAACGCGGCCAGCCCCATGTTTGTTGGCGCACATGCCCGTAGAGACATCCGCGAAACATGGTTTCTTCAACAATCGGTGCCGAGACGCAGGCCACAGCGAACAGTGCGAACACCATGCCGCCTGATGCTTTTGGCAGCAATTCTTGCACTGGATGGCTCATGTCTTGAAAGTTGCGATCACCCAGCAATCCTGAAAGCACCAATCCAATCGCCACGCCAACAGCCATGCATGGCAAGGCGCAGGCGTAGCTGCTGGCGCTCATCCAAATCAAACGCCAGAGGCCACCTTCAAAGCGCAAGCCCGCCGCCGTGCGCAACTCGCCCCAGGAAAGCCTGCGCAAGATCGGCCACCCCAACGCGATCAGACTTGCGAAGGTAAGCGACAAAGACAACCACACCCGCGCGATGGTTGGCGTGCCGTCGCCGAATCGTCCGCTGAGCATGTGTAAGCCAATAAAGAGCAGCATCCACACGATGAAAGTTTCGCCAAGCAACGCCTGCGTACGCGGCATAGCTCGCAACGCGCTTCGCACCTTGGTCAGCAACGCCAAGATTGGAAGAGTGATCAACAACGCGATGCCGGTAAGGCCCACTCCAAGAAACCACAATCCCGCTGCGAAGATTGCAACGAAAAATCGTGCGTCGATTTCTTCCATCTGCGTCCCTAACGCGGCGTCGGCTGTTAATTTTGATTGCGCCATCTGACCAAACCAACCCAGTCGATCGTTCACAAGCCTCCACTGCTCGTCGGTGAGTGGTGAAGGATGAACGATTTCGGTCTGACCCGAGGCGGAAAATTTCCAAGCCACAACAATAGTTCGAACCGCCTGCAGTAACGCCGGCTCAGGCGCATCGTGATCAGCACTTGAAGCCTCCTGCAACTGTTGCAAGGCTTGCTCGGGCATCTGCGCCTGCGCGAAAGAAATCGCCGCCGCCAACTGCGACATCGGACGCGTTCCAAAAGGATTTGGCTGCTGCAAAGCTTGGCCGCCCACCAGAATCGCCATGCGCCCGCTCATGGCAGCGAGGGGGCTTAATGCAGGCAGAATTTCACCCTGCGATGCCTGGGATAATTCGGTGTTGTCGGCCCTTTGATCGATCTGTGAAAGTGCGATCCATCCCGCTGGTACAAGCACCAATAGCAGCCAAACAAGGGCGTTTCGACTGATTTTTACTAGGTTTGTAGTCACAACCTCCAGCCTAGCCGCGATTCGCGCGCCTCGCTGCCTTGCGCATACGATGACTTCACCTTGGTAACCCCTTGACACAAAGCAGCATTTTCATATCCTTCCCAACCCAGCCAAACGGCTTATCAGGAAACCGAAACCATGCCACGCCAGACAACATTTATCAAACCAGGTTCGAACCAACTTACATGGCGCCATGTGGATGCCAGTGGCAAGGTGCTCGGACGAATTGCAACACAGATCGCAACCGTGCTGATGGGCAAGCATCGCCCCGACTACACACCCAATGTCGATTGCGGCGAAGCGGTCGTGGTAACCAATGCGGCTTCGGTCGCGTTGACTGGTCGCAAGGCAGATCTAAAAACACTTCGCCGTTGGAGCGGACACGCCGGCGGACTTCGCGTGCGTACCTATCGCACGCTGATGGAAACCGATCCTGCAACCATGGTTGAACAAGCCATCATTCGAATGTTGCCTCGCGGTCCGCTTGGCAACACTATGCGCCGTCGCCTACGGGTCTTTCCGGGTGCGGAGCATCCACATATGGCTCAGCAATTGAAAACTCTTGATGTCACCACTCGCCAAACTCTTCGCTAAATGAACGAACGCATGACTACCTTCACCGCACCAACTACACCAGCCGCCGCACCCCGCCCTCTTCGCGCTCAACAGACCGCCGACAAGCGTGGTTGGTGGTGGGCGATTGGTCGCCGCAAGACCAGCACCGCGCGTGTGCGAATCAAGCCAGGCAAGGGTGAATTTAAAATTAATGACCGACCATTCGAAGAGTTTTTTGTGATTGAACGCGATCGCAAAAATATTCTCTCCGTGCTTGACAAGTGCGGCTTAAAGGGCGCGATCGATATTTTGGTCACCTGCGCTGGTGGTGGTGTCACTGGCCAAGCGGGCGCCGTGCAGTTAGGCATCGCCCGCGCGGTGCTGGGTTATGACCCAACCCAAGAAATGGTGCTGCGCGAACATGATCTGCTGACTCGTGACGCCCGCAAGGTGGAACGCAAGAAGTACGGTCAGTCTGGCGCGCGTCGTCGCTTCCAGTTCAGCAAGCGCTGATTCAATCGCATGTGTTGCGAATGCTGCCTGCGCGAGTGCATCGCGAGTGTGGTTGTTGTTGGCTGTCGTGCATGCATTGTGCGGGAAGTTTTTGTTGAACGCGATGAAGGCATCACTCGCCGCTGCCGCGCAACTGTCGAAAAGCCTGCGCCGCGATTTGTGCGGCGTGGCGAATATCTACGCGCAACTCTGCAGCGGCTTCATGTGCGGAACGGGGTGCGTTGCCTTTCCAACCAAATCGAAGCGTAAGTAGAGGCGCGCCCTTCTGATCGCTGTCGCGAGCGCGCGCTGCAAGATCATCGCGCAGCGGCAAAAGTTCGCACCACGGTACGCAACGCTCGCGCATGCCTGCGGGCAATGAAACATCGGCGTCACTACCAGCGGTGCCCGGACGCAACCACGCCGCGCCTGCAACTTTGCGCTCAACCAATGCGGCGGCAAGCGATGCAAGATGTGGGCGTTCGATGATTCGTTCGCTGCGCAATGCATCATCCACCGCTGCGCAAGCAGCCTGCACCGCCGCGATCACCGCGCGACGCATGGCCGCGGAAGGAAGTCCGCGCAACGCTGCTCGACGCATGGCTTGCAAACTTGCAAAGGCGCCGGGCAACGCGCTCTCGATCAACGCCAAGCGCAACCGCGCCGCCCAACGCAGATGCGTTTCCACCAGATCCAGTTGCGCGCCGGGATCTGTGCCCCGCAGTGAAGCAATCTGCGCGATCGCACGCCACAACAGATATCGCAATGCCACCAATCGATGCGCATCCGCAGCGTGACCACGCTGTGCGCCAAGTTGCGCCGCTGGAAATCGCAGCAAAAATGCCCGCGCTTCCTGCGGCCACGGCTGATGCGGCAAGTCCGTTCGCACTGCACGCGGAGCAAGCAGGGTGTCGGCGGCATCTGCGCGGGTGAATGTTGAAAGTGGCGCCATCGACAGATGCAATGCGCGCAAGCGATCACGGCGCTCACGCCGCAACAATCGCAGCGTGGCGGCATCGCTTCGCGCAACAGCTTGGGAAATATCTGCAAGCCCCGCGCCTCGTCGCCATGCGCGCCATGCAGTTTGTCGAAGCGCGGGCTTTACCACCGTGCGCCTGCGCAAGGCGGGAAGATTTCCTTTGCGTTCACCCAAAGCCAACGCGCGCCGCGCTGATGCCACCGAGGCGCCAGATCGCGCGGCCACGCGCTTGGCGACCGCATGCAGAGTTTCTCCAGTGCTTGCTTCCATCGCCGCAATCACCGCCAACTGCGCTCGGCGCTTGGGATCGCGTCGCCGCTTGGCCACATGCCCAAGCAAATGTTCGCGGCACCACTGCATCGCTTGGCGTGAAATCGCAGTGCGCGTGCCGCTTGCAAATGTCACGCGCACCGTGGCCAGTCCCTGCTTGCGCCATCGCTGCAATGAACGCGCGGTCACGCCAAGTTCTTTCGCAGCCGCCACCAGATGCAACGCGCCGCCGGGCAGGTCGCTTGGCTTTAACTGTGCGCGCTCAGAAAGTCGCAGCGCAAACGCAGCGATGTCCATCGCCACCGCCTGCCCCACCAGTGTGCGCGTCGTATCGGCGTTGCGGCTTGCGACTCCAGTCAGTCGCTGCACAATCCACGCCTCGCTGAGCAATTGATCGCTTGGGATTTCTCGCGCAGCGATTTCGGCGGCCAGCACAATGCGACGCAGCGCCTCGGGGCGTGCGAATTCCAATTGCCGCAACAATAATGCGATCGCGCTGAGACGAAGTTTGGCTCGCGGTGGCATGGCGACTACAAAAACTGTAGTGGTCGAAGCGCGGAGAGGTGTCCGGCCGCATGCGCCATGTGCCAGAATAATGCAAGACCACGCTGCTGCTGCGCGTTCCATGTGAAGCGCAAATGCTCGCTCAGATATCGACTCGCTAGTTCTACTGGCCATCCACGCGGTGGACCATCGATAGCAGCCAGTGCCTGCAAACGCTGCGCATTGCGAAGACGCTGATGATCAAGCACCGCCGCAAGTGTGCGCAAACGCAATGAATCCTCGTCGTTTTGTGGTGCAAGCGCCATCCAACAAGCAAAGGTGAATGGAAGTTCGGTGGCTTCATGCCAGGCTTCGCCAAGATCAAGTTGATATGGAAATTGCTGAGCGTCCGGCGCTTGCAGCACTACTTTGTCGCCGATCAATAGCAGCGCCTGCGCCTGCACCATGTCGGTGGGCACGCCGTCCATCATTTCAAGTTGCTGATCGAAGCGATGCGTAAAGATAAGCTGCGCCAACACGCGGCTGGTGTGACTGTCGGCGTCGGCGTGCAAGCGACGGACTTGATTGAAAGGCACGCGCGAGAAAATTTTTACTGTAAGCGTCTGCCCCTCGCAACCCAGCAACCCCACCGGCAATACCACTAAATCTTTTTCGCTGCGTTGATAATCAATGCTCGAACATAAGGCAGCATGCACTTCACCGCGCTCAAGCAATCCGATCAACGCGGCGGGAACCTGCTCGTTCATCTGCAGACCTTGCAACGATTCAAGTCCTGCGATCAGCGGCCGCGTATTCAGATAGCGAACCACGCCAAGCGTGGTGATCGCTGACTGCGTCGCCGCTGCATGATCGTGTTCGGTGCTGTGCATCGCGATGGTCGCGCCACTCATGCGCACACTTTAGGCGATCGATGACGCGCGCGGTGAACCCTACCATCGCTGGAGTTCTCGGCGGAGCAACCCTCGCACACATTCAAAAACCAAGTCATTTCAAAGGGTTTACGAAGCCTGTCGCGCCGATGCCGCCTCCTGCGACTGCGCCTGTGCATGTGGCGCAACTTGCTGTGCAGCCACATACACCCGTGGCACTCGCGCGGGAATGCCGCACATAAATTCGTAGGCGTGCTGACCGGTCATCGCTGCCACACGCACCACATGATTGGCGGCGGTTTGATCGGCGGAGATCATTTCAACAAGCCCGTGCAATCCACCATCGGGCAACTGTGCAGCAGCGGTGGTGAGATCGACCGCAATTTGATCCATGCTCACCGCGCCGATCACAGGCACCGTCAGCCACTGTGCGTTCAACGCATCACCCACGCGCACTCGCACTGAACGCTGCTCCGCTTGCGGCGGGCGCATGGTGCGCGGATCCATCGGCAACAACGGATACCCATCGGCGTACCCAACAGGAATAAAACCTACAACGCTTGGCGCGCGCGCCACCCAGCGACTGCCGTAGCCAACTGTTGCGCCTTGAGGCAAGCGTCGCACTTGCATCACGCGGCTCTGCCAATTGAAAACCGGACGCAACGCATGCACTCCCTGCCAATGCTTGCCATCACGCGTGCCTTCAAATGCAAGACCAGTCCAACCTAAACCCACGCGCACCATCTGATGATGAAAGCGACCATCGCGAATCGCTGCAAAAGTGCTTGCGGAATGCACCACGCACTGCTCGGGTAAATGCGCCGCAGTCACCCAGCGATTCAAGCGCTCGCGTTGCATGTCGGTTGCGCTTTCACTTCCACCAGCGTTGGCGTAATGCGTGAAGGCACCTGAAAGTGAAAGCGCGGCGCTCTTCTGAATGGAAGCCGCAAGCTTCAACGCTTCTTCAGGCAACGATCCGCCGCGACCCAATCCAGTGTCGACTTCAATGTGCAAAGGCAGGCGCACGCCAAGTGCCTCGGCGCTGCGTTCGATGCTTCGCACCTGACCCGCGTCGTGGGCGACACAATGCAACATTCCGCGGAGCAACATGCCATGTGCGGGGCTGCCCAATTCAATCTCGTAGGTTGGCATCATCACCAATATGGGCGTGGTCGGAGCGGCCGCATGCACCGCTTCGGCTTCGTCAAGGGCGAAGACCATCAGCATGTCGACCGCGCAAGCCATGCGACGGGCGATTCGAGCGGCACCAAGACCGTAGGCGTCGGCTTTCACAACTGTGGCAAGCTTCGCCCCTGGCGCCAGCATGCTGCGCATCACCGCCAGATTGTGGTCGAGGGCCGAAAGATCAATTTGAATTTCACTTCGATTTTGCATCCACAGCCTTTGTATCGACTCTCAGAGTTGTCTACCATCACCGCTTCGGAACAATTCATGTCTAACTCAGAAACCTTCGATCTTACCGTGCGGTTTGCCGACCTCGGCCTGCCTGCTTCTCTTCTTCAGGCGCTTGAGAGCAAGGGCTATCAGCACCCAACCAAAATTCAATCATCGCTTCTTCCTATCGCGCTCTCTGGAAAAGATTGCCTGGGTCAAGCCAAAACAGGAACTGGAAAAACCGCGGCCTTTGCCCTGCCCATGCTGACACGCATTCCTGCCGACGCGCCGTTCGCGGGACTGGTGCTGGTGCCCACGCGCGAGCTGGCGATTCAAGTTGCGAAAGAAATCCACGAGTTCGCCCGTCAAAGCGGTCACGGCGTGGTGGCGGTGTATGGCGGCAACTCCGTGAACGCGCAGGCCACCAAATTGCAGAAGGGTCCAGCGATTATTGTCGGCACCCCTGGCCGCGTGATGGACATGCATGAGCGTGGATTGCTTCCCTACAACCAAGTGCAAGTCGCGGTGCTTGATGAAGTGGACCGCATGCTTGACATCGGTTTCCGAGATGACATTCGACGCATCCTAGGTTCGATGAAGCAGCATCCGCAGACCATCTTTGTGTCGGCAACGATTAGTCCTGAGATTGAAAAATTGGCGCGCAGTTACATGCGCGATCCAGAAAAAATTATCAGCACTGAAAAAAGTTTAACGGTCAGTCAAGTGGACCAAAGCTATTTTGCGGTGGAACATTGGGACAAACGACGACTGCTGCATCACTTGCTTACCCACGAAAGTCCCGACCTAACCGTGGTCTTCTGCCGCACCAAACGCACCGTGGACGATGTGGCGGAATACCTGCAAAGGAAGGGCATTGACGCGCATCCCATCCACGGCGACATGTATCAACGCGCACGCGATCAGGTGATGGAACGACTGCGCAGCGGCAAACTAAGCGTGCTCATCGCCAGCGATCTTGCTGCGCGCGGCTTGGATGTGGACGACATCAGCCATGTGATTAATTACGATCTTCCCGAAGATCCCGAGGTGTATGTGCATCGCATCGGGCGCACCGCGCGCGCTGGTCGTCGCGGCGTGGCGTGGGCTTTTGTCTGCCCCGATCAAGGCGAACTGCTGACCAATGTTGAGATGCTGACCAATGTCGAAATTCCCCGCAAGGAATACGCCGACTTCGCGCCAGGCACGGTGCCAAGTGAGGTCTCTGCTCGTCGCGAACTTGAAGTGCAGCGCAAGGTGGATATCGGCAACGCCCGCAATCGATTCGAAACCCAAGCGCCCGCTGCCAACATTGTCGCCGATCCAACCAAGTTTCCTGGCGGCGTGGTGCCATCGGCGCTTCCGCCCAAGCGGCTTGGTGGCCGCGTCGCAACACGGCGTCGGTAAATTTTCGAGTGCGCGACATGATTCACATTCACCCCGAGGTCGTCGAGGCATTGCATGCGCGTCGACCGGTGGTGGCGTTGGAAACCGCAGTGCTTACCCACGGTTTGCCGCGCGCAACCAATGCCGCGCTTGCGCGTGTTGCGGGGAAGGCGTGGGAACACAATCTTCCCGCCAATCTTGCGCTTGCTCGAGCGATGGAGCGTGAAGTGCGCGAAGCTGGCGCAGTGCCTGCGACCCTGGCGGTGCTTGATGGAAAGTTGTGCGCCGGACTTTCGCCGCAGCAGTTGGAACGCCTGGCCCTAGACACCAACGCGCGCAAATTAAGCGCGCGCGATCTTGGAGCGGCAATCGCACAAGGCGCTAGCGGCGGACTGACCGTCGCCGCCACCCTTGCCGCCTGCACCCAGGTGGGCATTCAAAGTTTCGCCACCGGCGGCATCGGCGGCGTGCATCGAGGTTGGACACAACGCCCCGATGTCAGCGCCGATCTTGCGGCGCTGGCCCATGCGCGTGTGGTGGTTACCTGCGCTGGCGCGAAAAGTATTTTGGATCTTCCCGCCACGCTCGAGTGCCTTGATTCTCTTGGCGTGCCAGTGATCGGCATCGCGACGCCGCACTTTCCATGTTTCACTTGTCCGCCCGACCCCACGCTGCCAGTCAGCGCCGTCGTGCAGAACGCATCGCAAGTCGCAGCCGCCGCGCTGGCGCACTGGAATCTTGGGCAAACTTCGGCAATTCTTGCGGTGCAGCCCTGCCCCGTCGACTTCGTTATGCAGCGCTCCGAATTCGATCTCGCCGTGCAGCAAGCTGAAAGCGAAGCCGCCGCGCAAGGTATTCATGGCGGTGCTGTCACCCCGTTTTTACTTGGTCGCCTGGCGCAACTGACCGACGGCACTTCGCTTTTTGCCAATGTCGCCCTGCTGCTTTCCAATGCCACCACTGCGGCGCAGATTTCAAAGTGCTTGCTTGACTTGCAAGCCGTAACCTGATTAACTTACAAATGTTGGAGTCTGGCTCCGACACCTGCCAACAAGATGGCGTGGAGATGGGGCCTGTTCTCAGGCTCATCGGCAATCGATTCATGAATGATTCGTCCATCGTCCCTCTTGCGCAATTTGGAAAGATTTTTATGAACACCCACACTGGGATTCTTGAGTTGCCTCTCGTAGGCAATGATGGACGCATTCGACAATTTAATAATGGTTTAGTTGAAACACCCGACGATCCTTATGTGCCCAATGATCTGGTGCAGAAGTTTCAGCTTCGCCCCGGTCAAGAGTTGCAGGTGCGGATCGAAGATCGCGCCGCACCGAATCGACCCTCCGGCATCAAGCGCGTGGCGATTGATCTGCAAACCATCGAGGGTCTGGTACCAACCGATTACATACATCGCAAAGTTTTCAGCGAACTCACCGCAATTGATCCTTCGCCGCGCATGCATCTGGAGCATCGCGGTTGTCCGCCAGCCTGTCGATTGATCGATCTTTTCTGCCCCATCGGTTTCGGCACGCGCGGTCTGATTGTGGCGCCACCCAAAGTTGGAAAAACAATTCTGCTGCAAAATCTCGCCGCTGGCATCAAGCACAATCATCCGCAGGTGGAACTGATCGCCTTGCTAATCGACGAGCGTCCCGAAGAAGTCACCGACTTTAAACGCAATGTTCCTGCGCATGTGCTCGCGAGCAGCAACGACCAAGATGTGGAGCGCCACACCGCGCTCGCCATGCTGGCCATCGAACGCGCCAAGCGCATGCTCGAAGCCGGCAAGGATGTGGTGGTGCTGCTTGATTCGCTTACGCGTGTGGGCCGCGCCTTCAACAATAATCGGCGCTTTGCCTCGGGCGGCCGAACCATGAGCGGCGGTCTTGACACGCGCGCACTTGAAGTGCCCAAGCAACTTTTCGGCGCCGCGCGTCGTTGCGAAGAAGGCGGCTCGCTCACCATCATCGCCACATGCCTGGTGGATACTGGCAGCCGTGCCGACCAGATTATTTTCGAGGAGTTTAAAGGCACTGGCAACATGGAATTGATCCTCGACCGCGGCATCAGCGAAAAGCGCCTCTTTCCTGCGATCAATCTTGCTGCCAGCGGCACGCGCAAGGAAGATCTGCTGCTGACCGATCGCGAACTGAAAACTGTCACCGCCCTGCGAAGACGGCTGCTTAGCCTGCCTCCGCCAGTGCAAATCGAGCAACTGCTCTCGGCGCTGAAACGCTATCCAACCAACGAGAGCATGGTTGGTGGTGCGCAAGCGGCGACTTCGGCATAAAATTTCGCGTAAAACTTCGGCGTAAGACTTCGCGTCTCTGGGCAAGCCCAGGCAGACGCTCATTTCCTCACTGCGTTACTCTTGCGAGATGGCTGAGCCAAACACTCTGAATAACATCCGTGCGGGCATCTTTGTCGCAACTTCCATCGGCTTGGTGCTGGTCGTCAGCTTTGTGTTGATGAAGATAAATCTGTTCTCAAAAAATGTTCCCTATGGCATCGACTTCACCACCGCCGACGGCGTGGGCGGACTCAGCACTGGCAGCGAAGTGCGCGTGGGCGGCGTGGTGGCCGGGCGTGTGACGAAATTGGTGCCGCAAATCGATATGGACTTGCAGCAACTCAAGGGCATCCGAGTGATGATTGTGTTGGATTCCATTGTGCCGCTGTATTACGACGCCGACAAGCCGGAGACCAGCGCGCGAGTCTTGCGCGTTCCAAGCTTGCTTGGCAATACCGCATCGGTGAATTTTATCAGCGTGGGCAATCCACCCGGCACCAAGGTGGAACCCAATGGCGTGATTCCCGCGATGGAAGGCAGCGGCATGTTGAGCAGTTTGGTGGGTCCGGACAATGCCAAAAAAGCTGGCGAATTGATCGCGAATGTTGCTGAAACCGCGAAGTGGCTTCGCGAAACATTGCCGAGGGATTACAACGCACAGGTTTCGCCGATGCTGGCCAACTTGAACACCACTGTCGCAACCTTTCAAGATGATTACGGTCTCTGGCGCACATCGATTGGCAGCACCATCACCGATGCCGCAAGCATGACCAACCGCGCTGATCACATGCTTACCGAGAACGAGCCGCGCATCAACACCGTGATGCTCGACACACTCGCGACGCTGGCCAACGCCCGTTCGATCACCGCGGACTTCAAAGAAAAGGGCATGCCCGCATTGCAAAAATTGCTGGACAAAGGCGCCGAAGCCGCGCAGACACTCTACACAAGTTTGGACCAGGTACAGAAGTCGCTGGTCACCGATCTGCCCGCACTGAACACATTTCTGGATGACGCGCGCATGACCGCTGCGCAATTAAAGTTGGCGGCGATTGAGGTGCGTCATAGTCCGTGGAAACTTCTCTACCAGCCCAAGCCCGGTGAAGTGGCCCATGAAAATCTCTATGACGCGGCGCGCAGTTTTGCCCTTGCCACCGATGATCTACGGGTGGCTGGCGAAAGTCTGCAGCAAGCCGTCACCAACATGCCAGGCAAACTTGAAAGTGACAAGGATTTCCGCCTGCAAGTGCAGCACGAGGTAGTCGATGCCTTGTCGCGCTACGAGCAAGCGCAACGCAAGTTGTACGATGTTCTCAACGCCCCCGCTTCACAAGGCGGCGAAATCAAGTAGCCGCGCACACGAATGCCCGCGCACGAATCGAATCCGACTCTGGAAACGCGCGTTGGCGTGATCACGCTTTCAATCATTTTTAGTTTGTCCCTGCTGCTGATCGTGTTGTGCAATGTGCAGTGGGGTGAGATGAACACATACCGCTTGGCCTTCAAGGTTTCGCAAGATGCCACTGGCATCGAGCCCGGTACCCCGATCATGCTCGGCGGTATTCAGTGGGGAAAGGTGCTGAAAGTGAATCGCGCCCAAGTGCCCGCGCTGGGCGAAATGCAAGCCGCATTGCAAGACCCCCAAGCCTCGCACGGCACGCTGATTGAATTTGAAATCAATCCCAACATTGATCTGTGGCCGGGCGCGAAGATTACCCGCACCAGCAGCATGCTTGGTGGCGATGTGCGCCTGGTGATTTTGGAGACCGGTCTGCTCACTGGCAACAACGCCGAGCTACCAATGAAGCCGCGCGATGTGCTGCCGCAGGGCGCCGTGATCAACGCGGTCTCGGCCAATTCGGGCATGGCGTCGCTGCTCGGTTCACACGCGGCCGCGCGCCTTGACGCAATGCCCGAGCAATTTCGACAGATCTATGACGCGTGGAAAATAATCAACGCGGATTTCAATCTGCGGATGCAACCGCTCGGCACCACCGCGAAACTTATCAAAGCAACTCTGAGTACCGATGTGGATGCGTGGCGAATACCCATGCGTACGGCGCGGCAAGCACTGGCACGCCTGCAAACTCATTTCAGTTCCGAAAGCGGCGTGCAAACCAGGGTTGGCACGACATGGAATGAAGGCAAGCCGATCTTCGACTCCACATTCGCCGATCTAAAATTGTTGAAACAACGCATCGACCAGGATTTTAATCCACGCATGGATCGACTCTCTACCCAGACCGTGACGCAATGGAAGCGCACGCTACACATCGCCAGTCAACTCTCTGGCGCTGGCGTTGACAGCATCGAGGCTTACCGCGCGTTTATGGCGGATAGTTCGCTGATGGGTGGGCAAATTTCCCGCAGTTTGAACGACATTCTGGGCAGTGTGTTGAAGGCGTTTCTGGGCAAGCCCAACGAAGATGGCATGACACGACTGCGGCGATTTGAAGCGGCCAGTCGAGTCGCCATCGCTACCGACGAAATGCGCCACGCCAACGACGCGTTGGAATCATTGGCCAACAGCATGCAGCCGATTGACCCTGTGCTGGCGCAGAAAATTCGCGCAGATGCCGCCACCGCGTTGGTTCAATTTCGCGAAGCTATCGAGCAACTTTTGAAACTTTCGCAGCAGCCTTTGTAAGCCGCACGCATCACACTATGCCGCTCACAGCACTGGTGCTGGCCGCGACTTCATCATCCAGCGCTGGCTTCTCTTCCTTCAGACGCTCCACGCGCGCACCCAATGCGTTGAGTGTTTCTTCCATGCGGTGATAGCCACGGTCAAGGTGATAGACGCGGTTTACAATCGTCTCGCCCTCAGCGGCCAAACCCGCCAGCACCAAACTTGCGCTCGCACGCAAATCACTCGCCATCACCGGCGCACCGATTAACTTGCCGCCACCGGCCACCACCACTGTGGGTCCTTGTCGATACAACTGCGCGCCCATACGCATCAACTCGGCGACATGCATAAAGCGCTCGGGATAAATTTTCTCGGTGATCACACTGTTGCCCTCGGCCACGCAGACCAGTGCCATCATTTGCGCCTGCAAATCCGTTGGAAATCCTGGATGCGGCTGCGTGGTGATGGTGGTCGGTTTTAGGTTGCGCTCGCTGGTCACGCGCACGGTGCAACGCATCGGATCATCACCTGAAATTCGCTGCACATGCACGCCAATCTCGCGGAAATGATTGATGGTCGCCAACAACGAGTCATAGGGAAAATCATCCAACATCACATCGCCGTTGGTAATCGCCGCGGCCACCGCGTAGGTGCCAGCGACGATGCGATCGGGCATCACCACATGATCGATACCTGCAAGTTCATCCACACCTTCGATCACCAAGCGCGGCGAACCGGCGCCCAAAATGCGCGCGCCCATTGCGTTCAGCATGTTGGCAAGATCAACCACCTCGGGTTCGCATGCGGCGCACTCAATCACCGTGCGACCCTTGGCAAGCACCGCCGCACTCATCACATTGGCGGTGCCAAGCACGGTACTTCCAAATGGACCGCCCAAGAAAACCGTGTCACCCTTTAAGCGATCGGCGCTGGCGATAATGTCGCCGCCGCGCAATTCAATCTTGGCGCCCAGCGCTTCGAGACCACGAAGATGCAAATCCACTGGTCGATGTCCGAAGGCGCAACCACCGGGCATGCTTACGATCGCGCGCTTGCGACGAGCCAGCATCGGTCCAAGCACGCAAATGCTTGCGCGCATGGTTCGCACAATGTTATAACGAGCGTGCACGCGGTTCTCATCCATGCTTTGAAGCGACACGCCACTCGCGGCGGGCTTCACCTCAACGCCAAGATCGGCGAGCAGTCGACCCATGTTGGCGATGTCGGCAAGCGGACGAATATTTCGCAGCATCACCGGCTGATCGGTAAGCAGGCAGGCCGCCATCAGCGGTAACGCTGCGTTTTTGGCCCCTTCAATTCGAATGCGTCCTGAGAGTCTGCGACCACCTTCTATGCGGAAGAAATCCATGATTCGTTTCCTTGGTAAATAAATTTGGGGGAAGAAGAAGAAAAGGAACTCTTCCATCGGTCCGCGAGCGTCGGCAAGGACACAATCCCCGCACCTTCCTACGATACCCGCGTGAAGAGTCTCATTGAAGTCGTGGGCGAGCCAAATTTGCCCGAAGTCAAGATGCACCTGATTCCACCCGGCACGCCGGCGCAGGGCTCGGTGACCAGCAACACTCTTTGCATGAAGGGACGCTCAAGCAGTTATGTGCGCCATGTTTGTATTGATATTGGCGAAACCGCGTTGGCTGGAAATTTTCGCGCTGGGCAAAGTTTCGGCATCGTGCCACCAGGGCTGGACGCCAACGGAAAGCCGCAAAAAGTGCGGCTGTATTCGATCGCCAGTCCAAGTTGGGGCGAAGACGGCCACGGCAAGGTGCTGGCCACCACTCCCAAGCGCCTGATCGCCGAGCATTCGCCGCAGAAACTCGGCGACGATCCCAACGACAACTCGCTGTATCTTGGGGTGTGCAGCAACTATCTCTGCGACCTCAAGGCGGGAGCCACGATCGCGGTCACTGGGCCTGCGGGCAAGCGATTTTTGCTTCCTGAAGATACATCCAAGCACGATTATCTTTTTCTGGCGACTGGAACTGGCATCGCGCCATTTCGCGGCATGGCGATGGAATTATTACAGGGACCCCCCGAAGGCAGTCCGTGGCGCTCGAACTGGAATCGCTGCGAAAGCCGCATCGAATTGGTGATGGGAAGTCCCTACACCACCGACCTGCTCTACGACGATTTGTTCCGCGGATTGGCTGCGAAAAATTCAAACTTTCACTATCACCCGGTGATCAGCCGCGAGACTCGCGAGGATGGATGCAAGGGCGAGTACGCCCATCAATTTCTGGAGCGACGCTTGGGCGATCGCTTCGACGCGATGCTGCGAAATCCGCGCACGCTGATTTATGTCTGCGGACTCGCTGGCATGCAAATGGGTCTCTACCGAATGCTTGGCGCCAAGGGCCTTGCTGCGGGGTACCTCAACATCGACGCGGAAATCGCCGACCTGCCCGCTACGCAATGGACCGACGAGCATTTCAAACGCCGCATCCGTGCCACGCATCGCTGCATGATTGAGGTGTATTAGCCGGCGAACGCGGGATTGCCGATCTCCACTCGGGCGCGAGCGGTGGCCGCGCATCAAATCGCAATGAAGAGCGAAAACCCGTGAAATGCGCGTATTCTTCGATGTTTCGTTGGCATTCCAATACTTCCACCCTATGCTCGTGCCATGAGCGATTGGCAAGAACCCGAACAGCGCGCAGAGCAGTTAGCCGAGAAGGCTCGCGAGCATTTTCAGCGGGGTCAACTTGTGCAAGCCGAGGCTTGTCTTCGCGAAGCCATCGAACTTGAACCCGAACGCGGCACCTATCGCATGAACTTAGGCGTCACGCTGCAAGCGCTTGGTCGCACCGACGAAGCGTTGCGCTGTTTTGAATTGGCAAGTCAGCGTTCGCCCGATCATGCCGAACCTCGAGTCGCCGCCGCCATTGCCGCCGCCGCGCTGCAGCGTTGGGCACTCGCGCTGAAGTGGTCCGAAGAAGCCACGCAACGCAAGCCCGACTTGGATGCTGCGTGGGCTTGTCGCATTGAATCATTGCGCCGCTTGGGTCGACGCGACGATGCGAGTCTGGCATTTTATTTAGCGCAACAACATTTGGAATCTGCGCCTACCACGCTGCAAGCCATGGCCGAAGTATTGCTTGAAGAAGGCAAAACCGAGCGCGCCGCCTGGAGTTTGCGCGAGGCCTTGCGGCTGGAACCAACGCTCGCTCGCGTTCGCATTCGTCTTGCGCAACTTGCCGCCGACAATGGCCAGCCCCACCGCGCGGTGGAATTGCTCACCGAAGAAACGCGTCATCATCCCGGTGATGTAAACGCTTGGATTTCATTTGGCGATTTGCTGATGCGCCTGCGTCGAGGCCCCGAGGCTGCGGAAAAATATCGCCGCGCCATCGAGTTAAATCCTGAGAGCGCCAACGCGCATTGGCGTTTAGGTGCGCTCGCACTTGCCGCGCGCCGCCTGGATGAGGCTTGCATCGAACTTGAAATCGCGACGCGTTTGGATCCTGAAAATCCTGCGCCGCGTGTGGAATTGGCCCACGCATTTCTGGAGCGTGGCGAGCCCGCAGAAGCAGCGCGTTTACTTGAAATTCACGCCGAACGCACTGCGCCCGAAAGCGATGATCGACTGGAAAATCCGCAAGCCGCGGCGGCGCTTGCGGAGTTGTTGCTGCGCGCGGACCGTGCCGCGTTGGCGGCGCGAACGCTTACGGCGGCGATGCGATTTTCGGCATGCGCGAAAGATGCAACCGTGCTGCGTCGACTCGCGCGCGCGCGCTACGAAGCTGGCGACTTGGTCGCCGCGGATCAAGCCAGTCGCGCATTATTTCGCATCGATGCAAAAAGTTCGGCGGCGCCCTACAACTTGGGACTGTCGTGTTTACAACAAGGCCGGCTTACCGAGGCGCGTTCATGGATTCGCAAAGGACTTGCCGTGCAGCCACGCGACGCCGGTCTGCGAAGATTGCTGCTGCGAACATGGTTGGCGCGTGTGTTGCAGTTGATGGGGCGACAGCCTGGCCTCGCACGCAATGCAAAGGCATGAAGCAGCATGAAGCAGCATGACTCAGCATGACTCAGCATGACTCAGCATGAAAAAGTATGACTCAGTTGTAAATCAGTTCGCTGCGTTGGTGAAGGGCAACAGAGCGAGATAGCGCGCGCGCTTAATCGCCGCCGCCACCGTCTTCTGCTCAGCTGCGTTAAACTGCAGACGCTTGCGACTGATGATCTTGCCGTTGCCAGTCATCATGCGACGAAGTTCGTCCACATTCTTGTAATCAACCGGACCTTTAATGGTGCGGCGTTCCATAGGGGCATTAAACTGTGAGTTTGAATTTGAGTTGTATTGTGACATGATGAAGTAGCGTCCTGGATCTCGGTTTGGAGAGCCTTCGACGATCGAAGGCGACGAGCCGTGTAGTGTTACCAAACTTCGGCCCACCCTTCAATGCCTCTTATTCTTTCCGATCTTCATCTTGGTCTGTCCACCCTGCAGATTGGGCAATTACAGCCACTTATCGAGGCTGCCGACGAATTATGGCTAAACGGTGACACCTTCGAAATGCGCCATCCACGCTACCGCACCGACGGTGAGCGCTTGCTTGCCGAACTTGAAGCCCGTTGCCTGCGACGAAAGATTCCCCTGCTGCGCTTGTCGGGCAACCACGATCACGACGCTGCCCTGCCCATGCATCGCATGCTGCTCGATGGACGCGTGCTGGTCACACATGGCCACGCGTTTTTGCCATGCATCGCGCCATGGTCGGTGTGGGCGAAAGAAGCACAACAGCGTTATGACAATGCGTTAAACGCGTTGCCGGCGAATCAGCGCGGCTCGATGCAGGCGGCGTTTCAAGCGGCGGCGGCGGCGAGCGAAGCCGCGTGGAGCGACACGCGTCGAGAACGAAAGTTGCACGCCAGCGCAATGTTGCTGCGGCCGATGGCGGTGTTGCAGGTGTTGAAGACATGGGCCGCGTGGCCGGCGTTCACCGAAGCTTTTGTGCAAGCGCATCAACCGCAGGCGCGCGTAGTGATCAGCGGACACTCGCACAAACGCGGCGTGTATCTGCGCAACGGACGCGCGCAGATGAACACTGGAAGTTTCAACGCACCCTCGCGACCCGCGGCGGTGTGGGTGCGTGACAACGAAGTCTGTTGGATTCCACTTTCCCTGCGCGGAAATCGCTACGACTTGCCGCCGGAATCCAGTTGGAGACGCGTGAGCGTTTGACGCATCGCAGCGCCCGCCGCAGCCACGGCGGCGGCGTTCACACCATGCGAAAAGCCTTGTTTTTGCAGGGTTTCAAGCAGTGTTTCGCTGCTGATATTGCCGGGCGAACCAGGCGCATAGGGACAACCGCCAAGCCCCGCCGCGCTGCTGTCAAAGCTTCGCACACCCAGTGCTAATGCGCGCACCACGCATTCCGCCGCGTGCATGTGCGTGTCATGCAAATGAAGCGTGATCGCACTTGGTTGCAGCAGCGGTTGCATGCCTTCAAGCAATGCATCGATGTGCTCAGCACGCGCCGCGCCGATGGTGTCGCCAAGATCAATTTCGGTGCAACCCATGTCAAGCAAGCGTTCGCTCACCGCGCGCACCGCGGCGGGCGGCGTGTCGCCATCAAATGGACAACGCACCACGCAACTGACATAACCTCGCACCGGCAACAACGCCGCGCGTGCTTGTCGCACCACCGGTTGCAGTCGCGTGAAGCACTCTTCGATGGAAGCGTTCACATTGCGCCGACTGAATCCCTCGCTGGCGCTTGCGAACACGCTTACCTTGTCCACCTGCGCTTCAAGCGCTGCATGCAACCCGCGCTCATTTGGAACCAACGCCGAAAGCATGGTGCCCGCGCGGCGCAGCGCGTGCCGAAAAACATCGGCGCCGTCGGCGAGTTGCGCGACCCACTTCGCGCTGACAAAGCTGGTCACTTCAACTTCAGTAAAACCAGCACAAATTAAGGCATTTACGAAGGCAACTTTGTCGGCGACTGGAACGATGAACGGCTCATTTTGCAGACCATCGCGCGGCCCCACCTCCGTTACGCGCACGAAGCTGGAGGAGCTCATCGACCCTCGCGTTTCTGCTGCTCACGCTCCTCACGAAAGGCGTGGCGAACCAGATAGAACCCCACCACCGCGACTACCACGGTGAGCACTGCGGCGGCTGCGAATAAAATAACTTCGGGCTCCAATTTCATTCGGCGCCTCCCACTGGTAAAAATCGCAACGATGGTTGCACCACCGCGTCGCTCCACTCACCTTCGGCGGCAACGCGCACGCATGCGCCCGATTCGCTGTGCGCGTATTTCAACATTGCAAATGCCACGCACGCACTGCCAAGCATCGGCGCAGGCGCGCTGCTGGTGATGGAACCAATCGTATCGCCGCCGGGTGTTTGTATGTGCACCACGGCGCCACAGACTGGCAAGCGATCGCTTTGCATGCGCAGACCAACAAGCCGCTGCTTGGGCTTGCCCAAACTTTGCATGCGAGCCACCACTTCTTGTCCGAGATAACAACCCTTTTTAAAGTTGACTCGCCGCGCGAGCACGCCGGTTTCATGGGGCAGCACCTCGCGGCCAAAATCAACAAGAAACAGGGGTGTTCCTGCTTCAATTCGCGCCACATTAAAGGCGTGCCAACCCATCGGTCGCACCGGGGATGCCAGCGCGGCACCAGCGGCAATCAATGCGTCGTAGACCGCCACCACATTCGCACTCGCCATAAAAAGTTCCACTCCCGGAGCGCCGGTTTGATCGCGGCGCACCGCCTGCACTTCACACTGCGCGATGCACAACGAGGCGCAACACAAGTCGCTTGCAAGTGCCGCGCCGTCGGCGACCGAGGCAAGCAACGCAAGCGCAGCAGCGCCATGCAATGCAATTCGACCATAGGCATCGGTGGCATTTTCAATCTGCACATCTTCACCAAAGACGAAGGCCTGCAACTCACTCGCGGCGGCGGCGGCGGCGAAGCGATCGACATCGATCAACATGTGCTGGTCACCCTGCGCAAGCAGCATGTCCGCCTGCACACGACCCTTGCGATTTAACCAAAAACTTTCGCGCACGCCGCCGACCAACAAGCCTTGCAAATCTTGCGTGACCATGCGTTGCAAAAAAGTCAGGCGATCCGCGCCGGTTACCACCAGCGTGCCGCGGTGCATGCCATCCATGACACCAACGCCGCGACGAATCGCAGCGTATTCCGCAGCGGGAGAGCCGAATTCGGCGGCCATCTGCACACACACTTCGGGGTTGTCTGGTCCGTAAGGAATCCACGCCACCGCAGGAACCAGTGGCGCAGTCTGCGTAGAACCTGGACGCGCAGCCATCGCCACGCTGGCCTGCACACGCGCGGCCTGCTCGGCAACATGCTGCTCAAATCGTTGATGTAACGGAGATGGAATCACCACTGCAATAGTACGCAGTACCGCCTACCGCGACGACCGCACCTGCGCGATTAAAATTGTGGCGATGCGCTCAGCGGCGTCGACTCGTGGACGCGCTTGCAACGCCGCCTGCATGCGATCGCGCGATACTCCATCGCTGAGCAAACTTTCAAGCAGTTTCCCCATCACTTCCATATTCGCCTGTGGCTCGATCGCATCAAGCGCAATCGCCGCCGCTCCCGCTTCCACCAATTCGCGTGCGTTCTCACGCTGATGCAGATCGCGGTGATAGGGATAGGGCACGAACAAACATGGAACGCGGTTCAACTCGGCCTCGGCGACGCTGTTGGCGCCAGCGCGTGTAAGCGCGATATCCGCGGCGCCCCACGCAAGACCCATGCGATGCAGAAATGGCAGCACCAACGCCTGCACTCCTGCGTCGCTGTAACGCTTGCGCAACGCGTGCAACGATTCTTCCGAGATGCTGCCGGTTAAATGCAACACTTGCCAACCCGCAAGCAACGCCGTGTGTTGCTCGGCAAAATGCGGCGTGAAACGATTCAACGATGTCGCCCCTTGCGAAGCGCCGGTCACCAACAGCGTGCGACGCGTGGGCTGCAGTGCAAGCTGCGCTCGACAACTTGCCGCGTCGCTTGGAGCGATCGCACTTCGACGAACTGGAAATCCAAGCACCTCGCCATTCCAACGCGGCAGATTTTTCGCCGCCACCGCGCTGCACACCTCGCTGGCGCGGCGTGCCACCCAGCGATTGGCTTTGCCGGGCGTGGCATCCAAATTTAAAAGCGTCACGGCGATGCCCGCATGCACTGCCCGCCGCACCACTGGCGGCGTAACGAATCCACCCAGACTCACTACATGCCGCACGCCATGCGCGGTCATCGCCTGGTCAGCCACACGGCTTGCCTTGGGAAGCGAACGCAAAAATGCCAGCAATTTCATTGGCGAAATGGAAGGCGGCTCGGCCGGCACCGCCACAAAGTTGGCGCCAGCTTCACGCAACATGGTCGCGTCAATCGCGCGGCCGCTGCACAAGAACAGCGTTGCAATATCTGGCGCCAGCGAGAGCACGCGTTCGGCGATCGCAAGTCCGGGGCTTAAATGTCCGCCCGAACCTCCCCCTGCGAAGGCGATGCATGGTGCCTTCGATGAACTATTTTCTTCACTCATCACGCGCTCATGCTGGCAGAGGTTCTGGCGCATCCACTTCGGGTTCGATCATTCCAGCCAACTGCAATGAACTTCTTCGCGCATCGCTTGCTCGCGCGATCGCCGCCACCATTCCTAAACTAAACGCGGTTAAAATCCAACCAGTGCCTCCGCGAGAAATCAGCGGCAGCGCGATGCCCTTGGTGGGTGCAAGTCCGGTCACCACCGCGACATTGATCAGCGCCTGCACACTGACCGTGAGTGTGAAGCCCAACGCGACCAACGACTCAAAGTTGGTGGTCAGTGGAATACGGCGCACGGTTCCATCCACTTGCGTCGCCTTCGCGGTGCTGGTGGCGATCGCCAAGCCAGTCAGCGCCAACATCACAAACAGAGCCAAAATGCCGACTGCGCCAGCGATTCCTAATTCTTCGCAGGCGATCGCATAAATAAAATCCGTGGTCGCCTCGGGCAAGTAACCAAACTTTTGAATACCGTTTCCCAAGCCTCGGCCAGGCAAGCCGCCGCCCGCGATTGCGGCCATGCTTTGAATCACATGATAGCCCTTGCCTTGCGCATCCTTGAATGGATCCATGTAAGCCAAGATTCGATTCATGCGATATGGACTTGTCACCACCATTCCAACGAACGCTGCACCAGCAGCGGGCAGCAACAATCCAACATGCCACAAGCGCACGCCAGCCGCGATCAGCATGGCCAGTGCCACCAACATGATCAACACTGCGGTGCCTAAATCTTCGATTGCCACAATCGTGGCGATGATGCTGACCAACGCGAAGGGCGGAACAAAGCCTTTCCAAAACTGACCCAACGCACCAGCGCGGCGGCAACAATGCCACGCCACGATCAACGGCACGCCCCACTTGGCAATCTCGCTCGGCTGCAATCCAATCGGTCCAAGGGAAATCCAACGGTTCGCTCCATTCACTTCTCGACCGATGCCCGGCACATGCACCAACAGCAAGCTGATCACAATCGTCGCGAGCAACCATGGAATCGGACTCGACCAACCACGCCGCGTGAAAATGCCCTCCACCCGAATGCGCGTGCCCAGCCACAACGCCACCACAGAAAGTCCAGCAAACATCGTGTTGCGACCCATCAACAACTCTTCGATGGTGGTGCCCGAACCCCCCGCCGTGGTTAAGCTGGCGCTGTTCACCAGCACCGTGCCTGTCATCAGTAGAGCGATCACTAGAAAGAGAAGTCCTTGACCTGGTCGCATGAGACCGCCTCTATCGGCACAACCACATAATTTGTGGCAAAAACTGCTGAAAAATTCGGTCGCCACCGTAGACTCGCCCCCTGATGAGCGGTGTGCCTGTCTATCTTGAAACTTTCGGCTGCCAGATGAACGAGCTTGACTCGGAATTGGTGCGCGGCCAGCTCACGCGGCTTGGCTACACCTTTGTGCAAGACCCCGCGCAGGCGCAGATGGTGCTGTTGAACACCTGCTCGGTTCGCGAGCACGCTGAGAGCAAGGCCTACAGCCGCATCGGTCTTATAGGAAAAAGAAAAGCCGCTGGCGAAACCGTGCTGCTTGGTGTGCTTGGTTGTATGGCCGAACGCGATGGTCTGGATTTGTTGCGTCGCTATCCACATGTGGATGTGATGTGTGGACCTGGCGAACTTGATCGCCTGCCAGCGTTGCTTGATGCCGCGCGTCGCAGCGAGGCCGCCTCGCAAGCCGAGCGTGTGGCGCTTGCCGGTAATCGAACTCGTCGCAGCGCCGTGTTAAGCGCTGTGCAAGATGATTTAGAAATGTTGGATCTGTCGCGCGCCTTCGATCCAGACGCCGAGGGTCGTCGTCGTCACAGTGCGCAAGTTCGCATCACGCGTGGCTGCAATAAATTTTGTACATACTGCGTGGTGCCCTACACACGCGGCGCCGAGGTGCATCGACCACCCGACAGCGTGGTGGACGAATGCAAACGACTCGCCGACACTGGAGCCCTTGAAATTACGCTGCTGGGACAAACCGTGAATCACTATCGCTACGAACACGGACTTGCGCTGACTGTGCAAGGCCGCGAGGCGCCGCAAATTGGTCCAGGGCTTGCAGCGTTTCGCAGCGAGATTCCTGCAGGAAAGCGCGTCACTTCGTTCGCACGATTGTTGCAGCGCATTCATGACGAGGTGCCCGCCATCGCACGCTTGCGATTTGTTACCAGCTATCCACGCGACTTTGAAATTGATGTGTTGCAGGTGATGCGCGATTGTCCGCGCATCTGCCGCTATCTGCATGCGCCAGCGCAAAGTGGCAGCGACCGCATCCTGGGCTTAATGAATCGCGGCTACACGCGAGCGCAGTACGAAGCGTTTGTCACCAACATCTTTGACATTCTTCCTGACGCCACACTTGCCGGCGACATGATTGTTGGATTTCCAACCGAGAGCGATGCCGACTTTCAAGCAAGCTGCGAAATGGTTCGCACGCTTCCATTTAAAAACAATTACATCTTTAAGTATTCACCGCGGCCAGGCACCACTGCGATCAATCGCTTCCCCGACGATGTGCCTGATGAAGTGAAACGAATGCGCAACAATCAGTTGCTTGCGATTCAAACAGAGACCAGTGAACGAGTGCATGCGACATGGATGGGTCGCACCGTGCAAGTGCTGATTGAAGAGTGCTTCACAGAATCATGGATGCAACACGGGCAACAACTTTCAAGCAACATCGAATTGCGTTGGAACACCGCCGCGAAAACACCTGCGCGCAAAGCACTGCGTGGCCGCACTGCTGGTGATTTAATTGTGGCGATGGATGTGCCCAACGGCATGACCGGCGAATCGTGCATCGGTCAATTGATGCAGGTTCGCATCACGCAGGCATCCGCATTGTTGTTGCAGGGCGAATGCGTGGCGATGGCTGCCGAAGTCGCCTAATTGCATAGTCTTATAATACCGTTGCTGGCATGCTTAAATCGTGGTATTTGTGTTTTTTGCCCATTCGCCCTCACGGCAATTGATTATTTAATCACTTTTTCGACTTCACATACTTTCATCGCAACCTGTAGATGACATTGTTCGGAAGTCACTTGGACGAGGCTATGACCGACTGGCAGAGTGTCTAGTAGGTCGAGAGGGAAAGGCGCCTCGCCAATAATTTGATCCTCCTGAAGAGAGGGAAAGGTAAGACATGCAGAACATGAAGAGTTGTTTCATTGCGGCGTCGGCCATTGGTATTGCAGCGACCGCCTTCGCCACCGTTAGCACCACGCTAACAAGCGACACATACATTGTAATGGAAGGTTCTGGCGCTGGCGCCAAGTTCTATTCCGTGCTTGATGTGTATATCAAAGGCAGTTCAGACGGCGATACCTTCGCGGGTGTCACTGGCTTGAACAACGCCAGCGATGCAACCAAAGCTCACCCTGTCATCTTTGCGACAAGCCGAGCCACTGGCACTGGCCTTGTGCGTGATGCTTCTGGCAAGATCACCGCAGGTAGCGTGACCAGCGATGCATTTGTGCAAAGCGATAACAGTAGTTGGCTTCCGAACAATGCCAGCGGTAATGCTCGAGACAGTTTCCTTGCCTTTGGTTTTCGTAAACAGAATTCATCTATCACCAATCGCTTTGGAACGGTGAAGGATCAGACACCAAACTTTACAGTAAGTTCTGCCTTTAGCTCTGCAGGTACCGCGAATTCAAATTACATCTTAAACAGCGGCGATGTGGCTTGGTACTCAGCTTTAGGTGCCAGTCCTTACCTCTCAGGTGGTGTTGCTGTGACCTCAGAGAATCCATTCGCTCGTCTTAGCCTTTACAACTCTTCATGGGCAGCGAGCTATCCAACGCTTGATCGCACGGGCGGTGTGTTGACAAGTAAGGGCCAAATGCAGAGTGGTCGTGCGACCGCAGCGGGTGCCGATGTATTCACCGGCGTAGCAGGCACTTCACTTGACTATTGCGCGATGATCGGTCGATTTGCGATCGATGTTTCGAGCGATGCCAGCGCGACCAGCATGCAAGTGCAGTTCAATATCGTTGGCAAGAATGGTACAAGCGCTGAAGTTGGCACCACCTTTACCGGCGCGATCACCAGTACCTACAAGGTAAGTCAGTTCTTTAGTTTCGCTGTGCCAGCCCCTGGTGCATGTGCTCTTCTCAGCGTCGCCGGCCTTCTGGGTCGTCGTCGCAAGGCTTAAGTTTAAGGCCTCCCCATTTCCACTCTTCAGACCGTTGCGCCACACAAGGCGCAACGGTCTTTTCTTATCTGCCTATTCTTCCTGCGTGAAGGATGCATTGATTCCGCCGCCTAAGGTCGACCAACCGCGGCAACAAAAAGATTGGCTAAGCCTGGTTGCGGTCATTTCAAGCGCGCTTGCCCTGCTTTCGTGCATGCCCATGTTCAGCGCGGTTGGGGCAACCCTTGGATTTATTGCCTTTCATCGGGCGCGGGCGGCGCACAAAAAATATCGACTTGCCACCACGGCTTTGGTGCTGGCTGGTATTTCGTTGGTTGTGCAAATCGCAGTGTGGCAGATGGCAAGCAACTGGTTGATGCCCGCGATGCAGCGCAGAACTGTTGCCGCAATCACCGCAGCCTGCCAAGGAGATTGGCGCACCGCGGTGCCGACCCAAGACAACGCAATGTTTCTACAGCAAGCTGCGCCATCGCAAACGGCGACCGAAACATTTTCCAATGCACTTGCCACGGCACGAGGTGGTGTGCAATCAATCTCAATCGTCAATCCTGAGATCAGCGGCTCGATGATGGCGCCGACAATTTCTATGGCGATCGTGGTGAACTTTCAGAAGGGATCGGCGACAGGCAGCGCGAAAGTGCAGTGGGTTCCCTCGAATACTTTCAATGCTGAACCGTGGATGCCCAGCGTGCGGCTGCTTGAATTGGAGATTAATGTCACAAAGGAAACCACTCTTTCGCTGCTACCGGATCAGGTGTCAAGCGAGAGTGCATTGAGAGAATCCGTGGCACCGACCGTTGAGAGCGTGAAGCCATGAGTGATGGCAAGAATGCTGACGATGCCAGCACACACACCTCGCACGCAGATTCGCTTGATGCATTGGTGCTTGCGGCACCCACCAGCATGTGCCGCACCTCGGTACTTGCGGCCATGTTTGCAGTGCCAGTCTGCTGTCCACCCATGTCGTTGTTGGCATGTGTGACGGGCGTGATTGCGCTGCGACAGATTCGCCGCGATCGATTGTTGCATGGCGCATGGCTTGCGTGGGTTGCCATCGTGTTCGGTGCCGCATGCGCGGTGGTGATGAGTTGGCTGTTGTGGACCAGTGGACTTTCGCTGCTATGGCGCGGACCCAATCCACCGATGCAAGCATTGATGACACACTCAACACAGAACATGCGTGAACTATGGAATGGCCCCGCCGCGGAATACTCGCAGCAACAACTTGCTGAATTTTCGCAAGCACTTACCAGGCGCTACGGAGAATTTCGTGGCGCCGCCGGCAGCGAGATTCGACCCACGCCACTTGAACAATCCGGTGCGCGATCCGTGGCCACGGTGCCCATCACTCTTCAATTTGAAAGCGGCTCGATCGAAGCTGATCTTGGTCTGCAACGCTTTGATGAACGCACCAAAAGCAGCGTGATGAAATGGCGCTCGTTGCGAGTGATCGATTCGGTGAAGGGTGACCTGGTCTTTCCAGATGGTGAACCACCGCCAAAAACCCTTGAATCCATGATCAAACCACGCGCAATTGAGAGACGCCCCGCGCCGATTTCGACAAGCGACACCCCTTCCGCGCCGCTTACTTCTTCTGCGACGCCAGCTTCGTTACCCTAATCAATATGTCAGCAGCCATTGAAGTTCGCGACCTTGTGCGAGTGTTCGGAACGCAAACCGTGCTCGACGGAATCAACCTTGATATTCAAGAGGGCGAAACCATGGTGATCATGGGTGGCTCGGGCTGCGGCAAAAGCACGCTGCTGCGCCATCTGATCGGAAGTTTAAAGCCAACCTCTGGCACTATCAAACTATTCGGCCATGAATTAAGTTCGCTCGATGAGGCGGGGCTCAACAAGGTGCGTGGATACTTTGGAATTTTGTTCCAGTCGGGGGCGCTGTTCAACAGCATGACGGTAGCGGAAAATGTGGCGTTGCCCCTACGCGAGCACACCGAACTTGACGGCAACACCATCGAAATCATGGTGAAAATTAAATTGGAGTTGGTGGGTCTTCGCGAGCATGCGGAAAAACTTCCATCACAACTTTCTGGTGGTATGAAAAAACGCGCGGGACTTGCTCGGGCACTTGCACTTGATCCACGCATTTTGTTTTACGACGAACCCAGCGCTGGCCTAGACCCAGTGACCAGCGCCGAGATCGATCAACTGATGCTGGATCTCACCCGCAAACTTGGCGTGACCAGCGTGGTGGTGACCCACGAAATGGACAGCGCATTCACCATCGCCGATCGCATGGTGATGCTGGATAAGGGGCGTGCGCTGCGAGTGGACACCCGCGAGGCCTTCGACATTCTGCGAAAAACCAGCGAGGCCGACGCGGCCAATCTGACCAACAACGATCGACTGATTCGCCAGTTTTTGCGGGGCGACGCGCAGGGACCGATCACCGAACGCAAGGCCGCGACCAACTACGCCGAAGATTTGCTTAGCACTGGCAACGCTTCCACCCGCATCGCCGCCATCACACCATCGCGATGAACCAGGCCGTTCGTGCGCTTGCCAACAATCGTCGCTGCCTGGTGATGGGACTGGGCGCATTTGGTGGTGGGCTTGGGGTTACAAAAACTTTAATCGAAGCCGGCGCGAAGCAAGTGCTGGTGACCGATCTTGCGCCCGCGGAAAAACTCTCTGCATCGCTCGCCGCATTGCAGCCACTGATTGAAAGCGAAAGGGTTGTATTGCGCTTGGGTGAGCATCTTGAATCTGATTTTCAAGCGGCGGAAGTAGTGATCGCGAATCCTGCTGTGCCCAAGCCCTGGCACAATCGATTTCTACTTGCAGCGCGCGCCGTGGGGGCTACGGTGACCACCGAACTTCGGTTGGCGCTTGAAGGTGTTCCGCGCGACCGAGTGATCGCCATCACTGGCAGTGCGGGTAAAAGCACCACCAGCGCGATGGTGGCGCACATGCTGCATGGCCATGGTCGCACCGCGATTCTTGCCGGAAATATCGGCGGCAGTCTTCTTCAACTTGCTCCCGCACTTGGCGCGCGCGACTGGTTGGTGCTGGAACTTTCCAGTTTTATGCTGTGGTGGCTAGGTGCAGAATCCTGCAGAAATCCTTGGGTTTCGCGCATCGGAGCGTTGACCAATTTGTCCGACAATCATTTGGATTGGCATGGCGATGCCAGTCACTACAGTCGCAGTAAAAGTTGCATTTGCGGTGTTGGGCAGAGCGCCTTTCTCACGCGCTTCGATCGCGATGATGCGGCGACGGCGCACAAGTTTGCGATGCTTCCAGCCGGCGCGTGGTGGCGTGATGCAACCACGCACACACAAAGCGAGACACGAACAGAGGATGCTGTTGAGGCATGGCAACAGATGCAGCCAGCGCATGCAGCGCATGAACAACCGAGTGCACATGAGAACCTGCACACGCATCGTGCGCATGGCTTGAATGCGCAGATTGAATCGCATCCAGAACTCGCCGACGCTTGCCCGCTTCCAGGCTTGCACAACCGCCGCAACGCAATGCTTGCGTTGCAGATTGCACATGCAGCGCTTGCATGTGATGGCGAACTTGTGCAACACGCAGCCTTGGCGCAACGGCTGCGCGATTTTCGTGGACTTCCACATCGCTTGGCGTTGGTGCATGAGCATCACGGTGTGCGTTGGTTTGATGACAGCAAAGCCACTACACCCGAAGCGACGCTGTTAGCACTCTCATGCTTTGCAGATTGCGCGCGTGTGCACTTAATTGCGGGCGGCTATGACAAGGGCTCCAATCTTTCGGCCATCGCCGCGCTTGCTCCACAGTTGGCGGGTCTGTATGCGATCGGTGCCACGACGAACAGCTTGTGCAGTTACGGCGGAAATCGCTGCGAAACCCTGGAAAATGCAGTACAAATGATTCGCGCCAAGTTAAAGCCTCTCGATGTGGTGCTGCTCTCACCAGGCTGCGCAAGTTGGGATCAGTTTGAAAATTACGAGGATCGCGGAAGGCAATTCGCAGCCCTCGCCCTCCCGCGGTAGGATTTAAAAGATGAGGCAGGGCTTGCAACTTTTAATATGGCTAACCGCGCTCGCAACAATTCTTGGTTGCTACGCACCCGATGGTGGCTTCATGGCGGCATCTGGTCGCGGCTTCACCTATCAAAGCACCAGCATGCAACCGCTGACCATCAGCGTGATTGATACCCGCACTGAAGAACCATTCTTCACCATGGAAATTCCACCTGGCAAGCAACTCACCTTCAACTTTAAGTCTGGCGGCGGAGACGATCCTGTCTATACACCCGATCGAATGGTGTACGCGGTGTGGGACAACGGCGAGATGATTGGTCACTTAGACAATCAACTCACCTGCCCCAACGCAAGTTGCCGCCGTATTGATGTTGAAATTCGCAAGGGACCCGTGTGGCCCGAGCCTGATCCCGCCGTGCGTTTGCGCACCGATCAAGCCGCCGATCGTCCGGCTTACGCCACCGACAAAGGTGGACCGATTCCGGACGCCAACAAAAAGCAGTACGACAACTAATCGTGCTGCGTATCGGCCACGGCTATGACCTGCATCGACTCGAAGCGCTTGCGCCGCAGGGCGCAGGTCGACCGATGATCTTGGGTGGTGTGCAACTTGCGCATGATCGCGGGCCGGTCAGTCATTCGGATGGCGATGCGTTAATGCATGCGATTACCGACGCGATTCTGGGGGCGCTTGGCGAACCTGATATCGGGCAACTTTTCCCAGACACCGATGCGCAGTGGCACGGACAAGAGAGCTGCGTTTTTGTGGCCGAGGCGTTGCGTCGTATGCGGGCGCGTGGATTTCAAATTGAAAATCTTGATGCCACGATTATTTGTGAGCGACCCAAGATTGGTCCAGCGAAGTCGGCGATGCGTGCCAACATCTCGCGACTGCTTGCGTGCGAAGAATCGCGCATCAATCTCAAGGGGAAAACCCACGAAAAAGTGGATGCCGTCGGTGAGGGTCACGCCATCGAGGTGCATGTGGTGGTGTTACTGGGCACCAGTTCTGCCACGACGAATGGCTGATTGAGCAGAGTGTTGGTTACACTCTCCACATGCGAGCTGTCGTCACCGGTCAAGTTGGTGTTGAGAAAAAACCGTACCTGAAAAAGGTGGTCCAACTCGCGCAAGAACGCGGCGACAATATTGATTTATTCAATGTGGGCGACTTGATGTATACCGAGGCGCCTGATGTGCGGCCTGGCCGCATTTTGGATCTTCCGCTGAGTCGTCTCGCAAGCCTGCGCCGCGCTGCTTTTAAGGACATTATTGGAGCGACCAACCCCGCCGAACAGTTCACCAATGTGATTGTGAATACCCACGCCACCTTTCGATGGCGTCATGGTTTGTTTCCTGCATTTGATTTTGATTTACTGCGCCGCTTCAAGCCCGACATGTTTATTTGCATGGTGGACAATGTCGAAGTCACCCATCAACGGTTGCACGCCGAGCATGACATCGACGCCACCCTGAAGGATTGCATGGTGTGGCGCGAAGAGGAAATTTTGGCCAGCGAACTGGTGGCCCAGGCCATCGGTTGCCCCGGCGGATTTTTTATTCTCAGTCGTGGTCGACAAAATGACACCACCGAGACCGCCCTTCGCATGATCACTCGCCCGGAGATGCGCAAGGTGTATCCAAGCTTTCCCATGAGCCATGTGATGGACATGCCCGATGTGATGGCGGAGATTGATCACTTTCGTGCCGAATTAGCCAAGCATTTCATCACCTTCGATCCAGGCGATGTGGATGAAAAATTATTGCTCGACAACGCCATCGCCGCCGCGCGTGAAGGCAAAGATTTTCTCGAGGTGCAGGCGCACAGTTTCGGTGGTCGCAAAGATGTGGCACCGCTGCGCGTGAAGGTGCGTGAAGTGCTCGACATCGCTGGTGACATCGACGGACAGATTTACATGCGCGACTTTCGCTTGATTGATCAAAGCGACATGATCGTGAGCTTGGTGCCCGAACTTGCCGGCGGTATTCCCGGCCTTTCCAGCGGCGTGGAACGCGAATTGCACCACGCCTTTGAACATGCCAAGGAGGTGTATGTGGTCTGGAAACCCAAGAAAAATCCCAGCCCCTTTATCACCGAGACTGCGACTAAAATTTTCCGCAGCGTGAACGAGGCGCTGACTTTCTTTGAAGGCGCTGGCATGTTTGCCACAAAAAATTTGTTCGGGCACTGATGGCGCTGAGCATGCCGCGCCTGTGATGTGCGGCAATGCTGTAAGAACGCGGAACCCTTGTTTGTAAAGATTCGGAGAATTATACGAATGAGATCATCTGATATAAAAACTTCGGCATTTCGCGGCTTCACATTAGTTGAATTGCTGGTGGTAATCGCCATCATTGCGTTGCTGCTTGGACTGTTGATCGTGGCGATTGGCCGCGCCCGTGGCGCTGCATTCAACACAGTTGATCAGGCGAACCTGCGCGCGATCGCCACCGCAAGCAACACCTATGCCAGCAGCAATCGCGGAAATCTTCCCAGCCCGCGCACCGACACGCCGGGGCGTTGGGGAAGTCTGACGAAGGATCCGACGAAAGCTTTCGACGCCAATAGTAATTCTCGCTTGGATCAAGGAACTCCGACCATTCCTACAAAATATATGCCGTGGGTGCTGGTTACCACGGCAGGCGCTGATGCCGATACGGTGGACACCGCGTTGAACATCGAGACACTGGTCGCACTTGAAAAAGGCAGCATGTGGAATTATCTCGGCAATGAGAAATTTTATCGCAGTCCGATGGATCCTTCGATTCGATTGCGCAGTTATTCCCTGAATGCATTTGTCGGTGTGCTGTATGCCGATGATTACGATGGATTACCTGGTGGCACGCAGGGTTCGTCCGCGTGGATTTCTTCTAACTATGGGTACGACACTCGAACCTTAAGTCGCATCAAGCAACCCAGCGGCACTTTCTTCGCAGTGCCTGAGTGGGACAAGTACAAAGCCAAGACCACAGTGGATGGCTGGAATGAAGGCGGATACTTGTCGAATCCAGCTCCCGAAAAGGGCACGCTGTGGTTCGACGCGCCAGCGATTTGGTCTGCGCCGCAATACCAAATCAACCTAAGTTATTGCGATGGAAGCATGGGCGCCTATCAAATTCTTAGTCAGTCACTGCGAGATGGCAAAGTTGTGACCGATCCCATCAACGGCTACGCAGATTCTGCTGGAGAATCCAAACCCGATCTTGTTGGATTAAAAAATATCACGCTGCCCGGTCTGATCCCGTGACCAACTCCACGCCGCAAGAAAAAGGGCCGAAAATGGGTGGTGGGGACTGTCCCCAATTTCTTCAGAAGCACGCCGCCTGTGGATAAGGTCCTGAAAGCATGGATTGGGAAGCATCGAAGATCTGCTATCTGCGGCTTTTTCAAATATTTTGCTTACAAATTTTGTAATTTGGTGCAGAATGAAATCCGACCCGATTCGCAACACCGATGGAAACTGTAAACCAATGAACCACGACTGCGCACCCTGCGCCAAGTTTTTGAAGGGCATTGTCCTGATCGCCTCCCTCGCGCTTTCAACCCCCTCCGCATGGTCGGTTGTGTTGCCCGTTTCCACTCGCACGGGCATCGGCGCGATTCCATATCAAGTGGGAACAGCCAAAGGCATCACCTTTCGAACCTGGGCTCCGAATGCGCAAGCGGTCAGCGTGGCGCTGAACACAACTTTCTACAACACCACCGCCTATCAATTGACCAGCGAAGGCAACGGCTACTGGTCCGGCGACATCGCCAATCTTGCGATGACCGTGCAGTACAAATTTGCGATCAAGATCAATGGCGTCTATCAACTTAAAATTGATCCGCGTGCGCGGCAAGTGACCAACAGCGTCGGCACTGGTGTGTTGTACGACCCAAACAGTTATGTGTGGACCAATACTCATTTTCAAATCGCCAATTGGAATGAGTTGGTGATCTATGAGATGCATGTGGGCGCTTTTTATGTTCCCACCGGCACCACCGCGCCCGCGAATTTTCAAGAGGCCACGCTGAAGCTGGATCACCTGAAAAATCTTGGTATCAACTGCATTAGCCTGCTTCCTGTCGGGGAATTTCCTGGTGATATTTCGTGGGGCTACAACCCTAGTTTTCCATTTGCCGTTGAGAGCGCCTATGGCGGCGCCAACGAATTGAAAAAGTTTGTCGACGCCTGCCACACCCATGGCATCGCTGTGCTGAACGATGTGGTGTTCAATCATCTTGGTCCCAACGATTTATCCATGTGGCAATACGACGGTTGGAGTCAGAACAACCTTGGTGGAATCTACTTTTACAACGACACCACCCGCGCGACGACTCCGTGGGGCAATACCCGCATGGATTACAGCCGCAATGAAGTGCGCCAGTACATCCGCGACAACGCCATGATGTGGCTGGATGAATTTAAGATGGACGGCCTGCGTTGGGACGGAACAAAGTACATGCGTCGAACTGATCAGTTTGGCGTGGACATTCCCGAGGCATGGAGCCTTCTGCAATGGTGCAACAACGAGATCGACGCGCAGTTTCCAGAAAAGATTTCTATCGCCGAGGACTTTGACGACAACGATTGGATCGGCAAACCGACTGGCGCGGGCGGCGCGGGTTTCGATAGCCAGTGGGATTGGTTTGTACACAGCGTGCGCGGCGTGATCGAAGCGACCAGCGATTCAAGCCGCGACATGCCCACCATTCAAACTGCGATCGAGCACAGCTACAACGGCAATCACACGCAGCGTGTGATCTACACCGAAAGTCACGATGAAGTTGCCAACGGCAAGATGCGCGTTCCGAGCAGCATCAGCGTCAACACTCCGGGCGATTTATACGCACGCAAACGCAGCACACTTGGCGCTGGCGTGATGTTTTTTAGCCCAGGCATTCCCATGATGTTTATGGGTCAAGAATTTTTGGAGGACGGATTCTTCGATGCAAACGATCCGCTCGACTGGAGCAAAACCACTACATATGCCGGCATTCTCGCTGAATACACCGACATGATCGCGCTGCGTCGCAACACCGCAGGCCTGACCAAAGGTCTGACTGGCGCCAACACCAATGTGCATCACTTAAACAACTGGAACAAAGTGATCGCTTGGCACCGATACATGAATGGTGGTGCGGGTGATGATGTGGTGGTGATCGCAAACTTTAGCGTGTGGCCGCAGACCAACTATCGCGTGGGCATGCCGCGCTCGGGCACATGGCATTGCCGCTTCGCCGGTGACGCAACCGCCTATGGAAGTGATTACGCCAATGTGTTCTCTGGCAATGTGCAAGCCGACGGGTACGCCTATGACGGACTTGCGCAGAGCGGTGTCTTTAATTTGGGTGCCTACTCCATCGCCGTGTATTCGCAGGGCGATGCCACCCCGAGCAATCCTGCGGATCTTGACGGGAGTTGCGTGGTAGATGGTGGCGATGTCGCGTTGCTGCTGCTTGATATTGGCAGCCTCGGTGGACCAGCCGATCTTGATGGCGATGGAATCGTGACCCTAAGCGATCTTGCATTTATGCTGCTCGACTATGGCTGGACCTGTAATTAAATCGGCGGCGTTCAAAAAATAAATGTGTCTTGCTGGTCTCTGGAAAATCTTTTTTCTTAAGAAGTTGCTTTGGTATGCAGAGGCAACAGCTTGATAAAAAATGTACTTCACGAGCAGAATGCGATTATTTCAGCCATTTGCTGGGATATACGCCTTCTCCAAATACTCGGCGAGCATGCGGTGGGTATTGAATCGACCAGGCACCGTAGCGGCGCTGTGCAGGGCGCGGGTAATCCAGCGCTGGGGCAAACCTGTGGCATCGCAGTCATAGAAATCCGCGACCACTTCGCCTTCAAGCAGCGCGTAGAGACTCTCGGCGTCGATGGCATCTTGCTTTGCTCGGTCGCTGCCTTCACTGCCATCGCCGATCGCCCAACCATTTTTGCCGTCGAAACTTTCGGGCCACCAACCATCCAGAATGCTGAGATTAATGCCGCCATGCATGGGTGGCTTCATGCCGCTGGTGCCGCTGGCTTCATGCGGACGCAACGGATTATTCAACCACACATCGCAACCACTGACCAGCATGCGTCCCACATGCATGTCGTACTCCTCGAGCAGCACGACACGGCCTTCAAAGCCCTGCTCGCGCGTCCAGTGATGCACTTGGGCGATGTACGCCTGCCCATCGGCATCGCGTGGATGCGCCTTGCCTGCGAAAACAATTTGCACAGGTCGCTTGGCATCACACAGAATGCGACGAAGCCGTTGCTGATCGCTGAAAATAAGGGGTGCGCGTTTATAGGTTGCAAAGCGGCGCGCAAATCCGATCGTGAGCGCATCGGCATCCAATGCCTGACTCGCGCGAAGAACCATCTCAGGCGACTCGCCTCTGCGACAAGCCTGACGCGCTAGTCGTTCGCGAATAAATTGAACCAAACGCGCACGCAATGCTTTGCGTAATGCCCAAAATTCAGCGGGATTTGCCTGCGAAGCCTTGCTCCACGGATCTTTGCCGCTTTCGATCACATCAAGATTGAGTCCGATCGATCGCTTCCAAAATGACTCGGCTTCAGGCGCAAGCCATGTGCGCGCATGTACGCCATTGGTGACATGTCCAATCGGAACCAACGCCGCGTCGGTGACGCCGAAGACCTGCTGCCACATCTCGCGACTCACACGACCATGCAACGCCGCAACACCGTTCACATGTTCGGCGGTGTGCAATGCAAGCACCGTCATACAGAACGCTGCCTTGGGATCGGTGGCACGCTCTGAACCCATGTCCATGAATGCGCGGCGACCCAATCCCGCCTCGCGCCAACATGGCTGCAACGCATCGGCGACCATGTCGGCGTCGTAGCGATCATGGCCAGCGGGCACTGGCGTATGTGTGGTGAACACGGTGCTTCGACGAATGTGCTGCAACGCCTCCTCGAGTGATTCACCTTTGCGACGAAATTGCGCAAGCCGCGCCACGCTTGCGAATGCAGCATGACCCTCATTCAGATGGAAGACGGTGGCTTTCACACCCAAGGCTTTCAACGCCATCACGCCACCAACTCCAAGCAACACTTGTTGACGCATGCGAAGTTCCGGCTCACCTTTGTACAAGCCCTCGGTCAAGCGACGATCCTTCGCACGATTGGCCTTGCGATTGGTGTCCATTAAAATCGCCCGCACGCGCCCCACTTTCATCCTCCACAAACGCGCTTCTACCTTGCGATCTCCGATGGGAACGCGAATGTCGATACCTGTGTCTTCGAGCGGCATTTCCCGCACATCCCACTGCGATTCGATCACGCGCGTGGTGCCGTCGCCGCGCAGTTGCTGTAGGTAATAACCCTGCTGATACAGCATGCCCACGGCAGTGAGTGGAACCCCAAGATCACTCGCACTTTTAAGATGATCACCCGCAAGCACGCCCAAGCCACCTGCGTACTGCTGCAAACTTTCGTGAATCGCAAACTCACTACAAAAGTAGGCGACATGAAGATTTTTTGCGCCCGCGAATTCTTGCTGCTCAAACCACGAAACAGTCTTGTGATAGGCACGGTGCGCATCGCGGGCGGCCTTCACCACATTACAAAATTCAGAGTCGGCGCAACGGGCGGCGAAGATTGGTTCACTCACCTCGCGAAGCACCGCAAGCGGATCATGATTGCTGGCCTGCCACACGATGGGATCGAGCGCGGCGAAGGGTCGTTGAGCAATCTCGTTCCAACTCCACCACAGATCGTTGGAAATTTTCTCAAGATCGCGCCGCATCTCTCTGGCGACTGTCACGGTGGAAAGAACCATCTCGCCCGATGCGACGAGGGAAACTTTTATTTTCTTGGGCAAGACTATTGCAGCGAGTTTGTTTTTAGATTTGGTGGCAGCGGGCATGGAACCCACCAACTTCCCGCAAATGCGGCTATTTAGCAAGGCGACCAGCATCGGCGGCCAAGGCACGCAGGTGTGAGGCACATGAGGTAGGAATGGCGTCGGGCTGCAAACGCCAGCACCAATTGCCAGTGGCCTGACCCGGCACATTCATGCGGGTATCGCTAGATAAACCAAGCAAATCCTGCATCGCAACGATGGCGGTACGCGCTGGACTGGTATAGGCCAAACGAATCAACGCTTGCTCCGGTTTCAACGGGTCGCCTCCGGCATAGCTCTGAAAACGAGCCAACGCATTCTTGGATAGATGGCGAATCCATCCGCGACTTACATCGTTGTCATGCGTGCCTGGATAGACCACGCAATTGCTTGGATGATGATGTGGAAGGTCGCTGCTGTCGGCGTGGTAAAAAGCATTGTGCAGCAACTTCATGCCTGGCAGTCCGAAGTTATCGCGAAGTCGCGTGACCGCCGGCGTGACTGCGCCAAGATCCTCGGCGATGAATGGAAGCCGACCAAGGCGTCGTTCGATGGCGGTCAACAACTCGCGACCAGGCGTGGGACGCCAGACTCCCTTGCGGGCCGTGGTCGCGTCGCCGGCGATTTCGTAGGCATGCACAAGGCCAACAAAGTGATCAATGCGAAGTGCGTCGAAGCGCGTCAGCGCGGTGGCCACGCGCGCCGTCCACCAACGAAAGCCCTCGCGTCGATGGGCGGCCCACGCGTAATGTGGATGACCCCACAGTTGTCCGCTCTTTGAAAAAAAATCAGGAGGAACACCGGTGACAACCGTGGGTCGCCCATTCCGTTGCAAGCGGAAAAGTTTGGCATGATCGGCCACATCCGCGGATTCCAACATGACAAAGATTGGAAGATCGCCGATCAGTTTCACGCCACACTCGGCGCAATGTTGGCGGAAGTTTTTCCACTGCATCTGAAACTGAAATTGAATAAAGGCGTGCAACTCGCGCCCGCCCACCTGCTGCACCGCGGCGAAGTGGCACCAACCCGGTAGCCATCCGCGAGCGCCCCGCGAAAATGCGCGGAATGCCGGAGATTTAAGCCCGCCTTTGCGCTGGAATGTTTCGAAGGCCTCTTGAAATCGCGGCCACTTAAATGCCCGAGCCTCGGCAAAATTGGTGGGCCCACGACCCAGCGAACGCGGCGCTTTCAAGCGCGACTTTGGAAGCAAACCATCTTGCGCCAAACGCTCAAGACTGACCAGCATCGGTTCGGCGGCAAAACTACTGGTGGCGCTGTAGGGACTTTCGCCAAGACCAACCGGACCGATCGGAAGCATTTGCCACAGCGATAGTCCGGAGGCTTGGCACCATGATGCGAAACGATCGCTTGCCGGCCCTAAATCACCGATGCCATGTGGCCCTGAAAGACTGGTGAGGTGCAGCAACACTCCTGCGCGGCGCTTCTGAAAGGGTGCTGGGATGTGTTGCATGCGCGTTGATCTTTCGTTTGATCTCAGGTGTGTGAGATCATGTGTTTGCACGGGGTGGGTTTTTCAAAGCTCCGAGGGGTTGAAGTCTTGGATTGTGCGAGTTGCAAATTTTTTATGTTGTGTTGTGTTGTGTATTGTGCGTTTCCAATTTCACATTTCACATTTCACATTTCACATTGCACATTGCACATTGCAACTCTCACGGCTTTACACGAACCCACGCGCGTCCAGACTCCAGGGGGATTTCAATGTTTGGAAATGCAACATCCTTGCTGCCCGCGGTGGCGGCGCCGAAGATTGGTTTCCATCCATCACCCACGCTGCTTGGAAGCGTGATCGTGGCGCTGGTATCGCTTGCGTTCAACGCCACCAACACCTGCTCGCCGCCGCCTTCGCGCATGAACACCCAGACATTTTTTGCGTCGTCGGTCAGCAGCGTGGTGAAACTTCCGGTGCGTAGCGCCGCGTGGTTGGTGCGCAACGCGATCACTTCGCGATAGAAATCGAACTGTGATTCCATCACCTGATTTTCCTCACCTTGCCCATACGGCTGCAGATCTTTCCACAGCATGGGCTTGCGATTATTCGGGTCGCCGCTTCCCCACATGCCCACTTCGGTGCCGTACCAAATCATCGGCGCGCCGACATAGGTCATCTGCAACAGTGCGAGCAGTCGAACGCGGCGATAGTGCGCAGCGTCAGGCTTGCCAGCGTGATAGCTCTGCACTTCTTGTTCGCGGTTCAGTTGGTTGTAATCGCGATCTGGATTCATCGCCATGCTCGCCACGCGGTCGGTGTCATGGCTGTCAAGAAGATTTTGCATCACATAGGTGCACTCGGCGGGATAGGCCAGGCGCAGCTCGGCCAACTTCTGGTCAAGTTGCGTCGCCGTGATGCGCTTCGTGCGATCGAATGCCCACGCAATCGCAGGCTTGCTAAATTCGTAGTTCATCACCGCGTCGAAACTTGTACCGTCAAGCCACTTATCCGCGCGGGTCCAGATTTCTCCGGTGATGTAGGCCTGTGGATTGATGCCGCGCACAAACGCGCACCACTCCTGCCAAAAAGCCATTGGAATTTCATTGGCCACATCCAAGCGCCATCCATCGATGCCATCGGAGGGATCACCATCGCCGTCGGGGTCCATCCATCGGCGGGTCACATCAAAAATATGTTTGCGCGCGGTCTCGCTGGCGATGCCATGCTGATCATCCTTGCGAAACACTGGCAATTCGGCGAAACCAAACCAGCCTTCATAGTCAAAGGGATTCCAACTTTTAATATGAAACCAATCGGCGTAACGACTGGCTTCGCCCTTCTCTTTCACATCGCGAAAGGCCGGGTGCTGTGTGCCGACATGGTTAAACACGCCATCAATAATCAGGTGAAAGCCCATCTTTTTTGCTTCTTGTATCAGTTGTAAAAATTGCTTATCGCTCTCATTAAAAACCCAGGTCGAGGGATCAAGCAAATCTTCTTTGGCTTCGGTGGCGGCGTAATCACTGCCCTGTCCAAAGCGCTCATCGATGTGCAGATAGTTGGTGGCGTTGTATTTGTGATTGCTCACCGCTTGAAATACTGGCAGCAAATACAACGCGTTCACCCCGAGAGATTGTAAGTAAGGCAACTGTTGACGAAGGCCTTCGATGTCACCACCGTATTGGCGTTGAAAGACAAAGTGGTTATAAAAAGTCTCGCCGTTCTTACCTTCCCACTCGCTGGGCTTGTACCAAGCCTGCCGCCAATCACGCGTGTTTGCGCCATCGTTGGCAGTTGTGCCATTGCGAAAGCGGTCGACCATCACCTGATACCAGATAGCGTTCTTGGCCCACTCAGGCGTTGTGAATGCAGTCTTTTTTTGAGTGTTGAGTGAATAAATTTCGGGGTCGCGCACAGTGGTCTCATTGTCTTGAATAAGGAAAGTGTAATCGTAGGGGCGCTGATCGACAGGAATGTGAAGTTGCCATACATCAAAGGCACCAAGTCGACCAGCGTTCAACATGGAAATTGGTTGTTGATTGCGGGGAACGAATGTTACATGCTGCGCATCGTTGGCGAGGGTTCGATAGCGGATCGTCCAATTTTTTTTATCCCGCTGAAGAAATTGAATACTGGAGGGATCGTGCTTCAGGCCACGAGCATCGATGAGGCCATCACCTAACTTTGCATGCACGGCAGCAAACCTTTCTTGCGCTCCAAATCGCAACACACTATTGAACCCGCCCTGTCCATCCGTGACGCAATCTGGATTCCGTGGATCAGTAATCCATGTGGCACCATCCAGAATAAATTTATACAGACGCGTTCCCTCTTCCATCTTTACGCTGCCAGACCAACTTCCATCAGCACCGCGTTGCATCGGCGAAAGATCGCGGCTCCAACCGTTAAAGTCTCCTGCAATATGCACGGTGCGAGCATTGGTGGTTGCAGGCAAACGCAGCGTGACAAGCCATGTCTGCGCTGATTCACGCACCGCGCTGACATTCGTAGACAACACGCCTGGACCAAGATCGGCCTGCACATTCGCAACCGGCACCATCGGTGGAAATGGCGCGGCCAGTGGCGCAGTCTGCGCACCGAGCATTCCCAACGTCGCCGCCGCAATGCAGCATGTGTTGGCAGATCGAATCATGGTTGAACCCTATACTCGTTACATGCATCTTGGTAGTCGAAATGGCTCTATTGTGGGCAAATTTTTGCAGGCTCTCCTGTTGATGCTTGCCTCCGCATTGCTGCTATGGAGTTTTTCACGAGTCGGTTGGCGAACCTTTACAAACTGGCGCGATCGAGCGGCAGTTGAAAAAGAATTAGTAGTGATGCACTGGTCTGGCGAAGGCGGACCCGAAGAAGACGCGATTGTGGAGAGCAGTCTGCGTGCATTTGAAAAATTGCATCCTGGAGTTCGGGTTCGAAGAATCAATCCCGGCGATGCAGGAAGTTTTTATACCAAACTGCAAACCATGCTTGCAAGCGGTGAGCCGCCCGATGTTTTTTATGTCGGAGCCGAACGCATCGCCAGTTTCGCTGACATGGATTTACTTGAACCTCTCGATGAACGGCTTGCCACCGACGCCACCATAAAGGCAGAAAATGCCGTAGATATTGCTGGTTTTTATCCAAGCACTGTTGCCGCATTTCGCTACGACGGTCAGCACAATGGTGCAGGCGCGCTTTACGGTATTCCGAAAGATTTCACCACGGTTGGTTTTTATTACAACAAAGATGTCTTCCTCAAGGCAGGCGTGCCGTTTCCAAAGGACACATGGACATGGCAGGATTTTCTCACCGCAGCACGCGCCATCGCCAAGACGAAAGATGCCAACGGGAACAACTATATTGGCAGCGAGTTTGTTACCTGGCCAATGATGGTGCGGGCGTATTTGCGGACCGAGGGCGTTGAAGTGCGCGGCGATACCTTCGATGACCTTCGCCTTGATCGTCCTGAAACAATCGCAGCGCTTGAGCAGTTGCGCGCCTGGCGTCAAGATGAAGTGAACACACTCACAAGCGGTCGCAGCAAGTTGGCGACTGGTGCCGCGGTCTTCGCCACTGGGCGCGTGGGTATGGCCGGCCCCTTTGGTCGATGGGTGGTTCCTGAGTATCGACGCATTCGAGATTTTGATTGGGACTTTGCGCCACTTCCAAGTGGAAAAGTATCGACCAATGTGATCGCGACGGTGGCTTGGAGCGTCAGCTCTCGCAGTCATCATAAAGACGAGGCGTGGCAACTTGTACGTTGGCTTGTCAGCCCAACTTCGCAAGCTGCCAACGCACAACTAGGACTTGCCATTCCTACTATTCGCGCTGTGGCTGAAAGCCCTGCGTTTCGAGATGCCACGCAAAAACCAGCGAATTACCGCGGCTTTCTTGACTCTGCACCCACCGCACAAGTTGTGGATTGGCCAGCCGATCCACGCTTTGAACAATTACTTGGCAGCAATCTTGATCGCGCTTTAAAGGTAGGCGACCTCACACTTGCGCAAGCTGTTGACTTATTTATGCAGCAATGGAAAAGCGAAAAAGAAAGCCCGCTTGCAAAGTCTGGGTTTCCACAATTTCCATGGAAGCCAGTGGCCTACACGCTGGCTGCACTCGCTGCACTCACGCTGGTATTTCTTGGTTGGCTTGCGCTTGCGCCAACTACGGATCGCGCCGCTACGCGAGAGGCGCGTTGGGGCTGGTTGCTTGCAAGTCCGTGGGTGATTGGCTTTGCGCTGTTCATGGCCTTTCCAATTGTGATGAGTCTGCTGCTTAGCCTTGCCACATGGCGCGGCGTCAGCACGCTTGATACTGCCACCTATGTAGGCGGCGCCAACTATCTGCAATTGGTGAGGCATGATCAACACTTTATCACCAGTTTTAAAGTGACGCTGTACTACACAATGATTGCGGTGCCAGGCGGCCAAATACTTTCGCTGCTCGCTGCATTACTGATGAATCAAAAAGTGCGCGGCATTCATTTATTCCGCGCCGCTTGGTACTTGCCCAGCGTGCTTGCGGGTGTTGGCGTGGCAGTGTTGTGGCGATGGATCTTCGACACCGATGGCGGACTTATGAACGCGGCACTGCGCCCAATACTTTCGCTGGTGCATCTCACACCACCCGATTGGTTCGGCAAAGACGCTGAAATATGGGGTTCGCCCGCTTTCGCCATCATGGGTTTTTGGATGGTCGGCGGCGGCATGATGATCTATCTCGCAGGCTTGCAAAGCGTTCCAGAAGAATTACTCGAAGCTGCGCGCATCGATCGCCTGGGCGCAGTCTCGCGTTTTTTTCGCATCACCCTGCCCATGCTGAGTCCGGTGATTCTGTTTAATGTGATCATGTCAATCATTGGATGCTTTCAAGTTTTTACCCAAGCCTTCGTGATGACCGCGGGCGAGCCTGGCGATCTCACCCGTTTCTATGTGCTGTATCTCTACAACCAAGCCTTTGAATTTTATGAAATGGGATATGCCAGTGCGATGGCGTGGATACTTTTACTGATCACACTTGCGCTCACACTGCTCACCCTGCGGGGTAGTCGTAGCTTGGTGCACTATGAAGGAATGAAGCGATGAGCAGACTGCCTATCACCCCAGGCACACCAACTCGCATCACTCGCGCTGGCGCAGTCGGTGGTGGATTCGCGCGTGTGGCTGCATACACCGTGTTGCTACTCGGCACCGTCATCATAATCTTTCCACTGCTATGGATGATTGCGGTCAGTCTGCTCACACCCGATCGCGCGCAAGCGGCAACAGTCAGCGGCGACCTAACAAAATTAATTCCAGACGATCCGCAGTGGGGCAACTTTGCGCAAGCACTTTCACAAATGGGATCGGTTCGTTGGAAAGGATTTTTTGATGCCCTTGCAAATTCTGTTGTAGTCACCACGCTGGTCGTGGCTTTCACCGTGCTCTCAAGCAGTCTGGTTGGATTCGCTATGGCACGCATTCGATTTCGCGGCCGCGAGCCGCTGTTTTTGCTGATGTTGGCCACCATGATGCTGCCCGCACAAGTGACCATGATTCCCATGTTTCTTCTTTTCCGCGGACTGGGATGGGTGGACACCATCTTGCCATTGGTGGTGCCCGCCCTCTGCGGTAGTGCCTTCTTTGTATTTATGTATCGACAATTTATCGCGCAGATTCCAGAGGCTCTTGTGGAAGCAGCGAAGGTGGATGGATTAAGTTGGCTTGCCATCTGGTGGCATGTGGTATTGCCAATGTGTCGACCGGTTACTGCTATCTGCGCAGTCTTTACCTTTATCTATGTGTGGAATGATTTCATGGGTCCGTTGATCTATCTGCACTCGGACGAGCAAGCCACGCTTGCGGTGGCACTCAATAGTTTTCGAAATCAATATGGCGGCGTGAACAAAGTGCATCTGCTGATGGCTGCAAGTTTGGTCACCATGATTCCGTGCATCGTGTTGTTCGTCGCCGCGCAGCGTCAATTCATCGAAGGTCTCGGCAAAGGAGCCGTGAAGGGTTAATCAAAAACACATATGGCGACCATTCAACTACAAGGTGTCGGCAAGATCTATCCCGGTGGCATTCGCGCCGTTGCGTCCATCGACCTGCACATACAACATGGAGAATTTGTGGTGCTCGTCGGGCCATCCGGCTGCGGAAAAAGCACGCTTTTACGCATGGTGGCTGGTCTTGAAACCATCACCGAAGGCAGTCTTCGCATTGATGACGCGATGGTGAATGACCTGCCGCCGCAAGACCGTGACATCGCCATGGTCTTTCAAAATTACGCGCTGTATCCACACCTTGATGTGCGAACCAACATGGCCTTCGGTTTGCTACGCCGCAGAAAATTTCCGAGCCGCATGAAGGCGTTGCTTTCAAGGGCCTATGCGCAGGCGCGCGCTGCGGAACAAGCCTCCATCAACCAGCGCGTGCTTGGCGCCGCGCGCACACTCGGTATCGAGCAGCTACTCGCACGCAAACCCGCCGCGCTTTCAGGTGGACAGCGTCAGCGCGTTGCCGTGGGCCGCGCCATGGTTCGTGAACCCAAAGTTTTTCTCTTTGACGAGCCGCTCTCCAATCTTGATGCGAAGTTGCGAGTCGAGATGCGCGCCGAATTGCGCATGCTGCATCGACGGCTTGGCGCGACCATGCTGTATGTCACGCATGATCAAGAAGAAGCCATGAGCCTTGGCGACCGCGTGGTGGTGCTGAAGGACGGGCTTGCCCAGCAAATCGCCTCGCCTCGGGAAGTCTATGAAAAGCCTGCAAATCGCTTTGTCGCCAGTTTCGTCGGCACTCCAAGCATGAACATGATCGAAGGTCGTTTGATCGCCGAGCCCGGAGGCATGTCGTTCACCAGCGGCGCCTTACGCGTGGAGGGCCTTGTTGAATCATGGCGCAACATCGCCCGCGATACGCCGCGCGATTGTGTTCTTGGGGTGCGACCCGAGCATCTACGCATAGGCCAGTCTCTGGGCTTGCAAGCCACCATCGAGGCGATCGAACATTACGGCGATCGCATGGATGTATTACTGCGCGCAGGCAACCACAAACTTGTCGCACGCACTGCTCCAGATGCATCGCTTCGTGAAGGTGCCACAGTTTCAGTGGCGATCGATTTGCACATGTGCCATCTCTTTGAGAGTGGCGAAGTTGGTCGACGGCTTCTCTGATTGACTGACATGCGATTTCAAAAAAAAGACCCCCGACACAAAGTCGGGGGTCGAGTCATGCATTGATTTCAATATGAATTATTGGCAAGGACCCGTGCTGAGCAGAATCAGCGCCACATCACCAAAGTCAATTTCACCACTGCCATCCAAGTCGGCTGCGCAACCAGAGCATGCGCCGTAGTCCAGCAGGGCGAGTGCCACATCGCCAAGATCTACTTCACCGCTTGCATCAATGTCACCAAAGCAAGATGCAGCGCACGCATCGGCATCAGCGGTTGAGAAATACTGATTTCCATCAATTGCGGAGAGATTTACGCGCAAGGCACCCGAGGCGCCGCCAACCCAACCACCCGTTCCATCACCGCCCAAGTTGCCGCTGCCCACAGGCAATGCACCTAGGAATTGGTTGCTTGCATAGTCATGGCCATTGCCGTTGATAAAGGCGCAGACTTTAATCTCACTTGATCCATTCCAATCAAGCAGCACAAGCGGAATCTTCATTTCAATACCAGTCACAACGCCGCAACCCGAACCTGGATTTGCAGCATCGCCACTGACACCTCCCGCATTCGCGTTACTGATCGACAACTGGCAACCGTACACCTGATCATCAATCAGGTTCGTGCCTGTGGGACCAGAGAATGCACCACTGCCAAGGAAGGCACCCACGCCACCGCCATTGGTAAGCACTTGGGCGATGTTTGCATATTGCGTGACAGGATTGCCGCCGAGAGTGGTCATTAAACAGAAGTCGGCTGCGAAGCCCGTATCAAACCGAAGGCCTGGAAAGTTGTTCACAAGATCCCTGCCCATTCTATTCAAGCCGTTGAAATCAATGTCAGCATTGTCGCTGCGCAGCTCATGCTGTCCAGCGTTTGGAATGCAATCGATAAACACATCCAGTTTGTTGTAGTTGCTCTCCAGGTTGCCGGCGAAGAACAAGTAGAGATTCCCACCCTCCGCATCGACATAGATAAATCCGCCATCAAGTTCACTGCCGTTGGCAAAACTGTTCACGCCATCGGTCGCGTTGCCGAAGCCAGTGTGAACAACCTGCGATGCTTTTGGATTTCCATACACGCTGTCCAAAGTTCCATCAATGATGGGTGGTGCAGCCTGAACCAGAGCTGATGAGGCGAGCGCTACCACAACCGAACATGGCAAGAAACATTTCATCTTTAAATTCTCCTGAATGATGTAAGTACATAATGAACACGCCTTTTAAATGCCTGTGGCGGGTCTTCGCTGAAGCCTGAAATATAATCCCAAACAGCGAAATGACTAGAAATAAACTGGATATTTTTCAAAACTCTTGCTCCATCTCACAGAAGGCACTTTCATTTTGAAGACCTTGCATGAAGTGCAGGGATATTCAAACAAATATTCCAGAGATCTCTGCAGATAACTTAGTCGAATTCACCACGATCCCAACTTCAGAAACCCTATACATTCAAATATGCGACGCATTGCACTTCGAATCGCCTATGAGGGCACCAACTTCCACGGGTGGCAGCGGCAGGAACCGCCGGGGCTGCCTGCCCTTCGCACCGTGCAAGGCGAGGTGACTCGAGCCTTGGTTGAAGTGATGCGCGCGCCGATTCATTGTCAGGGAGCCAGTCGCACCGATTCCGGCGTGCATGCCCAAGCGCAGGTGGCCGCCTTCACTGCCGACTGTCGTGTGCCACTGCAACGCATTCCCGCGGCGCTGAACGCGCGTCTACCTGAGGACATTCGCATCATGTCGGCGTGGCATGTGCCCGATGACTTTGATCCTGTGCGCAATGCGCTGGCGAAATGTTATCGATACGAAATTGCCTGCAGACATCCATTCATGGCGCGGCTTCCATTTGACCGCAAGTTTGTCTACGCGTTGATGTATGCGCTGGATGTGGATCGAATGCGCGCGGCTGCGATGGCGCTGATTGGCGAACATGATTTCAAAGGCTTCGCGCATTCGCAGCACGGACGCGAATGCACCGTGCGCACAATTTATTCTTGCGAGGTGAACACCATGCCGGATGATCGGGTTGTGATCGATGTCTCGGGCAGCGGATTTTTATACAACATGGTGCGCATCATCGCAGGCACGCTGGTAGAAGTTGGACGCGGACGCATCGATCCTGCGCAGATGCCGGCGATTGTGGCCTCGAGCGATCGTTCGCGAGCGGGACCCACTTTCCCAGCGAATGGGCTGCAATTGCGCTGGATTTATTATCCCCCGGATCGCAGTGAGCCAGTCTGCGTAACATGAAGCCCATGCAAGTAGCGATCGTTGCGGCGCATCCAGATGACGCGGAGTTGGCGATGGGTGGCACCATTGCGTTGTTGGTTTCGCAAGGTCATCAGGTGACCATCATCGACGCGACGGATGGCGAACCCACGCCCTATGGCGATCCGATCACGCGCGCGCGCGAGGCGGTTGAAGCGGCGCGTGTACTTGGTTGCGAGCGCATGAACATGGGATGGACCAATCGCACTCTGCAACATTCTGTTGAAGCGCGTCACCAGTTGGCGGGTGTGCTGCGTCTACGACAAGTCGATCTTTTATTTGTGCCGCACGCCGCGGATGCGCATCCAGATCATCGCGCACTGACGCGCATCGCCGAGGATGCCCGCTTTGACGCGAAGTTGACCAAGTGCAACCTGCCCGGCGAACCGCACCACGCTCGGCGCATGCTGTATTATTTTTGCACGCATCTGAAGGTGGTTCCGCAACCCGATCTGGTGGTGGATTGCAGCGCCTTTGCGGCGACAAAAATGCGGGCAATTGCCTGTTATCACAGCCAATTTGAAGCCAATCCAAAGAATCGCGGGGTGCCGGCGTGGGTGGCCTCCATGTGCCACTTTTATGGAAGTCGCATCGGCGCAGAATGTGGCGAACCCTTCGCGGCGCCCGAATGCATTGGCCTGCGCGATCTCAGCGCCCTGCTTCCATGACAACTACGCCAAGCGGCGAACGATCTCCACCAGTGATTCGGCAACATGTTGTTGTTGCAGCGGCGAGAGTTCTGGATAAATCGGCAATGCGATCACTTCCTTCGCGGCGCGCTCGCTGTGCGGAAAGGTGCCTTCGCGATAGCCCAAGAATTCAAAGCACTTCTGCTGATGCAACGAGAGTGGATAATAAATTTCGCTGCCGATTTTGCGCGCGGTCAGTTCGTCGCGAACCTTGTCGCGAATCGCGCCGGGAACACGCACTACATATTGGTTATAGATGTGACGCGCGCCCTTTGCGGCGGCGGCTGGATAGCGAAGTGCGAGGCCACCCGTGTCCACTGCGGTGTGACTGTCGCCCGCACCAGCATCGGCAAAGAAGCGGTCGTACCACGCGGCGTTTTTCTGGCGCGCCTGACTCCAGGCATCGATATACCGCATCTTTACCGAAAGAATCGCGGCTTGCAGCGCATCGAGGCGGCTGTTCATGCCAATCTCATGATGAACATATTTTGGCTCCATCCCGTGGTTGCGCAAGCGCTTTAGGCGCGCGCTTAACGCGTCGTCGTTGGTGGTCATCACCCCAGCGTCGCCAAAGCCACCAAGATTTTTACTGGGAAAGAAACTAAAGGTGCCGATCGCGCCGCGTGTTCCCACGCGATTTCCATGGGCGTCCTCGGTTCCGATCGCTTGCGCGCAATCTTCCACCACGGCAAGTTTGCGCTCCGTGGCGATGCGCATCATGGCGTCCATGTCGGCGGCCTGACCAAACAGATGCACCGGCATCAACGCCTTCACCTTTTTGCAGCAGCCGAAAGCTTCTTCAACACTCGTGGGACAGATGTTGTAAGTGGCGGGATCCATGTCGACAAACACAGGCTTCGCGCCAAGTCGATGCACGCTGCCAGCGGTGGCGAAGAATGTGAATGTGGGAATGATCACCTCGTCGCCAGGACCCACATCAAGTGCCTGCAACGCCAACAGAATCGCGTCGCTTCCGTTGGCGCAACCGACGGCGTGCTTGGCTCGGCAGTAGGCGGCGGTGTCGCGTTCAAGTTCTTCGACTTTGGGACCGCCGATGAAATATTGGCTCTCCATAACCTCGCGCACAACTGGCTCGATTTCCGCACGCAGCGTTGCGTATTGGGCCTTCAGATCAAGCAGTGGAACGGTGATGGTGGTCGCGGTGGCGGTGCTCATTGCGACAAGTGTAGTGAAATTCAGCGGCTTTCCCAACTGCCTTGGAAGATCACCCACAAGCAGTCGAGTTCAGTGACCGGTGCTTCCAAATCCGCCGCTGCCTCGCTGCGTGTTGTCGAGTTCGGTCACTTCGACAAGCGCGACGCGCAGCACCGGCGCCACGATTAATTGCGCGATGCGCATGCCGTGCTCAACCGTGAAGGGCTCGCGGCCAAGATTGATCAACGCCACCATCGCCTCACCGCGGTAATCGCTGTCGATGGTGCCGGGGGCATTGGTGACGGTCACGCCAAACTTCACGGCGAGTCCACTGCGTGGCCGCACTTGTCCCTCGTGACCATGCGGAATGGCGATGGCGAATCCACAGGCGATGCGCGCGCGATGGCCCGGCTTCAGTGTGATCGGCGCGTCAAGACATGCGTGCATGTCCATACCAGCGGCCTCGGCGGTTTGATAGGCGGGCATCTGCGCGGCGGGATGTAGTCGCTTAAAAAGAATTTGCACTTGTTGCATGGCGTCACTTTAACCGCTTCGCATGCGTTGCGGTCGCCACGGTCGTTGCTTTAATCGCCGCGGCGAAATTGCAGCGAGGGTCGCGGCGATGTGTGGGCTTCAAGTTCTGGGGTGCGCCAACAACCGATCCAGCGATTGGGCTCGATCTGATGCAGGCAATAGGGATCGCGTTCGCTCGCGAGTGGCGGGCGCGCCTCGCGAGGCATGTGCGGCCACCACGGAATAACGCCACGATCGGCGCCGGGCAACTTGTGAAATTCAGCAGGATTTTGCGTTACATCTTCAACCGTGGTCAGGCGTTTGCAGACTTGATGCAGGCCGGGAATGCTGGAAAATAAACCACGGGTATAGGGGTGCATGGGGCGATCGAATAGATCGAACACGGGTGCGTATTCCACCACGCGACCCGCGTACATCACGCAGACCACATCGGCGTTTTCCGCCACCACGCCAAGATTGTGCGTGATCAACATGATGCCCATGTCGCGGTCGCGCTGCAGGCCGCGTAGCAATTCCAGAATCTGCGCTTGAATGGTGACATCGAGCGCGGTGGTGGGCTCGTCGGCGAGCAGCACCTTGGGCTGGCACGCCAATGCCATCGCGATCATCACGCGCTGACGCATGCCTCCGCTAAAGCGATGCGGATACTCATCGAGCAGATGGCGTTTACCTTTGGCAAGCGCGGCGAGATCATTGTGAAAACGCTCCTTCAAGCGATTGTAAATACCGACTTCATCAATCGCAGCGATGGCGCGATCCACCGCCTGATCCAGGGTTAACTTTTGATGCAACAGAATCGCCTCAAGAATCTGATCGCCGATTGAGTAGACGGGATTCAGACTGGTCATCGGCTCCTGAAAAATCATGGCGACTTGGCCGCCGCGAACATCCAGCATCTGCTTCTCGCTCATGCTGAGCAGATCGCGGCCCTCAAGCAAGACGGAACCGCGATCAAAGCGACCTGGCGGACGCGGAATCAATTGCATCGCACTCATCGCGGTGACGCTTTTGCCGCAACCAGACTCTCCCACCACAGCCAGTGTTTGCCGCGGAAAAAGCGTCATATTCACACCGGCCACCGCTTGAATTCGCGGACCGCCTGGATTGCTGGCGTTGTCAAAGCTCACCGCAAGATCGGCCACTTCAAGCAGCGGTGTTGTAGCGCTATCGCCTATCGATGTGGCTTGCGAGTTGGTCTGCAGTTGCATCAATGCGCCGCCTTTCGAAGTTTGGGATCGATCGCGTCACGCAACGCCTCTCCCAGCATGTTGTACGAAAGCACCGACAAGAAAATCGCAAGGCCGGGGAACACCGCCAGCCACCAGACGAATGTGCCAGTGGCGCCGGTGGCGCTTGAGAGCAACTTGCCCCAGCTGGCTTGGCCATCGGGTCCCAGTCCAAGATAGGACAGCGTGGCCTCAATCGAAATCGCTGCGGCAATTCCAAAGCTGGCATCCACCAACACTGGCGTTACGCCATTGGGAAGCATGTGTCGAAACAGAATCGCGCGCAACGGTAATCCCACTGCCTGCGCAGCCTGTACAAATTCCTGTTTGCGCAACTTTAAAAACTCTGCGCGTGTGAAGCGTGCCGCGCCAGTCCACGAGAACAATCCGATGATCGCCATCATCACATAGGTGTCTCGTGGCAACACGCCAGCGGCCACGATTAACAAGAACAGCACCGGCACCGCCATAAAAATTTCAACCACACGAAATAACAGCATGTCGACCCAGCCTCCGAAGTACCCCATCACAGCGCCGATGCTGACACCGATCAATACCGAAATACCAGTAGAAACAAGCCCAATTGAGATGGAAAGTCGACATGCCCACAACATCTGCGCCAGCACATCGCCACCCAGCGCGTCGGTGCCAAGCAGCGTGCGTCGAGCGCCAAAGGGCGTGCCCTTCCAACTTGAAAGATTGGGAAGCGCCTCCACCGTGCTGCCCGGTGGCGCCGCGATCATGTCGCTGCGTGTGTACTGAGGCGACCATGGAATCGGCGCCCATACGCAGCGGATTTTTCCTGCGGCTTCTTCTTCCAGATAGCGTTCAAAGTTAATCAGCGTCGCGCCGCCCACGCCTACGGAAAGGCTGCCACTTACAATTGCAACAAATATCGCCGCAGCCAATCGCTTCCATAAAGAATCGATGCTGGGAATCCATGCGGCAACGCAGCCCGCCACAAACGCCACGCCACCGCCGATCATCCATTCTCCGCCAGTGCTGCGGGCGAACTCTTTCAGCCAGGGCGCGCGTGAAGGTTGACTGGCCCACACGATCAGCGACGGCGCAAGCACCACGATAAATCCCGCCTGCACCGTGGCCACCACGAACATTCCAAGTCGCTGTGCGCGGGTGAGGGAGCACGGACCCACCACAATCCACGGCACGCCAATAAAGACACCCATCAACAGCAACCAATCCGTGGGTGTTAGGTTGGCGAGCAGCGGCCATGAACGACTGGTCACCGCACCGTCGGCGCCGATGCGCTGCAATATCCATGGATGGGAATTTGCAATAAGCGGGGCAAATACAGCGAAAAACCCCAGCACCGAAATCCACGCGATGCCCACCAACGCGCCCTTGCGTTTCAGCACGCGGCTCCATGCATCGGCCCAGAAACCGCGGGCCTGCGCCTGTCCAACGCCACGCATCGCATCGATGCCGGAGATCACATCAGGACTTTCACTCATAGCTCACCCTCGGATCCGCGATGGCGTACAAAATATCCGCCAGCAACAGCGCCACCACATTCACCATAGCGATCATCAGGGTGTCGGCCAAAATTAATTCTCGGTCGCGCAGGTCGATCGCTTCAATCACCAGACTGCCCATGCCAGGCACGCTGAAAATTCTTTCAATCACCACGCTACCCGCCAGCATGGCTGGAAAGATTCCGACAAACATGGTGATCAGTGGAAGCAGACTGTTTCGAAAGACATGCTTCACCACCACATCGTTGCGCGCAACGCCCTTGGCTTTGGCAGTGCGCACATAGTCAGCGCTTAGATTGTCAAGCATGCTCGCACGGGTCTGCTTGCTCAGCACTGCGAACGATCCATACACCAAGCACAGCACCGGTAATGCCACATGCCACACCAGATCGCCCAACCAACTTGGCATCCACACTCCAGCGGCATTTCGCATTGGTAAAAATGGCAACACATCGGCAGCGGTGTCATGCAGTCCACTTACAGGAAACAAGCCTAAATACTGCTTGTTTGCGAGAAATCCAATCGCAAAGACGCCGGCCAATACGATCGGAATTGAATACAGCGAGATGTACAGCACTCCGGTGAACAGATCAAACCAACCACCGCGGCGCACGCTGGCGATCACGCCGGTGGGCACCGCGATTAAATATGAAATCGGAAAGGCGATTAAATTAATGAGCAGCGTCACTGGCAAAGCCGCGATGATCAAATCCCACACCGGACGATTTTTGGAAAACGCCACGCCAAAGTCGGCGGTGTCAAGCGAGACGATATCGGGAATAATCGGCAGACCACTGGCTGGATAGGGTCCGGCAAGAAATGCGATGGTGGCGCGTTGGCGAGTCTCTTCAGCAAGCGACCACTTTGTGTGCATCAGTTGTGCGGCTTCCAACAACTTTGACTGGGCGCGTTGCAAGGTTTGCGCGCGCTCGGCATGCAGCGCCGATGGAGTCTGCTTCTCAAGAACATTCGCGAAATCGATTGCCTGCGTTAATAGCAACTTTATATCTTGAAAGTCCGCCGGCCTGGCACCGCCCTTGCCATCAAGGCGCTCCACCAACGGCGCACCCACTGCGCGCGCAGCATCCGCGATCGCATCGCGAAACATTCGCACTGCTCCGATGTACTCGCGCCGACCCCCCTCGGCTTCGCGTTGCAGTTGCTTAAATTGGGTCACCGCGTCTTCGCCAGTCGAAGGCGTAAACACCACTGCAGGCATCGCCGGCGGCGCAAATACGCTAGAAAGCGAGGGCAATTCTATGGCACGCGGCATCGACACGCGCTCTCCGCTTGGTGATCGCAAATCGCGTTGACCAAATTTTATCGGCGAGATGCGACCCAACCAACGCGCGTACTGCACGATCGCTGGATCATGTAAACCATAGCGATCCTCCAGGTACGCCTGCATCTGCGCCACCTTGCTGGTGTCGCTCATCTGTCCACCTTGCACTTGCAATCCAGCGCCGATGCCACCGGGCGCAAGTGCCAACAGCATGAACACCATCAGCGTGATCCCCAGCAGCGTGGGTATCATGAAGAGCAGTCGGCGGACGAGGTATGTCACCATGCGATGGCTCGCGGTTCAGTTCATCGCCGGAACGGCAGAGACTTTGAAAAATTCTTGCGGCTCGAGACCGGTCTTGTAGGTATTCACATTTCCAAAGTCTCGCTTCACAAATCGAAGCCATGGCGCGACTCGTATGAATGTGTAGGGCTGATCCTCGGCGACGCAGGCTTCAAATTGCCGCCACACCAGCATGCGCTCGGACTCAACCATGGCGCGGCGGCCCTTCTCAATCAGCGCGTCGCAATCCTTGTTGTTCCACTGCGTAAAATTGTCGCCGCCCTCCTTGATGCTTTCACTATGCCAAATCTGGCGCGGATCACTCTCGGGTGCATTGTTGCCCCAACCCATCGTAATAGCATCAAAGTCCCGCAATTTAAGCAGTTCTTGATAGCGGCTCCAGTCCACAGGGCGCGTGGTCATCACGATACCGGCCTTGCCGTAACTGTCCTTCACAAAGCGTGCGAGGCGCTCGGAAATTTCGCCACCCGTTGCGTAGGTGTATTCAAATGTGAACTTGTCGCCCTTCTCATTTTCCAAGATGCCGTCGCCATCGCGATCTTTCCAACCAGCTTCCGCAAGCAACATCTTCGCCTTCTCAGGATCAAATGGAAGCGGCGCCACCGATGGATTGCTGCCCGCGCTCTCAGGATTGATCGGGCCCTTGCTGACAATGCCGATGCCATCCCAGATGTCGCGAATCATTTTTTCGCGGTCAAGCAACAAGGTCATCGCGCGTCGCACACGCTTATCCGCAAAGGGTGTCAGCGCCTTGCCCGCACGGGGTCCACACTGCCATGCGATAAAGCTGTAACCGCAACGCATGTTCACCCACTTCAGCGCATAGTTACTTTTTTCAAAGTCAGCCTCTTCTTTCACCACCTTGTTGAACTGCGGCGAAGTTGGAAGCATCAGCGAACCTTCACCATTGCGATAGGCGACCAATCGACCAAGATCATCCTTGATGGTGCGAAAGCGCAAACTTGAAAGTGGCGAGGGCACAGCCCAATATTGCTCGTTTCGCACCAGCACCACATCTTGACCAGGCGTCCATTGATTCACCAAATCATCCTGACCCTTGGGCAGTTTATCGATTCGAAATTGCCCCGAGCCCAGAATTAAACCAGTCGCTTGATTGATCTGCGAGGGCTCAAACTTGCTGAAATAATGTTTGGGCAAAATAGGATCGCCTGTCGCAGTAAGCACATTGGTGAACAGCGGCTCCTTAAAGATAAACTCTGCGGTCAGATCGTCGATCACCTTTACATCCTTCAAGTTGTCCTGCGTGCTGCGCGTGCGCTCGGCTTCGATCAACGGATTGTTGATGAAATCCATATAGGTGTAGCGCACATCCTCCGCCATCACGGGGTGGCCATCGGAAAAGTGCGCCAACGGATTGATGTGCGCTCGAATCCACAAACCATCTGGGTCGATCTGCCAACCATCTGCAAGTTGGCCGACAAGTTTCAGCGTCTTAGGATCGAAGGTTCCCAAACTTTCGCAGACCCGATCGAGCACCCGCGTTGAATAGACATCACTACTGATATACGGCACCAACTTTGCAGGCTGGGCCTCGAACAATTCGGTGAACTCGCCACCCGCCGCATAGCCCGGTACTTTTTCTGGATCCGTACTTGGCGCAGGAGCCGCCCAATGCTCCACTTTTACACCGGGCCTCGCCCACGCGTCGTTGCGGGGGGCGCTTGCTGTTGCCGCCGCTTGCGTCGCTGGCGCCACGCGAATCTGTTGCAGGCGCCGCTCTAATTCCACAAGTCTTCCATCGACCCGCTGCAGCAGTTCCCACTGCCGATCGCGTTGCACCATTGAAAGCCACACGCCGAGTGCCACCGCAAGCAGCAGCACGATCGTGACGAGGTCCTTAAATCCAAATCCGTTTCGCATGGAATGTGAAGAGTAGCGAAGAGATGAATGTGCATGGTGCGGACATGGAGCAAACCTTGCCAGCGCAGCGATGATGCATTGGCGCGGAAGTTGCCGTGGTGCAACTGCCTACCCGCGCGAAGCCGGATCAAGCCGATCACGCAAACGATCCACCGCAAAATTCAAAGAAAGCAGCGCCAAGGCGACGACTGCGCAGGGCGGCACCAACAACCACCATCGTCCTTTCACCAAATTTAATTCGGGCAAACCATCGGCGGCCAGATTGCCAAGGCTTGGAAGTGGGTCACGAATTCCAATGCCAAGAAAGCTCAGAAAACTTTCGCTTAAGATCGCGGCGGGCACCGCCAACGCCGCGTACGCCGCGACAGGTCCGGCGAGATTCGGCAGCAAATGCCACCAGAAAATGCGGGCATTCCCCGCTCCCATCGCCCGCGAGGCTTCAACAAATCCACGCTCGCGCAACGACAAGACTTGTCCACGCACCACGCGGCTCATGGTCAGCCAGCCCACGCCAGCCACCGCCACAAGCATGGTGAGAAGATTGATCGCTTGCCGCAGGGTTGGCGAGACATCATGCAAAAATCGATCGGCCAATCCATCGACCGCGACACTAAGTAGCGTCGCGAGCAGAATGCTCGGCAATGCGTAGAGCACATCTACGCTTCGCATCAACATCGCGTCAACGCCTCCGCCGAACCACGCCGCCGCGGTTCCCCACAACACCCCCACCATGGTGGCGACGCAAGCCGATGCAAGTCCAAGCGTCAGCGAGATGGCGCTGCCCGCGATCAATCGCGCCAACACATCACGGCCGATTCGATCGGTGCCAAGCAATCGACCCGGCACATATTGTTTCGCGTCGATTGCGATCTGCACTCGCTGCCGCGCCGCTTCATCCGCTAGCCACACTGGTGGCAGCAAACTTAATTGAAGATTTTGCGCCGACCACCGCGGCGCCCGCGTGCCCTCGGCCAGTGTCACGCTTGAGAATGCCCATGGCGAAAGCGCTGCAACCGCCAACAACAAGGCGACCAGTAACCACATTCCAATGCCGCCACCTTGTCGAGTGCGAACTTGAATGGAAGTTGCTGCGAGCGCTGTCACGCTGACAAATCTACGGCTTTATGAAGGGCTTTGTCGTATCCACCTATGGAAGACCGCAGCTATGGTGGTTAAGGATTTGCCTGCGGAGCAGCTGGTGCCTCGACAGACTTCAACCGACCTTGGTCACCCGCATCGCCACGCCGAGGCTCGTTGGGGTTGCCCTGATCTCGCTGATCATGCTGATCTCGCTGATCTCGCTGATCACCCTGCTCCCCACGCGACCACGGTGATCGCATGCCCTCACCACCAAATGGCATCTCTGGTGGGCGACCAAACTTTGGCATCTCACCGCGCTCGATCTCTTGCATCGTTGTCTGCACACGAAGCTCACGCTCGGTGATGTCCCGCTGCAATTTCAAACGCGACTCCTTCAGCGCCTTGTCTATCGCCACCAATTCGTAGGCGCGCGCCTTCAACTCAAGGTCAACTAATGTGCCGGCGAGTTGTTGCGCCTGGATCAGCGTCACCGCTTCTGTGGCTTGATCTTTCGATTCACGCGCTTGCGCAAGTTGATCGATCACCTTGCGAATTTGTCGTTGTAGACGAAATGATTCCACGCGCACTTGATACAACTCTGGCTGGCGTTCGCGAAGCATGGAGAGGCCCATTAATTTGCCCGCGACCATGCCTATGCGCTCCCGCAATTTCACTGGATCTTTCGCGCGCATTTTTTCAAGCATTTCAGCCCATGAAGCGTCGATTTCGCGGGCCGTTGCGATCACCTTGTCAATCTCTTGTTCGGACAACTGGCGAGGCGAACCACCCCGTCGAGCGCCACCATCTTCACGATCATCGCCACGCGCAGGTCGTTCACGCCCCGATATTTTCTGCGCGCCATCGGCTTCACGCTGCGATGGTGGTTGCGGCGACTGTTGCCCGCGCCGCGATTGGGCCGCTGCCAGCGATGCCAACAACGGCACCGCCACGCCAAGGGTAAGCGCAGCAATCCATCGTGAAGATGTGAAGATCGAAGTCTGTGAGCGGCTCATCCATCCACCCGACCTTCCGCGAACAGCTGCTGCATCTCAGCATCAAGATCATCGATGCGCATGCCGCGCGTTGCATTCAAGTTGCTGAATGTTTCGCCCAGCACCGTTCCATCTGAACTTTCAATCACCACGGTCAGCGACAGATCGCTGGCATCATTCGCGCTGGTCAGTGTCATCAAACGAAATGCAAGGCCTGAAGCCAACACCAACGCTGCGGCGGCGGCGAACCATCGATAGGTATAGGAAATTCGCGCAAGCACCAACGGCGCTTCATCATCCGCCGGCAACATCGGAGCGCTGGCTTGAAAGATTCGCTCGGAGAGTCCCGAAGGCATCGTCGCGGAGCGCGAGCGAAAGAGCCGCTCAAGGCGCGGATTCAGAACTGAATCAAGATTATCGGCATGCATCGCATCATGACTGGCATGCATCGCATCATGACTGGCATGCATCGCATGCATGTCGGGATTGTTCGGTTGCCCCATCTCATGCCGCGGCTGTGGAGAATAATTTGGATCGGAAATGTCACTCATGGATTGCATCCTTGTTTGAATGGGTCGCGCAACGGCAGCCCGACATAACTGTTGCATGTATTGCGATGATTTCTCGTGGTATCGGACGAAGTTTTTATAATTTTTTTAGATTTCATGGAAGCCCCTTATTCCGCCTCATCGCCAAGTCGGCGGCCGATCAGTCCCTTTAATTTTCGCAAAGCACGATGGTGACGCGCCAACAGGGTTCCGAGCGGCTCATGCAGCAGATCGGCCATCTGTTGAAAGCCCATGCCACCTTGGTGGCGCAATTCAATCACCAAGCGATCATTTTCAGGAAGTTGCCCAAGCGCCTCCCGTAGTGCCAACAATTCCTCGCCGCTTGCATGCTGTTCGGATTGCTTGAGAGGCGCGAGATCTCCCAGCAATTCGGCATCCATCGGAGGCGCGTGCCGCTTGCGCCGACGCATCTCATCGCGCAGGCGATTGAGCGCAACGCGAAAAAGCCAAGCTTCGAAATAACCCTGCTCCACATAGTCACACAATTTCGCCGCCACGGTGCAGAAAACGCTCTGCGTGATTTCTTCTGCAAGATCAGAATTGTTGGTGTAGCCGCGAAGAAATCCATAGACCCGCGGACTCCATCGCTGCACAATTTCTCGCCACGCCTGCTGATCACCAGCGACGGCGCGCGCGAGCAATGCGGGAATTTCCTCAGACTGCGCCATGAAGTGTGGCACTCTACTTTACGGGCTCTGTGAAAGTGTGGCGTGATCTGCTTCGTATGCGTGAATCTGTTGCGTATCCGTTGCCTGCATCCAGCGACCACATCACGGTCTGTATCAACTTTTATTTTCACCGCACTACAGCGGCAAATCATCGTTGCGCACGGCACGCAGACGCGGCGCATTGTCAAATCCACCCGGCGGCGTGGCATCGCTGAAATCTCGAAAGCGCGTCAGCCGACCATCCCATGTCAAACGCACCACGCCTGTCGGGCCGTTGCGCTGTTTCGCCACGATCAGTTCGGCAAGTCCGCGCTTGTCGGCGTTGGCCTCAAGCCAATCGTCGTCGCCTTGGTGGTAATACTCCTCGCGGTGCAGCATCATCACTACATCGGCGTCCTGCTCGATGCTGCCCGACTCGCGAAGATCGCTCATGCGGGGCTTGTGACCTTCGCGTTGTTCCGCGGCGCGGTTTAACTGGCTGAGGCAAATCACTGGCACCTCCAACTCACGCGCCATCGCCTTGATGCCGCGACTGAGTTCGCTGACTTCAGTTTGACGACTTTCCACCCGACCGCCACTGCTCATCAACTGCAGATAGTCGATGAAGATCGCGCCCACGCCGTGCTGCTCCTTCAAACGCCGCGCCTTGCTGCGCATGTTCAGCAGTGTCAAACCGGCGGTGTCATCGATCCAAATTTTTGATTCCTGCAAACTTTCACACGCCCCAAGCAAGGCGCGATAGTCCTCCTTACGAAGCATGTTGCGGCGCAGCCGTTGACTATCGATACCGCCCTTGGCGCAGAGAATGCGCTGCACCAATTGTTGACGGCCCATTTCCAAACTAAACATGGCAACCGAGTGACCATGGGCGGCGAGATTTTCCATCATGTTCAGCGCCAACGCTGTCTTGCCCATGCTGGGACGCGCCGCAAGCACCAACATTTCGCCGTTCTGCAAGCCGCTGGTCATCTCATCAAACTCAGCAAAACCTGCAGGCAAACCTGTGAATGGCTTGCCTTCGCTGGCGTCGATCACCTTGAGTGTTTGATCGAGCAACTCTTTTAAACTGCTAAAGCGCGAACCATCACGCCGCTGCGCGATCGCAAAGATGCGCTGCTCGGCGGCCTCCAAAACTTCTTGCGTCGGTTCACCACCTCTTTGCGCCTGCGCCAAAATTTCACCAGCGGCGCGGATAAGTTCGCGCATGGTGGACTTGTCGCGAATGATGCGCGCGTACTCCTGCGCGTGGGCGGCAGTGGGAGAACTTTCGGCGAGTTCGACTAAGTATCCAGTGCCACCCACATCTTCAAGCACACCCTTGTCAATCAAGTGTTGATTCAACTGCACCACATCCAGCGTGGCCGTGCGATCCCAAATGCGAACCATCGCGTCGAAGATGGCGCCGTGCGCGGAGCGATGAAAATCTACGCCACTGGAAATAATTTGAACCACATCGCCGATCACTCGCGCATCAAGCAGCATCGCGCCGAGCAAGCTCATCTCGGCTTCAATGGCTTGTGGCGGAGCGGCGTCAAGCAAACGCTTGGTGTCGTGCGCATCAAAGCGAGATCGATCCCGCGAGGCGGGTCGACCCGATGGTTGGGAAGAATCCATGAATGGGTGCTGGCGCGCTTAGCGGCTCGCCATTGCGACTTCAGTGGTGGCGATCACACCTTGCTCGCGCATCAGCCGACCTGGCTTGAAGCGAACCGTGCGCTTGGCCGGAACATGCACAGGAACAAGCGTCTTGGGATTTTGCGCGCTTCGAGCGGCGCGTTGACGAACTTCAAAAACTCCAAAGTCACGAAACTCAAGGCGATTACCCTGCCCAAGCTCTTCGACCATGGCATCGAGAAAGCCCTGCACAATCGTCTTCACATCGTTGCGCTGTAAACCACTCTGTTGCGCCAGGCGTTCGACGAGTTCTTTCTTTGTGACTGTGTTCATTATTTTCTCCAAGTGTTTTTTCTGAAGTGACATAACCACCGATGTGGCAGGACTTGCAGCAGTATGGGGTGAATGCCGTGGCAAAGTCAAGCCCCTTTATTTATGCAAGCATTTCCACCAACTCATCCACCAACTCATCCACCAAGCGTGCCCGTAGAAGGTGTGCGCATGCGGTGAATGGCCGCGGTGGTGCTGACACCTGGAATGTGCCCAAGCAACTGAAGCGTGATCGCTAATTCTTGCAAGAGCGAAAATTCCGCTACATCTTCTGCGCGCTTGTAGTCGCCGCCCTTGGCGTAGACCGCGGGATGCACCGCGCGAATAATTTCGTGCGCCGTTTTTTCTTGGAAGCTGGTCACCAAGTCCACGCACTGAAGCGCCGCCAGCACTTGCATGCGTTGCTGCAATGGAAAGATCGGTCGATCATCGCCCTTCAACGCGCGCACCGACGCGTCGGCGTTCAGCGCGACCACCAACACATCGCCGAGCGCGCGCGCCTCGCCAAGACTTGTCACATGACCGGCATGCAACACATCAAAGCAACCGTTGGTCAACACAATGCGCTGACCCGCCGCGCGACGCGCCTCCAGTTCAACAAGCAAGTCGGCGCGGTCGCGAATTTTCCCGGCGAGGTGACCGGCTTGCAACAACACTTGCTGTCTTACTTTGGCGAATGCAATCGGCTGCGCGCCGAAAACCTCCACCTCGAGGCCTGCCGCAACATTTGCCAAAGCAACGGCTTGCGGCCATGCGAAGCCATTGGCGATGGCCGCGGCAAGCGCAGCGAGCACCATGTCGCCCGCGCCGGTCACATCGTAAACACGACGCGCCACTGTGGGCACATGCAGTGGCTGCATATCGGCGCGTTCCAGATACGAACCATGACGATCAAGCGTAAGCACCACATTCTCAATATTGAATCGCTCACGAAGCGAGCGCGCAAGCACGCGCATTTCGGCGTGATCAAATTCCGCCAGCGACTTGCGACCCGAAGCCAATGCGGCCTCGGTGCGATTGGGGGTAATCGCCGTGGCTCCGGCGTAGCGTGTGTAGTCAGCGATCGCCGCGGGGTCCACCAACACCGGCTTGTTCAACTTTCGTCCCAGCGCGATCACCGCTTGGCACAACGCGGTCGTGCAGACACCTTTGGAGTAATCCTCGATGCACATCACATCGCAAGTGATCGCGGCGCGCTCGATCGCGTGCAGCAACTTGGCTTCGATGGAGGCATCGATGGGATCGCGGCTTTCCACATCTACGCGAAACATTTTTTGCGGATGGCGATGCTGCGCCAAGCCCACGATGCTGCGCTTCACCGTGGTGGGTCGCAATGAATCTTGCAGCAAATTCTCCGAATCGCAGCCAGCTTCGGCCAACAATCTTCGCAGCGTCACGCCTTCGTTGTCGGCGCCGGTGACGCCAAAACAACGCACGCGACCGCCAAGTGCGGAGGCGCACAACGCCACATTGCTCGAACCGCCAGGCGTCTGCTGCAAATCTTGTTCGCCACGACTCAGCAACACTGGAACCGGCGCGTCGGGACTGAGTCGCTCCGCGGAACCATGCTGCGCTTGATCCAGCATGAAATCCCCGATCAACAGCATTTCAAAGTCATGCCAATGCGAAAGCAGTGGCACCAGAGATTCGGCATTTCCACTCATGCACGCAGTCTAGCGATTGCGGCGCAAATCCCCAGCCTGCACCGCCTTGAAAATCGCGGCTCGCAACCCTTCGCCACCATGCACGCAGCCCAGTTGCAAGGTCGGTCGAACGATCGGTGCATGCGGCAACTGCGCTGGCAACACCGTGCGCACCTTCACCCAATCTTTTTCTGTGCACACGATCGCCTCCGCGCCGCAGGCTGTCGCACCTCGCAGCAGCGCCGCCACCCCAGCGTTGGTGTAGCGATGATGATCGCCAAGCGTCGGCGCCGCCGCGATCACCGCGCCTTGCCCTTGCAGTTGCGCGATGAACGCCGACGGATTTCCAAGGCCCGCCCACACTGCAACGCGTCGACCGCGCAACCATGTCACCGCCTCAACTTGATCTTTTCCTGCCTGATGCATCCGCAAATCTTTCCAGCGATGATCAGTCCATGCCAGCGGCGCCTGGCCATGCAGCCGCTGAATATCTTGCGCGAGTTCTTCCATCACACACATCGCGCGCGTCACCACCACCGCGTCGGCGCGACGCAACGAAGCCGCAGGTTCACGCAGCCATCCCATTGGCAACAACGCGTCATGCAGCGAAGGCCGTGTGGCGTCCACGAGCACCAGATCAAAATCACGCGCCACCGCACGATGTTGAAATCCATCGTCAAGCACAATCGCGTTAATGTGCGGATGTTCGCGCAGCAATTCGGTGATCACCGCACGGCGTTGTGTGCCCACGCCGAGCATCACTTCAGGCACAGCCTCGTGATGCTCGAGGGCCTCGTCAGAATGCGCACCGCCACGATGCCCACGCAACACGATCGCCGGTGCGCGGCCAAGATCACGCAAAGTTTGCACGATCCATCGCACCATCGGCGACTTGCCAGTGCCACCCGCAGTAATGTTGCCGACTGAAATCACCGGCACCGACGCTTGCCAGGCGCTTGCTGCATTCAATCGCGCAGTGCGCAGGCGAACTGCCGCGCCGTAGATCAGCGAGGCTGGCCACGCGAGTGGCGCTAAAAATTGCGGCAAGGGACCACTCATGCCGACCATCCTTCGATTGCTTCGCGCACCCGACGCCACGGCAAACCACCCACCGTGTCGGTGTCGCCATCGCATTGCATGCTCCAACCGGCGCGCTGGCGTTCTTCGATGTCATAGGCACCGGCCTTGCCCTGCCACCCATCACTCTGCAGATACAACTCGATCTGCGCATCCGACACGGGTTGCAGACGCACGATGGCTTCATCCACAAATGTTCGCGCATCACCATCATGAATAATCGCAATACCTGTCACAACTGTGTGCGCTCCATCCATCATCTGAAATAAAATCTGCCGAGCCTCGTCACGATCACGCGCCTTGCCCACCGAAACCCCGCGATGATGACAGATGGTGTCGGCGCCAATCACAAACGCACCTTGGCATTGCAGCGCATGTGCAGCCGAAACTGCACGCGCTTTGGAAAGCGCAAGTTCCTTGGCCACACTGCGCGGGTCGCCGGCAGGCGGCGTGGCTTCATCATCAACATCGGCTTCAATGCTTTGAAATTGCACACCCTCGCGTTGCAAAATTTCAATGCGACGCGGCGATCGACTAGCGAGCACAATTCGAAATGCGCGGCTTACCATCGCGCCCCTCGCTGCAATTCCTGATGCAACTTTTTCTCTACCGCATCAACGCTGATCAAGTGCATGCGCTGCGCAAGACGATCATCGCGATACGCGTGCGCATCGCGCGGAGCCATGCCTGGCGGCGCAACCACGCTTTCGGCGCGCTGATACGGACCCACGCTTGCCGGATCTGTCGCGCCATATATTCCAACTGCGGATCGACCAAAACCCACCGCCGCATGCAACGCCGCGGAATCATTCGCCACCACAATCGCTGCGCCCTGCAACGCCGCCATCCATTCTTGAAGCGGCAACATTCCGCAGAGATCTATCGCGTCATCCTGCGGCAGCGTTGGCATCGCGGCGCGCACCTGTTCACGCTCGCTCGGCGCGCCAACCATCACTACTTTCATACCTAGCGCAGCAACGCGTTGGGCCAACAAACGCCAACGATCCGCCGGCCAACGCTTCGATATCCAGCGGCTTGTCGGTGCCAACACCGCGTAAGTATTTTTGATGCCCATCTGCGCACAACGCAGACGCCACACATCCGCAGCGGCGACCGGAAGAAAAATGCGCGCATCTCGAATCGGCGCGATGCCCGCGTCTTCCAGCAGCGCCAACATCACCTCGGTTGCATCGGGTCCGCCGCGCCGCGTGTGCCGTTGATTGGCTCCAAGCCACGCGAACTCGCGTGCGTCACTCCAACCAACGCGCCGACTCGCCTGCGTGAAGCGCAAGAAAATTCCACTTCGAAAAAGTCCTTGCAAGTCGACTGCGAGCGTGTACCCACTCTCGCCAAGCATCTTTCGAAAAGCGATAATCTGCTTGGCAGCTTGGGGAAGCCACCACCGCCTCCACGCCCGTCTTGGAAAGTCAACCACCCGATCCACCGCCGGATGCCCCTGCACGATCGCTGTAAAATCATCCTGAACCAGCCAATCCACAGGGCAATCAGGAAACGCGGCTTTTAAACTTGCCAGCACCGGCATAGACCGACACACATCGCCCAGGGCGCTTGGCTTTATCAAAAGGATGCGACCAGTGGGCGGTGCCATGCGAATACCCACTGTATAGTCCGCAACCCCTCTGCGCGGAAGAGCAACATTGACCGACGCCAAGCCACCCCAATCTGATTCCACTCGCACTCCGGCGCAAACGCCTTCAAGTAGTCAGTCTGTGCCTGCGGTGACCAGTTCAGCCAGTCCAGGAAGTTCCGCCGCTGGCGATAGCGCCGCAGGTCGTTCTGGCGGCGACACCATGATGGGGCGAGTGGTTGTGGAACGGGGGTGGGCCACCAAAGAAGAAATCGACAAGTGCCGCGAGATTCAACAACGACTTCCACCTGGCACCAAACTCACCGATGTGCTGGTGCAAAAAGAAGTGGTCACGCGTCGCCAACTCGCGCGGCTTCAAAAAGAACTCGAGGGCGAACGCGGGCAGAGCGTGATCCCTGGCTATCAGATGATGAAAAAACTTGGCGCGGGCGCCATGGCCACTGTGTTTCTGGCCAAACAACTTTCGCTTGATCGCTTGGTGGCAATTAAAATTCTGCCGCGCAAATTTAGTGGTGACACAAAATTTATTGAGCGCTTTTATAAAGAGGGACGCGCCGCCGCAAAGTTGAATGATCAACACATCGTTGGCGCTCTCGATGTGGGACAAGCTGGCGAACATCACTACTTTGTGATGGAGTATGTGGATGGCGAAACGGTGCATGATCGCATCCTTGAAGCCAAGCGCATTCCAGAGCGCGAGGCCTTGCTGTTAGTAAAGCAGGTCGCGCAAGCATTGAAGCATGCGCATGATCAAGGTTTCATCCACCGGGACATCAAGCCCAAGAACATCATGATTTCTAAGGCCGGTGTGGCCAAACTTGCAGACCTTGGCTTGGCGCGCGCGCTTTCCGACCGCGAAGCAGCCGAAGCGGAGTCGGGAAAAGCCTTTGGAACCCCTTATTACATCAGCCCAGAACAAGCCCGTGGTGCCGTGGAAATTACTACCGCCGCCGACATTTATGGCCTCGGCGCGACCTTCTATCACATGGTCACTGGTCGCGTGCCTTTCTCTGGAAAAAATCCTACCGAAGTCATGCAACGACATGTGCGCGAGGCGCTCACGCCACCCGACCACATCGCGCCCGATCTTTCACAAAGCACCGCGTTGATCATCGAAATGATGATGGCCAAAGATCCGCGGGACCGCTATCAGAAAGCCGAGGCGTTGCTCGAAGATATTGAAGAAGCCCTCAAGGGCAACGACACGGTGCATGCTCGACCAAACAAATCCTTCCTGTCATCACTTGGGGGCAGCGCGATCGCCGAACAACCGAACGCGCCAATTCCTGTCTTGCAGCACAGCGGCAGCGCGACCCCGTGGGCCATGATCAGTCTCGGCGTATTGTTGCTTGCAAGCATCATCGTGAATATTTTGCTGGTCTTGAAGCGATAACGCTCACTGCACTTCCGCGAGCATTTCAACCTCCACACATGCGCCAAGTGGCAGCGCAATGTTTCCCACTGCGGCGCGCGCATGACGACCGGACTCGCCAAAAATTTGCTGCAACAACTCACTGGCGCCATTGGCAACTTTGGGTTGATCCACAAAGCCTGCATCGCTGCAGACAAAAACACCCACACGCAGAATGCGACGAATTTGATCCACACCACCAGCGGCATCGGCCAGCACGGCGACCGCATTCAATGCTGCTTGCCGCGCCGCTGCTGCCGCCGTTTCCATACTGACTTGGCTTGGCACCGAACCCTTCGCCAGCATCACGCCATCCTTCATAGGAAGTTGGCCGCTGACAAAGACCAGATTGCCAGTGCGGGCAAAGGGCACATAGGCCGCCACTGGTTTTGGTGCTGCGGGAAGGGAAAGTCCGAGAGCCGTAAGACGGCTTGAAGGTAATTCGCTCATTCGGGCATCTTGACGCAACCGCGCCAATTGCGCCACCGTAAATTAATTCGATGAACTTGCTCCTTTGGGCTTGACCATCGTTTGCCTTCGGTTAGATTCTCGTCATATTCACTCTCACTGGTCGCCTCAGGTCATTCTCGCGGGTTCGCCCGTACACCATGCCCTGATTTCGCCGGACTCCGGCGGCTTTATTTCCCTGATGCGACTGACATACCAAGTTTGACCTGCAGAGATTTGCATCGCTTTCGTCTTGAACACGCATAAATCTCTTCCGCAGTTGGCTTTTGAAGCCTTTCGCCAAATCTTGGATTGGTCAGATCCATAATTCAGGGATCACCTAATCCAAAGTTCAACGATTATTCGCCTCTTTCCAATTTGTATTTGGAGAAGGCTTGTGAATGTTTCCGCTTGGCAAGCGGATTCCTCCGAATCGCCACACATCTGTGGTGATTCACTTAACCGCGGTTCCGCCATACCGCTGCAACCTTTGTCGGGACCTAGTCCCGGAGTCCCTCACCATGCACACCATGCGAAAATTTCGCGGTTTCACCCTGATCGAGTTGCTTGTCGTGATTGCCATCATCGCTTTGCTGATTGGTCTTTTGTTGCCAGCGCTTAGTAAGGCTCAACAGAATGCCAAGGAAGTGAAGGACCGTGCCCAAGTGAAGCAGGTGCATCAATCCATGTTGGTTGATGCGAACAATGACAAAAGCGGTCGCCTGACAACCCCGGGCCTGATCGACCGCGTGGGTAATGAACCAGGCTATGGCGCAGAAGCCGTGGCGCTGAACAACACTCGATGCATCTACTCGTCGCTGATCGCCAAGCAGTATTTCAATCCCGATCTGTGCGTTGGTCCCACTGAAACAAACCCTTCAGTTGTCGAGATGGGTAAGTCGGGCACACCCTCCTATGACTTTGCAAACGCTTACAATGTCTCTGCTGACAAGTATTGGGATTACAACTTTGGTGACAACATCGCTCTAGCGCAGATCGACACCACCAAGAAGGGTACGAAGTCTCCATCCATCAATGCCGCGGCGAGCGACGGAACAACATCCTCCGGCTGGTGCAATGCCTCGTACGCGCACTTGGCTCTGTGGGGCCTGCGCAAAGAAACCCAATGGCGTAACACCAATGATTCAAGCAAGCCCTTGATGTGCACACGCGGTCTTGATCCAACGCGTCGTTCGGATTCTGCCTACTACAAAGGAAGTTACGCAACAGCGCTGATTGGTCCAAAGGATCAGTGGAACGGTAACTGCACTTTCGCCGACAACCATGTCGACTTGATTCAGTCTTTCAAGCCAGAAGGTGTTGTGTATGAGTGCGGCGGTGGCGACACCACCCGCGACGACATCTTTGATGCAGATGCCAGCTTGAATGTTGCGAAGTGCCTCAAACTTGGTGGCGCGAACGGTACCACCTCGTTGAAAAATTCTTCCGGCGACACCTGGTTGGGCATATTTAGCAACAAGATCAGCGAAAGCGCGATGGGCGCGCCAGTGTGGGACTACAAGAACGACGGAACGCCTTAAGTTTATTTCAACCATTCGAAACCAACTCTTCATACACCCCATTTCAAAATGAAACGCAAGGAGAACTACATCATGCGACGCCGAAACGGATTTACCCTTATCGAACTTCTGGTGGTCATGGCCATCATCTCGCTTCTGCTTGGCATTCTGTTGCCAGCTCTGAACAACGCGCGCAGTAAGGCACGCGAAGTGAAAGATGCCACGCAGATAAAACAGATTCACCAGTCGATGGTCACCAAAAGTATTGACTCACCAACTGGGCGCTTTCCGCTGCCAGGTGAAATTAACCGCATCGGTGCGCAAGCTGGACGCGGCAGCGAAGACGAGGCCAAGAACGACCACGCCAGTCTGTATGCGGCATGCGTTGCGATGAACTTGTTCTCGCCACAACTTTTGGTAAGCCCCAGCGAGAGCAGTGGTTTTGTCACCGTCTGCTCCAACTATGACTACACCAAGTACGCCCCTGCGATGGACACCTATTGGGATGGCGATGTCACCAACAAGACTGGATCAGTTCCATCCAATCCATCCAATCTGATGACCGATCTAACCAAAAAGTGCAGCACAAGCTATGGAACAATGCCGTTAGTTCCACGCGCTGTGAATGCCAAGCGCTCTGGTCGCAGAGACAATCACTGGAAAAATAGTTCGGACAGCAAGTTTGCGATCATTGGAAACCGCGGTGTGAAAGATGGCACTGAAACAGGAACCGATTACACCAGCAGCAAGACGCTGGAAATTCACGGTGGTAAAAGTTCATGGGAAGGCAACCTGTGCTTTAACGATAATCACATGACCTTTGAACGAACTTTCTATCCCTCGGGTATGCAGTGCGTTCCTGGCGGAACACCTGCGCCAACAGGCGACACCACCTGTGGCACAACGCCTGGAAATGGCGCGGGTGCATTGGGCTTGGATAATATTTTCAAGGCAGACGACACAGATAACAGTACCGATTCATTCTTGTGCGTGGTAAAAAAACTCACGGTCAGTGGATCTGGTGCCACGCAAACCGTGACGGCGACAAACAACACCGATATTTTCTGGGACTAAAGTCCTCGCTCTATCGTCTCTACATTGCTCTGTAAAGGGGCTCGCTTCGGCGAGCCCCTTTCTTTGCTTCCCGCCCAATACACTTGTTGACATGTTGAGTCTGATCACACTACTCGCGGCACTGGTGGCAAGCGATGTCACGCAGTCCATCTCGGTGCCAGCCAGCCGCGCTGCACACACGGTCGCGATCCTTCCGATGCGTGGCGAGATGGATGCGATCGCTATGGAAGGACTCAGCGACCGCGTACGCGCCGCGCGTGAGGCCGGCGCCGACGCCATCGTGATCGCCTTCGACACTCCAGGCGGCGAATTGATGAGCACTCTTGAATTGTGCCGCCGAATTAAAAGCGAGTATCCAGCCAACACTGTGGCGTGGATTCGACCGCGCGCTTATTCCGCCGGCACGATCGCTGCATTGGCCTGTCGCGAAATCATCGTCACACCCGACGCAGTCTTCGGTGATGCCGCGCCCATCGCCGTATCGCCATGGTCGGGCTTGCAAAGTTTGCCGCCGACAGAGCGCGCTAAGATGGAGGCTCCGCTGCTTTCTGAAGTCACCGACAGCGCTCGCAGGCGTGGCCACGACGAGCGTTTGTGTCGCGCGTTTATCAGCGCCTCGGATGCGCTGTGGCTTCTTGAAGATCCCAGGCGCAAAGAGCGATTTATCGTGGATGCCGAGGAATACCGCGCAATTTTCGGCATCGATCCGCCAACATCGGTCGACTCGATCACCCATGCGCCAACGCCAACACCGATGCAATTGTTGCCGTGGCTGAAGGACGCGCTACGCCGAAGTTCGGGCGATGCTGCGATGGAATCGCTCGAGGCAACGCAACGCGCACCGCGGGGTCGGCCGCTGCTCACCAACGCCGATGCGGATCGACTTCATCTGGTCTCGCAGATTGACAACGCCGACGAGCTGCTGACACTGCGCGCCGATGAATCGCTGGCGCTTGGTCTGGCCAAGACGCAGGTCGCCGATGAAGCCGAGCTGCGAAATTTTTTCGCCGCCGATCGCAGCTTTACACTAGAGCCACGCTGGAGCGAAGGCGTGGCGCGCCTGCTGACAAGTTGGTGGGTTCGTGTATTGCTGGTGTTAACGATCGTGGTTTGTTTTGTTGGCGAGATGTTGGCGCCAGGGTTGGGCGTATTTTCCATCGTGCTGCTCGCCGCCGCGTCGTTGCTGATCGGCGGTCCGTTACTCGCGGGGTTGGCAGATTGGTGGCCCGCGGTTGCGTTGCTCGCGGGATTGGCGTTGGTCGCTTTAGAACTTCTTGTGATGCCGGGATCATTGGTTGTTGGCATTGCCGGCGCCCTTGCATTTGCCGCAGGAACCCTGGGTTTATTCGTAGTTTCTGATCCCTCGCCAGATCCAACAAACGGCATCGTGCAAGGTGTGTGCACGCTGGTCGCTGCGATCGCGGCGGCGATCACCATGGGCTGGTTTATGGCGCGTGGTGAAACCGGCATGTTTGGCCGAGCAGTGTTGCGCGCGCAGGTCGTCAACGAACGCGTCACTCTCGACACCTCGCTTCTTGGCGCTGAAGGCGTGGCGCACACCGACCTTCGACCTGTCGGGCGAATTCTGATTCAGCAAACCTTGTACGAAGTTCGCGCCACTGGTTTTGTGGATCGCGGTACCCGCGTGCGCGTGTTGCGCTACGAAGGAGCGGAAATAATTGTGGAGGCCTGCGCATGAACACACTGTTGCTGTTGCTGCAATCATCCCCCGTTGTCGCACCAAGCGATATCTATCTGATCGCGGGATGCACATTGTTCGGAGTTGCGCTGGTGTTGCTGGCGTTGGAGTTTGTCATTCCAAGCGCGGGCTTGCTCTCCACGCTCTGTGTGTTGTCGATCGCGACTGGGGTGATTTGTTTCTTCGTGCATTCCACCTTGTGGGGCTTCGCATCGCTGGCGATCTCGCTTGGTGGCGCGCCCTTTGCCATCGGATTCGCAATCAAACTGTGGAGCGCCACGCCGCTGGCGCAACGCGCGGTGCTTGACGCACATGTTGGCGAGGGCAACAGCCCTCCTTCGGCGCTTCCACACAACGGCGCAGTTGCGATCGCGCGCACGGCGTTGCGACCGATCGGACGCGTGGCAATCGGCGACAATTCATTTGAAGCCATCGCCGAAGATGGATTTATCGAAGCCGGCAGCACCGTGCGCGTGGTGGGTCGCGAAGGTGGAACCCTGCGCGTGCGCGCGATGCCCGCTGTGTAAGACGATGTATCGGGTGACGCGCAAAGAATCGCTCTGCGGTTTCTGCCTGCCGCATCACAAATATCTGGTTCGTTCCCCCTGCCATCAGCACATTTCATCTTCCAATTTACTTCCATCACCAATGCATGTGCTCGGCTACCCTAGCCGCATGACAAACTCATTCATTCTTGCTGCGGATGTGCTTACCGTTTTTTGGATGGTTGGATTTGGTGTGGTCGCCATCATCGGCCTGATCTTGCTGATCATGATCAGTCAATATCTGCAACTGTGGTTGCAAGCGTTTCTCAGTGGCGCTCGAGTGAGTCTGCTCGACCTGATCATGATGCGGCTTCGCAAGGTGCCACCATCAGCGATCGTGTTGAACCGCATCATGGCCAAAAAAGCTGGGCTTGAAGTGCCGACCAATTTGCTCGAGGCGCACTACATGGCGGGCGGTCGCGTGGACCGCGTGATTCGCGCGATGATCGCAGCGGACAAGGCGAAGATCGATCTTGGTTGGGATCGCGCCACCAGCATCGATCTTGCGGGCCGCGACATCTTGGAGGCGGTGAAGACCAGCGTGGATCCCAAGGTGATTGATTGCCCAAGTCAGTCGGGAACTAAAACCACCGTGGATGCCGTTGCGCAAGATGGCATTCAATTGCGCTGCAAAGCGCGGGTCACGGTGCGAACAGCGATTTCCCGTTTGGTTGGTGGCGCTACCGAGGAGACCATCATCGCGCGCGTGGGCGAAGGCATTATTGCCACCATCGGCGCATCGGAAAGTCACAAGGTGGTGCTTGAGCAACCCGATCGCATCAGCAAGACGGTGCTGGCGAAAGGCTTGGACTCTGGCACTTCATTTGAAATTCTTTCTATCGACATCGCTGAAATCGATGTGGGTGAAAATATCGGAGCGAATTTGCAGACTGCGCAGGCCGAAGCAGATAGCAAGCGATTTCAAGCGATGGCCGAGCAACGACGCGCGGCGGCAGTTGCGCAAGAAGCCGAGTACCAAGCTGAGGCGGAGAAAAATCGCGCGCTGGTGGTGCTGGCTGAAGCCGAAGTGCCCAAGGCCATCGCCGAAGCATTGCGCACCGGCAAGATCGGTGTGATGGATTTGTATCGCATGAACAACATGCAAGCCGACAGCGAGATGCGAAAGTCCATCGGTTCGTCGGGTGGCTAAACGCGGCCTCCTCGCATGCCCACACTGTTTGTGGTGATTCCTGTGTATCAAGAACCGCAGACGCTGCAGCCCTGCGTGCGTCGTGCGTTACAAGCGCAATTGCCCCAAGGCTGGCGATCGCAGCTGATCGTGGTGGATGATGCAAGTTCGTTAGCGACTGCCGAAATCGCTGATCGCTTGACGGCGGAATCGCGCGCCACCGATCATCCGCTGATCTTGCTTCGACATGTGCGCAATCGAGGCAAGGGCGCAGCGCTTCGAACTGGTTTCGATCACGCGCTGGCCCTGGCCACCGATCATGACGCGGTGCTGACGCAAGATGGAGATCTTGAATACGACCCCTGCGATTGGATGGGATTACTCGCAGCGCTACCGCAAGCGCCACTCTCAGCCGTGATTGGAAATCGCTTCGCGTATGCGCATGCGCAATCGCCAAGGCGCAACCTGCACACCTTAGTGAATCGATCACTGACCGCGCTCAGCAACGCGCTCACTGGACTATCGGTGCGCGATATGGAATGCGGCTACAAACTTTTCCGCGTGCCGCTGTTGCGCGCGGTGCGACCTTGGATAAGTGAAAATAGATTCGGCGTGGAGCCGCAACTTGCCGCGGCATTGGCGCGTGTGGGCGCGAGTGTTGGCGAGGCACCGGTGCGTTACGACCCGCGCGACCGCAAGCGCGGGAAAAAAATCGGACCGCTTGATGGTGTTCGCGCGGTGTGGGTGATCGTTCGAGAGCGCCTACGAAAGTATCAACCGCAGCCATAAATGGCTGTCTTTCTTCATTTGTGCCGTCATGTGTATGCACACAATCAGCCTGCGCCAACCAACCGAGTGTATTTTTATTTGTGTTCAACGCGGATAAACCAGCGCCTTCGCCGCGCGCTGCAGAGTGCCAGAGTGCGCCAACCAAATCACGCGCAATCGTTCGGCGCGCCCGCCAAGCCATGGCGCGCGGCCACTGCTGCGATCCACTCGACCAATCGCTGCGCTTGCATCTTCAAGTGTGATTGAGGTGCGACCATGACTTGCGGCGTGCGCAGTGGCCAACCACGCAGCGACCACCGCGTTCAGCGCCACCAGCGCGATGCCTTCTTGAATTGGAAGACCATACAACCCCGCGCCCCAGGCACGCGAAGCCAGCAGCGTGGCGCGAAGCCATCGTGAAAAAAGTTCATCGATCGCCGCGGATTCACTGCCCTGGAAGAGTGGCAGTACCACATTCATGTCGCGAAATAAAATCGGCTTCCAACCTGCAATGCCAGGCGCCTCGCCTACGCCGCGCGACCATGCTCGACTTCGACGCCACTGCGAGAACACCGTTGCGCAGCGACCTGTGCGCAGCATGCGCGCGATCTTCGGATCTTCCACCCGCGCGAAAACTGCTTGACGCACCATGCGCCAAGCAGCATTTGAAACTGGCTTCGCATCGAGAAGCAACAATTCCTGCGGCGCTGCCTGCGCAAGTGTCTGCAGCAATTCTTGCAAGCGCTCTCCACGAACCTTGGCAAGATGGGCGATACGCAGCGACTGCGCCATCCACACAAATCCCTCCAAGCGCGTCGCTGGTTCAATCTCGCTGTTGGCAAGCCATGCATCCAGCACACTCGCCACACCCAGCACTTCACTTTCGGTCGCGGCCACACCACGGACAAGATTCGGCGCATGCGCTCGCTGCATCGCTTCGGGCAATGCACTTTGCATGCGAATCACTTCGGCCTGATGCGATGACAACTCGGCTCCAGCGCTTCGACGCACACTGGTGCAGGCGAAACTAATCCCAACGCTTGCATGTCGTGGACCAGGCGCGAATGAAAATGGAAACAACTGGCAGGCGAGCGGCTTGGCCTGTAAACCAAACTTCTCATGCACGGTGCAACGCCCCGCGTCGCCAAGAAATATGCAGGCGCCATCTTCGCGTTGACGCAACCAACGCTTGCCACCAAAGTCGATCCAAAATGGGGCGCCAAGAATCTGCTGCCAGCCTTGCGATTGCAGCCGCTCAAAATCCTCGGCGCGCAATTCGATGGTGAAATCACGGCAACATTCGCCACAACCATGGCAGCTGTAACGCTGCGAAGAAAGTGCGGGCATCAAGATTGGCAGTCGCATGGGTTACGCTATGGCTCGTAGTGCGACGGCCATTTTGCGGGTGGCGTGGCTGCGATGACTGCGAGCATTTTTAATATGCGCTGGTAATTGCGCGCTTGAACAACCCGCGTCATCAATCCATAACCACGGGTCGTAGCCAAATCCATTCTCGCCCTGCGGTGATTCAGCGATGCGACCTTCAAAGGTGCCCTGCGTTTCAACAAGCACGCGGCCGCTGGCATCTGCCAAGCACATGCAACAGATAAATCGCGCAGCACGCTGATCAGCGGCGATGCCTCGCATGCGCTGCTGCAACTTGGCGTTGTTGCGAGCATCACGCTCGGCGCGCGTTCCCTCTGCGCCGGCCCACACCGCGCTGTCTACACCGGGCTCGCCATGAAGCGCCTGTACTTCCAAACCTGAATCATCGGCAAGCACTGTGTGACCCGTTGCCTTGGCGTACGCAATCGCCTTGATGCGCGCATTGGCTTGAAATGTTCGACCAGTTTCATCTGGTTCTGCAAAGGGTCCGCCAACTTCTTCCAGCGTGCGCAGCAGCAGTTGCGGCGCGTCGGTATTGGCTTGCATGGGCGCGCGATCCTGTGCGAATACAAATCCAAGCTCGCTCAAAATTGCACGAATTTCAGCAACTTTATGCGGATTTCCAGTGGCAACCACAATCTCTCGAATGCCGGTCATGTTTGCAACACGCCGGTGCGAAGCGGCGCATCCATCGGCGCCATGTGCGCCAGCGACAACGCGAAGGCGAGTTCTTCCCGAGTGCGCGCAGGTTCAATGATGCGATCCACCCAGCCTCGACTGGCTGCGTAACGAATGTCCTGCTGCTCGGAGTAACTCGCGGTGATCGCCTTCAGCAACTGTGCGCGCATCGTCTCGTCAATCTTCTCGCCCTTGCGTTCACGAGCAGCCAAATCAATGTGAAGTAATGTGCTCGCCGCTTGCGCCGCACCCATCACGCTGCAACGCGCGCCCGGCCACGCCAACGAAAGAAAGGGATCAAAGGCACGACCGCACATCGCGTAATTACCGGCACCAAAACTTCCGCCAACGATCAGCGCAATCTTTGGCACTACGCAATTACTCATAGCATTCACCATCTTCGCACCGGCGCGAATGATGCCGCCCTGCTCGCTGTCGCGACCCACCATGAAACCGGTGGTGTCATGCACAAACACAATCGGCACGCGCCGTTGATTACATTCCAAAATAAATCGCGCCGACTTCTCGGCGCTGTCGTCATAGATCACCGCCGGCATGTTCACGGACTTGGTCGGACCCGTCTTGCCGCCGGGCAATTGACGCTCGGTCATCTTGCGTTGATTGGCCACAATTCCGCAGGAAAAGCCGCCAATACTGGCATATCCGCAGACCAGACTGCGCCCATGCTCGGCGCGGTATTCGTCAAATGAGCCTTTGTCCACAAAGCAACTCAACAACTGCACCATGTCGTATTGCTTGGCGGGGTCGCCGCTGAAAATATCCATCGCGTCGCTCTCGGGGCGCTCGGAACCAACGACCACGCCTTCGGGCTTGATCATCTTGCGCGCCGCGTTGTGCTTGCGCATCAAACTGCGCAGGCGCTCGATGCACGCAGGATCATCCTTCTCACGAAAATCAATCGTGCCGCTTATCTGCGCGTGCATCGCGGCACCACCTAAATCTTCGCTGGTGACTTCTTGCCCAATCGCTGCTTTCACCAGTGCGGGACCGGCTAGATACAAGCCACTGCCCTCAGTCATCAGCAACACATCGCACAACACTGGCAGATAGCCGCCACCTGCCACGCAGTTGCCCATGATCGCCGCGATCTGCGGAATACCTTCGGCACTGATCACTGCGTTGTTGCGAAAGATGCGACCGAAATCGTCGGTGTCAGGAAAGACATCTTCTTGAAGCGGAAGAAATACGCCAGCGCTGTCCACCAAATAAATCAGCGGCAATCGCGCGCGCTGCGCCATCATCTGCGCGCGAATAATTTTCTTGCAGGTCATCGGAAAGAAAGCGCCGGCTTTCACTGTTGCATCATTGGCAACCACCATGCAAGGTCTGCCCTCGATCACACCCCACATTGTCACCACGCCTGCAGCCGCGGCGCCGCCATATTCGCGGTACATGCCCCATGCCGACAACAATCCACATTCCAGTCGCGGTGAATCCTTATCGAGCAGCAGATCAATGCGCTCACGCGCCGTCAGTCGCCCATGTCGATGTTGCCGCTCGATGCCAGAAGGTCCGCCACCCTGCTCCACTTTGGCGGCCTCCGCGAGATAGGCGTTCGAGGCATCGCGAAGTGTGTTCGGTAAGGCTGCGGCGGTCATAGTGCGGCAGAATAGAGGGTTCTGCGACCTGCACGAGGTGGAATAAACCTGCACCAATTCACAAAGGTCTATTCGTGCATCGCTTGCGGGGCATGGGGTGATGCGCTTAGACTGCCGCCCTTCAAAACCCGCAACAATTATTAGAGAGACGAACGGACAATGATTTCAGTCACAGCCAAAAAGAACACTATCACCAGCGCCAAGCGCCACGACACCGACTCAGGTAGCCCTGAAGTGCAAGTGTCGGTGATCACCCAGCGCATCCTTGCCTTACAAGATCATTTCAAAGCCAACCCAAAGGATCACGGCAGTCGCCGTGGTTTGTTGTTGATGGTTGGTCAACGCAATCGCTTGCTCCGCTATTTGGCGCAAGTGGATCGCGATCGATACAACGCATTGATTCAAAAACTCGGCCTGCGCAAGTAAGCCAGGCACCCCGCCCACAGCCGACGGAGGCAGTGGGCGATGCGCGTTTGAAAAGAGCGCGTTTCGCCTTCTGCCCTCAGTGGTCTCAGGACGGGGACTTCTTCACTTATCCATACCAGGAGACCCATCATGGGCAAGCATGTACCAGCCACCGTCGAGGCGCAAATCGGCGGACGCACATTTAAGTTTGAGACCGGAAAAGTCGCACGCCTTGCAACCGGCGCCGTGATGGCGACCTTTGGCGAAACTGTTGTGCTCGCCACCGCCGTTCGCGCAGCGCCGCGATTAGGCATCGACTTCTTTCCACTCACCTGCGACTACCGAGAAAAATATCCGGCCGTAGGTCGCTTTCCAGGCGGCTTTCGCAAGCGTGAAGGCGCTCCCAATGAGAAGGAAGTGCTCACTATGCGCATGATGGATCGTCCGATCCGTCCGCTGTTTCCTGAGGGATTTCTCGATGAAATTCAATTGCAGACCATCGTGCTGAGCCACGACGGACAGACCGATTCAGATGTGATCGCATGCACCGCAGCAAGTGCGGCTTTGGCGATTACCGACGCGCCATTCCTTGGCCCCATCGCCACGGTTCGCGTGGGTCGCATTCACACCGACACCGGTGCGCAATTTGTAATCAATCCAAGCGTCGCACAACTTGAGTTCAGCGATCTTGATCTGGTGCTCTCCGGTCACAAGGACGGCATCAACATGATCGAAGTCGGCGCTGCAGAAATCGACGAAGCCGGCATGGTCGCCGCGATTCAATTTGGTTACAACGAAGGCATTAAGCCATTGGTCGAATTGATCGGTCGTCTGCGCGAGGCGTGCCAAGCTCCAAGCGTGCGCTTGGGCGATGTGATGTTGCCAAGCACCGAAACTTTCGCCAAGGTGAAGTCTGTGGTCGGCGATGAACTTCGCAAGGCTCGTCAGATCACCGGCAAGCAGCCACGCAACGACGAAGTGGATCGTCTTCGCAAGTGGATGATTGAAAATCATTTCAGCATTCCGCACGGCCTTACCTACAGCGACCATCAGGCCGCCGAAAAGAAGCAGCGCGAAGCCAAGGAAGCTTTCCGCATTCTGGAAAAGAAGTTGACGCACGATCTCGCCGGCAATCAAGGCATTCGTCCAGACGGCCGTGGTCTGAAGCAGATTCGTCAACTCGATATGGAAGTCGGCGTGTTGCCGCGAACTCACGGAAGCGCTTTCTTTCAGCGTGGCGAAACGCAGAGCATTGTCAGTTGCGTGCTTGGCACCATCAAGGACGAGCAGATCATTGATGGTCTGCTTCCTGAGTACGCCAAGAAATTTTATCTGCATTACAACTTTCCTCCATTCTGTACTGGCGAAGCTGGTCGCATCACTGGTCCAGGTCGACGCGAGATTGGTCACGGCGCCTTAGCCGAGCGCAGTCTGCTTGCAATTCTTCCCGATCCCGAGAATTTTCCTTACACCATTCGCGTGTCAAGTGAAATCACCGAGAGCAACGGCAGCAGCAGCATGGCGAGCGTGTGCGGCGGTTGCCTTGCCATGATGGATGCGGGCGTGCCGATAAAGGCAACCTGCGCCGGCATCAGCGTGGGTCGTTTCACCAGCAGCGAAGGCAAGGTCACCCATGTCACCGACATTGTTGGCGAAGAAGATTTCTTCGGTGAGATGGATTTCAAAGTCTCGGGCACCCGCGAAGGCATCACCGGTATTCAACTTGATCTAAAGGCCCGCGGTCTTTCGATTGAAGAGATCACCACGGTGCTGCATCAAGCGCGTGAAGGACGACTGCAGATCATCGACCAGATGGAAGCCGTTATCGCCAAGCCACGCGCGGACATCAGCATGCTCGCGCCGCGCATCACGAAGGTGAAGATCGATCCAGAAAAGATCGGCAAGCTGATCGGCCCGGGTGGCAAGACCATTCGTTCGATTCAGGCGCGCACTGGTTGCCAGATCGATGTCGAAGAAGACGGCACCGTGTTCATCGCCAGCGCCGATGCGTCGAAGGCGGCACAGGCACAAGCTGAAGTCGAAGCACTTGGTGCCGAGATTAAGGTGGGCTCTGTCTATGAAGGTAAAGTTGTCGCCCTGAAGGAATTCGGCGCGTTTGTCGAGCTTGCGCCAGGCACCGATGGCATGTGCCACATCAGCGAACTCGCTCACGGATTTGTGAAAAATGTCACCGATCAAGTGAAGGTGGGCGATGTGATCAAGGTAAAAGTAATCAATGTGGATGAAAATGGACGCATTAAACTAAGCCGAAAGGCCATGTTGCCTCAGCCAGAGACCGCAGTAAAAAGTTGAGAAATCACTTCAATAACCATCCATTGACCGCTGTATTTATAAGCGATTATGTGGTCAATCGATGCGCGCAACCCCCTCGGACTGTTTCCCTTTATGAGAAGCAACCGAGGGGTTTTATTTAAGGTAAATGAACCATCTGCGAAAGTTCACTTGCAGAATCTCCATTTATGGGGCAGAATAGAAGTAGTTAGTCGTGATCCACAGGTTTATCAGTATCGGAGTACATCAATGAGCGAAATAACTGAAATTAACAATCTTGAAGGCTTAGTGAAATGGTTCGATCCTCGAAAGGGTTTCGGCTTCATTGTCGGACCTGAGGGTCAAGATATTTTCGTGCACTTTTCGGTGATCGATCAAGCTGAAGGATTCAAGACTCTTCGCGATGGCGAAGCTGTGAACTATTCAGCGACCAAGGGCCAGAAGGGTTGGTCTGCAACCATGGTAAAAAGTTCTCGTGTGGCCGCGCCGAACATTGCTACGAACCCTGGTTAAGTTGGCAAGAAATTGATTGTTGCGACGCGGCTGCTCCTCTTGGTGAGCGACCGCGTCGTTTTATTTGCGCGTGAAACGATGCACACTTGAATTTGCACACTTGAATTTGCACACTTGAATTTGCACACTTGAATTTGCACACTTGAATTTGCACACTTGAATTTGCACTTCAAATGACACACAGTGACCGGCTTGATGCGTGCAATCAAGAGAAGCCCGATGAACCACATGATCACCTCCATCTGATCAACCTTATGAGCGCAACCACCAACATCATGTTTGGCTTTCTTGGCGGAGCGTTCGTGGTGGGTCTGCCGATGTGGAGATCGCTGCGCCGTCGATCGGTGCGCGCCCTGGAAGCCGAACGCCGCGCGCAGGGCGTGGAGCGGTTGGCGGAGATTGGCAGCATGACCAGCGGCCTGGCTCATGAAATTAAAAATCCGCTCAGCACTCTCACGCTGAACGCACAATTGTTGCGCGAGGAAATTCTCGACAGTGCATTGCCAGAGCAGACCCGCACCACTGTCTCGCGTCGAGTGGATGCGCTAACGCGTGAGAGCGCGCGACTGAAGGACATCCTGAGCGACTTCCTGCAATTCGCCGGGCGCATGAAATTGGATCCACAGCCCCATGATCTGCGCGCATTGATCGAGCAGCTGGCAGATTTTTTTCATCCGCAAGCCGATCGCGCCGGTGTGCTTGTGCGCGTGGATATTCCAGCCACGCCTGTGATCGCGCGCGTGGACGCGGGTTTGTTGAAACAGGCGTTGTTGAATCTGGTGATCAACGCGGTGCAGGCGATCAATCCGGAGGGCAGTTCTAAAACTGGCGAGCGGCAAGGTGAACTGATCTTGCGGCTGGAATTGAACACTGGCGGCGAAGAGGGGCGCCTGAGTGTGATCGACAATGGTCCAGGCATTCCACCCGATCGACGCGCAACTATTTTTCGACCCTATGGAAGCACCAAGCCCGGCGGCAGCGGACTGGGTCTTGCCACGACGCGGCGCATCGTGGAGGAACATGGCGGCACGCTGCAACTTTTCAACGGTCCGCGCGGCGGCACCTGTTTCACGCTGTGTCTGCCGCTTGCAGGACCGCGGATTATTCCAGCCAATCCTTCGCCTTCAGACGCTCAGGCACATACACCTCGGTGACATAACTGATGTCCTTGGTGATCAAAGATTCAACTTCCATCTTGAACCCGCTCGAAAGCAGTCCCTCAATTTCGCGTTGCCAACCTTTGTGGCCTTGAAACCACGGATAGGCCGCGATTTCCTTTGCACGCTTGATGTCGTTTTCGTTCAGTTCAATCTGCACATCGTCGCTCAGTCCGCAGGCTTTGTAATCCTTGCTGCGAATACCCAAAAATTTCGCATCCGGAATCGCCAAGCGTTCGCTTTCAAAGGCCAACGAGATGCTGCCCTGCTTAATCACGCTGTAGATATAGTGTCCCCACGGATCGCAATCCAGCAGGCAATAAATCGGAAGCCCGAGTTCCTCGTTCAAGCGCCGCAACAAACGCCGCACGCCGCGCGGAGGCTGTCCACCACCCTCGGTCAGGATGCAATTGTGCTTCTCCCAAAAACGATCCTCGTTGAAGCGGCTCCACACAGTATTTTTTTCGACATGCAATACAAACTTCGCGGAGCAATTTTTAAACTGCATCACATCGGGCTCCACAATACTTGGAATGGCGTAGCCACCGCTGCCCATGCGACGGCAATCAATCTCGTCGCCCGAATCAATCAGCGTGATGTTGCCGACCATGGTGCCGGCTTTCTTGGCGAAAATATGCAACTCTTCGCGCAACGCGCCCAGGCTCACTTCAAGATCTTCCAAGATGCCGTCGGAATCATCCTGGCCGTCGAAGGTTTTTTCCTTGGTGCCCGCCACGGTGTGCAGGCCCTTATAAAACATTCCACGAAGACTCAGGGTTTTTTCCGCGGCAATCAGGTCTTTCACGCTGCTTGAGTGCAGCATGGTCTGCATGAAACTTTTGGCTTGATTCAAGCTGAACAACTGGCGCTCTTGCGCGGCATCGCCCATCTGCAAAATGCCCTTCTTCTTGTTCCAGATGGTGTTGCTGCGCGCGCGTGTTGGAATATTCACGGTCGGCTCCTTGCCAGCGATCGATCGCTTGGCGACGCCATCGGCCATGACTAAAATCTTTTTTGCAGTCACCGCGTCGCGCGCCTTGGTGGCCGCCGACTGTGCGGACTTGGTTGTCTTTGCCATGCGTTGGTTCTTTCGTTCTGTACAAACAGTGTGGTGATTGCGTGTAGGTAGAAGTGTTACGTGCAATGAGATCTGGCGATTATTTCAGAGTGCTGGCGTTGCCTTCACAACACCACATAACATTGATCAGAAAAGTGTGGGGCCTTCGTTGCGCTTCGCACGCAGCTTCTTTACCGACGCGTTGCCTCGCGTGGGCTTGGGCATGGCAGGCACCGCTTCAACCACCGGCTGCGCGACCACCGCGCCACTCGGTGCATGCTGCACAATGATCACGCCATCTTCGTCGGCGGGTTGCTCTTCCTTGATCACCTTGCCATCTTCATCAAGCTCTTGATCGGCGACCGCTGTGCGCTCGCGGGCTTGTTTGAGCAACGCCTCGTGAATTGTCTTGGCGTCGGTTCCGGTGATTGCGTGTAAGGCCTTGGCGATCTCTCCGATGTAACGCTCGAAGACATCGCGACGCTCCCCCTCGCGATTCAGCTTCTGACGCTTGCGCAGATAACTGCCTAATTTACGGCCGCATTCCATCAATGCCAGCCGCATCTCCTTGCGAATCTCGTCGTAATCGGCGATCGCTTCTTTGCTTTCGCTGGTGAATGGAACCCACACGCTGGCCACATGAATCATGATCACCAACGGCCCCACTGGTATGCCTCCGCGCGGTTGTTGCAAGTTGTAATTTCGCCAACCCGTTTCAATGACTGCTTTAAAACTGCTGCAAGCGCTCTGTTGAAAAAGCAACGGAACGCGATTGGCGTAACGAATCACACGCGCGGTCTCGTCGCCAGGCAACTCGCCGCCAAAGGCAATCGCCGCTTCAATCTGAAATGGACGCCCGCGATACACCTCGGCCTCGCGTGAACTGGCTGCGTAAAATTCGGCGCGCACACCCTTCAACATGCCCGCGAGCAACTGACGCACGCCGATCGGCGCAAGGCAATCGGTCGGAGGCGGAGCCAACTTTGCCGATTGAAACGCCTCGAAAAGTTTTTCAGCGATGGGTGCTTCAACATCCGAAACTTTTCGACGCGTGGTAACGCCGATCTTCTCGCAGAGTGTCGCCGCTGTACCGGCGCTGACTCGGCAGAATCGCTCTTGCAAAAAGTGATACAGCGTGCCCTTGTCACTGGCCTCATAATCCTTCATCATTTGCAGCAGCGTTCCCAATTCAATGCCCTTGGGATGCGGCTGAATTTCAGTAGTTTCTGGCGGTAATTCCTGCACGCCGCGTGGAAACACCGTCACGCCATGAGTCTCGGTGGTCACCGCGGCGGCGGTCGCTGCGCTGGCCTGGGCCTGCGACAAGATCGGGGTGTCGCCCTCGTCGTCGCTGCTGACTCGCGTGGGTGGCACGAACACAATGCGCGCGTGCGGATTAGCGATGGCGGTCAATTCCAAAAATTCATCCACACTGCCGCGACCTCGTTGATAGCGACCCTCCATCTCGATGCTGACGCTGGTACCGCAGCGATAAGCGTCGGCGTCAAGAAATCCACCCGACTCACCGGCAAGCGCGCGCGTGCCTGATGACAACGCGCGAAATCTTTTCGGTGGAAAGTCTTCGGTCTCGGTGTCCACCGTCACTTCGGCGCGATTGGTCTTGGTGTTCATCGCCAACTCGATGTGATGCGCGACTTGCTTGGTGCCTGGCTTGGTGTGGATCACCATCGGCTTGCCTGTGGTGATCAAACCGTACATGCCCGCGGCGCTGATACCGATGCCTTGCTGACCACGGCTCATCTTCAGGCGATGAAACTTACTGCCATATAAAAGGCGGCCAAAAATATTTTCTACTTGCTTGCGCACGATGCCAGGACCGTTGTCCACCACGCTGACGCGGTAGCGCGAACTTTTGGAAGTGGTTGCGCGATCTGGCTGTAAATCCTCGATGATCACCGTGAGTTCGGGCAGGATGCCCCCCTCTTCGCAGGCATCAAGACTGTTGTCCACCGCCTCCTTCACTGTGGTCAGCAACGCCTTCCGGGGATTATCAAAGCCAAGCAGATGTCGGTTCTTGGCAAAAAACTCGCTGACACTGATATCGCGTTGGCGACCAGACATTTCCTCCGCCGTCGCGCCACGGTTGCGAGGCGGCTTGGTATCGGAGTTGTGTCCGCTTTGTGGTGCGGGCTTTTTCTTAGACGAATCCATGACTGCGGCTTCCGTGCCTGGCATTGAACCTCCATGCATCTTGTGGCGGGTAAGTATGCCAGTGTTTCGGCGTTCTGCACGGAATCAGTGGCGAATTTCATCAAAACTCTCTTTCGGTGTGCCCGCCGCAACTTCGCTACCATTGCCCGCCCATTCAACTTATTTTAAGGAATCACCTATGGAAACCAGCCTGATCATTTTGAAACCCGACGCCGTTCAACGAGGCCTGATGGGCAGAATCATCACCCGCTTTGAGGAGAAAGGCCTGCAGATTGTTGGTTGCAAATTGACCATGATTTCGCAGGAACTCGCGGCCCAGCACTACAAAGATCATGCAAGCAAGCCCTTCTATGCTGGCTTGGTGCGTTTTATGACCAGCAGTCCAGTGTTGGTGTTGGCGATCCGTGGAAATGGCGCGATCGCCATCTGCCGCAACATGATGGGTGCCACCTTTGGCAGTAAAGCCGCGGGCGGAACCATTCGCGGAGATTTCGGCGTAAGCAACAGTTACAACCTTATTCACGGCTCCGACAGTGCTGAAGCCGCGACCCGCGAACTTGGGCTGTTCTTTAAGAGCGGCGAGGTTTTGGAATTCAACCGCGCGAGTGAGGGCTGGATTTATGATTCAAGTGGCGGAAAGATTGAGTAAGTCTTATAACTTACTATATAGTTGATTTTTACGGTAATTTCAACACTTAAAAAAGTATAAGAACGCTCCTAAGTATAAGGGGGCGTTCTTTTTTTATTTTTAACCGTGCTGAAACTGTCAACGCACCTTCGCCGAATAACCCAACTTTGGCGCATACTGAATTACAAATTGACATCTGTTTGCCTACTCATCTGTGAACTGCGCCCAATTCGCTTGGTAGGCAAATCTATTTCGGCACTTGATTTGCTGAGTGAACGATGGACCCCCGTTTCAAGACGACTGATCTTTCAAGGCCTTACCACCTGCGTGCCCCACGAGGCACAGAAAGGGATACCGATGATCGACTCACTCTTTGGATCCAACTCGCCGATTGATCGCATGAAGCAACGCAAGCGCCCCATGGTGCGTGATCGTGTTGCTGTTGGCACGCAGTCAAGCTTAACCCCGATCGACGAAGCAATGCTTGCCGAGATTTTATCCAAGCCGATGGACTTCATGGATTCTCCAGAATTTATAAAACCAAACGCGCACAAAAACATTTTTGAAACCCCCGCTCCTGTGCAACGACCCGATGTCACCTGGTATCGCCCGCTGATGGACGATCTTTCGGGGCGCGAGCAGAAGCAGCGTCAAACCAAGAACACCAGCGTGCTGTTGACCGGCGCGCAAGAGCGGGTGATCTTTTTACAATATAATTACGCGCGGTTTCGTGTGCGGCAGATTCAGGATGGGCTGCAAGGCCGCGCCCCCGAAGTAGAGGATGCCGTGCGGATGTTGCATTGGCATCGCATCGCGCAAAAAGTTCGCGAGCAAATTTCGGAGACCAACATCGCGTTGGTGCTGGCCATGGCGCGCCGCGTGCGTCTTGGCGAGAGCGACTTTCCTGACCTGATCGGCGAAGGCAACATGGCGTTGATGCGCAGCGTGGATAAATTTGATTGCGGCCGCGGCTTTAAGTTCAGCACCTACGCCTGCCGATCCATTTTGAAGTCTTTCAGCCGATTTGGCATCAAATTGGTGAAACACCGCCAGCGCTTTCCCAGCGAGTTTGATCCGGAGTTTGAGCGCAGCAACCATCTTGAAACCCTGCGCGCGCAGCACGAGCGTGACAGCGCCGACGAGGTGCGTCATATTGTTGAAAGCGACCGCGCTGAATTAAGTGATGTTGAACGCAGTGTGATTTATCACCGCTTCGGTCTTGACGCGCCAACTGGCCAACCATCACTGACCCTTGAGCAAGTCGGTCACATGATCGGCGTGACCAAGGAGCGCGTGCGTCAAATTCAAAATAAAGCGCTGGCAAAGTTGCGCGTGGCTCTTGAAGAAGTGCGCGGCGAAACCCCGCCACCATCGGTGTCTAAAAACTGATTTTAATATTCAGTCTTGAAGCGCTCTTTCAAACTTCATGCGCTGACGCGCAATGATGGTGCAGCCACAATGGGCGATTCCAAAGCCAACCATCAATGCTTGCTGCGTCGCCAGTCGATCACCACCGGCCCACACCCCAACCGCAACCACGGTGACGATGCCGCAAAAATAACCACCGTCACCCGCTGCGCGAAATGCTGCCAGGCCGCCAGTTCCGTGGCCACTCTGCACACTCAGTGAAAGTGACGCTGGCAACAATGGCGCTGCCGCAATACCCAGCAGCAACAGCACGCCGCTGAGCGCCACGGTTGAAAAACCAAGCCAAGCGACAGCGGCGAAGCACAGCGCGTAGATCACCGCGGAAACTGTGCGCACTCGCAGCAAACCAAGGCGATCAGCAAGCCAACCCGCGGGTGCGGCGCCGAGGGCCATCAACAACAGCGGCAGCCCGATCAAGCGTCCGCGTTCGGCGGGGTCATAGCCCATATTTTTGGCGAGAAAGCTTGCGAACACCGCGGTTAACGCCGCGCCAGTCGCGCGATCTGATGCCGCCATCAACAACATGGGCCACAACGGTCCACGAAACTTTGTGGGCACTTGCTCAGGCGATTCACTCGTTGGTGCCACGCGATCAAGTACACGGCAACCAATCCATGCGCCCAAGCCTGTGGCGACACAACTTGCAGCGCCAAGCACAAAGGCAATCGTGGGTCCAGCGGCGCTTGCCTTCACCGCCGCTCCGCCAAGCACCGCCCCGCCGCCGAGTCCGCCGATCAACATGCTCGCGCCAACACCCATGCGCCACGCCGCACCACGACCGCCGACACTTCCAAGCATTTGAAATAGCGCGGCGAATGTGGCCACATCGGCGACACCTTCAAGACAGCGCACGGCGAGCGTGGCTTTAAAACCAATCGGCAACCACATCAGTCCCAGCAACGATGCGTCAGCGAATGATCCCACTGCTGCCACCGTCCATGCCGGCCAACGACGCCGAAGCCAACGCACCAACGGCACGGCCAATCCCGCTCCCAGCAGATTCACCGCAAGAAATGCCTGCGCCGCCTCCGCGCTGGCGCCGTAGCGTTCCACCAAAAGATCGCGCAAGACCGGCACCAACATGGCGTCGGGCAAGGCCGAGAGAAAAATAAGTAGAAGCACCAAGGGCATGGAAAGGTGAGCCTAGCCGCCCTTGGTTCACACTACACTTTCACCCGTATGGCTGTTGACAAAGTATTCCCCTCGCCCGCCAAGGCGCTTGAAGGTTTGGTGCGTGATGACATGATCATCGCCGTCGGTGGCTTTGGCCTCTGCGGAATTCCTGAGCAACTTATCATCGCGCTTCGCGATAGCGGTGCGAAGGGTTTGACTTGTGTCAGCAACAATGCGGGCGTTGATGAGTGGGGACTTGGGTTGCTTCTGCAGACGCGGCAGATTCGCAAAATGCTCTCAAGTTATGTTGGCGAGAACGCTGAATTTGAGCGGCAATTTATGAGCGGTGAATTGCAGGTTGAATTCTGTCCGCAGGGCACGCTGGCCGAGCGACTGCGCGCTGGTGGCGCTGGCATCCCCGCCTTTTATACAAAGACCGGCGTTGGAACGATGGTTGCAGAAGGCAAGCCCACCGAACTTTTTGACGGCGAAACATTTGTGATGGAACGCGGCATTCGTGCGGATGTAGCCCTGGTAAAAGCTTGGAAATCTGATCGCTTTGGCAATCTGGTTTTTCGCAAAACCGCGCGCAACTTTAATCCCATGATCGCCACCTGCGGCAAAGTCACTGTGGCTGAGGTGGAAGAGTTGGTCGAGATAGGTCAGATCGACCCAGATCAGGTGCACACCCCAGGTATTTTCGTAGATCGAATCGTGGTCACCCATTCAGAAAAACGCATTGAACAAAGAACTCTCTCAACCCCCTGAACAAAAGAATCGGTTCGGGCATAGATTATGGGCTGCGGCTGCGTAGGCGGCAACATTTGTGAATCAATTTCCACTTTCTCCTCAATGTCGGTCGCACATCATCGTTGCCAAGCACAATCTCTACTCCACGTGAACACCATGCGAAACATCTTCCGCCACATCGTTCTTGTCGCACCTCTGCTTCTCGCATCGCTTGCCTCTGCTCAATTTGGTGGCAAGGCTGGATTTGGCGAGGCCTTTCGCCCCGACATTCTTCCCCGCGACATGACGCTGATCGTGGACACACTCAAGCTGGAGGATTGGCAGCGACCCATCGTTGAAAGTTTGATCGACGACTACGGATCCAGCTTTAAAACTGGCCGCGATACTGTGCAGCAAAAAATGATGGAAATTGCCAAGACTCAAAAGGGCGGGGCAAAAAGCGTGAAGGGTTTGCTGGCTCCGATCACTCTGTGGCAGCCAGAAAAGGAGCGCCTGTTCACGGATTTCATGGACAGCATCAAAGGACAATTGAGCGATGTGCAGCGCGAGCGTTGGCCAAAGTTTGAACGAACCCTTCGTCGCGAGCGCTTGTTGCAAGACAGCGAACTTTCCGGCGAAGGCATCGACCTGATCACCCTCACCAAGCAAATGGAATTGCCGTCCGATGCAACCAAAGTGGCACAGGCGGCGCTTGATGAATACGAAGTGCAACTGGACGCCGCGTTGATCGCACGGGACGCGAAGATCGATGCGCTGATGCCCTTGTTCAGCGATGCGATGGAGTCCATGGAAAGCGACGGCCTTGACAAAGGAGTGGCCTTGCAAGGTCAGATCATGCAAATTCGCATCGTCGTTCGTGGCGTGCAAGATGATTCGATTGAAAAAATCGCGCTGGCCCTTCCCGCTCCATATGGTGCGGACTTTCGTCAACGCGCGTTGGCCATTGGCTATCGCGAGGCCTTTCAACCAGATCCACTCGCTAGTTTCTTTCAGGTGGTATTGGAATTGACTGATCTGACTGCTGAACAAAAAACAGGGATCACAGCGGCGAAAACGGCGTGGGACACGCAACTTGAGGGCTTGCGCGAGCGCATGCTGCAAACCATACGCGAGGATGAGCCCAATAAACCCAAGCAAAAAACCATGGCTGCGAAGGCGAAACTTGCCGCCAAGCAAGGGAAAACTGCTGAACAACCACCTGTTGAAGCGATGGTGCCGCTGCGAAATGAGAAGAATCGTTTGGTGCAGGAGACCCGCGAAAAAGTGCTGGCGCTTCTTACGCCAGAGCAAAAAGAAAAAATGCAGGCTGGCGTGCCTGGCATGCGACCTCCTGCTCCATCACACACCAATCAAGCACTCATCGAGAGCGCCAAGAAACCTGGCGGCAAGGCCGGTGCGAACAATGGTGACGCCGAAACGGACAAACCAGCGCGCAAGGAGACGGTGGAGTAATCCACCATCGATTGCATGACTGATGCCGCCACCAATGGTTCTGGATTTCGCGCAACTGTTGAGTCGCTACTGAAGGCTGCGAATGCCGCCTCGCCTCGTGAGCGTTGCGAGGCCAGCGGCTTCGCGTGGCTGGAGAAACCTGTTCCCACCGAAGCGCAAGCGGTGCGCATGATCGCCGCCGGAGTCGCTGTGCGTTTGCGCATCGTGCCACTCACCATCGAAGGCGGGCGCTTGCACATTGCGATGGCAGATCCTTTTGATCTGCATGCGATTGATGAAGCTGGTTCACTCACACGCATGCCACTTGTTCGTGTGGGCGTGGCGCCCGAAGCATTTGGTGAACTTATGCGAAGCGCCTATGGCGTGACTGCTGCACGCATGGCCGAAAGCCTTGCGAGCGATGGTGATTTGGAGAACACCACCAGCGACAACAATCTTGATGCAATCGAGGCCGACGATGTGCATCGCATGGCCGAGCAGCCAACGCTTGTGAACTTGGTGAACCTGTTGATTCTGGAGGCGATTCAAAAGCGCACAAGCGATATTCACATCGAGCCATTCGAAGAGCAATTGAAGGTGAAATACCGTGTGGACGGCGTGCTGATTCAACAACCAAGCCCACCCAAACATTTGCAACCCGCGATCGTCGGTCGCATCAAGATCATGTCGCAGATGAACATCGCCGAGCGCTATGTGCCTCAAGATGGCCACATCTCACTGCGCTATGAAGGCCGCAAAGTGGATCTTCGCGTAAGCACTGTACCCACCATTTATGGCGAGAGCGTGGTCATGCGCATCCTGGATAAAAGCGCGTTGCCGCTGGAACTGAAAAGTTTGGGGATGGGCGAGAAACACATCGCGATGATGGACAAGTTAATCGCCAAGCCCCACGGGTTGGTGTTGGTGACTGGCCCCACGGGAAGCGGTAAGACCACCACGCTGTACGCGGCCTTGAGCAAGTTGTACGACCCGCGCAAGAAGATCATCACCATCGAAGATCCAGTTGAATATGAACTCGCCGGTATCAATCAGATTCCTGTGAATCCCAAGCGTGGACTCACCTTCGCAAGCGGCCTGCGCAGCATTTTGCGACAAGACCCCGATGTGATTCTGGTCGGTGAAATTCGCGACGCTGAAACGGTGGACATCGCCATCCGCAGCGCGCTCACGGGTCACTTGATTTTAAGCACGCTGCACACCAATGATTCGCTTTCAAGCATTGGCCGCTTGATCGACATGGGTGCGGAAAGTTTCTTGATCGCCAGCGTGCTTGAGGGTTTGCTTGCGCAACGGCTCGGCCGCCGCATCTGTAAAGTGTGCGCCAAAAAAGTGCCAATGACCGACGATCAACGGGTGCGAATCGCGGCCAATGAGGTCGAGCATTTCTATGGCATGGTCACCATCGGCGCGGGTTGCGAAGCCTGCTCTGGCAGCGGATTTCGCGGGCGTTTGGGCTTCTTTGAACTTGCACGAATCAATCCCCACCTGCGCGCCTCGATCGCCGAGGGCCAAAGCGTGATGGAGATGCGGCAACTGGTCGACGCCGACTTTATGACCATGCGCGACGATGGCATGGCGAAGGCGCAGCGTGGTGACACCACCATCGAAGAGGTGATGCGCGCGACGCAGGATGTGGACGAGGGCTGATCCATGGCGAACTGGCGCTATGAAGGTCTTGATCATGGAGGCGCCACGAGTAACGGCATGGTGATCGCCGCCGATCGCAGCACCGCGCTGCGCATACTGCTTTCGCGCGGACTGACGCCACTCAAGTTGGAAAGCGACGATGTGCCAACATCGCAGCCGCAGAAATACGCGGTCGCCACCATCTCGCAAAAAAATGTCGCGTTGCCAGCATGGATGAAACTTTCCACCGACCGCCCCACCATGAGCAAAGCGGATCTGGCGAATCTGATCCGCGAGTTGGCGACCGCAGTCGAAGCTGGACTTCCGTTGATGCAGGCGCTTCGCACGGTGCGTCGACAAGCCACTGGAAAATCGCAACCTGTCATTCTGGATGCGATCATCGAAAAAGTGGAGGCCGGTCAACCGCTGCACGAGGCGATGCGCGCCTATGGCACGCCCTTCGACAACATGACCATCGGCATGGCGCGTGCCGCAGATGCCAGCGGCCGCATGCCTGAAGTGCTGCATCAATTGGCTGATTTGCTCGATCGTTCGGTGGAACTTCGCCGCGAATTAGTCGGTGCGACCATCTATCCAATGATCGTGGCTTCGCTGATCTTGGCCAGCGTGGTGCTCTTGATCACGGTGATATTGCCGCAACTTATGGCGCCCATCGCGGGGCAGCCGGGCATGGTGCTTCCCTTTCCGACTCGTGTGCTGCTTGGCATCGCCAATGTGATCACGCACTGGTGGCTGCCGCTGATTCTGGCCATCGTTGGACTTGTCTATGGTTGCAAGCGCTGGCTTGCTGATGCCGCCAATCGTATGCGCTGGGATGGATTTATTTTACGCATGCCATTGCTTGGAACACTGCTGCGCGATCTCGCCGTGGCGCGCTTCACTCGCACGCTTGGAACGCTGGTCAGCGCTGGGCTGCCTATTTTGCAATCGCTGCAAATCACCCGCGACACACTTGGCAACGCCGTGTTGACTCGAGCCATCGACGAGGTGCAGGAAAAAGTGACCACGGGCCAGGCGTTGGCCGAACCCTTGGAGCGCTGCGGATTCTTTCCTCCGCTGTTGATTCAAATCGTGAACATTGGCGAGCGTTCGGGTCGCCTTGAAAGCATGCTGCTGCACGCCGCGACCGCCTTCGACCGCAAAGTGAACAACAGCATTAAAATATTTACCCAGGCCTTGCCTCCAGTTTTGCTGGTTTTTATGGCGATTATTGCTGGTTTTGTGCTCGCGGGCATCTTGATGCCGCTGCTACAACTGCAATCCGCTTTGGGTGGTTAATTCCTCCGAACCTGCGAAGCTCGGCTACGCTATCGGACGACTTGTGAAACTTTTAATTTGAAACAATTTCCCGACCTTGCCGCATCGGTTGGCCGCTGAAATCGTTACAAGTGCCCAACGGCAGGATTGAAAAAACATGACACGACGGCACCACACAGAAACATGAACACATCGACACATGCACACGAGATCTGACATGACCACACGACCCAACAACACTCGCCACTTCCGCCACACTCGCCGCGCTGGCTTCACCCTGCTTGAGGTGATCATCGCCGTCACCATCGTGGCGTTGCTTGCCACCATTCTGGTGCCCAATGTCACGCGTTGGCTTGGCGTTGCGAAAAACAAAAAAGCCGCCGCCGATGTGAACAGCCTTGCGCAACAAGTGCGCTTGTATATGACTGAAAAAGGCATGAGCAGCTTGAACGACGACTTTGATCTTGAAGTGTTGCTTGTCGGCGACAATCCCATCATTCAAAATGCCAACAGCCTGAAGGACCCGTGGGGACACAGCTATGTGGTTGTGATTCCACCCACGGTTAACCGCGACTTTGATGTTGTCAGCTTTGGCGCTGATGGCCAACCTGGTGGCGAGGGTGACAAAGCCGACATTATTAACGGGACCCACTAGGTCTACGGAGGGTGCATGCGTCGTGGCTTCACCCTGATTGAACTTATTGTGGTCACCATTATTCTTGGATTGGTGGCCTCTCTGGTGGTGCCGCGATTGGTTGGCATGACCAAACGCGAAGGTGATGTGACCGCCGAACGATTGAGTGAATTGCTCAGTCTTTTCGCCTTGCGTGACAACGCGGGCAGCACGCAATCAGCGATCTGGATGAACCCCGACAATGGGTGCGTTGAATTATGGAATATGCAATCCAATCCGGATCGACCCGCTGACCCCGCGGTGTGGGTGCCCGACCGCTTTGTGCAGCCGGTGCGATTTCCTGTGGGTGTTGAATTGGCCGATGTTCGCACCAACGGCGAAGCGCTTTCCGGCAGTGAGTGGCGCATCACCGGTTCGCCAAGTGGCGAGCGACCGCGCATCGAAATGCATCTTATCGCCGATCAATTTGATTGCGTATTGATACTTGAACACGGCGCGAGCATTCCGATGCGCATCGACAATGGTGTTCAACGCGAAGGCGGCCGCGTGTCAATCGATCTTGATCAACGCGGCATGGATCGTGAACCATGGTGAAGTCACATGCATCTCGAAGCGGCTTTGCATTGCTCGACGCCATCCTTGGCGCCACGCTGCTCGCGCTTGGTCTTGCCGGCGTGGTCTCGCTTTCGCAACGCAGTTTGGTGATGCTTCAACGAGGCGAACACGAAGCGATGGCCGCGGCCATGTTGGATGAATTGCTGGCATCGGTTGTTACCGAAGGTCCCACCGCATTCTCGCGAACTCGGGAGACTTCTGGTCGCATGCCAGAGCCGTGGCCGGCCTGGGAGTTTTCTGTGGAAATCCGCGCTGGCGCAGTCGGCGATGCGCATGATGTTGTTGCGATGGTGCGTGATGAAATTGGAATCGAATATCACTGCGCGACCCGCGTGGCGCCCCACGACGACAAGCTGCTACCGCCTGACCGCGCCCCCGAAGTGCCAATTGATCGCGCCGCGTTGTTTGAGAAGAAGGAGAATCCAGGTGGTTAATCCACATTTTCCAACTCGCGGAGGCATTCGCCGCGCCTTCACGATCATCGAGTTGATCATCGCGCTTGTGATTGGCGCGCTCGTGGCGACGGCGGTCTCCACATCACTCAGTCAACTTGGACGCGCCCGTGAAGTGGCGCGTTTGCACATGACCGCTTCCCGCCGCGCCACCGATGCGTTGGAATTCATTCGACGCGATGTGCAATCGATACTGCGAAGCGACGATCTTTTCAACACGCGCTTTCGTCTTGCAGCCGAAAGCAAAAATTCCTCGGTGGGCGTTATGGATCGCGATCAATTACTGCTGTTCAGCGAGCGTTTAAGACCGATGCGTCCGCTGAACTACACCGGCGAAGGCCAGGAATACGAAACGCAATATCGCATTGAAGAAGACAACGAAGGGTTTGCGTTGTGGCGACGACGCGATGCGGTTCCTGATCAATATGAAGATGCGGGTGGCGTAGCCGAACCTGTTGGTGAAGGCGTGGTGGCACTTCGCTTTGAGGCTTATGACGGTTCATCCTGGCGTCAAGATTGGGACAGCGACACCGATGGACTTCCGTGGTCGGTGCGGGCAACGGTGACAGCGAGTGGCGCCAAATTAGGCGCCGATCCATTTGAAAATGCACGGTCGTTGGTGACCATGCGCACCGAGATTCCGATGGATCGATCGGTGCCGCCAAAATCTGACGCGCCGTCAGCGGCAGCAGAAGGTGACACGAGCGCTGGCGATGCTGCGGCTGGCGATGGCGCTGCTGGCGGTGGCGCAGTTATGCCAGATGGTGGGAGTGGTCAAGGTGGTGGGCAAGATATTGGGCAAGGTGGTGGCGGTGGTCGCGGTGGTAAAGGTCAAGGCGCAGGTCAAGGCGCAGGTCAAGGCGCAGGTCAAGGCGCAGGTCAAGGCGCAGGTCAAGGCGGCAAAGCCAACGGCAATCCATACGACGGTGGCATGGGTCCACGCGGTGGCGGAAATGTTCCCTTTCGACCACCTCCAAACGGTTCTTCTGGTGGAGGAAGAGGCAACGGTGGTGGCGGCAACGGACCCAGTCGAGGTCCCTCATGATTTCAAACGCATTGCGTTGTGCGAAGTCACACCAATTCGTGTTCACACGCGTGCATCGATGCGCACCTCGCGGCGTGGTCGCACTCGCTGTGATCTGGGCCATCGCCATCGCGGCGATCATTGTCGCGGCCACGCAGGTGCTTGCATTTCGTCAAGCCACACTTGGACGCGAGACGCTCGCGCGCACGCAAGCGCGATGGGCCGCGCGCGCTGGGATGGAAACCATGATCGCGATCATGGAGTGGCACACCGCCAATCTTGATCCGGATGATCCGCAGGCTCTCGCGCGTGATCTTGAAAATAACGCGCGTGGCGAAATCGCAACTGGAACATGGGACATCCGTCACTTTATCGATGGACAAGAATGGGCGGGGCCAATGGACGAGCATGCGAAATTAAATATCAACACCGCGGGCAAGGCGTTGTTGTTGAATGTTCCCAACATGTCGCCCGATGTTGTTGACTCGATTATGGATTGGCGCGATGCCGACAATGAAGTGCAAGGCTTTGGCGCCGAACGCGATTATTATCGCAACCGCAGTTTGCATTATGTACCGCGAAATGGCGACTTTCGCAGCATTGCCGAACTTGAATTGGTCGCCGGTGCCTGGCCGCAACTTGTGCGTGGTGAAGACTGGAATTTGAACGGTCGCCTAGATCCCAACGAAGATGACGGAAAAATAAGCGCGCCCGATGATCGACCAGATGGCAAATTAGATGGGGGCTGGAGCGGAATACTCACCGCCGTCAGTCGTCCAAGCAAAGTGACTTCCAGTGGAAATCAGCGGCTGGATCTTCGCAAGACCACTGTAGAAGAGTTAATCGCGCGCACCAGTGTTGATTCGCAACAAGCGGCGGCGTTGATGACTTTCGGTCGTAGCAACAATGCGAACATGGCGCAAATTCTGACCACGCCGTTGTCGCAACTTTCCTCGGGCAAGCGTGGCGCGCAGACTTCCAATCCAGCGGCCAACACGGGCAGCACTGGCCGAAGCACCTCTGGTCGCGTGGGTGGTTCGACCGCGACGCCAGGTGGCGTGGGAAGTCTGAATCCCAAGCAATTGAAAGCGGTAATGAATGAGTGCAACATTTCAGATACTCGCGCCAACAGCAACAGTAACGCGGGCAAGCTGAACTTGAACACCACCAGCCGCGTGATTCTTCGCGATGTGTTGAAACTGGAGCCGCGTTTCGCCGAAGCGATTTTGACTCGCCGCGACGCGAAACGCGAAGGAATCACCAGCCTTGCCGATTTGGTCGATCTACCTGGCATGACCGAAGCACAACTGATCAGCATCGCGCAAGTGGCTGATGTGACCAGTAGCGTGTACACCATCGATAGTCGGGGTCGTTCCATCGGAAATGCCGCGGAGGCTGAAATGTTGGTGGTGGTCGACCGTTCGGAAGTGCCCGCAAAAATTTTGGAGTACCGAGAACCTTGAAGCGTCGCGTTCGAGTGCAGCCTGACCCAGATCGCATTGTCATCGTGCCACATGATGCTGCCGAACCGCTGTTGTTTGTACAAAGAAATGGCCGCATTGCCATCGAAGGCGCATGGAAGCCAGGCCCCGAAGGTTCGCGACCGCCCGCCGCATCGGTGGTGGTGCTGCCCGCGGGACGCACGCTCTGCCGCACGATTGAGTTGCCCGATGCCACCGAGACGCAACTTCAGATTGCCCTTGAATTACAGGTGCATTCATTGCATCTTGGATCGATGCCCGCGTGGCGCGCAAGTGCGATGGTGCTTCCGCGCGACAATCCTGGCGAATCTCGCGCCGGTTTTTTAGTGGAATGGCCTTTGACAGATGCCACACCCATTACGCCACGCGATCTGCCACCCGATGGTGAGCCGATGTTCGCGGGCGATGTGGCTTGTCTTGCCGCGTTGCTGCACGCTGGGGTGCGTGGACCGCTGGTGCATGTCGCCGCCGATCGAACCAGTATCGCCTTCGCGCTGCGCACAGAAAAAAATATCATCATTCGCTCGGCGCGCCTTGATGCCACGGCGTGGCCGGAATCTGCAGAGACCACAGTGCTTGAAAGTGTGTTGCGCACTGGTGCCGACGCGACCGTGTTGGAAAATTTGCTTACCCAACTTCGCGAGGCGATTCAAGCGGCGGGTGAAGGCGGATTCGGCTGCACCACCAGTGATCGCGCGACATTGTCCAACGATCTGGCGGTGGATCACGACCAGTCTTGGTGGCGTTCCATGGGCATGGCGATTGGCGTAGCGTTGGCGTGGTTTGGTCCGATGCGCCCGCTGGTTTCTTTGCGCGCACAGCCCGAAGGCGAACGCCTAAATTATGTCGGTGAATTTCTGAACCGCATCAGCGAGCCGCGTGTGGCGACACGACTTGCGATTGCATGCGTGATCGCGATCGCTGTGGTGCCGCCGATCATCGCTGGAAGTCGACTGCTGGTGCTGAAGTGGAAGGTGGGCGACTTGGCGGCGCGCGAGCAATCGCTTCAAGCGCATCGACAGCGACTTGCGATGTACGAGGAGTTGCAGCGCCGCGCTTGGCCGATGGGAAAATTGCTTGGTGATCTTGCCTGCGTGACCCCCGAAGGCATCGAATGGGATGACCTGAATCTTTCTCAAGATCGAAATGTGACAGTGCGCGGCATCGCGCGTTCGCAAGGTGGTCTTGATGGAACAGAAGTAATCTTAAAAATGGAACGCCAGATGCGCGACTGCCGCATCTTCGATCGCATTCAGAAAAAATGGGATGCGCCAGATGGAAAGGGCACGACGGGTTTCTCCATCTCCGCGGTGGTGGCGCGCGCAACTCAGATTCCAAAATTTTCTGCTGAACAAGATTTTGCGATCAAGTCGTTGGCCGATCGACGCTATCCGCCAGAAAAAAATACTGAGGAAATTCCAAACAACCCGCCGCCACACGCATCGATGCCGAGCGAGCCATCGCTTGCGGATGAACCCCATGCGGTGGCTTTGGCCTTCGAAACAGAGCCCCCACAAGATGCGGCTATTCCCGCGGCGTCGACTGCGCTATCGGCGAGCAAAAATCCAGCGAATGAGACCACGCCGACAAAGATTGCGAAGGTTCTGGGCAAGCCCAACAACAAATCCGCTTCTTCCAAACCTGCTGTGAAAACCGCTGCGAAGACTGAAGCCAAAACGGAAGCCAAAACGGAAGCCAAAGCCGAAGCTAAAACTGAAGTCGCGGCTGCCAACCCCGATGAAAGCGCTGCCGCCGATGCCAGCGCCATTCCAAGTGGCCGCGGTGTGAAACGCGATCGCGGCGCCAGCTCGTCAGATGATGGCGGCTTGGCCAAGCGCAGTGAGCGAACACCCAGTTCAAGTGACGGCGAAGTGAAAGTTCCAGCCCCTCTTTCTGATGAACAAATCTCCGCCATGTCACGGCCAGAAGTGCTTGATGCGGTCGCCAAGATCAGCGAGGCGCGGCAGCATGGCGTTTTTGATGAGCCCACCAAGATCCGACTTAAAAGTGAATTTGACAAATTAATGCTGAAGCTTCGAAGCGGAGGCAACTCATGAAATTGAATTTCGATAAATTAAATTTCGATCTGAATCTGAATCTCGATCGCAATCCCACCCTTGCTCGATTGCAATCACTGCCGCTTGCGGGTCGCATTGCCGTGGGCGCGATCGCATTGCTGCTTGCGTGGGTCGCTCTTGAGCAATGGAGTTGGAGTTGGGCCCGACAATGGAGCCAAGACGCCGATCACATCGAGCAGGTGCTGACCACATCGAGCGAACTTGCCAGCAACGCCGACGCGACAGCGGTGATAGGCGCCGAACTTTTTGGCCCGATCAATCCGCCAGCCAGCGAAAGTGAGGGCGCGGAACAAATGGCCAAGGCGGTGGTTGATGTGGTGAAAAAACATGTTGCACATTTCAGTTACGACGCGCAGCGCGCAAGTTCTCGACTGAGTGGCAGCGGTGGTGCCACAATCGCGGGCAATCAAAAACTCTCCAAAGTCACTGGTGATGTGCAGTTTGAAGCCACGCCCGAGGAGACTGCGAAGATCATCGCGGAACTCGAGGCGAATCCCGCGATCGAAGCGATTAACTCGCTGCGCATTCAACGCAAAGATGCGGATCGCAAAGTCGCGGTGCGCCTAACGGTGGAGGCATGGGTGTATGCCGCGCGCACCACGGGGAGAATGAATTAATGGAGCGCCCCGAATGGTTTCGGCTTCCGCGCGGAGTTCGTTGGACAACCGCGACAGGCCTTGGCACCTGCGCGGTGATTGTGCTCGCGTGCTTTGCCCTGTGGGCATGCTTTGGATTGCTTGGTTCAATATTTACTTTTGGAAGTTCAAGCGATCCATCTGAAAGCCTCGCCGACGCACTGAAGCAACATGAAACACTTGCCGCACTTGAGACCAAGCGATTCACAGGGCGAAGCGCTTTCTTCGCACCATCACCTCCTGTTCGAAAAAATCCAAAGCCTGTCAAACCTGTAACGCCGCCTATTCCGCCGCCACCGCCACCGCCTTTGATACCCGCTGAGTACGCTGGTCCCAAGCCAATCGGCGCGATGGGCGAAACGGTGTTCTTCGCTGACAATGTGCAACTGAAGATTGGCGAAGAAAAAAATGGCGTGAAGGTGATTGCAACAACGGTGCCGTGGAGTGTGAAGTTGGCGCACAGCGGCGGCGAATACGATGTGCCCTTGTGGGGCAAGAACAAAGAAGAATTTTTTAACGGTGACTGGTCAACCCTGAAAGCGTCTATTCCAGGAATTGAAGTGGCTGGCGCAACCAAAACAGCTTTGCATGTAAAGCCTGTAACAGCAACAGTTTCTGGCTCAAGCGGCACGCCAGTTTCAGTTGTAGCACCGGAAATGCCTGGCCGAAAATCCAGTCTTGGAGCACCCACTGAACCTTCAGCGCCAAATGGTTCAGCTCTGCCAACTGAAGGTGCGCAGCCAGCCACGCCAGCCACGCCCCTTGCACCAAGCGCCAATCAGGGAACTGGTTGGACTTCTGACCAAATGTCCGCTCCGCCACCGCTTGGACCCGAGCAAGTGTCCACCATGACCGCCGCCGAGGCACAGGCTTCGCTCACCGCCATCGCTCGAGCTCGAATGAATCGCAGCATTGATGATGCGACGAAAGATCGACTGAATCAAGAGTTTCGAACGCTTTCTGACCGAATAAAGGAGTTGAAGTCCAAGCAATCGAATCCTGGCTAAGCCGTTCCGAAACCGCGTGTTGGGTTACCCTTCATGCGTGTTCATTTCTGAGAGACCACGAACTACGGAGAATGGAAAGTGACTCATATGCGCGATCTGCAAGATGGCCTTCGTCTGATGCCCTTGGCAGCAATGCTTGCGCTTTCACCAGCGCCAGTGTGGGCGCAATCAACTGGAACAAATCGACCAGCGCGCCCGCAGCCCGCGGTGCAACCAACCACACGCGATGATGGTGCCGCGCCAGTTGCCGCGTCGCTACCCACAACAATTATTTCATCACCGACACATGCGACAACTTCCATGACCCTGACGCCACGCGTTGCAAGTGCACCGCCAGTTATTGCAACCACTACACAAGTTGCCGCGCCAGTCGTTGCTGTTTCCGCCACTGAGCAAGCGAGTGCGAATCTGCAAAGCGCGCCAGTTGCCCCTGCGAATGTGCCCAATGCGCCTGCCGCGCCTGTTGTGACTGAACAAAATTCCAAACCGCCCGTGATGCCAGCGCCACCCTTGCCATTTGCGAGCGTCGTTACGCCCGTTGCCAACACGGTGCCAGCAAACACGCTGCAATTAGAAGGTGGCTATTTACGCGGCGCGCCACCAGAGCAAATGCGCTCCACGCGTCGAGTTGGAAGCGCTGAAAAAGTAAAGCTGTCTTTTAAAGAGACCAAACTTGAAGACACCATTCCTTTTATTGTCGAGACCACTGGCAAAGCCGTGATGGTTCGACTGCAGCAGGTGAAGAACACTGCGGTCACATTGGTGATGGATCGCGAGGTAAGCCGTCAAGACGCGCTTGATCTGCTCTTCCAAGCCTTTCGACTTGCTGGTGTCGGTGTGGTTGAAACCGACAAGGTGGTGATGATTGATTTGCTTACCGAAGTGAGCAAATTGCAGCCGATCACGGTGCTGGGTCCCGAGGTGAATGTGTATGACCAACCCGAAGATGGAAATATCTGCATCAAGATTTTTAAGATTAAAAACACCAAGGCGCAAAATGTTCTTGACCGCCTGCAAGATGGCATGCCCGATTATGTGCAACTGAATGTGGACACCAACTCCAATCAAATTGTGATGGAAGGTGACATCGGCATCGCCAAACGCTTTCAGCGCATGATTGATCTGCTTGATGTGCCGGCCTACTTGGATTTACAGACTCGCACTTTCCGCTTGGAGTACGCCGACGCGACGCAGATTAGTACGATCATCCAAGAGTTGTTCGCACCACGCACCGTAGGCGGTGGCGGTAGCGCGACGCAAACTCCGCAACCAGGACAGCAACGGCCACAGACCCCGGGCCAGCCTAGTGGACAGGCGCGGCGTGCGAGTGGTGGAAGCAGCGAAGGTTTAATTCGCGGAACCAGCGAGCAGTTGGTGGTGACGGTGTTGCCTGCGACCAACTCTATGACCGTGCGCGCTGAACCGGAGGTGATGGTTGAGATTGCCCGCCTGATTAAAGAAGCGTGGGATGTTCCGATCACAAAAGATGGCCAGCCATTTCGATTTTATGATTTGAAGTACACCGATCCGTTGAAGGTGAAAGATTTGTTGTCGGCACTGCTTGAGGGCGGTAGCAGCAGCAGTCGAACTTCGCGGCCATTTTCTGGTGGTGCTGGCGGCGCTGGAGGAACCGGCGCAAATAATCGCCAAGCAACCGGCGGTCGCGCTGGTGGTGGCGGTGGCGGTGGCGATGCAAGTGGTGCCGATGTTGGCGTGACGAATGTCTTTCACATCGAGGCGTATCCCGATTCAAATCGACTGCTGGTGGTGACTAAGACACCCGACAACTTTGCATGGCTTGATCAGTTGGTGGCTTCGATCGATCAACCTTTGAACAGCGGATTGCCAATCAATGTTGATATGAAGCACGCCAACGCGGTGCAGGTTGCGGAAATCTTGAATGCGCTGCTCGCCGAAGCAGGTTCAGGCAGCGGCATCAAAGCGCCAGAAGATGGCCTGAGTGGCATCGACTTTAAGACCGCAGGTGGTGGCACCTCGGGCGCGTCGGGAACAACCAGCAGCAGTTCGGTGGCTGGCGGACCAAACGGCGCGACGAATGCGGGAGCAGCGGGCGAGATTAAATTTCCATGGCAAAACAGTCGTGGCGCAGGCGCTGGCACGCAGACCGAAGTGAGTTCGCTGGTTGGCAAGACCCGCGTGGTGCCCAACGCCGGACAGAACAGTCTTTTAATTTTGGCGCCGCCAGAGATTCAGCAAAGCATGTTGAAGGTGATCGATCAATTGGATCGACCTGGTCGACAAGTGATGATTACCGCGGTGCTGGCCGAAGTTGAACTCGGCGATGAGTTCGCCTTTGGATTAAAGTTTGGACAAGCTGGATTGGTGTCGCCAGCGAATCCCAATAACGCTGTGGTGATCAACGGCAATCTTGCCAATAACAACATGTACTCGGGCAGCCGCGAGAATGTCGACTTTATTGGTGATCTGACGACCAGCATTCTGAGCTTCGGCGTGCCCGCAACGGTGATCTTGCAAGCCCTTGAAGAAAAGACCAATGTGCGGGTGCTGCAGCAGCCCCGCGTATTCACCAGCGACAACAAAGAAGCGAAATTTTTCGATGGCCAAGATATTCCATTCCAAAGTGGCCAGACCAACAGCGGAACCAGCGGAGGCACCACTGCCAGTTTCACGCAAATCGCTGTTGGAATTGGCTTAAATGTGCGACCGCGCATCACCAAGGAACGCAATGTAGCGATGCAAGTGGAGGTGCTGTATAGCAACAAGACTCCTGGCGTCGCGGCGGGTGTTGGAAACAATCCTGTGATCAGTCGTCGTCAGACCAACACTGCATTAACGGTGAAAAATGGTCAGACCATTGTGATGAGCGGCATTCGCTACGAGAGCGAGAGCAAACAAAAGAGCAAGGTGCCGTTGCTTGGTGATGTGCCTGGCCTTGACTGGATATTTAGTTACACCGATCGTGTGACCAGCACCAAGGAACTGGTTCTGTTCATCACCCCCACTGTTGTGGACAATCCCGACGAGAATGATTCCAACTACAATGTTGGTGAACTGGAACGGTTGCGCACGCTTGAGAAGCCGCTCGATAGCAAAGTGCAGGAACTTCAGCGCGACGCTGGCTTGGAGCGCAAGGCTGAAGCAAATGTTCCACCGAGCAATCCTGTGACACAACCATTGAATCCGATTGAGACACCGTTGCCGCAACAGCCGACGACACCGGCTTCGACACCGGCTTCCACACCGGCTTCCACACCGGCTTCCACAACAACGGCAGCGACCAAGTCCGCGGATGCGAAAAAACCAGGGGCGTGATTGGTTTCGAATTGTTGCGGCGCTGCCTATGTGCGTGGCGGCGTTGTGCGGGTGTGTAAAAACTTCGCAGCCTGTTGGAGAACCGCGGCTGCTTGTCAGCGACACGAGTGGAACGGTGCTGCATCGAAGTCCTGACGGCATTGTGACGCGCGATGCGATGCTTCAATTAACGCTTGATCCGCTAGAACCTGTGCAGACCGATGGATTTTTATTGCCCCTCATCTCCTCCGACGGCGCGCGGGTGGCTTGGCAATCGCAGAGCAACGCAGATTGGCCGACACTGCTTGCGCAACCCGATGCGACTACGGCGTTGCGCGCGAGCGTGTCAGGAAAATCAATCGCCTCTGGTGGTGGCTGGACGCAAACCGAATCGCTGCTGCTTGGGCGCATGACGACCGTCAATGGAATTGTTGTTGAAGCGCCTCAAGCCAATGGATCTCGTTGGATCGGCCTGCTTGCGTGGGATGGTTCGGCCACCGAATGGTTTGTGAAAGATGTGAATGTGAATGCCTTCGCGGCAATCGGTCCACGCGGCGAACTTGCCTGGTGCCGTCGTGCGAGCGCGGCGACTGAATTTGATCTGGTGGTGCAGCGACCCGAGGGTCAACTGGAATGGCCGCGCCGCGAGGGTGAAAGTTGGATGATGCCGGTGGTGGCGAAGGATGGCGTGTACGCATGCAGTCTTCGCGATGGAATCTTGGAGCTTGCGTTTCTTCCGTTGCGCGCTGGCGAATCGTTGAGTCGTTCCGAAGCCGAGCCAGCGATTCTGCGTCAGCGCATTTCGATTCGTGGCACCGCGCGCAATGCCTTTCAAAGCTTTGTGGCGTGCACGCCGGATCGCGCGGTGACTTCGCAGGGCTTGCTTTTCTATCACCCAGATTTGCGCCGCATGGTGATTTGGAATGCGCGCAATGGTTCGATGACACTGCTGGCCGAAGGATCGTTGGCCGCGTGGATGCAACCAGATGCTTCGGTGATGCTCAGTCTTGCGCAGCGATTGGTGATGCAAGAAGTGCCGCCCGACGCGGGCATGGCTCCAGTGGAACTGATCCCGGGCTTGTGGATCGTGCGCGGCCGTGACGCCAACGGCGCCATTGTGGTGGGACCGCGATCAGAAGGCTGTCAGATAAGTCGTCTTCGCATTGGTGCGGCCGAGGTGAAGTGAACTGGCTTTGAAATTGAAGTGAGCGGGTATCAATCCTCTTTTTCTTCGTCGTCGTCAGAATCATTAAAATTGTCTTCTACTTTGGCCTTCTTTTTTTTGCCTTTTTTGCTTTTGTCAGTGTCTTCGTCAGAGTCGTCGTCTTCGTCTTCGTCGTCGTCGGAGTCTTCTTCGTCGTCGTCGTCATCGGCATCATCGTCATCGTCGTCTTCATCTTCATCGTCCTCTTCATCGTCCTCTTCATCGTCCTCTTCATCGTCCTCTTCTTCTTCCTCTTTGTCCTCTTCTTCTTCTACTTCTTCAATCTCGTCGCTGTCATCGTCGCCGCCGAGAAGATCTTCCTCTTCTTCTTCCTCTTCATCTTCTTTTTCGTTGGGCTCGGTGCTTTCTTCGTCGGGGAAAGTTTCTTCCTCTTCAGCAAAATCATCGTCCTCATCTTCGTGAGGATTGAAATCATCATCCTCGTCGTCGTCGGGACCAGCGACAAGCAGCGCAGTGCCAGCGGCCGAATGCGGAAGGGTGAAAGGAAGCCAAGTGTCGTCGTTATTGCGTGTCATCTGTTGGGTCTCCAAATTGGACGGGTGGGGTTATCCATTGTTGGAGGCGATTTGTCAACGGGGGTCAATTTCTGGTTGCTGCATTGGCGCGGGTACGGCGAAGGTGCGGTCGTCACAACCCAGCAACACCCAATCGTTTACGGCATCGAGACTTTCCAAACGCGCGCCTAAAAGACGCACCGCAACCGGGGCGGCAATACTCCGAAGTCCTTGCTGCAGGCTGAATTGCCGCAACAGGATCGCGGAAGGTTGGTTCTCGGCGAGCTGAATTTCACGATCACCAAAGTCGGCCACCACCACCGAATCCTGCGTGACCGTGAATTGGTCGAAACGATGCTCGACGGCGACGGCGTCGATGCCTTGCAACAAACCATCGATGGCATGCTGGGCGACTCGCGCCATGCGCAAAGTGAGCAACATATTGTCAACGCGCTCAACGCTTGCCACGCCATCGCTTGGCGCGAGTGATGGCAGGGAGAGAAACGCCGACTGTATCGAACCATCTGCAAGTGCGATCGCAGTGAGTGACTCGGAAGATTTATCTTTTACAATCACCCACGGCGCGATGGTGAAGCGCTCTTCGCAACTGCGCACTCGACGATCGGTGTTCATCCATCGAACTGGAAGCGTGGGCGCAAGCGAGAGCATGGCCACGCCTTCTTCGCCCGCAAGCAGCAGGCCTTGGGGAAGCAGTCGAATCCATTGTGGAGAACCGATTTCATTTGGCCACGCTGCTTGCAACCACGGTGCGCCATCAAGCGCATGAAGAATTGTGATGTGCAAAGTTGTGTCGCTGCCATCAAGCGGCGCACCCACGAACGCGACGCCCCATGCGTTGCTGTCGCTGGCCTCGACCGTACGCAGGCTTTCACCGCCGCGCCAAGCGACTTTTCCATCGCCATCAAGACGCAGCGCGATCATTTTGGAGTCGCCCCGCAACAGCAGTAGGAATTCTCCGGCACGCAGGCATGTGATCGAGTGATGCGCGACAGATTCGATGGCATCCATAGACAGCGCTGGCATTGGCGCGGGCTGAAATAATTCCTTGACTCGATCGATGCGAAAGCGTGTTGCGCCAGTCAGAGCATCGAGAGCCGTCACGCTTCCATCATCACGGCCAGCGGCGCTGTAGATGACCAAGTGCGGGGACCAACTTGCGACGATCGGTTCTCGATCCATGTATGGAAGACGCCATGCTTGCGCAAGTTGCTCGCCGCGATGCAGGGAGAGAGCGGTGGGTTCCACCAACAACACGGTGCGTAATGGCCGTTCGATGATCGCCTCGTTGGACTGCTTGGCCAGCATGCCCGGCAGCGTGATGGCGCGTGATTGCAATGCGCCGATGGGTGGCCTGACTGGTTGGGGATCACCTTGTAGCAACGCCGAGGTTGCGTGGGAAACGGCAGGAAATGCCGCCAATGCGGCGCTGGCTCGCACCGATGTGGCGATGTGTTGCAACTGCGATGGGTCTGGCGCAAGTTGCATCACTTCACGAAGCGCCTCAAGCAAGGCGGCGGGATCGGCGCCCACGGCGGTGAGTTGTCGCAGTGCGGAGACGAATACTTCCGCGTGATCTGTCGCACTGTGTGCCAAACGCGACAACGCTAGCGAGCCTGCATTGATCTGCCATTGCGGTTCGATTGCGATCATGGCTGAGCGAAGTTGCGGATCCAGCCAAACCTTCATCCATGATTGCGTCGCTTCAAGTGCATGACCTCGCAAGGCTGCTTGCTGACCCACGCACAACAAAACTGCGGCGCGTTGTTGCGGCGACTTCGCCATCACGCCAGCAAATGCGATGATGCTGTCTGCCTCAGTGGACTGCAGTGAGGTAAGCAAGGTGCGGTCGAGCAGGCGCGTGACAATCTCGCCGCGAATCGATTCGCTTTCAGTTGTGGTGATGGCTTGAAGCGCGGCCTGCGAAGCCTTGGCGCCATCCAGCACCAGCGTCGCGCGATGCCAGGCGCGACCAAGTTCCACAAGCGCCAGACCACGCCGCGGATCGTCGGGTGATTGCGCCAAGCGTTCGCGCAAAAGTTTTTCACCAACATCGGCGGGCATGGCGAGCGTAAGCCGCGTGGGACCGGCGATGGCAAGCTGCCCCCGTTGCAAACAGGTGTTTCCCCCACCATCAAGAGCGAATTCACCAATGATCGCGCCGCTCTGTGGTTGCAGCAACACCAGTTGCGTTTGCGTTGGCACCACCAACGCGCGGGCGCCATCGGCCAGCGTGCCCAGCGCCACCTCGCCGCGAATCAGCAGCGCTGGTGATGGAAGTTTTTCCGAAAGTTTCCATGCAATCTTGTTTGGTTGCAGGCGATCGATCGCCACCACATCGTCGCCGATCGCGTAGATGTGCTGCGCATCAAGCAACAGAGTGCGCACAGCGCCGATCTGCGTGCCCACGCCAATCGGCAGCGTCCACAGTGTGGATCCATCAGAGGGATCCAAGCCGATCAGCGAGATGCCATCGGGTGCGATCCATGCGATCAATGTGGAATCAGCCACCGGTGTCGGAAGTTGCCATGCGGGCGTGCTGATGCGCGGCTCGCGAATGGGCGGTGGCCAGCGTCGGAGCCAACGAATTTCACCGCTGACGGCATCGATACGCGTGACCACGCCAAGGCTTGTCGCGGCGACTACATCCTCTGCTTGTAGACGCGTTGGCGAATTCAGTGGACGCGATGCCGCCAGACGCACACCACCCGCTGCGCCAATCGAAATGTTCCAGCGAATCACACCCGTCATGCGATCGAGCGCCAACAACCACGCGGCGCTTTCAAGCCGCGCATTGCTTTTGCGCCCTTGCACAATCACCAGATCGCCCATGATCAGTGGCTCGCCATGCGGAAATAAATCCTCAAACTCCACGCGTTGCGACTGATCCAGTCGCAACTCCCAGAGGCGGCGACCGCTCGTGCGTTCAAGCGCGAGAATGCGTGATGGATTGGAGCGTTGCTCTGGAAGCGCGTGACCTGGAAGCACGATCACCACATCACTATCGGCCGCAGCCACGCAGAGATCGCCAATCGGTCCGGGTGTGCGATCGACAGCATTGCCTGCAGCGCTTTTCCACAAGACGCTTCCACTGAAGCGATCGAACGCTTGCACCTGCGAGCCATCCGCAAGCAGCAACGCATCGCCTTCAAAGCGCGGCGCGGCGACCAGCGACGAACCATCGCTAAGCAATTGGTCGCGAGTGCGCTGCGCAATGTGCGGATCGATATCGGCAACGCGACGCGCAAGCCATGCGGTTGGAAGTTCACGCGACCAGAGTGGCTGCCACGCTGACTGCGCGGAAATAATTTCGGTGACGGTGGTTGCGACGGGTGCAAGGGCTTGGAATAGTGCCGGTGCTGGCGCGATCATCTCGCGCACTCGTTGCAACTTAGCCTGCGTCTTTGCGTCGATTGATGGATGACGCAGCGCGCGGTCGATCCACGCGATCGCCTCCTCAGCGTGGCCTTCATCCATCGAATGTTGCGCCAATTGACATTCCGCCTGCAGCCCTGCTGGTGTCAACTCGCGCGCGGCCACCACTTCGCGCAGCCGACCCTCCTGCAGTTCTCGTTGCGCGATTGGAGATTGCTCGCGCAACCAACGCTCAAGCACCGTTGGTGTGGCGCGAAGAAACGCGTAAGCCGCCGCCTGCGCGCTACGAAAGCGATCTTGAATCGGTGGCCACGGCACCAACTTGTGCGGAAATTTTTCCAACGCCTCTTGCACAACACGCGCGGCTTCGGCGGGATTGGTCGCCACGGACTCTTCGGCGCGACGAAGCAACTCGGTGGCGGTGGGACTTGCATCCACCGTGACCGGCGCAGATTCCTGCGCCAACGCGACTGCGCAGAGCAGTGTGAGCGTGGGCAGCATTTGAAGCATCCGATGCATGAGAGCTGCTAACGCTACATTGTCCGCGTGTCTTTCACGAATGCCATCTTTCACAGGCTTCTGCCGCTGCTCGGCTTGCTGGTCGCGGCCTGCGCGACGCCACCTGTGATCACTGTGACTGGCATGGATGTTGTCGAGACCGGCGTGAATACCTCCGAGGTGGCGCTTCGATTGGAAATTCAGAACACCACGGGACTGCCGATTCGATTGGACACCTGGGATTACAACCTTCTCGTAGGCGAGTCGCAGGTGTACAACGGCGCGTGGGTGGCAAGCATCACCATTCCTCCAGAGAGTCGCGTGTTAACCGCGATACCTGCTGTGATTTCAAATGTTGACCTGCCCAATGCCAACGCCTCGTGGCGAGTTCGTGGATGGATTCGCTACTTGGAACCCAATCGCTTTAGTCAGATGCTGTATGACCTTGGGTTGAACCGACCCTCGGCAGGTTTTTCTGGCGACGGCACAAAAGTTGGAAGCGGCGGTTCGGTTCCAAGCGCTGGATGAGCGCGGGGAGACTCTGCGCCAGAAGTGTGCGCGTGGTCATGCGTGGTCATGCGTGGTCATGCATGATCGTGATCATGCGCGGCCACTTCACACTTGTGCACGCGCGAAAATTTCTTAGATCACAAACCACTCTGCTGACGATCCGCAGCAACACGCTCGGTGGCAAGACGCATCAGCGTTGCATGCACGCCAACAGCGCGCGGGTCGGTGGGATCAAGATCGCGCCAATCCACTTTGGTGTAGTTGCCATCGGGCTGCATCTGCCAGGCTTGCCGCCGATCATCCAGTGAAATCCGCAGCATCTGCCAAAGTTGCGCACGATGCTCGGGCAGTTGAATCGGAGTCGCGGCTTCCACGCGCGTTTGCAAATTGCGATACATCCAGTCGGCGCTGCCAATGTAGAAATCTCCCTGCAATGGATCTTCCTTGCCTGCGGAAAACCAAAAGATGCGACTGTGCTCGAGGAAACGCCCCAGAATGCTGCGCACGCGGATGGTCTCGCTCAGTCCTGGCACGCTCGGACGCAGGCAGCAGAAACCACGCACGATCAAATCCACCTGCACCCCTGCCTGGCTTGCGCGATACAGCGCGTCCATTACGCCGCGATCTTCCAGTTGATTCATCTTGGCGATGATGCGCCCAGGATGACCGGGGCGAGTGAGCGCAATTTCGCGTTCGATCAATTCGATGAAACGCTTCTTCATGGCGACTGGCGCGATCAGTAATTTTTTATAGTCGCGTTGGCGACTTCGACCAGTCATATAGTTGAAGAGGCCAGTCATGTCCTCGGTGATGTCGGGGTCGCAGGTGAGCAGACCAATATCCTCGTACAAGCGCGCCGTCTTGGAGTTGTAGTTGCCGGTGCCAATGTGACCGTAGCAGCGGATGCCATCTTGCTCCTGGCGCACCACCAACGCGGTCTTCGTGTGGGTCTTCAAACCGATCACGCCATAAGCGACATGCACGCCGGCGTCCTCCAGTTTGCGAGCCCAGCGGATATTGCGCGCCTCATCGAAGCGTGCGCGAAGTTCGACCAACACCGCGACTTGCTTGCCAGCTTCGGCGGCGCGAATCAGGCTGCTGATGAATGGAGAGTCCCCGCTGGTGCGATAAAGGCTTTGTTTGATGCACAAAACCTTGGGATCGGTGGCGGCCTGCTCGATGAAGCGCTCGACGCTTTTTTGAAAGCACTCATAGGGATGATGCAGCAGCATGTCGCCTTGACGGATGGCGGCGAAAATATCGCTCTCTTCATCTTCAAGGCCGCGCGGCGCCAACGGCATCCACTTTGCATCATGCAGATCCACCGCGTCGATGTCGGCGATTTGATTCAGCGCGCCGTAATCGATCAGGCCTGTGGTTTCATAGATGTCTTCGGGATCGATCTGCAGTTCGTCGGTAAGAAATCGCAGGATGCGCGGATTGGCGCCGCTGGCGATTTCAAGCCGCACCACCCGCGCGAAACGACGCTCGCGCAACTGACGCTGAATCGCCTCGAGCAAATCGTCGGCGTCCTCTTGATCGGGTTCGATTTCGGCGTTGCGAGTCACGCGGAAAGGCAGCACCTTCAAAATTTCCATGCCCGGAAAAAGTTCGTCCAGATTGTGCTCGATCAATTCTTGAAGCGGCGTGAAGCGACGGGTGCCAGGCAGTTGATACAGACGCGATGGAATCTCCGGTACCTTTACGCGAGCGAACAGTTGCTCGCTTTCACCGGGTCGTCGAAGCATCACACCCAAACTCACGCTCATGTTGCTGATGAATGGAAAGCGATGACCAGGATCCACCGCGAGTGGCGTAAGAATTGGAAAGACATTGCGATGAAACCACACGCGGGCCTCGGAGCGTTCGGCGTGCGAGAGCTCTTCCCAGGTCAGCAATTCGATGCCGCGCTCGCGCAATGCAGGCAAAATGCCGTTGCGAAGCGCCTCGGCTTGCACCACGCCCATTCCCTGCACGCGCTGCCGGATGGCATGCATTTGCTGTTCGGGTGTCAGCGTGTCGGGCACCGGACCTGTCGCGCCGTCTTCGATCTGCGTGCGCAGCGTGCCGACGCGCTTCATGAAAAATTCGTCAAGGTTGTTAGAAAAGATACTGAGAAAGCGAAGACGCTCGAGCAGTGGCACCGAATCATCCGCGGCCATGTCGAGCACGCGGCGATTGAATTCAAGCCACTCCAAATCACGATTCAGAAATCGCGTGGGATCACCACCAGTGCTCACTGTCGCTGCGGCGATGTCGGTCGCGGCGGGTTCTCGATGCATGCGATGACGATTCATGTTGGATTCCTTGTTGCATGCCACAGGGCGTCGCACCCCGGCGCTTCACCGATGCGCACGCTGGCAAGACGCACACCCGTGGGCAGTCGGCGCATCACTTCGTCGGCGACATGCTTGGCGATGAGTTCGGCGGTGGGATTTATTTTTTGAAAGGGCGGCACTTCATTCAGCGAGCGATTATGAAAAGGCGCGATCGCGTGATCCACCGCCGCTTCAAGGGCATGAAAGTCGCAGAGCAGACCGTCGGCATTCAGTTGGTCGCCGCAGACGCAGACCTGCACACGCCAATCGTGACCATGCATCGGCTCCACCTGCCCCGCCATGCGAATGGCGTGGGCGGCCGAGAATTGTCTGCGCACTTTAAGTTCAAACATGGATCGCAAAGTATAGCGATCGCAGCCATTTATTAATGCATTTGGGGTTTCGCTTCCGCGTGCAGTGCGTTATCGTCGGGGCATGGCCAACAACGATGCACCCTTGATGTTAAGTATCAGCGGACTTCGTGGCGTGGTTGGCGACACGATCACCGCCGAAGTTGCCGCCTTATATGGCGCCGCGTTTGGAAGCCATCTGCGTTCGCGCATCGATCGACCGCGCGTGGTGATCGCGCGCGATTCGCGGCCAAGCGGCGAAGCATTTCTTGCGGCGGTCGCAGCGGGACTTGCCAGCACTGGCTGCGATGTGATCGACCTTGGCGTAGCGATGACTCCGACTGTGGGTGTGATGGTGATTCACCATCGTGCAGATGGTGGCATGGTCTGCACCGCGAGTCACAATCCCATTCAATGGAATGGCTTGAAATGTCTTGATGGCGATGGCGTCGCGCCGCCGCCTGCGGAAGCAGCGGAAATTGTGCGGCGATTTCGCGAACGCGATCTACTGCTCGCGGGGCCAACTGCGTTTGGAAAAATCACCCGCGATGAGAGCGGCGATCCAACCCATGTCGAGCGTGTGGTCGGACTTGTCGATGTGCAGGCGATTCGCGCGGCAAATCTTCGCGTGGTGGTGGACAGTGTGAATGGTGCGGGTTGTCGCCCAGCGCGCATGCTGCTGGAAACTCTTGGCGTGGAATTTGTTCACATAAACGGCGAGCCAACAGGTGTGTTTGCGCACACCCCCGAACCCACGCAGGCGAATCTTGTCGACCTGTGTACTGCCGCTGCGAAAGGCGGATTTGCCTGCGGTTTTGCGCAAGATCCCGATGCCGACCGTTTGGCGATCGTGGATGAAAGTGGCCGCTACATCGGTGAGGAATACACACTGGCGTTGGCGGCGTTGCGGGTGCTGCAACGCGAAGGCGCTGGCATGTTGGCCACCAATTTAAGCACCAGTCGCATGATTGATGGTGTAGCGAAAAAATTCCCCGGCTCGCGCGTGGTGCGAACGGCTGTGGGTGAGGCGAATGTTGTCGCGGCGCTGAAGCCAGCGCATGGACTGTGTGGTGGCGAGGGCAATGGCGGCGTGATTTGGCCGCGCGTGTGCTGGGTGCGCGATTCGCTCAGCGGCATGGCGCTGGTGCTGGAATTGCTCGCCACGCAAAAGTGCTCGCTTTCATCGCTGGTGAAACAACTGCCGCGTTGTGCAATGGTGAAGCGCACATTGAAATTGAACGCGATCGGCGGCATGGTGGCGTTGCCCCCCGCTTTTGCCAAGGTGCGCGCAACTTTCGTCGGCGAGCGGCTTGATGAAACCGACGGCATCCGCATCGACTTCGCCGAAGGCTGGGTGCATCTTCGCGCAAGCAATACCGAGCCGATTATCCGTCTGATCGCGGAGGGTGATGATGATCGCGCCGCCAACGCCTTGGCCGACCGCGTGGCAAACGCCGCGGGACTTCCTTAATTTTTTCTGGCGCAACAAGGGGCCAGGCGCAAACATTCAACCCTGCGTCGGTCGACTCTGCACCAAGGCATGCGTGGGCGGCTTGGTGCTGCAATCGATGTGCACCATAAAAAATCCGCCGCCTCGATGCGTGCGCACCGCAGGCCACATGATTTCCCGATCGGTCCACGGAATATTTTTATTTTCAACTGCGTCAAGCGGCACCCACTCAAGCCGACCTTCGTCGAATTCCTGTTCGATCACTTGCGTGTGATCCACAGGCGTGGTGACTTCGTAGAGAAAAATAAGCCAGTGGATTTGATCTTGGTAGGCGCGTTCGCTGACCACGCCAAGGCAACGCACGCCATCGAGTGGAATCGAAATGCCGGCCTCCTCCTGAATCTCGCGCACCGCGCATTCATGCGGGGACTCGCCCTTGCTGATTTCCAATTTGCCACCGATCGGGCTGTACATGCCAGTATTTGGCTGCTTTTTTCGATGCAACATCAGCACTCGACCTTGTGCGTCCCACAAGTAGCACAACACGGCGACCTTGTAGGGAAGATTTTCGATGGCATAGGCGGCGGCGTGTAGATCGTTCATGCCTGCACAACCGTGGCGTGCGCGAGCAAACCTTGCAATAACAAAAGTTCGCGGATATTTCGCGCGACGGTCTCAGATGCAAGACACAACGGCAACCGCAATGCGCCAGAGTCGCGGCCAAGCATCGCCATTGCGGTCTTCACCGGCACAGGATTCACATCCATCGACAGTAGGTCTTTCGCCAGCGGTAACAATGCCTGGTGCATCGCGCGCGCCGATTCAAAATCATTGCGGTTGCATGCCGCCACCATCGCCTGCACGCGGTCGGGTACAAGATTGCTGACCACGCTGACCACGCCAATAGCGCCCACCGATTGAAATGCGATCGTGAGCGAATCATCGCCAGAAAGAATCGGCAGTTCGCAGCGGCGACGAATGTCATTGGCTGAATCAACACTTCCAGTCGCCTCTTTGATGGCGACGATGTTGGTGTGACGCGACAAACGCTCCACGGTTTCGGGGGCGATCGCCACGCCGCAACGACCTGGAATGGAATACAAAACGATGGGCAAATCGCAGGCATCAGCGATGGTCATGAAATGTCGCTCGATGCCCTGCTGATTCGGTTTGTTGTAATAGGGCGCCACATGCAACGCCGCATCGGCACCGCAGGCGTGCACCATGCGATGCAATTCAACCGCGTGCTTGGTGTTGTTGCCGCCCGCGCCGCCCATTACTTGAAGGCCGATCGGTCGGGCCACTTCCACCGCGCGCGCGATCAACGCCTGCTGCTCGTGCATCGAAAGCGTGGGCGACTCGCCAGTGGTGCCGCAGGGCACGATGCCGCAGACGCCACCATCGGCTTGCGCTTGAATCTGCAATTGCCAACGCGCGAGGTCGAGCGTGTTGCCATCGGCGGTGAAGGGTGAAATCATCGCGGTCCAACAACCCTGCAATTGAAGTGCGGGCCTGGTGCTCATGCTTCGCCTTCGCTGGCTGCGTCGATGACTGCTTTCATTTCGCGCACAGCTTCGCAGATGCCCACCACCACTGCGCGACTGATAATGCTGTGCCCGATGTGCAACTCATGCATTTTTGCAATGGCGGCAATCGCGCAGGTATTTTTTCGATCCAGCGCGTGACCGGCATTCAGTTGCAACCCCGCTGCACAGACCAACGCCGCAACCGCCCGCAGTTTTTCCAATTCAGCCTGCTGCGACGCGCCGCCAAATGCATGCGCCCATGGACCGGTGTGCAGTTCGCACAATTTCGCGCCCGCATCCGCAGCGGCCTGAACCTGCGTAGCGTCTGCGTCGATGAACACACTCACTGGAATCCCGGCATGTGAAAGCGTGGCGATCACCGTGCGCACACGCTCCAAATTTTCCGCCACATTCAGGCCGCCTTCGGTGGTGAGTTCCTGACGCCGCTCCGGAACCAACATCGCGGTGTCGGGGCGAACCTGCAGCGCGATCGCCACCATTTCATCGGTCGCCGCCATCTCAAAGTTCAACCTCGTGCGCACGCTGCCGCGCAATCGATGCACATCCGCATCTTGAATATGTCGACGATCCTCGCGCAAATGCACGGTGATTCCATCGGCACCTCCAAGCTCTGCAAGCAACGCGGCCTCCAAAATATCGGGCTGCGAACCACGACGCGCCTGACGCACGGTGGCGACATGATCGATGTTCACGCTCAGTGACGGCACAACGAAAGCGTAGCGGCTAGAATCGCGTCATGCATGGATTTGATGAACGATTGGCTCTGCTCAAGAGAGAAATTGTCGCGCAGGGTCGCCGCGTTCTTGACTTGTGCACCCGTGCGGTGGATTGTTTCTTTGATGGCGACATTCAACAAGCTCGCGCGGTGGTTGCTGACGATGCCGAGATCGACCGAGTGGATGTGGCGATCGAGCGAGTCAGCGTGCCGTTGCTGGCGATGGGGCAAACCGACGAAAATGCGATCCGCAGCGTGCTGACCATCGTGAAGGTGAACAATGAACTCGAGCGCATCGCGAATGCTGGTGTGGTGATCGCGGAAAAAGTTTTGGAATCCACCAAATTTTCAGAGCGAATTCCCGATGTCTTTCGCGTGATGGCCAACAGCGTGCTGGGCGTCTTGCGCGATGCCACGCGAAGCCTGGAGCGCGAAGACGCGGATTTGGCGCAGCAAGTATTGTTGTTTGATGACACGGTGGCGCAATTCAAACTTCAAATTTTGCTGGAGGCGGAGCAAGCCGTCACCGATGGAAAATTTAGCGCGGGCTTCGCCTTTCGATTGCTGGCCGTGACCAAGGCGGTCGAGCGCATCGGCGACCATGCCACCAACATCTGCGAGCAAGTGATCTATCTTCGCCGCGGCATGATCGTGCGGCATCGGCCTGAAGGATGGAGCGCGCCCGCCGCTCCCGAGCATGGGAACAACCACTGACATGCCGATGCCAATCGAAGATCGATTGATCCACATCAAAGCTCGATTGCGTGGGTTGCAGCAAGAACATCTGCTGCAGTACGCCCCCACGCTTGGTCCCAATGCGTTACGGGGTTTGCTCGATCAAATTGACGCGCTGCCGCTTGAAGATATTCCGCAGATGCTTGCGCAGACGCAATCGCAGACCGCGCGTGATCTCACCCTGCTCGAGCCAGTGCCGGTGACTCCACGCGAGTGCGAAGATACTGCGCACTTTCGTCAGATTGGTGAGCAGTGCATCCGCGAAGGACGGGTCGCCGCCTTCACCGTGGCAGGTGGACAAGGCACGCGGCTTGGATGGCGCGGACCCAAAGGCACCTATCCAGCGACGGTGGTCACAGGCAAGCCGCTTTTTCGCGCCTTCGCCGAGCAATTGCTCGCCACCGAACGCCGATACGGCATGCGACTTCCGTGGTACATCATGACCAGTCCATTGAATGATGATGACACGCGTGCTTTTTTTAAGGACAACAATTGGTTTGGTCGCAATGCGCAGGATCATTTTTTTCTTCCACAAGGATTGGTTCCCTGTGTGAACGCGGATGGCAAAGCGTTGCTGGCATCGGCGCACGAAGTGGCGACCAATCCCGATGGCCATGGCGGTGCGATCCGTGCACTGGATCGAAGCGGCGCGTTGCAGGACATGCAACGCCGCGGCATCGAGCAGATTAGTTATTTTCAAGTTGACAATCCCCTGGTGCGTTGCGTCGATCCGGTATTTCTTGGCGCGCATGTTGGCAGCGTGCAGAGCAGTGGTCAGATGAGCAGCAAGTGCGTAAACAAGCGAAATGCCGCGGAAAAGGTTGGGGTTTTGTGTCGCGGCCCCTCTGGTGCTGGCATGCGCACGATGGTGATCGAGTACAGCGATCTACCCAAGAAAGCCGCCGACCTGCGCGACGCGAGTGATGAACTGATGTTCGGTGCCGCCAACATCGCTGTGCACGCGCTCAGTGTGGCCTTCGCGCAACAACTTGCCCACGGTGATGGCGAGCGCTTGCCGTGGCATCGCGCATTCAAAAAAGTATCATGCATCGACATCGCCACCGGCCAGTTGATCGATCCGCAGCAACCTAATGCCTTCAAGTTTGAATGCTTTATTTTTGACGCGCTCGAGTTGGTTGAACGCAGCCTGACCATGCAGGTGAATCGCGTGGAAGAATTCGCGCCGATCAAGAACGCCGAGGGCGAGGATAGTCCGGCAAGCAGTCATCGCATTCAAAGCGATCGACACGGTGCCTGGCTGGAAGCGGCGGGTGTGCAGATTCCGCATCGTGGCGATGGCAGTGTGGATGCCAAGATTGAGATTGGTCCGCTTGCCGCGATGGAAGCCGGCGACCTGCGCAATCGTCCGTTGCCACAGGTGGTAAACCGTGGGCAAGAATTAGTGATCTGATTTCGCGCTGAACACCACCGCTGCTGCGTGGATTATTTGAGATCGGCATTGGGGCGCGTGGCGGAAGGCGCTGCATCCTCAAAATGCAGATCAAGCACCACAAATGTGGATGGAAATCGGGGATTTGTGGGTGGTTTTGGTCCTCCCACCACTTGCATCATGCGGCCCGGTCGACATTCCGCCACCCGAGCGCCCTGCTGCCACCACATCAATTCGGTGGTGCACGCAGAGCCCTTTGTGTTCACGCGAATCTTCAGATGCACGCCGCCCTTGCCCATCACCGACGCATCGCGCACGCAGAGGTTGCTGCAGTGAATCACTGGTTCAACAAAATCTTTTCCAAATGGACGCAGCGAACGAATCATTTCGATGGAATCCATCGCTTGCTCGATCGGCATGCTGATATCAATGTGCACTGGACGGGGTTGCACTGGGCCATGCATTCGCAAGAGCACTGCTTGCTCAAAGGCGGTCATGAACGCCGGCATGTTCGCCGGATCGATCGAACCACCTGCCGCCGCTGCATGACCACCAAATTTTGCCAGCAGCGTGGTGCAGTCTTGCATGCACGCATGCAGATCGATGCTCGGTGGACTGCGCCCAGAGATTTTAAGAAACAGATCATCGCCCCCACACAGCACCACCGGTTTGTGAAAGCGATCCACCAAGCGCGCGGCGGCGAGGCCTATCAATCCAGGATGCCACGATGTATCTGCCATCACAATCGCGGGGCACGAAGGCTGATCGAATCCACCGGCGACCGCGGCGGCGGCGGTGATTTCTATCAACTCGTTCATGCGCTGCTTGCGCAGGGTGTTCACGGTTTCCAAGCGGTATGCAGCGGTATTTGCCTGCGATTCATCGAGGGTCTGCATTGCCAGCAATGCGTCGGTGGCCGCCTCGAGTCGACCGGTCGCATTCAGCCGCGGCGCAATCTGATGGCTGATGGTGCGCGCGTCGATAGAGCGTGTGTCCACACCCGCCTCGCGCAGGATCGCCTGCACTCCCAACACGCCGCAGGTCGCTAAGCGTTGCACGGTGTTGGCGACCAGCACGCGATTTTCATCAAGCAACGGCATCACATCGGCGACTAAGCCAATCGCCGCAAGCGGCATCGCCGTGTCCACCACCCAATTGCGAAGAAGTTCAGGCGGCCGTTCACCTCCACGCAATCGCACCAAACGCTTCGCTACTTTGAAAGCCACCACGCTTCCAGAAATCATTTCAAAGGGACAACCGCCCAGCGATGGATGCGCCACCGCCTGGGCTTTGGGAAGACGCACCGATCCATCTTCGGCGCGGTCGACGCGGTGATGGTCGGTGATGATCAATCGCAAACCGAGTTGCGCCGCCACCTCGGCTTCGGCGAAACTTCGAATGCCGCAGTCCACAGTGATCACCGCTTGCACACCCTCGGCTTGCAATTGCTTCAACGCTTCCGCATGCAACCCATAGCCCTCATCAATACGATGCGGAATAAAAACCCTCGACTTTGCATCGAATAAACCAAGCAACCGCGACACAATCGCCGCCGCGCAAATGCCGTCGGCGTCATAGTCGCCATAAATCGCGATCGAAAGCCCCTGCTTTATCCAGTCATCCAGGGCTTCGGCCGCAGCATCGGCGCCAGGCAAGGTTGCTGGTGGATTCAGCAGTGAAAGTGGTGGCAGATGCGTGGCAAAGAGTGCTTGATCGCGCTCATTTGTGAGTCCGCGATGACGCAAAATAATTTCGCGCAACGATCCCTCGGTGCCGCCCTGCGGAAAGATCCATGAAGCTTGTGAAGACATCGCCTTCGCAGGCTACCCATACTTTTCACAAGCATCCCACCATGGCATACTTCGACAACGGAGATTATGAACACAGATGCCCGAGCGATATAAATGCATTCTTCTCATCGGAGCCCCTGGCGCTGGTAAAGGCACGCAAGGCAAAATTCTCGGACACATCCCCGGCTTCTATCACCTGGCGTGCGGTGATGTGTTTCGCTCGCTGGACCTAACCAGCGATCTGGGAAAAAAATTCATCGAGTTCTCGAGTCGCGGCGAACTGGTGCCCGACGAACTCACTGTGAAGATGTGGCAGCAAAATATGCGTGCCCAGACCATTTTAAGTTTGTACAAGCCATCGCAGGATCTGCTGTTGCTGGATGGCATTCCGCGCACAACCACGCAAGCCAAGGAGCTTGAAAAATATCTGGATGTGCTGCTGGTGCTGCACTTGGTTTGTCCAGATGAAGATGAGATGGTGCGTCGCATGCGCCGTCGCGCGCTGAAGGAAAATCGCATCGACGATGCTGATGAAAAAGTAATCCGCCGACGCTTCGAGGTGTATCACCGCGAGACCGCGCCCGTTCTAAATTACTATCCCAAGTCGATCATTCGAGAGGTGCCGGCCACAGGAAGCCCGGCCATGGTGCTGATGTCGGTGCTCGACATCGTGGCGCCGTTGCAAGATCATCACTTTCGCAACCCGCTCAACACATGAGCAGCGACCAGCGCTGCGCGTAAAAATGGCTTAGTTCGACTGGTCGTCGGTCGTGGAAGACTTCGCTGGTTGCGCCAAATTTTTGATGGGTTCTGGAATCACCGCAGCAGCTGGTCGCAGGGAAAACCGCTGCATAATCGCACTGATCTGCCAGGCACGCTGTTGCAGCGGAAGGTTGTTGCGATTCATGTTGGCATTGCCCATCGCCCGCGCTTCTTGCGCATCGAAGCGATCAAGATTTTCCGCGTCACCAAGCGCGACGGTGAAATCCAGTCGCCGCTCCACCTGCTTGCCATCGGGGCCAAGCAACGGACGACCTTGCGCGTCGCGCTCTGTGCGCAACACCGATAATTTTACCTCGTGACCCGGAGCGCGCATCTGCAAACCTTCGGCAAGATCATTGCTGTCATTCAACTGCACACCATCAAGGCGCTCGATCACATCACCCACCTTTAGAATTTTGTCAGCGGGCATGTCGGGAAGCGTTCCTTGCACCAACACGCCTGGACGGGTCATGGGTGAATTACCCATGCGCACGCCGAGCGCACCGCGTGGTTTTTCGTTGGCGCGTTGGCGAGCGACATTCAACAATCGCTCGTGCGCTTCCGGTGAAAGTTGCCTGCGATCGAGCAACGCCCATACCTCCGCGTCATCGATGGTCAAGGCGCGCAATGATTTTGAAGCGGCTTCGCGAACTTGAAATGAAGGATCATCAAGCTGCGCAACCAACGCCTGCGTGGCGGCACCGATGCGAACTTTCTCAAGTCGATCGGAGGAGAGGCTTTCAAGCATCACAAGTTGCGCCTGTTGCCGACGACGCGCGAAGTCTGGCATTTCTGCCATCGGATTTGGATTGATCCCAGGCTTTAAAACCGGTCTGTTGATGACCAGTGGCGCCGGCACCAGTTGAGGCACATCAGGGCGCGGCGCATCAGGTGCCTCCTGCACCGGTGGAAATTGTTGCGCGGCATGCGCGGCGATATTTAGGCAAGCGACGATCGCAAGCGCCGATGCAAATTTTTGGCGTGCTCGCGAATCCACGCAACTTTGCGCAGCGCGAACGCCAACATGTCGACCGCGCGCACTGATCCGAAGGCGCCATGCTTTGCAATCGGAAGTGTTGTCTCTGCGATGCACGCTTCCATCATAAGCGCGGGAACCATCTCCACCAATGCGATCATGGATGCGTCGCCATGACAACTAAAACCTTGGCAAAACGCGGCAAAACGATCTGCGCTTAATTCCGCAGGCCAGCACGCGACTGCGCTTGAACCTCCACCACGGGAGGTGAATTGCAGCAGCGCATTTGCGAAGTCGACCACCGCTGGCTCGATGCGGGCAGCGTCAAAATCAATCACGCCCGCAACTTGATCGCCATGAAACAACACGTTGCCTGGATGAAAATCTCCATGCACCACTTGGCTGTCGAGCGCGGAGTAGCCCAAATCTTCCACCTGCTCCGAAGCCTCGCGGTACAGCGCTGCGAGTGACTCGCAGGATTGCGAAATGGCCCGCATATCCACCATGGGATCGACCGCGCGCACTACTTTGGGTAGGCGTTGCAACGCTGCAAGCACCGTTAAACTGCCGTGAAAACTGGCGGCACGAACATGACCGTGCCATTGCATCTGCAGCGCCGCAGCGTTCAGAAGAGCAAGTGAGTCGCCAGCGGATTTGGCTTGCATCGGTGTGCGCGTCCATCGCACGCCCTCTACCAAAGGAAAGATTTCGTAGACCCCACCTTGCATGCTTTCCCATGTGCGCGCTTCACGAGACAGCACGGGTAAGGGAACCGCCACGCCAGCCGCGGCGGCAACTGCAATGAACGCATGCGCGAAAGCGACGCGCTCGTCTTCATCTCGACCCATGGCGCGCCGCTTTAACACAAAGCGACCCTTCTCTGCTTGCACCATCATCTTTGGGCTTGAGCGGCTTCCGCCAGTCATCGCTTCGCACCAAGCGACCCTGCCAAGATCCCATCGTGCAAGCGCCTCGACAAGACCTTCAGCGGGCTCGTGCTGAGGCGAACCATCACTCGGCATTCGCCGCCTGTTCCTTGATGCGATCGATCGCGGTCTTCATATCCACCACGCGCGTGGCAATTTCAAAGTCGCTGGCTTTGCTTGCGATGGTGTTGGCTTCTCGCAACATTTCTTGCGCTAAAAAGTCCAGCGTGCGACCAACGGGCTCGGTGTTCGCCGGATCCAGCAATTTGCGTAACTGCTGTAAATGCCCAGTTAAACGCTGCAATTCTTCGGCGATGTCGGCGCGCTCGGCGAAGGTGGCGACTTCACGCAGCACATCCTCTTGGCGTGCGGCCATGCCTGACTCGGCGAGCATTGCGGCCAATCGTGTCTTTAATCGCTCGCCGTACAAGCGGCTTACTTCGGGGGCGCGCTCGCGGACTTCTTGAAGCTTTGTTTGAATGATCTGGCCAAGCGAGAGCAACAACGCGCCAAGTTCCTTGCCCTCGCGGTCACGCATAGCAAAGAGCACCTTGCAGGCATCTTCAAGCAGTCGTTCGATCACTGGCTTGGCAGCCACACACAGTGCCGAACCACCATCGTCGCTCATGACACCTGGAAGACCCAGCAACGCGCTTGGATCAATTGGCGCACCGCTCGCGCCGGGCAACGCGCGCAATTGCGAAAGATAATTTTGCATCGCCTGCACATTGATGTGACCGGCGCTTCGAGCGGTGCCATCTCCAATACGCACCGTCAGCGAAACGCTTCCTCGCATCACACGCTTCGCAAGCCATGCTTCAAGTTCACCTTCAAGAGAAGTCAGCGCGTCGGGCAAGCGCAGCATCGCCTTGAACGAACGATTGTTCACTGAACGCAATTCCACGGTGACATGCATGCCGTCATGTTCACACGAGGCCGCGCCATGTCCAGTCATGCTTCGAATCATCGCTGTAAAACCCGTTTAGTTTTTCGGCGCCACAGGCGCGGCAGCAGGCGGAGTTGCGGGCGCATGTGCAGGCGCGGCAGCAGGAACCGTTGCAGAATTTGCTGTATTTTTAGCGGATTGCGCTGCGGGTGCTACAACTTCAGCGGCAGGCGTGGCGGGTTCTGTTGGTGCAGCTACTGGCGTTGCTGGAATCGGTAACGCACCACTTGCCGGAACCGCAGGCACAGTCAGTGGGGCCGGAGTGCTTACGCCAGTTGCCGGAACTTCAGTCTTGGTGACATCGGCTTCAACATTTTTTACAGACGCGCGATTAAATATGTTCAATCCAACCGCAAGCACCAAGTACAAGGCGAACACTGCGACTGTGGCGACAGTCAACGCATCACCTGTGCGACCACCAAAAGCGGTGTCGGTTCCACCGCCACCACCGAAGGCACTGGCAAGTCCGCCTCCCTGTGGTTTTTGCACAAGAATAATCAGCACCAATGCGACGCTGACGATGATGAAGAAGACGGTGAGGATGGTGAAGGTGATACCCATGGGTTGCTCCAAAGTGACTTAGCCGCGACGGCCTTTGAACGCGATCGCTGCGCTTCCAAGAATGGAAACAAAGTCGGCGCTCTTCAGACTCGCGCCACCCACAAGCGCTCCCTCTATTTCAAGATGAGCGAAGAGACCTGGCGCGTTGGCGGCATTTACGGAACCTCCGTAAAGAATCCGCACCGCCGCGGAGTGGGGAAGAGCATACAGGTGTTCGAGGTCGACCTGAATAATGGAATGCGCCGTCGCAGCATCTTGGGGGGTGGCGCATTTGCCAGTACCGATTGCCCAGACCGGCTCGTAAGCAATTGTCAGGCTTGGTAACTGCTCGGCTTTCACACCTTCAAGGGCCGCCTGAAGTTGCCTTCGAACCACGGTTTGCGCCTGCCCAGCCAAGCGTTCTTCCCAAGTTTCTCCAACACAAAGCATCACATTTAAGCCACTTTCAAGGGCCATCTGCACTTTGTGACTTGTCGAGGCGTCGCTTTCATGATGCATGTGTCTGCGTTCTGAATGTCCAATAATCACTTGAGAAACCCCAAGGTCAACCAGCATCTCAGCGCTCACATCGCCCGTGAAAGCGCCGTTGGCTTCGCTACTGCAATTTTGCGCGCCAAGCCGAATGCCCGAATGACCAAGGGCTTTGCCAATGCTCTGTAGATAGGGAAATGGCGGGAAAATCACCACATCCACATCCTCGCACAAAGGTTCATAGGCGACGATGATCGCATCGATTAACTCCACGCCGCTTGCAAGGTCGCTGTTCATTTTCCAATTGCCACCGATAAGAAGTCGTCGCGGATGCATGCGCGCAGGCTACCCGCGAAAACCTAGAATCGTCGAATGCGCACCGCAGCAGAAATTCGTCGCACCTTCATCGACTACTTCAAATTAAAAGCCAAGCACACCGAGGTGCCCTCAAGTCCGGTGGTGCCGCTTGATGATCCCACGCTGCTTTTTACCAACGCTGGTATGAACCAGTTCAAGGATGTTTTTCTTGGTCGAGGTACCCGCGACTACACGCGCGCTGTGGACACGCAGAAATGTATCCGCGCGGGTGGCAAACATAATGATCTTGAAGATGTCGGACGCGATGTGTATCACCACACATTCTTTGAGATGCTGGGCAACTGGAGCTTTGGCGATTACTTCAAAAAAGAATCCATCGAGTGGGCCTGGGATTTGTTGACCAATGTCTATGGGCTGCCGAAAGATCGTTTGTACGCAACCTATTTTGAAGGTAACGCGCAAGCAGGATTGCAACCTGACCTTGAAGCCCGCGATTTATGGCTGCAATATTTACCGGCAGACCGCGTGCTACCAGGCAACATGAAGGATAATTTTTGGGAGATGGGCGAGACGGGTCCCTGCGGCCCGTGCAGTGAAATTCATTTTGATCGCATCGGTGGCCGTGATGCGAGCATGCAGGTGAACAGTGGTGACCCCGATGTGCTTGAGATTTGGAATCTGGTTTTTATTCAGTTCAACCGCGAAGTGGGCGGCGTGCTGCGACCCTTGCCCGCTAAGCATGTGGACACTGGCATGGGTTTTGAACGATTGGTCAGCGTGTTGCAAGACAAGCGCAGTAATTACGAAACTGATTTGTGGCTGCCGCTTTTCGCGGCGATTCAACAAGCCACTGGTGCGAAGCCTTACGGCGGCGTGCTTGAAGACAACGCGGATATTTCGTATCGCGTCATTGCGGATCATGTGCGCTGTCTCTCCAGTGCGATTGCCGATGGCGCGGCGCCAGGAAGTGACGGACGCAACTATGTCTTGCGCAGAATTTTGCGCCGCGCTGCGCGCATGGGTCATCAATATTTAGCAGCAAAGGGGCCGTTTATTCACGCTGTGGTGCCAGCAGTGGTGCAGTCGCTTGGCGAAGTTTTTCCAGAATTGCGAACGCAGGGTGCGCGCATTGCCAGCGTCATTCTGAACGAGGAGATTGCCTTCGGTCGCACGCTTGAGCGTGGCTTGGAATTATTTGCGCAAGCCGCGCACCGTGCTGCCGGCAACAACAACACAATGACTGCGCAAGACGCATTTAGTCTTCATGACACTATGGGATTTCCGATTGATCTCACAGAAGTGATGGCGCTTGAACGCGGACTGCGTGTGGATGAAGCGGGCTATGAAGCGCTGATGGAAACAGCGCGGTATATCAGTCGCGCAGGCGGCGTTGCTGAACACCGTATCACGCTGACACCCGATGCGATTGAAAAATTAAAGACCCTTGGTGTGAAGCCGACGGACATTTATCCCAAGTACGCCGCACGCGCGGTGACCAGTTGTGTGGAAGCGATCTGGGATGGCCAGCATTTGCAGCAGCACGCCGAAAGCGGCACGCTGGTTGCGGTGATCACGCGACGAAGTTGCTTTCATGCTGAGGGTGGCGGACAAGTTGCTGACACTGGCAGGATTGTGGCGGATCATCCTGGCGCAACACTTTCTTGCGCTATGAGCGATGTTGATCGCATGGTGGGTGGTGTGCATTCTGCCGCCGAAAATACGCTCGGTTTGATACTTGATGGCCAAAGCAGTGGTGGCGCGCGCGATAGACACGATGCCGTTGAATTCACCGTTGAAAGTGTCTTCGATGAAGCGGGCTTTGTACTGCACATTGGCCGAGTGACGCGTGGGCGACTGAACTGCGGTGACAGGGTGATCATGGATCTTGCGCGCGGTCATCGCAAACATGTTGCGGCGCATCACACCTGCACGCATCTTTTAAATTGGGCGCTGCGCGAAGTGCTTGGCGATGAAGTGCAGCAACGCGGCAGCTTGGTCGCAGATGATCGCTTGCGCTTTGACTTTAGCTTTGGTCGTGCGATGACCCACGATGAGATCGCCAAGGTGGAGCAACTTGTGCAAGGTGCGATCGCGGGCAACCTGAAGGTGGACGCCGTCGATGCGCCGCTTGCGCAAGCGAAATCAATCGTCGGCGTGCGCGCGGTCTTTGGTGAAAAATATCCTGACCCAGTGCGCGTGGTCAGCATCGGCGCGACGGTTGCAGAATTGCTGGCCAATCCCTCCAACCCTGCCTGGCGCGCATGCAGCGTGGAATTTTGTGGCGGCACCCATCTTGCTGAAAGTGGCGAAACGAAAAAATTCGCGTTGCTTGGTGAAGGCGCGCTCAGCGCGGGTGTGCGCCGCATGCAGGCGCTGGCTGGCGTGCCCGCGCAAGCCGCCTACGCCGCTGCTGAAAAACTGCATGAACGCCTGCTCGCTGCCCATCATTTGCAGGGTGATGCGATGATCGAAGAAGCCGCGGCCATCACCACAGCTTCGCAAGAACTTACGCTTCCAGCTTCTGCACGCCACGCGTTGCAAGCGCCACTGGAAGCCTTGCGCGCGCAATCTAAAAATGCGCGTCGACAAGGCGAAGCTGCTGGTCGACTTGCTGCAGTTGCCGCAATGCACGCGTTACTTGCGCAAGCGCAAGGCTTCATACTGATCGCAAAGATTGACGATGCTGATGCAGCCGCGTTGATGGCGGCGCTTGATGTGGCCAAATCAAAGGTTCCTGACACCGCGGTGTTGCTTGTAAGTGCAGACGCTGCGAACGGCAAAGTAAGTATCGCTGCCCGCGTGCCTCAAGCACTGATCGCCAAAGGATTGAAAGCTGGCGACTGGGTGAAGGGCACCGCGCAAGCCTGCGGCGGCAGCGGCGGTGGCAAACCTGATCTTGCGCAAGCGGGTGGAAATGATGCGGCAAAAATTGGCGAGGCGCTTGACGCGGCGCGGGTGTTGGCTGCGAAGTGCGTGTGAACATCTGGATTCATTCGTAGACTTTCACGCATGACTGATAGCGCAAGCATTCACAGCATGTCGCAGGAAAATCGTATTTTTGCGCCACCCGCAGATTTCGCGGCGCGCATGGGCAGGGTGCATGTGCCCGACATGGAGACCTACCACGCTATGTATCAGCGCAGCATCCGCGAACCCGAAAGTTTTTGGGGGGAAGTCGCTGAAGATTTTCACTGGTTCAAGCGGTGGAACAAAGTCTTGGAGGGAACGCTTATCGATGCGAAATGGTTTGTGGGTGGAGAGACCAACGCATGCTTCAATGCGGTCGACCGCCAAGTGCTGCAAGGCCACGGCGATGAGATCGCCATCATTTGGGAGGGCGAACCCAACACTGCGAATGGCTACGAAGTTCGCAAGATTAGCTACCGCGAGTTGCGTGATGAAGTTGCGCGCTGCGCATCGGCACTTGAATCCTTGGGCGTGAAGAAAGGCGATGTAGTCACGCTGTACATGGGCATGGTTCCCGAACTCGCCATCGCGGCGCTTGCATGCGCCCGCATCGGCGCTCCGCACAGCGTGATCTTTGGTGGCTTCGCCGCACAAGCGATTGTGGATCGTGTGCACGATGCGAAGAGCACCGTGATTGTGACCTGCGACGGTGGTCATCGACGCGGCACGCTTGTGCCATTGAAAGCGAATGTAGATGCAGCTTGCGAAAAATTACCTGAAGTGCGAAGCGTGCTGGTGCTGCGACGAACCGGCACGCCGATCACAATGAAACCTGGGCGCGATGTGTGGTGGCATGAGTGCGTTGCCGCTCAACCCACCACCCGTGAATGTGAGCCTGTTGATTCAGAACACCCGCTTTTTCTGCTGTATACCAGCGGAAGCACCGGCAAGCCCAAAGGCATTCTGCACACCACCGCCGGGTACATGGTCTTCACCGCGGCGACTGCGCGTTGGACATTCAATCTTGTTCCCAACACACATCAAGTTTATTTTTGTACCGCCGATATCGGCTGGATCACTGGTCACAGTTACATCCTCTACGGCATGCTTCCCAATCGCGTGCCCACAATGATGTACGAGGGTGCGCCAAACTTTCCACATGAAGATCGCTTCTGGTCGATCATCGCGCGACATAAAGTAACGCACTTTTATACCGCCCCCACTGCGATCCGAAGTTTTATGCGCTGGGGTAATCAACATCCAGCCAAGCATGATCTTTCAACTCTGTGTTTGCTTGGCACCGTGGGCGAGCCGATTAATCCTGAAGCGTGGATGTGGTATCACGAAAAAATTGGCGGCGGTCGTTGCCCGATTGTGGACACGATGTGGCAGACTGAAACGGGTGGCCACATTTTGACGCCGCTTCCTGGTGCCACACCCACCGTGCCTGGCAGTTGCACGCTGCCTATGTTTGGTGTGGATACTGCGGTGGTGGATGATCTTGGTGTTGAACAGCCTATCAATACAGGCGGGTTGCTCGTTATTCGCAAACCATGGCCCGGCATGCTGCGCGGCATTCATGGTGATCGGCAGCGATTTATCGAGACCTATTTCAGCCGAGTGAAAGGAATGTATCTCGCTGGCGACGGCGCGCGTCGTGATGCGCGCGGCTACTTCTGGATCATGGGTCGCATCGACGATGTACTGAATGTGAGTGGCCATCGCTTGGGCACCGCCGAGGTTGAGAGTTCGCTTGTCGGCAGCAAGTTGATTGTTGAAGCCGCGGTGGTTGGTATGCCGCATGAAATCAAAGGCACTGGCATCGCTGCTTTCTGTGTGCTGCATCCTGATCATGCGGCGAGCGATGATGACACCATGCGCAAACATTTGATGGAGCATGTAGCGCGTGACATTGGCGCCATCGCGCGGCCCGACATGATTCGCTTCACCAATGCGCTTCCAAAAACTCGCAGCGGAAAAATCATGCGGCGCTTGCTTCGTGACATTGCCGCTGGAAAAGAAATCACTCAAGACACCACCACACTTGAAGACTTCAGCGTGCTTGCAAAGTTGCGCGAGAGCGATGAAGTGTGAGTGAGACCTCTAAGCGACTTCTTTCTCTACAAATTTATTTATAATAAATAAGCCCTCCTTTTTCGCTTTTTTTGTTTTACCTGAAACATTTTAAGTAGCTCTTTCGAAGAGACTTGCAGCTACTTCTGCACACTCCGTATTCACAATGACCCCATTGGCGGAGTAGTTGGTTTCGTGCTCACAACGAAGATCGCAATCCCACCTCCAATACGAAAGAGTGCCACTATGAAAAGTGCATTCCGAACTGTTCGCTATCTCCTCTCCGCTGCCTCGCAACCAACGAATATGAAGGTAAATGGAACTGATACCACCGGCGGAATCGGCGGCGGTACAACAATTCCTGGTATGTCCATTCAAGATGCCAGCTTGGTTGTCTCAAGCGACACTGGTGCTGTGAGTGGATACTTTTCTACCTTAGGTAATCAGATTGTTGACGCAAGCGGCAAGCCAGTACGCATCACCGGTGTGAATGGGTTCGGCTTTGAAACAAGCAATCAAGTCTTGCATGGCTTATGGACGCGTGGTTCTAAGTCGGTGCTTGATCAAGTAAAGCAGTTGGGTTTCAACACAGTTCGCTTACCGTTCTGCAATGACATGTTGAAAGCTGGTGCCACCACCAACAGCATGAACTATGCACAGAACCCCGATCTGCAAGGGCTTACACCATTGCAATGCCTGGACAAAATTGTTGATTATTGCGGCACCATTGGGCTGCGAGTCATCCTGGATAACAAAGGTTAAAAGTAAAGCAAGCTCAAAGTTAAAAAAGTTGATCATGAAAAAATACATCTACACATCATTGCTCTCGACACTCATCACAACACTCGCCGCTTGGGCGCACGGCTCCATGGCAGATCCATGCAGTAGGGTTTATAAGATCTTTCTAGAAGGGCCGGAGACACCGCAAACCGAATATGCCCGCGCTGCCATCGCCGTCGCTGGAACCCAGGCTTTTTACGACTGGAATGAGGTAAACCTGCGAGTGCCTTCTGGTCATTATCAAGCAGTGATTCCAGATGGAATGCTGCCTGGAGTAGGTCGCGATAAATATGCTGGACTGAATCTGGCGCGTGTGGACTGGCCCGCAACAAAGGTAGTCCCTGGTCCAAGGCTCTGCCGATTTTACTCGCCCACTCCACACGACCCAAGCACCTTCAAAGCATTTATTACTCGTGATGGTTACGACCCACGACAAATACTTCGTTGGTCTGACTTAGTTGAGATTGTTGGAGGTGCAACTGCGCAACCTTCAGGTGATCTGAACTATTACATGACACTTCAAATTCCAACTCGTGTTGGTCGACACATTCTATATGTGGTTTGGCAGCGCATAGATCCAGCAGGCGAAATATTTGTCAGCACAAGCGATCTTGACTTTGGAGGTGTTGACTATGGCAACCCCGTGGTTTCCACCGTTCAAGCAAATGCAACCTTTGCACTGACCAGTCAGTGGACTGGCGGCGGACAAGCAACTATTCGAATTACAAACAACACCACGCAACCAATCTTAAATTGGACACTGGCAATCAATTGGTCGGCGCAGATTCATAGTCTGTGGAACGGCGTTATTGTGAGCCAGTCAGGCAACTCATATTTAGTCAAAAACGCCGACTACAACCCTCAAATTGAGCCTGGTTCATTTGTTGAAGTTGGATGCACCGCAAACTTTAGCGTGGCAAGTTCCCAACCCTCAGGTCTTGTTGCGACCGGTTCGGTTGCCACACTTCCTCCTACAATCACAAGTGCGACCACTGCAAGTGCTACTGTCGGAGAGTCGTTTCTCTACACCATTCTGGCTTCTGGCAATCCTGTTTCATATTTAGCAACAGGTGTTCCAGAGGGACTTGTGCTCAACACACAGAGCGGCCAAATTTCTGGATCACCCATTGCAGCCGGCAACTTTAGCCTTGTGTTAAGGGCAACCAATGCAAGTGGAAGTTCAACCAGTCCATTGACACTGACAGTGGATGGTTGCTTTGGTGACGGAAATCGCGACGGCGCTGTGAATGCCGGTGACATGGCCGAATTACTTCTCTCATTTGGCGAGCAATCAATCTATGACCTTGATCTAAGTGGTGTGACTGATCTTGGAGATCTAGCTCTGCTCTTTCTGTATTGGGGTTCATGCTGAGTTGACAGTGTATAAAAAATGGAATCATAAAATGAAAAATATTTTCATCGGTATCGCCTGTATTCTTCTCAACACGCTCTCATGCTTTGCGGCAACCGCGAACTTTTCCTTCACAAGTCAGTGGAGCGGCGGAGGCCAAGGCACCTTCACAATTACCAATAACACCAGCGTTCCAATCCAAGGCTGGATTCTTGAATTTGACTGGAATGCTGCAGTTTCTGACCTTTGGAATGGAACCATTCAAAGCAAAGTTGGAAACCATTTTATCGTGAAAAACGCAGACTTCAACGGCACCATCGCCGCTGGTGGCGTTGTCAAAGTTGGTTGCGTTGCCACTTTTTCTCCCGCCGATTTGCAACCAACTTTACTCATCATCAACGGGTCCGCGAGTGGTGGCGGTGGAAGTAATGGTGGAAGCGGAGGCGGAAACAGCACGCTACCCGTGATCACCAGCACGACCACCGCCATCGGCGGCGTGGGTATTTCATTTCATTATCAAATCACCGCGAGTGGAACCCCCACATCTTTCGACGCAGTGGGACTTCCCGTCGGACTCACAGTGAACACCGGCACTGGCGCGATCAGTGGCACCCCCACAACTGAAAGTATGAACAGCGTCGCATTGAAAGCAACCAACACCGCCGGCACCGCCACCGCAACACTCTCATTGACGATCACCAATTGCCCGGGCGATGGCAACATGGATGGACAAATTGACTCGGCCGATGTTGCGGAACTTTTAATGTCCTACGGCGAGCCTTCGATCTACGACCTTGATGCCAGTGGCACGACCGATGGCGGTGACTTAGCGATTCTTTTTCTTTCGTGGGGTCCCTGCCAAGTTTCAACCGACACCGACAGTTACGCGCGCATGCCAACCGTTGCGCAACGCAAAATTGTCGGCTACTACCCTAACTGGGGCATCTATCAAAAAGCATTTCCAGCCTCGTCATTGCGTGCCGATCGCATCAATGTGGTGAACTATGCATTCTTGATTCCGATCGATAAAACCCTACCTTCTGCGTGGAATCGAACAGTTTCAAGTTACCGTGGATGGACCTACACCAACTACGCCACCTACATGCAACAACCTGCTGGCAGCACCCTGATTGCAGGCGTTGCATTGTTTGATGAATGGGCTGATGCACACGCCGACACCGCAGCATCCGCGCTCACTATGTCACCGGCCTACGCGGAGGGAAGCAACTTTGCGCAGCTTCGCGACTTGAAAGCCACACATAATAAATTGAAGACAATGATTTCAATCGGAGGCTGGACGCTTTCTGCTCCGTTTTATTCAATCGCGCGCGATGCACAAAAACGATTGGACTTTGCAAAGTCTGCGGTGTATGTGGTGAAGCGCTACGGCTTTGATGGCATCGATATCGATTGGGAATATCCCGGTGGCGGCGGACTTGATCCTTCGGGCATCGGCAGTCCAGCCAGCGACGGCGCCAACTTTGTGCTTCTGTTGCAGGCGTTGCGTGATGAATTGAACCGCCAATCTGCGCTCGATCGTCGCACCTATTATCTAAGCATCGCCGCACCAGCTGGTGACACAAAGATTGCCATGATCAATCCCCAAACTATTGCGAATGTTGTCGACTGGATGAATCTGATGGCTTACGACTTTCATGGTGGTTGGGATTCGACCACTGGATTCAATTCACCGATGACGAATGTGGATACCGCTGCCTCTGCAGCCAACTGGTCGGTCACTGCTTCCACCAACATTTACTTGAATGGAATGAATGGAAGCGCCGGCGTGCCAGCTGCAAAATTAGTGCTGGGCCTGCCGTTTTATGGCCGTGGTTGGAAATATGTCTCTGCCGGCGCAGCTGGTGATGGACTTGGACAAGCGGGTAGCGAAGCGACCTCCCAGGGTCTTGGTGAAACAGAGTTTCCATACAACTCGCTCTTCAGTAGCGGCGTGTTGACCTACAATAACGGCATCTTCAGCGGCGCGGGCGGGTACACGCGTCACTGGAACGCGGCTGCGCAAGTTCCATATCTGTATTCGGTAACGGCAAAAATTTTCATTAGCTACGACGACTCTGAGTCGATGCAGGTGAAAGCCAACTACGCCAACCAAAAAAATCTTGGTGGCGTTATGTTCTGGGAAGCCAGTGAAGACACCAGTGCACTTGGCGCGTCGCTTCAAGAGACGCTGTATAAAAGTCTGCGGTTGCCATAAGTTGTGAATGTGATCGAGATGTATGCATGATTACGATCTAAAAATAGAAAGTTTCATGATGTAATATTCTCACCTCATAAGGGGTGGTCCTGATGTGGGGTCCCGGTCACAGGGTCTTCACCCCCACAGTGAGCAGCACGATCGCCAGCGCGATCTGCAACCAACGCGACTTCAATCGCTGCGAAAGCAATCCGCCAACAAGAACCGCAGGAATCGAGCCCAGCAGCATGCTGAGCAACATCCAACCATCCACAAATCCTGCGACCAAATAGCCGCTTCCAGCCACCATAGCCAGTGGAATGGCATGCGCGATATCTGTTGCGATCACTCGTTGCGGTGTCATGCGCAGCGGATAGATGGCCATCATCATCACGGTACCAACCGCCCCAGCACCAACAGAAGTAAGTGTGACAAGTACTGCAAGTATCGCACCTGCACATGCGGTGATCGCTGGCTGCATCGATTTAAATTGCTCGGGCTGCGCAATTCGCCGATCCCGCATCACTGAGCGCAATATCGGCGCCATCAGCAATCCAATCGCCGCAATCAGAACAACAATGCCAACCGCCGTAGTAAGCCAGTCGACTTTGTTCACCTTGGCGCCATATGCAACAACAAACACCGCGAGGATGGCGAAAGGAATACTTCCCAGCCACATGCGGCGCACCACCTGCCAGTCCACATGACCGCCGCGAAGATGTAGCGGTACCACCACTAATTTGGTGATCGCTGCAAACCACAAATCTGTTGCAACTGCGGTGACGGGTGACACGCCAAAGATCAGCAGCAATATCGGAGTCATCAACGCCCCGCCACCAACACCTGTCAGCCCTACAACACATCCTGCGACGGCACCAGCGATGGAATAGTTGAAGTCGATCATCAGGGTCTACTTTTCAGCATCTTTGTGCAGAGTTTAGGTGGATTGTGGCGATTTCCATGCGACCGCGCCGACAACAAAGTTGGGGTTTAGATTCACACTCTTGCCATAGTGCAAGCGCTTTCCATCGAGTGATTGCACGAATCCTCCTGCCGCCTCAACCACCGCTTGCGCCGCCGCTGTATCCCACTCGCATGTCGGACCAAGTCGTGGATACACATCGGCGCTGCCCTCGGCGACGCGGCAAAATTTAAGCGAGCTTCCAGCCTGCACCAGTGTGTGCGCGCCAAGGCGCTCGATGAATGCGAGAGTCTCTGCGTTCAAATGACTTTTACTCGCGACCACACGAAGCGGTTGACCCGTGGCGCGCGAGGCAACGGTGATGGATTCACGAACACCGGCGCGAATACGAAACGCCCCCTCTGCAACAACTCCTATGAATAGTTCATCTAGCACTGGTGCGTAGACAGCGCCAAGAATCGGATACCCATCTCGCACCAACGCGATGTTTGCGGTAAACTCCCCGTTGCGCGCGATAAATTCCTTGGTGCCATCGAGTGGATCGATCAACCAAAATTCTCCATGCGGCGAGCGATGCGCATGCGAAGCCTCGTCCTCTTCTGAAACAATCGGTATGTTCGGAGTCAACGCATGCAGTGCGCCAACAATCGCGTGATGCGCCGCGAGATCGGCCAATGTCACAGGACTGCTGTCAGCTTTGTGCGAAACGGCGATACCGCCCTGCGCTTCTGACTGGTTATAAATGCGCAAAATTTCTCGCGCAGCATGTCGACAGATCTCTGAAAGCTGAATTGCGAGAGAATTGGCTGATAACTGTTGTCGCATGATGCAATATTATTCTACGCCATATGTAGAAATAGTAAAATCAAAAGTTGTAATATCTTGTAAGTTTATATACTACATTTTGCGACATATGGCAGCCAAGTCAACTCCAGACCTCTTTGGACTCGACTCCCAGCAAGTATGGGAGACAGATTTAGCCTTTGCGCACCTGCGCACGCAGGGCAAGTGCGAGAACAAGCGCATGACGGAACGGCGATTGCACGAATTGCAAATACTTCCCGCCGCCATCAACGCAAACTTGATTCGTGATGAACTGAATCGCCCCATGAACTGCTTGCTGTTTGATTGGCAATTACAAGAAGCCCGCAGCAAGCGTTGGCTGGTGCTCTTCGCGCAATTACACAGGTTTACGACAGGCATGATGTGCCTAAGCGCCAACGACGCGCGTGGCGCAAATTTTTGGGTGCCGCTTGGCGTAGCTACCGCCGATGCCTCGCACATCACGCATGCGTTGACGCGACTTCAAAAGCATGTACGAAAAAAAATTGCTGTCTTTCCTACTGGCAAACTAGTCGCTATCGCACGAACCTGCGGCGCAATCGATGGCGTTGCCATGGACATGCTGTGCTACAAGCCTGTGCTTCAGGTTGTGCAACCAACACCCCTGCCCCGCCTGGCCCATCGTGTGCGAAGTCATCTTGATCACCTCGAAGCCGAGAGCATTCACATACTTCGCGAAGCTGTAGCGGAATCTGATAATCCAGTCATGCTGTACTCCGTTGGCAAGGACAGCTCGGTGATGGTGCATCTTGCGCGTAAGGCATTTTTTCCGGCACCGCCGCCCTTTCCGCTGATGCATGTGGACACCCGGTGGAAGTTTCAACAGATGTATATGTTCCGTGAATTCATCGCAAAACAAAGCGGAATGCCGCTGATTGTGCATATAAATCCTGATGCAATTGCCCGTGACATCAACCCCTTTGATCATGGCTCGCAGCTGCACACGCACATCACCAAGACCGAAGGTTTAAAGCAAGCACTTGATGCCCACGCCTTTGATCTTGCCTTTGGTGGCGCTCGGCGTGATGAAGAAAAAAGTCGAGCCAAAGAACGCATTTTTTCATTTCGAACTTCAACGCACCAGTGGGATCCAAAGAATCAACGCCCCGAAGTGTGGAACCTTTACAACGCACACAAAGCCAAAGGCGAGAGCATTCGTGTCTTTCCACTTTCAAACTGGACAGAACTTGATGTGTGGGAATACATTTTGCGTGAGGGCATTCCAGTAGTGCCGCTGTATTTCGCCGCAGTGCGACCAGTGGTCGAACGCGACGGTGCATTGCTTATGGTTGATGATGAACGAATGCGACTGCTACCAGGTGAAAAAATCCTACGCCGCATGGTTCGCTTTCGAACTCTTGGCTGCTATCCGCTTTCGGGCGCCATTGAATCCAACGCAACCACTCTTGAGCACATTATGGTCGAACTGTTGCAAGCACGCAGCAGCGAACGACAAGGCCGCGTGATTGATAACGATGCAAACGCAAGCATGGAGAAAAAGAAACACGAGGGCTACTTCTAATGGCGCGCAAGCCCAAGCCTTCTGCTGGTGCCGTTGCTTCTACGCCCAAAGCGAGTGCCACCACCCTTGCATCTTTGCCTTTATTTCTGCGGCGACAGAGTGAAATCGGCCTGCTTCGATGCATCACCTGCGGCAGTGTGGATGATGGCAAAAGCACACTCATCGGCAGGCTATTGTGGGAAAGTCAGCTGCTCTTCGAGGATCAAGTCTCGGCGCTTGAAAGTGACTCACGAAAATATGGAACGCAAGGCGAGCAGATTGACTTCGCTCTTCTCGTAGATGGACTCGCCGCCGAACGCGAGCAAGGAATCACTATTGATGTGGCGTATCGATTTTTCTTTACCCACAAGCGAAAATTTATTGTTGCTGACACACCTGGCCACGAGCAATACACCCGCAACATGATTACGGGTGCAAGTACCGCGGATGTCGCCGTGTTACTGGTAGATGCTCAGCAAGGCGTGCTGGTGCAAACGCGTCGACATGCCTACCTGGTTTCGCTGATGGGCATCAAAAATATCGCGTTAGCAATCAACAAGATGGATCTGATTGGCTTCGATCGCGCGGTGTTTGATCGCATCGTGCAAGACTTTGAAAATTTCGCCAAGCCACTTGGTTTCAAATCGATCACTGCAATTCCAATCTCTGCATTGCAAGGCGACAATGTGACGCAGCCTTCTCGTCACACGCGTTGGTACACCGGCGCCACACTTATGGGATGGCTTGAAACCGTCGACGCCTCGCGCGCCAAGGCTTCGCGATTCTCGTTTCCTGTGCAAGCCGTTACGCGCCCCGATGCGAATTTTCGCGGCTTTTCAGGGACAATTGCTGAAGGATGGGTGGCTATCGGCGATGCAATTCGCGTGACCGCAAGCGGGCAAACCGCAAAAGTTCAACGCATCGTGACTATGGATGGCGACTTGCAACGCGCCGAACATGGACAAGCTGTCACGCTGACACTTGATCGCGAAGTGGATATCTCCCGCGGCGATCTGCTGAGTTGTTCGCAAGCCATCGAGACCACTGATCAATGTGAAGCGACCATTGTGTGGATGCATCACGATGCCGGCTTGATTGGTCGCGGGTACTTGCTGAAGCTGGCCACGCAAACCGTGCCCGTGTCGATCACTACCATCAAGCACCGTGTGAATGTGAACACCCTTGCACTTGAACCACAGACCAGCCTGGCGCTGAACGACATCAGTGTGTGCACACTCGCCACGGGGCGACCGATTGCCTTTGACACCTATGAGCATTCGCGACCGCTTGGAAGTTTCATTCTGATCGACCGCTACAACAACTCTACCGTGGCGGTTGGAATGATTCGCCATAACCTTCGCCGCGCTAGCAATGTGCATCGGCAAGCGCTGTCGATCACCCGCGCCGATCGCGAGCAGTTGAACATGCACCGCGGTCATGTGGTGTGGCTGACCGGATTATCTGGTTCAGGCAAAAGCACTATCGCCAACGCCCTTGAAATTGCGTTGCACGCTAAGGCTCGGCGCACCTACATCCTTGACGGTGACAATATTCGCCAAGGCCTTAATAAAGACCTTGGTTTCACCGATGCGGACCGCGTGGAAAATATCCGCCGCGTCGCCGAAGTCGCCAGATTAATGGCCGATGCGGGGCTGATCGTGATCACTTCATTCATCTCTCCATTTCATGCTGAACGCCAGATGGCCCGCGAACTGATCGACGCCGATCGGTTTACGGAAATATTTGTCAGCACCTCTCTCGCCGAATGTGAACGTCGAGATGTGAAGGGACTCTATAAAAAAGCGCGCGCAGGTTTACTACCAAACCTCAGTGGCCTCGGCAGCGCCTACCAACCACCCACCGACGCGCAACTTGAAATCGATACCGCCACTACGCCAATCGCCGAAGCAGTAGCACAAATCCTAAAATTAATAGATTAAATCCACAACCAGATCTGAAATTAAAGGTGAAATTAAAGGTGTCAGACACCTTTTTGCCAAAATAAAAGGTGTCTGACACCTTTTTGTGTCTGACACCTGTTTGCATGCTCGCAGTGCAAGTGAAGTGGAGCCGAGGGGAGTTGAACCCCTGTGCCGAGACGCTCGCAACGAAGGCTTCTACGCGTGTATTCAGCTATTCCATCTCGGACTTCCTGTCAGTCGCTGAACACTTCAGGAGATCCCAGACATACAAAGTGTCGCAAGAAACCGCATGTCAGAGTTTTCTTGCCATCCCGATATTTATGGATGCCACGCCATCGGGCGTCACATGGAATCCATGCAGCCTAATTAGGCTGCGAGTGCGTACTGCGTGTTGGCAGACGTTTTTTTGCCTACTTTTTACGTGGCCGATAGGCTCCACGACGCGCAACCTTCATCCGAATTCGTCCGGTCGATACCGGTACGGCCCCAATTGTCAAAGAACAATCGCATCATAGACACTGGCTGCCTAAAAGTGAAACGCCGAATTACTTGCCCACCTGCTCCACGGCTCGCAGTCGATTCAAGCAATTCAGTGCCGCCACCTTGTAGCACTCGGCGAAAGTTGGATAGTTGAAGACGGTGCTTAGGAAATATTCCAAGCCACCACCAAGCGCCATCACCGCCTGTCCAATGTGCACCAATTCTGTCGCCTGACTTCCGATGCAATGAATGCCCAGTAATTTTTTAGTCTCACGATGAAACATCATCTTCAGCAATCCGGAATCATCACCACGAATTTGCCCGCGCGCACTCTCGCTGTAACGCGCAACGCCAATCTCATAGGGGATGCACTCTTTGGTCAGTTGCTCCTCGGTTTGACCCACGCTGCTTAATTCTGGAATTGCGTAGATGCCAAAGGGCCAATGTGGCGACATGCCCGGATGGGGCTCATCGAACATGGCGCAGGCGGCGATGCGACCTTGTTCATAACTGGTCGCCGCCAAACCAGGCGCGCCAATCACGTCGCCCGCAGCGAATATCCATGAAACGCTGCTTCGAAATTGTTCATCTACTTTAAATCTGCCGCGATCGTCGGACTGCAAGCCAACGGAGCGTAGATTTAAAGACTCCACATTACCGGCGCGCCCGGCGCTGACAAGCACCATTTCGGTGCTCATTTTCTTGCCGCTTTTGGTGGTCACAGTCACGCGTGCTTGACCCTGCCCAGTGTGATCGCGCGCCGCACCTGCGACTTCTTCACCAAATCGAAAGGTGATATTGCTCTTGCGCATTTGATGGATCAACTCGTCGACAATCTCATGATCAATAAAAGCGAGTGGCCGATCAATCTTGTCCATAATGGTGACTTGAACACCGGCCTGCGCGAACATACTTCCGTACTCGATACCAATCACGCCAGCACCGATCACTAATAATGTTCGAGGCAAACGCGGCGCCTGTAAAATATTGTCGCTGGTAAAAACACATTCAGTATCGGGGCGCGTATCACCAGGCATGATTGCGCGGCTACCCGTTGCGATCATCACAAATTGGGTTGAAATACGGCGCTGACCTTCGGGGCCTTCCACACTTAAGCAATGTTCACTCTCGAATGCCCCCAAGCCATGCATGACTTCAATGTCATTACGCTCACACTGGTCGTACACCACCAAACTTTCGCGGTCCACCACGGAGTGTACGCGACTTAACAACGCCTCCATCGTTGGCCGCACTGGACGCACACCAATCGAATGCAAACTTAACATCAAACTTCTTCGAGTGAGGCTGCGCACCGCTTCGCGAAATGTTTTACTTGGGATAGTCCCAGATTCAATGCAGGCGCCGCCAACGCGACCCTTCTCAATTATGCAGACACGCTTGCCAAGTTTGGCTGCTTGCACTGCGGCGCGTTGGCCAGCGGGTCCGCTACCAAGCACGGCAAGGTCATATTCAAATTCTTGATCGTTCATAATGACTTCGAGCATAGCGGCAAATAATGCAGAATCACCATGCTTGCGTCTTTACGCAGTAGATTCCGCAGCAACCGAAATGTCAGCCATGTCGCCGAGCGAAATCGGTGATGAAATCAGCGAGAGACTTCGCGCCATCGATCGGCATCGAGTTGTACATGCTCGCTCGCACTCCACCTGTGCTGCGATGACCGGCAAGCCCATCCATGCCGTTCGCCGCCGCCTCGATCACGAAAGCGGCATCCATCTGCGCGCTGGGACCGCGGAATAAAACATTGATCGGACTCTGACACCATCGTTGCGCATGCGTTTTCCAGAAGCCACCGCTCTGATCGATCGCGCGCAGCAACAATTCGCTGCGTTGCGTGGCGAGTCGCTGCATCGCAGGCACACCACCCTGGCGCTCGATCCATTCACACACCAAACCAACCACATGCATGCCGAATGTGTTGGGAGTGTTGGGTCGACTTTCGTGCTTCTCAAATTCGTCATAGCGCAACATGCTTGGAAGCATGCGGCACTGTTTTTCCAATAGATCACGGCGAATCAGCACCATGGTCATACCGCTGGGACCCAGATTTTTCTGCGCCGCGGCGTAGATAAAACCGTGGTCGGTCACATCCAAAGGCTCAGCGAATAAGTCGCTGCTGGCATCGCGCGCAAGCCAACTACCCGCAGCTGGCTTGGGCATGACGCTCCACTTAGTTCCATCCACCGTGTTGTTGCTGCACCAGTGGTAATACGCGGCACCAGCGCTTGCCGCAGCTTCGCCATCGCGAGGCGTTTGATTGAAGGCAGAACTTTTGCCGTCGAAGGTGAGATGCACCTTGCCAACCAACTTCGCATCGGCGATCGCTTTGGTGGCCCACAAACCAGTATCCGCGTAATCCGCATGTCCACCATCGGGAAGAAAATTCATCGGCAACATTCCAAATTGCAATGTGGCGCCGCCAGGAATAAATAATGTGGCCCACGAATCATCCATCGCGGCGACGCGACGAAATGCGGCGTGGCTTTCGGCGAGCAGACGATCGAAGACCGGACCGCGATGGCTGTGCTCCAAGATGCCGATGCCGCTGCCGCGAAGATCGATCAAATCGACTTGCAATTGCTGTAACACTTCAAGGGGCAACGCCGCGGGACCCGCGCTGAAATTAAAGAGTCGCCCACTCGCCATCGGACGCACAGCGGAATGTCGATGCACGGGCTGCGCCGCGCTCATGTGCGCCTCGTGATCGTGAACAATCCCAAGGAAAGCACCGCCGGATTTTTTCGAATCGCCTGCAGATGCTCCTCGCTTGGAGTTTGATCCAGATGCACCCGCGCGATCGCCGCCTCGCCGCCCTCGTAGATGATGTTCTCCATCTCCTCCACATTGATGCCGGCTTGACCGAGTGTGTAAAACACATGCGCCAACACGCCGGGACGATTAAGATGGCGAACGCTCAGCAGCGTGGTCGCCGGCGTTTGCCTGGCGCGATTCACGCAGTTAGGCGCGGTGCCATTCTCCAACCACTCACGAATCACCCGCACGGTTTCGCTGGCCACGGCATGCGCCGCCTGATCGGTGCTGGCGCCCACATGAAATGTTCCATAGACGCCCTGCAGTTTTCCCAGCGGATTTTCAAAGGTTGCCTGATCCTTCTCCGGCTCTTTCGCAAAGACATCTAACCCCGCGCGAATGCCCCGATCTTTTACCGCTGCCACCAACGCGCCCTCATCGATCACGCGGCCGCTTGAAATATTCACCAAGATCGAGCCAGGCTTCAATGCGTTGAGGAATTTTTCGCCGATGAGTCCGTCGGTCTCCTCGTGGGTGGCCACGCAGACGCAGACCACATCGGCGAGCTTCGCTAAATTCACAATGTTGGCGCAGAAGTGCACACCCGCGGCATCGGCTTTGTCCTCGGAGAGATGTCGACTCCACGCGACCACACCCATGCCGAATGTTTTCGCTCGCCGCGCGATTTCCATACCGACTTGGCCCAAGCCAACAATGCCCATCGTGCGTCCATGCAGTCCCGCGCTTTTCATAAACTCCGCGCGCGCCCACTTTCCTTCGCGCATACGAATCACCTGATCGGGAATGCGACGATCGCAGGCCAGCACCAACGCCCAGGCCAACTCCGCCACCGCGTGCGCGTTGCGACCTGGACAATTGCTCACGAACACACCGCGTTTACTAGCGGCGGCAAGATCGATTTCATCCACACCAGCGCCGGCTTGCACCACCAACGACAAGCGTTGACTGGCCTCGATCGCGGCGGCATGCACAGCGGTTTCGCGCACCACCAATACTTCTGGTTGCAGCGTGGCGATGCGCGCGGCAAGATCCGCGGCGGTGACATCTGGTTCATGCAGCGTTTCGCAACCCAGGTCGCGCAAGGCTTGAAGTCCAGCGGCCTCGAAAGAATCCGCGATTAAAATTCGCGCCGTCGCTCGGTTGGCCGAGGTTGGCGCGGCGCTTCGCTCTGTGAAACTGGTCATGGAAGGATTGTAGTGCCGTGATGCATCCAAAGTCCTGAGCGCACGCAGGGCTCGAACCATGTGCTGCCGGGTGGCAAAAGTTCGCCAGCATCCGCAAGCCGCGTCAGGTCTTTCAAGGAAGGCCGCGAAAGCACCACCACTGATGCCTCATGTGAATCAGCAAGCAGCAGTTGAAGCGACATCAAGTCATCGATCGCCGGTCGATGCTGACTTACCAACGAGGGTTCGCATTTAAATAGGCTTCGCAGCAACCGATCAAGTCGACCATGTTCGGTCGCAGTCATGAATGAATCGCCTGGACGAGCATCAGGAAGTTGAAATCGATACCACTTATATTGCGGATGCACCTTCCCACTTATCACGCACGCATCAGCGCAACCAGCGGGAGGCGAACCGGCATCCGCATCCGAAACCTGCTGCGCATTCGCGCGCAACCATGCATGCCACTGCGGCAACACCTGCGCCTGCAACAGTCGCGCGGACCATCGCGCCACCACATCCCGCATAGGCAGCAGCAGGCACATCACTGGTTCGTCCCTGCGAATCGTGCGCACACGATGATGACCTTCCAGCAGATATCCATGTGAAATCGACAGGAAGGCCTGAGCCAAATCTGCGGCGCGCTGACCACGCCACAGTGTGTGCGTGGCGCCATCACTTGCAAGCGTGTGAAACAACGGCCGATCATTGATCTCGCGTTCGAACAATTCCGCGATCACTTCGTTGCTCTCAAATCCGATCACCACCGAATCGATCTGCGCCCCGCAACTTTGCGAAATCGAACGCCAACGGATCGCATGCTGCTCATTCGCGGCTCGATGTGCACGAATCGATCCATCCATAAATGCCTGGCCAGGAACGCAGGCCACCATGCCGCAATATTTGCGCCCACCCTTCGTCTGTCGATGCATATAAATAGTGCGCTCGGGCTGCAACACAAGCGCCTGCGACTGATGCAGTTGTTGCAACAACATCGCGCCCGCTGCCACGCCCGCCGCCGCATCAAGACTGCACTGCACGATGGCCGCAAAACTGTTTCCAAGCCGCTGCGCCAACTCTTGAATGTGCGCGGGCGAGAGATGCTCCAGGCGTCCACATGAAAATGCACGGGCTTTGGCGGCCGTGGGTCGCAATGCTTGAAATGGAACAATAGGAATCACTGTATTTTCCGATCGCAGCAAGTCTAGGGGGTTTTCGCCTGTATTTCGGGGGCATGCAAAGATGGTGACTGTTCCGTCTGTGACGGCTGCAACCGTTGAATTGCTCCGCTCTTTGCAACCTTACTTCAGTCGCTGCTTGCTTGTGCCGACCTTCCCTTGGTACCGACATCGCGTCGGAGTCACTCCAACCAAGATCAGCAACTGCACAAGGATTTCAATGCGACCACTTTCCAGTAATCCATTTGTTCACGCGGACATGCGACCCGCGCTCGAAACTGAAACCCATGCCATCAACAAAGATGGATCGCAGCGTTTTGAACGACTGGCCTTGCGACTTCGCCGCGCCGGACTTATCTGGGCGCAAGCCGAACCGGGACATATTCGTTGGAGCCTCGCCGGTGATTATCTCACCACACTCATCGCCGACAGCGCGTGGATTCGTCGACAAGTAGAAGAGGTGACAACCGCATGGAAACGAAGCGCGGATGCTGTGGCCGAAGAAATAATCCCCAGTATTTGGGTGCTGCCTTCGAGTCCGATTCAACGCGCAGATGGATTGGCCTTTGGCGCGGCGATCGCTATCACCTCGCACATCGCAAGCGCGCAAGGAAGTTTGCGCGCCCTCTGCCAAAGCGCCAGCATGGATTTTCAACTCACCAGCGATCTGCTGCGAAACGAACCTGTGATGGAAGTCGAAGAAATTCCACGCATTGCCGCGATGGTGCGACTTTTACAACCTGTGCCGTTGCACGAAACAACTTCGCCAGCTGTGCAGGCGCTGCTTCGCGCGGTCGAGACCACCCATCGATGCGTGCGCGGTCACAGCGAGCGCACCGCGCAATTGGCCGAGCGTTTGGCGATGCAAGCGGGTATGTCCACAAGCGAATGTCAAACCGCGCGTCTCTCTGGATTGCTGCACGATGTTGGAAAGATGGGGATTCCAGAACATATTTTGCGCAAGCCCGGCGCCCTCACTGCCGATGAACGCGCCATGGTTAATTTGCATCCAGAGATTGGCCAACGCATTGTGGAAGGTGTTGGAAATCTTGAACGCACACTTCCCGCCGTGCTCTGGCATCACGAGCGTTGGGATGGCGCGGGCTATCCGCACCAACTCGCTGGCGAAGCGATTCCAAAAATAGCGCGCATCATGTCGATCGCCGACAGTTTCGACGCCATGCGAAGTGATCGGGCCTATCGCGGGGCGTTGGAACCAGCGCTCGCGCTGCAGGAAATCAACGATGGCGCCGGCAATCAGTTTGACCCCAAGCTTGCGCAGTCCTTCGTGCAACTGCTCGACCGCGAGCCAGCGTTGGCCGCCTGAAGTGAATCTGCGAAGCTGCCACTTGCGCTGTGAGCAACTTTCATACAAAATGCCTGTATGACGAGTTTGATCATGGATGATCGAAACAACTTGCAACGACTGCAACAGCATGCGTTGGCTTTGCCCTCGTTTGATCGATTGGTGATGCAACTTCGATGGGCCGATGCATTTTCACGGGCAGAAACCGCGTTGGTGCTTGAAGTGGAATCGGCCAGCGTGCTTGCCGCCGAGATACGGCTGCATACATGGCTGATCAGCGAATGTCTGTCGCACTCTGCGCAACTCGTTTAACCAAAATCCAGCAACAGTAGAACCACATCGCCGAAGTCCACGGTGCCGCTTTGATCGATATCCGCAGGGCATCCCTCGCAAGGACCAAAATCAAGCAACGCCAAAACCACATCGCCCATATCAATCACACCGCTGCAATCGAGGTCGCTGCTGCGACACGCTGGCGTACTTTCAATCTTTATTCGAAGCCGAGGCGCTTGAGCAAATCCAAGGCTTACCAAGGCATTTTCCTTGGAATAGAACGCTGGAAAATCACCAGCCTGCTGCTGCACAATCGTCAACGCACTCACCGCGAAGAAGAGACGCCCGCGATCAACCCCCTGCCGTAGATAATTTTGAATACCCGCGTCGGTCACATCAACCGCAAAGCGCATCACGCTGCCCTCTGGCACCAACGCCGCGGAGGCAAGTCCGTTGATCAAGCCGGTGGCGAAAACTTTCGGTTGCAATCCAATCCGCGGATTGTTGGAGACATCGCTGGGCATGCCGGCGGCATCCACCCCTGCCGCGAAAGCGTTGCGCACGGAAGGACTCAGATAACTCGAGCCTGCATTGGCGAAGAGGGTGTCCTCGACAAAATTGAACGCAGAAAATCCGCCGCGAAATCCAACGCCGAATAATTCAATTGGTTGCCCCAGATCGCTATCCGCGGTGCGACGCGAATCAGCGGCGGGTAAGAAGGTGGTCCACGCATCGGGTGTTGGGTCATAGCGAAACACCAAATTATTTTGCACCTGCATGGTGACTTCGGCGGAGAGAATGTTGTAGTTATCGGGACCAGCATTCGGCGGCACCACCAAGTCAATGTCAAAGGCGACAAGGATCTGCCCATCACGCGCATCAAATTGCGTGGGCGTTTCGCGGTCACTTCCAAAGGTGCTCATCACCGAACGCGTTCCGGGTGTTGAATTAAATGGATACATCCAACGATCCATCACTGGCTGATCGAACTGCACATCAAAATTTTCCGCAAAGGCGGGCGACGCGCTGGCGATCAAAATCAGAATTATTTGGGTCGAACTCTGCATAATTGAAGAATCACCATATACTGCTTCGCTTGTCAAATCCACAACGAATCCGCTATTTTTACCCATCTCTGGGATTCACTTTGGTGGAATTGCTGGTGGTCATCGCTGTGATCGGACTCTTGCTCGCCCTGGCCCTTCCAGCTCTTGGCAAGGTGCGCAATCGCGCACAAGCCATCCGTGATCTCTCCGCGCTTCGTGGAGTGATTCTTGCGTGGAATCAATACGCGACCGACCAGAAGGGCTGGCTGCTTCCGGGTTTTTACGGCATGCCCCCGCTCGAAGTGTTGCCGGCATTTTACGAGGATAGCGAGGCGATCCCTGCCGATGTCTATGGAAATCAACGCGCGGTGGTTGCGCGCTGGCCCTTCCGTCTCTCCAAATATCTTGACCATAACGCCTGTCATCTTGCGGTGAACAGCGAGCCCTCGCAAGTGGATGAATGCAGCCAAGGTGATCTGATGAAGAAACTTTATTTCGCAAGTCTGTATCCAAGTTTTGGATTGAACAGCATGTGGATTGGCGGCGATCAAGAGCGCTATGGTTTCATGCAAGCGACTCTTGGTGGTAAGCCAAATCCGTTTTATAATTTCTACGCCTCGCGACTCGCTGGCATCAAGCATCCGGAGCGACTCACTGTGTTTGCAAGCAGTCGCACCAATCAAAATGCCTGCGCTACTGGTGCGGTGCGCGAGGGATATTTTCGTCTTGAGAGTCCGCAGTGGCTTGCCCCGCAGTGGGCGACGAATTACGACACATCACTGGCGAGCAGTTTTGGAAATCTGAGCGCGCGCTGGGATGGAAAATCCGCCATCGCCACAGTGAATGGTGGCGTTGAACTTGTGCCTGTGGACGATCTTCGCGACATGCGTCGATGGGCCGATCAAGCCAGTGAATTTAATTGGAAATTCAGCCCGAAGTAGCGGGCGCTGCAGGTGCTGGCGAAGCCGCTGGAATGGAAGGTGGTGCAGCTGCCGGTGCAGAAGGCTGCGGCGGCGTTGATGGAACGGGAGTAATAACCGGCTGCGCATTGTTTGTGGATGGCATCACATTGCTTGCGCCCGAACCAGTAGTGCCAGTGTTGCTTGGCTTCACATTCAACCCCTGTGAAAGCACCGCGGCAGGACCAGTGACTGGCATGCCAAGCGTCTCTAAAAATTCTTTCGTCAACGGTTGATCAGTTGAAGTATCCGGGTTGTTGCCAATCTCGCTTCCATTGTTGATGCCCCAGCCACCAAGTCCCTCAGTCGCAGGCTCGGCGTTTGGAATGTGCAAGATCGCAGTCCAGTCGATGCGCGCCTGACCAAGTTGCGTGCCTGTGGCAAAGGCCAGATCCACCAACGAATTTTGCCAACCTGCCAGCGCGTTCACCTCGCGGCTTTGCGAATCGCCCAATCGACTAGCGGCATCAAGCACATCAGTGCTGGTGCGAAGCCCCACATCAAATTGCCGCTTCTCCGCCTCGTAGGTGCGGCCCGAAAGCGCGGTCTCAAGACGCGCGGCCAGAATGCGGCGCCACGCATTTTCCAAATTATCCATCGCGTTAAACACCTCTTGGCGAATGCTCTGGCGGCGAAGATCTTTGGTGGCCAATCGCTGCAACCGTGTTAATACCGCGCTTTGAATGCGATTTTTCGCCGCCTCGTTGCCAAGAGGAATCGTCGCATTGGCCGTTAAATTATATTGATCCGCGTTGCCCATCGAAGACCATGCCTGCTCCGCGTTCGTTCCATAGCCAAAATTTTGATAGGTGTAATTCACCGTAAAAAGCGGCAGCGCTTGGTTGCGCGAAAGGTCCATATTGGTCAAGTCGATGGCCAGTAGCAATTCCAACTCCAGCATCTCCATGCGATTGTCAATGGCTTTGGTGGCAAGCGTCTCGGGTTCAAACTTTAAACCCACTGGACTTGGCGGCGTGGTGGTGGCGATGTAAGTGGGTGAATCCATCGGCAGCATCGGGTCGTTCATCAAGCGTTTTAAGTCGCGTTGGCGCAAGCGCAATCTGTTGTCGGCGCCAATGATATTTTCGATCGTGCTGCCGACCCCGCTCTCGGCGCGAATCACTTCGATCTCGGCGGTCTCGCCAGCTCGAACTCTGCGACGCGCCCGCTCAAGTTGCGCCACCGCCAACTCGTATTGCTGCTGCCGTACCTCTAACTCGCGAGCAGCGGCGTAGAGATTCCAATAGGCGCGGTCGGCCACAGCGAGCAGGCGGATCACCTCCAATTTGGTGCGCGCATCGGCAACCTGGCCATTCAGCGACGCCACGCGAATGCTCGCAGTGTTGGCTTCGATGCCCGCGCCGCGCAAAATCGGCTGCGCCATGGAGAACTGCAAGCCCGCCTGCGTATCTTGATTGCCGGGGATCGACCCTTGCAAATCTGAGTTGGCAAGCAACGAATTTCCTGAGATATTCACTGATCCACCCGTTGCCAAGGGAACCGTTAATCCCAGTGCGGAAGTGTCCTGCGCCAAATTTCCGGTGCTTGCAGTGTTGGTGATCAGATTCTGATCGCTGCGCGTGTAGTTGGCGAAGATGCTGGTCTCAAACTTTGCCATCTCAACGCCAAGCGCCGTCTTCGCCTGCGCGGGGTTGAACAACTGCACCTTCAAATCCAAATTGCGTTGCAGCGTAATGCCGCGCACCTCGGCCAATGTCATCTCGCGAATTGGCGGAGGCTTCTGGCCGGGCAAGCGGTCGGCGGCTAAATCTTTTCCCGCCTCGCTGAGTGTAATCGGTGGACCAACGCTTTCTTTCACTGGATCAAAAGTGCCCATCTCTTGCAGCCGCTCTTTGGATGCGGTGTAGGGCGTCTCGGCATTATGGAACAATTCGTTTTGGCAGGCCACCGCGAACAACCACAACGCCGCGCAGCTGATGCACCGAAATGCGAGCCAACCCTTACTCATGTCGCAACGCCTCGATTGGATCCAGTCGCGAGGCCTTGATCGCCGGGAACATTCCAAACACCACGCCAACCACCGCGCTGAAAATAAACGCCAGTGCGACTGCCCACGCTGGCACGCTGGCGTTCTCAAGATTGGCGCCAGGAATACTGCTCACCCCGAAAGCGAAAGTTTGTCCAATCAGCACACCCACCAATCCGCCGACCAGGCACAGAGTGACGGCTTCAAGCAAAAACTGCAGCAAAATCGCTGTCGGCGTGGCGCCAACCGCCTTGCGCAAACCAATCTCGCGGGTGCGTTCGCTGACACTCACCAGCATGATGTTCATAATGCCGATACCACCCACCAACAAACTGATACCCACAATGCCACCAGCCACTGCGGTGATTCCTGTGGCGATACTTTTAAATTGATCAATAAACTGATCGATGGCCTGCACGCGGAAGGTGTCCAAATCACCGCTGCCAAGTCCACGCACTTTACGAAGTACACGCGTCATCTCGGCGCTGGCTTCCTCAGCTTCTTGTGGCGAATGCGCTAACGCCACAATGCGCATGAAAAAATCCCGTTCCTGGAATTTTTCCATCATTGAAAACGGAATGAACACCTCTGCGCTGATGGAATTAAAGCCGGTCATGCGCTCAGTGATCGTCTCCACTACGCCCACGATCAAAAATCGACGCAAGCCAATGATCAGATGTTCGCCGATCGGATCGGAGGGCAACTTTAAATCGCGCACCGCCAGATCATTGATCAAACAGACTTGGCGAGCGTTGTTAATGTCCACCTGGCTGAAGGGTCGACCCACAATCACCTGGCGATTTTCGGTGGCGTGCCATGCGGGCCAGATGCCGGTCACACTGACGCCGTCCAAGGTCTCGGCGTCGCTCTGCACGCTTAGACTGGCCTCGCTAATCGGCGTTAAACCCTTCAAAGTTGTGCATTGCTCCTGCAGTGCGATTGCCTCGTTGGGCTTGAGGCGAATCTTCTCCCATGGAAATGTGTTGCGCGGAACGCCCTCGGGACGACTGGGAAACACATACAAACGCGCGGCGCCGAAAGTTTCAAACTCACTGAGCACCTTGGTCTTTAAGCCGGTTAATGCCGCGATCACCGCCGTGGTGCTGGCAACGCCCACGATGATTCCAAGCGCCGTCAGAATGCTGCGCAACTTGTTGGACCAAATCTGCCGAAGCGCCAGCAGCACGCTTTCCAAATAAAACATTGGACTCATCATGCCGCGGCGCTCCTTCGCGCAATCGATAACGCACCAATGGTCGGATCTGCATCCACAGAAAGATCGCTTAACATCAAGCCGTCGCGCAAACGCACCACGCGTTGGCAATGCGCTGCCACATCATTCTCGTGCGTCACCACCAATACGGTCTGGCCTTGATTATGAATCTGCGCGAACAGCGCCAGTATTTCTTCGGTGGTGGCGCTGTCCAGATTTCCAGTGGGCTCGTCGGCCATCAGAATGCGCGGCTTTGCCAAGATGGCACGCGCGATCGCAACGCGTTGCTTTTGTCCGCCGCTTAACTGGCTTGGACGATGATCCATGCGATCGGACAAGCCCACGCGAGCCAGTGCATCTTTGGCCAACTGCCGGCGTTGTCTGCCCCAACCCCAGCCTTTTCCCCGCGAATACAGCAATGGCAACTCCACATTTTCCAGCGCCGTAAGCCGCGAAAGCAGCTCAAAGCTTTGAAAGACAAATCCAATTTCTTCGTTGCGAACTTGCGCCAATTCTGCGGCATCCAGATTGCTCACTTCACGACCGCCCAAGTGGTAGCTGCCCGCAGTGGGTCGATCAAGGCATCCCAGGGTGTTCATCAGCGTGCTTTTGCCGCTGCCCGACGCGCCCATGATCGCCACCATCTCGCCAGCGTTCACATTTAAATCAACGCCGCGCAACGCGTGAATCGTCTCCTCGCCCACGCGATAGATTTTTGTCACACCGCGAATTTGAATGATGGGCTCGGGCATGCGCGTGGCCTATCTCATACCTCGTCGACCACCGCCGCCACCCATGCCACCACCCTGCCCACGCGCACCCTCGGAGGCGGCCCATCGACCAGCGTCTTTGGAGGGATCTTCTTTTTGAACCATATCTCCGTCCTTTAATTTTTCAAGCACGCGGTACGGGCCCGTCACGATCATGTCACCTAGCTTCAATCCATCCTTCACCAGGGTGTCAGTCAGATTGCTGGTGCCGGTTGACACTGGCGTTAGCACTATTTTGCCATCCACCACCCGAAAGACCACTGGCGTCACGCGGCGATTTTTTTGCACCTGCGCATTGTCCTTCAATAATTGTGGAAGTTCATTCACGGGCCGATCCACAATCGACTGGCTGGGCACCAACAAGCCCTCTTGCCGCGCGATGTCAATATCCACATTGCCTGTTAATCCGCTGAAAATCTGCCGCCCCTTCAGATCGACATTGATCAAAACCTTGAAGCTTCCTGTACCGTCTTTTTCAATTGTTCGCTGCAACGCGATCTCGTGCACCTTGCCGTCGAAGGGATCGTCTTTGTAGGCGTTCACAAATATCTTCGCGCCTTGTCCTTCGGCAACGCGCGCGATGTCTGTCTCCGACACCTTGGCGTTCAAGCGCATCTCACCAAGATCCGCCACCGTCATCACGCGTGTGCCGGCGTTGTTCATGGTGCCAACCACCACCAACTCGCCAACCTCGGCATTCAGAAAAGTGACCAGGCCATCCATCGGACTTGTGATCGTGGTGCGACGCACCGCCTCGCGCGCCTGCTCGATGGTGGACTCGCTGGCGGCCAGCGATTTCTCCAATTGCAACAGGGTCTTTTCCGCGGCGATCTCGTTGCTTTCAATATCACGCATTCGGGTCACCGCATCATCCAATTGCTGACGGCTGACATCGCCGGTGTCATAGAGAGATTGCGTGCGCGCAAGTTGCGCCTTGGCGTTTTCAAGATTTTGCTTGCTGCCCATAATTCGACTGCGCTCGGCCTCCAACCGAAATCGCTCACCATCCCGCCGCGCTTCGGTGCTTAGAAGCGCCGCCTGCAAATCGCGACCATCCAACTTCACCAGCACATCGCCTTTTTTCACCCGCGCGCCCTCGCGAAATGGCAACTCCACGATGCGCGCACTGACCTCGGCGCTTACATCCACCTTGTGCTTGGGCTCCACGACTCCAGGGGCGGAGATGCTCTCTACAAGCACGCCCTGCTTCACCTCGGACATGCGAACTTCGATCGCCGCGTCGGCGCCTGAGCGCATGATGAAGGCAGCCGACACCACGGCAATAGTCAGACAGATTCCGATGATCACATATTTTCGCATGGGGCAGTTTTAATCTTGTAGCGATCTATAGTCCGAAAACTTTTCGGTGAGCTTATACTCCGTAGGTTACTTGTTTCGCCTAAATACCGACTTGGTTGCAGGCAAGTTACAAAGCCCGCAGATGAAATCTCCCGACCTTGGAAGATCGAGGTCTATTTCAAGCAATGTAAGGGGCCGTCACATCCATGCCGTCTTTCAGCAAGCTCAGGGACTGGTGTCCAGGACCACACATCAGGACCACCAGAATCAGCTGTACCGTCGGCACCGTTATTACAGCTATTGTTGCGGCAACCACTGTACTTGCTTGGCAAAGTTTTGGGATCAGTTAAATTCTTATGAAAGCCAATACAAATCTCTTTAAATAATTAAAACAGAAGATTTGATTCCTTCACCACTCGCATCACTCAGTTTAAATAAAAGACCCCTCGGCTTAAAGCCGAGGGGTCTGTGTACCCAAAGTTAGTGACTCAGTCCGCCGTGCTTCAGAAGCAAGGACCAGTACTGAGCAGAATCAGAGCGATATCGCCGAAGTCAATTTCGCCGCTACCGTCAAGGTCAGCGCTGCAACCTTGGCATGGACCGTAGTCCAGCAGCGCAAGTGCTGCATCGCCAAGATCAACTTCACCGCTACCGTCGATGTCACCGAAGCACGCAGATGCCAAGTTGCCCTTGATACTAAAGGCTGGCTGATAAGTAAGGCCAGGAGCATCGGTAGCTTGTGGCAAATAAGTTGGCGTGGTGCCGTTGGCTTCAAACAACTGATAGGCAATCATGGTTGGTGTCGTTTCAACACCACGCCACCCCCACGCACTGCCTGTGTTGGTAGGACCAATTGGATTGGTACCCGTATTAGTAAGCGTAGTCAGCACTTGCGTGCCCATACCATCGACACCATAACTAAGCCATGCAAACGATTCATCACCACCAGCAGAGTTGCTGGCGTAGGTGGTGAAGTAATAATCACCTGCTGCTAGATCAAACGGTGCCGCAACATCCACGAAGAATCGCTGACCGTAACGGTCACCGACATCCGCGTAGTTGGCGATGTCGAAGGGCGAACTGCCTTCATACAGCACCGAGCTGGCGCTAAACACACCGTTACCAAATGGACGACCGAACAGGCCGTGATCAGACGCCGAACTATCGCGAGTGATGATCTTAAAGTTCACCGTATCGGTGGCACCGTTACCACTGTCAAAGGCTGTGAAGTCATAACCGTTCACAGTGGCTTCTTGAGTGGTAAAGAATGGCACGAACATCCAACGCTTGGGGTTGTCCGCGGATGCAAATCCTGAGATCCAACCCAAGTTTACATTGCTTCCATCTGCTTTGGCTACAGCTTGTTGCAAACCGTTGCTAAACACTGTTGCACGGAAACTGATGGTGACACTACCTTGCAGACCAATAATGAGTGGGTCCGCTGGATCCTGGCCGGCATCCAAGAAGGTGCCGATTCGAATCGCGTAGTAATTGTCCTTTAACACACCAGTCATCTGGATTCCGGCTGGTCCGCCTAAATCCACAGTTCCGTCGTTATTGTCATCGCAGACATCGTCGCGGCAACCAATGTACATGCTTGGCAACATACTTCCATCCGTGATGGATGATGCTGTGCCAAGGTCGTACATGCTTAACACGGCGTCACCAACATTTCCAAGATTGCACATGGTCGCACGCAATTCACCACCGTAGGCGAGCGGGCCAACCACATACCAAATATCCTTGGTTGTGTTGCTGCTGCAAAGTGCATTCACATCGTTCGGACCGTCATTGCTCGCATGTGATGCGTCAAATGCGGCAGTCACTGGTAGAACGCTGCTGTCAATAAACTGAGCGTCACCTGCGCAATCGTTATCTGGAGATCCTGTACCCTTTGCACAATTATAGATAAACAGACCACACTGGCTTACGCCATCGTCTACGCATGTAGCATCCCATGCCACCGAGCAGCATGAAGGAGTAAAGCCGCAGACTAAATCGCAGCATGAGGCATTGTTGCAACCGCCAGATGTGTTCACTACAGTACAAACATTGTTGCTTGTACCGCAAACGGCGAAGTCCAAACTATTTATTTCAAGGTTAATGCCGTAAGCGCATGGACCCGTATATATAGCCGCATTAAATGGCGTTGTTACGACAAAGAAGTGCTCGCCAGCAGGCATGGCAATCTTGGAATACTGGCTACCGTTTGGCAGCATTGAAACCGCGACTTGCGGGCAATCACCTACTAAATACTCACCATAAATAAAGTTTGCAGCAGCGCAATAGGTGCCTGTTCCGTCATATGCACTGCCGTCGGCAATGAACAAGGCAGACTGAGTAGGTGGGGAATTGGAAGTGGACATTGGCACATGATTATTGTCGTTCATACTTAAGGTCAGGCTGACATATCCAGGCTGCGTAAGCGTGAATCGAATCCAATCTAAATCGCGCGAATTACCGCCAGTGCTGGTTACATAGTTTCCGACATTACCTGTGAAGCGGTAACTGCCTGGGGCAAGCGTGCCGGCCTCAATAAATGCTGGCGTAGCCAAGTTGCAACCACCGTTTGGATCTGGATCGTCGGTGCCGTCATAGTCGTTGTCAACATTATGCTCCCAGAGTGGATCGTTCCAAGCTGGGGTGGTTGCTGCCGTAGTTGTATCGCACTGTGCGTAACACAGGTGTGAGAAGCCAGTAAGCGACGCGAACGCCGCAAGGCCTGCAAACATTGTAAATCGACGCTTCATTGATCATTTCTCCTAAAGATTGGGTACACAAGCAATTTCAGTTGGTCCTTGCCTCAGAGACGCTTCTGAGGCATCCAAATACGCCTAAGACCAACAACACCTATATACAAGTGTCGTCACAACATACTCCTAACTTTATCACTGTCCAAATATGATTTTAATAGATTTTGTAGTTTTTGAATATCTTGCCGCACCCTGTGGGTTGATCTAGAAAAACGAAGAACGAGCCGTCGGGTATAAAATGGCGCTTCTAAAAACAATAAATTATAAAAACTCGCCCTAGTTACGCTCGACTGTGGCGACAAGACCCTTGGAACGGAAACAATCGCAAACAAATTCAGCGTGCTCACGATGCGATAAAAGCACCACAGATTGCCCTTGGTTATGAGTCTCTAACATTCGCTCAAATGCGTCATGCATGGGGATGCGCGCCAATTGTGCGATGGTTTGCACTACGAAACCCATTTCGTTCTTGTCATCGTTGTGTAAAAGCACGGCGTAGGGTGGCAGACGATCAACTTTGGGAGAGGCTGGAGCGACATCTGGTGTAGCGGTTGTCATAGGTCTCTGATTGTCACCAAATGAAGTCCTCGTTGCAAGCACAATCTGAAAATTTATCGCCAATCCACAAGTACCTTGCCAAATTGCAACCCTGATTCAAGTCGCTGATAGGCCTTCGCCCCATGCTCGGCTGGAATCACCGTGTCGATGACTGGCTTGATTGCACCGCTCAGAAACAGGGCGAGCACTTCGCGGAACTCCTGCATGCTTCCCATGGTGCTGCCAAGAATGCTGAGTTGATTCCAAAAGATACGGGTGAGATCGGTGGTGGCATCAAAGCCCGTGGTGCATCCGCAAGTGACAAAGGCCCCTCCGCGAGCCAAACTTTTGATGCACGCGGGGTGAACGCTTTTCCCGATCGAATCAATCACGATGTCGACACCGCGTTTGCCACTCGCGGCGCGCACGGACTTGGACCAGTCGCTTCCATCATCAAGCACGACATGGGTGGCACCGAGTGCTTTTGCTTTTTCTAATTTGCTGGCGTGACGGCTGGTGACGATGGTTTGGCAGCCGAAATGCTTGGCGATACCCAATGCGGCAAGGGCTACGCCTCCGCCAATGCCGGTGATCAACACCGATTGACCAGGTTGCAGGCGAGCGCGTGTGATTAACATGCGCCAGGCGGTGAGATGTGTCAGTCCGAATGCGGTGGCATGCAATGGGTCACTTGCGCCGATGTCAAGCACATTGGTAGCAGGAGCAACGAAAAATTCAGCCATGGTGCCGGCAGAATGTTCGCCAATCATGTGAATGTCCTCGCCGCTCGCCATGCGATCGGGATGCGTGGGCTCGGGTCGAATTAGTGCGGCATTCAGCAACACGCGTCGACCGATCCATGCGCTATCCACTTCTGCCCCGATCGCGTGCACGATGCCGGCGCCGTCGGAGCCAGTGACTGTTGGAAACAAAGTGTTCAAGCCAGGAAGCCCGCGTCCCACCCACAGATCCAAGTGATTTAATGCGGCGGCTTCGGTGCGAATAAGTAATTCACCTGCACCCGCTGTTGGCGTGGTGCGATCATGTGTAAATTGAACATTCGCCGCGACCGGAGTTCCGAGACGCAACACTTCGATGGCTTTCATAGTTGCAATGTAGCGGCAGGCTTGTTCGCACATGGACGCCGCGCACTCGTAAGATTTGCGGTGATGCAAAACAGCTCTGAAAATATGGTTGCGTTGTTGTGTGGCAGATGTGTAGGTTGCATGGTGATGTGCGCGCTCTTGATGGGTGCACAATCCGCGCCGACCGCCGTGCCCGTGCCGCTCGCTTCTACGGTGATCAAGCCGATTGGAAAACCGATGAAAGGACCGATGGTGCCGACCGATATGAAAGTGCTTGCCGATCCACCGGGACTTGACTTTGGAATTGTCGCCCCTCACACATTGCTTGAAGGAAATTTTATCTTGGTGAACACCAGCGACAAGCCGTTGACTGTTGTGCAGACCCTGCCAAGTTGCCAGTGCACCACCGTAGAGATTACCGGCAAGCAGATACCCGCGAATGGAACACTCGCTGTTCCCGTGACGATGAAAGTGAGCAGCACTGGAATCAAAACCTCGAATGTGAAAGTGATGGTGCAGGATCAGCCCAGACCGATCACGCTGGAGCTGCGCGCAGAAGTGGCCTACGCGGTTCGCGTTGTGATCGCCGATGCCAAGGGCGTGATGCAACCATATATAGATGCGGTGGACGATGCATCGCGGTTGAAAGGTGTCGCCACCGTTGCCAGCGTGGATGGCAAACCATTTCGCGTGATCAGTGTGCAAGGGCGGCCCGCAGTGGTGAATGGGTTTGACCCGGCGCTAGATGCGCCACGCGCTTTGTATGAAGTTCAATTTGATCTTCCTGCCACGCCGTGCGAAGCTGTGGCAAAATATGTGTTGGTGGAGACCGATCGAGCCGACGCGCGGCTGATCGACGCGCGTGTGCGTCATACCTGCACCAAGATCGCTCCCGCCATCGACATCGCGGAGTTTCGCAGCAATATCGGTGTGATTGCGGTTGGCGGCAGCGGGCAATTTGAGATCGAAGTGAAAAAGATGCAGCAGAATCGAATTGGTTCTGTCAGTTGCGCCGATCCGCGCTTCACCGCGACGCTGGTCAGTCAGAAAGCCGACGGCAGCAGCGTGCTGGCGACCATTCGCCTACAACCTGTCGGCGAGATGCGCGGCGTGTTCATGATTCCGATTGTGTTGAAGGCTGTTGACACGCGTGGCGAGCCGTACTTCACGCAGCGTCCCGAGACGGCGGCACCAGGTCAACCGGCGCGCGTGCTCACGCTTCCCGCGGAGGCGGAATTGTTGGTGTATGGAAAAGTAGAGTGAGCCGCGGCGCTAAAAATTCATCGAGATGCGCAGAGTCAGAATCCACGCGTCAGTGACACTGGCGCCACTCACGCTGCTGGGTTGATTGATGTATTGCACATCGGGCTGAATGCCAAGCCACGGAGTGACTTGAATGTTGTAGAAAGTTTCCACAATTATTTCGCCCTGACCCGGCGAAGGCGTGAGCGTTGGCGAGTTGCTGAAATAGTTGTAGGCCACCAACAACCCCGCGGTGTCGCGAGGCCGATTGGGCAGAATGCCCTGCCAATTCGCGCCCCCTTGCAAAGACCACAACGATGCATGCTGGGTTGGAGAACTCCAGCCGAATTGCCCGAAGCCAACAAGCTTTTGTCCTTCACTGGCCCCTTCGGGCTTGAACAATTCTTGCGAGAGCGTGGCGTAACTGCCCCACGGCCCCTGCACATATTGCTGGTTGGTCGGCAATGGCTGCAGCGCGTTGCTGACCACCGCGGAGTTGCCGGTCTGTTTCCACAAGCCGATATTAAAGAGGCCTTCAAGTTGACTGGCTTTCCAGCGCGGACCGAATTCGCTGATCAAGAAATAACTGCTGGGGTTGTCCCACAAAAAATTTCCTATGCCTTTGTTGCCTGTGGATGAACCGACTGATTTGCTGGAGACGCTGTAAGCATTTGTACTGCCATCGAAGAACCCAAACTTGGCCTCGAACCATTCCATCGGCTTGATTAAAATTTCGGCGCCACCAGCCTGATTTGGATAGGTGGGAATATCCAAGACAAGACCGCCAGGCAAGTACGCGGCGGTGTTGATGAAAAGTTGATCCTTGTAACTTTCGGCGAAGTCGGTGTTGGCATCGATCTTGCCGAACTTCAAACGCAACGCGCCGTCGAAGAGCGATTGTTGATACCAGTATTGCGACAGCTCGGTGTAATTTTGTTTGTAGGGATAGATCACATCCCAGCCCCAGTAATCTGGCACATATCGCGAACCCAGTTGCGTGGCACCCGCCTGTTGAAAGTCGGCGAAAAATTCTCCGCCCTGCCATGCGCCAAATTTTTCGGTGTCCAGCGAAAGATTCACATCGATCAAGTACGGCATGATGAAACCCTGTTGATTGCCGCCGCCAATCACGGTGGCAAGATCGGTGGTGGAGGTGGCGGAAAGCACCACGCCAGCGTTGCTTAACCTTGTGCGCGCGCCACACCAATCGCCGCTCAGCGCGTTGCTGCCCCACGCCCAATCCTTCTCGACCACGATGGGGCTGAACTTGGAGCTTTCTGGATTGGGGTTGTCTTGCGGTATCACCTGTTGCGTTGCGAAGAAGGTGGCGTTTGATTCGGTGGTTGGTGCCGCGACCTGGCGCGCAAGGGTGGGTGTGGCAGGAAGGCAGATCACCGCAGCAATCGACACAACGCGAAGCATGCAAGTGATTCTCATGACGGAAGGAATACCCGAAATTATTTTTCAGCGAAGCCTTCATGCATGCACTGATGCTTCAAGTGAATAGAGCATGATGCGAAGATTTTATCTGACTCCGACTTGCAGCATTTTTCTCGTAGTATCAATCCATGCGTGACGCGATATTCGAAATAGTGTGCATGGTGGCCCTCGCATTTCAAGCGCAACCACCCGCCGCCGATGGACTGCTAACGCAGCCAACGGTGCCGCTTGATACGCGTGTGGATGCGGCAAAGGTGACAACGCTGGCGATGCCGCAAACTCCGATGCGTCTCACCCCGCCGCCGCAGGTGATTCGCCGCGTGGCGACGCAAGCTTCAGAAGTCGCGGTGGATGCAGAGTGTTTTGCGCAGGCGCGCGCGGCGATCGATCGTGGATTGGTGTATTTACGCGGCTCGCAGAACGCCGATGGTGCATGGATGCGCGATGCGCAGGGACAGGGCAGCGAGTTGGCGAAGCCTTCCAACGCAGCCAGTGCGGCGGTGACCGCGTTGGTGATTCGCGCCTTTGCGCAGGCGGGATATCGCGAGGGCGGCGACGCGGCGGTGGCCGCCGGAGTGAAGCGCATGTTGGCGCAAACGCGAAATAAAAATGGATTTGCGCCGGATGCCGAGGGTGGATTGCAAACCTATGTTGCAAGTTGTTGTGCGTTGGCGTTGGCTGCGCTTGATTCACCGCAACGCGCGGAGGCTCTGCAAGAAATGATCGCGTGGCTGAAGGCGGCGCAGTGGGATCAATCCGAGGGCGTGGCACCTGAGCAAGATTGGTTCGGTGGCGTGGGATATGGAAATAAGGGTCGACCCGATCTCAGCAACACGCAGATGATGTTGGAGGCGTTGCATGAGAGTGGTGCGAAGGCCGATGATGCCGCAGTGCAGCGGGCGCTTGTGTTTGTGCAACGATGTCAAAATAAAAAGTCGCCGGATGCCGCCGCGTGGGCGCGAGCGGGCGACGGCGATGGTGGATTTGTGTATACGGTTGCGAATGGCGGCGAAAGTATCGCCAGCGAAGTGGCAGGCGAGGGCCGCTACGGTGAAAAGCTTTCCCCCGCCACCCGCAGCCTTCGCAGTTATGGAAGCATGACTTATGCCGGCTATAAAAGCCTTCTATTTGCAGGTCTTTCGCAGGATGATCCGCGGGTTCTTGCGGCGTTGGAATGGATGCGAAGCCACTACACGCTTGTTGAAAATCCCGGGCTTGGCGCGCAAGGACTTTTTTATTATCGCTTGGCGGTAAGTCGCGCGATGCTTGCAAGCGGCATGCGCACCATCACCGACACCGCGGGGGTGGCGCACGATTGGCGCTGCGAATTAATCGCCACGCTTGCCGCGCAGCAACAAGCCAACGGAAGTTGGATCAATCCGCAAGATCGTTGGATGGAAGGCCACGCGGATTTGGTGACCGCCTACGCCTTGCTGGCCATCGAAGAAGCCATCAAGCCGACACTGCAGTCGCAGTAGCGCCTGGTCGAATCGGTCGCACCTGCGTGGGGCTGAGCAATCGACGACTCCAGATCGCGCCTTGCACAGTGGCGGTAAGCAACAACGCGCCCGTGGATTGATGCGCGGTGGTCGAGAGCAATTCCCACAACGGCACATCGGGACCTCGACGCATCAACACCGCGGCATAGGCGACAAGGCCCAGCGCCACTTGAATCGCCACGATAAGCACCATGCATGTGGCGGCGCGAGCGAGTGGTTTGGCTTGCGCGTTCACCCTGCCGATGGCCGCAAGTCGACTGGCCGCAAGAATTATGAGGAGCAAGGCGACAATAGAAAAACCAAGGTGGCCATGCATCGCCCATGTTGGATGGGTGATCGATTTGCCCACTTCTGTCGGTGGAATTTGCAGATGTCGATAGCAGGCCCCAAGAAATAGTTGCAACAGCAATGCCAAGAAAGCGATCAGCGTGATCGTGCGTGTGGCGACGGCTCCACGCACCAACATCGGCTGCGTCTGTGCGAGCCATGCGCCACTGGTAACCGCTGCGATTACGGCGACGGTGGCGAAAACGATTTGACCAAAGATTCCGTGGACGATGGCGATCGCCGTGCTGGGTTGCAACAGCGATGGGTCTTGCGACAGCGTTAGATTTCCAGTGACACGCAAACCTCCCATCAATCCTTGCACGCACACCATCAACAGCGCGGCGGTGGCAAGCCATCGCACCCAAGCGCGAGTTTCGTGACGCCAGCACAACGCCGCCAGCGTGAACGCGTTGAGTCCAACCAGCATTCCAAAGAGTCGGTGCGCATGCTCGTAATACACCCCGCCTTTCATTTGACTGATCGGATACAGCAGCATGTTGTGACCGAAACTGTTGGGCCAATCTGGAACAGTCAATCCAGCTTCAAGCCCAGTGACCAAGCCGCCGGTGACCAGCAACAGAAAGATAGTGCTGGCTGCGACCATGGCGAAAAGTGAAATCGGCGGCGGTAGTTTGTGTTCATGCGCTGGAAATCTTCGCGCGATATGACCACCGATCGCGGCAAGCGCGCCGCTGGCGACCAGCAACCCTACGCTCCACACGATCGCCTCCACCACCGCGGCGTTCGCGTCTTTCCCGCCAACCACGCTTCCAACAATCAGAAGATTCACCACGCCTCCGACCAGTCCAGCACCCAATGCGCTTGCCTGTGATCGAGCGAATCGCGCGGCGCACACACCAACCGCAACAGGCACCAGCACCATGCATGCAAAGAGCAATTCTCCAAGCCACAAGCCCACGCCGATCATGGCGATATATGCGAGCGCCCATTGCAGCGCGACGCCTGCGAAACCAATCGCGAGCGTGTGGGGGCGCACGCGGCCAGCAAGCAAGGCGAACAGACTGAGTATTCCCGCGATCACGGTGATACCCGCGAGAAACGCTACGCCCGTGTTCATGAAATCCGTCTGCATGGGTTGCTATGGTAGACCTTCAACATTGTTTCGTCGCATGCAACAGCCCATCATCTCAACTTCGATTGCCATCCCCTCGCGAACGCGTGATTGGTCCAACTTGATGAAGGCGCGACTAAGCCTGTTGGTTGTAGCCACCACGCTGGTTGGATTTTTACTGGCCGAACCAGATTCGGTGCGCTGGGGTGCGCTTGCCTACACACTTGCGGGAACATTTCTCTCTGCGATTTCAGCGGCGGCATTGAATCAAGCGATGGAATGGCGGCACGATGCGAAGATGCAACGCACCGCGAATCGACCGGTCGCATCGGGACGATTCAGTCAAACGCGAGCGGTGATTGTGGGATTTATCTGGGGATATTTCGGCTGTTTCATACTGGCCATGCAAGTGAACTTGCTTGCCGCTGGTTTGGCGGGGCTGACCATCGTGTTGTATGTGCTGGTGTACACGCCGATGAAACGCTTTACCACCATGAATACCGTGGTGGGCGCGGTGGTGGGCGCGATTCCGCCGATGATTGGCTGGGCGGCCGCAGCAGGTGATTTGCAACGCGGCGCGTGGGTGCTCGCTGCATTGCTGTTCACCTGGCAACTTCCGCACTTCTTCGCGTTGGCTTGGTTGTACCGCGAGGATTACCCGCGCGGTGGATTCAAGATGCTGCCATCGATGAGGGGTGGCGAAGTGTTGGCCGCGCAAACAAGTTTGCTGAGCAGTTTGTTGTTGGTGCCGATTGGCTTGATTGCCACACTGCTTGGCGTGGCGGGATTTATAAGTGCAGGTGCTTGCACGATCGCGGCGCTTGGTTTGTCGTGGTTCGCATGGGTGCATCTTCGTCGACTTGATCGGCCATCGGCGCGCAGACTTTTCTTCGCAAGCTTGTGGTACTTGCCAGTGGTGTTAATCGCGTTGGCAGCGGATCGCGGCGCAGCTTCAAACTTAGCCAGCGTGCGCGGTGGGCGCAGTGTGTTGATTGATATTCCGAGCACGATGCCATGAACGGCGACCAGCCTGCAACCACGCGTACTTCGCGGCGCATGAGCTTTCGCGAAGGTGGATGGGTAATCGCATTGGCGGCGCTGTTGGCGGCGGTCCTTGTTTTCTGGGCGTTTCTTGGAGTTTTTGTTGGGCACCACCCCAAGGGCGACGGCCACACCATTGAAAGTTATGGCTTCGATTTAACCGCGCTTACAACCGATGGTGGTGCGTTGGTGGCCAGTGGCAATCCCCGTGATTTTCTGTTGGCGTTGGATGAACCCACATCGATTCCAGGCTTCGAGATGCTGGCCTACAACGCCACGCGACGAAGCAAGTATGTGGTGACCGATGATCGCGTGATCGGCATCGTGGTGCATGGCGCGGCGCGTGCCTATCCGATTCAACTCATGAATGTGCATGAAGTGGTGAACGACACGCTTGGAGGCGTTCCGATCGTGGTCACCTTTAGTCCACTCTGTGATTCGGCGATTGCTTTTGATCGAAGGGTGCATGGCAACACACTAAAATTTTCAGTGAGTGGTTTGCTGCTCGACTCAAATCTGGTGATGTATGACCGCGGTAAAATTCCAAGCTTATGGAGCCAGATGGCGATGAAGGCGATCGCTGGCCCCGCGAGTGGTGAGCGACTGCAGCCACTTCCGTCGGTGCAAACCTGCACATGGAAACATTGGCTTGCCACCCATCCAAACACCGAGGTGATCCTGCCGGCCGTGGAAGATGATCGCCGCATCAAGGGCATTAGTTTCAGCCGCTACCTGCTGAATCCGCGACTGGATTTTCCAGCGGCGCGCTGGAAGTCAACCGACGAAATGGCGGCAAAAACACCTGTGATTCTGCTGCGGCGTGGCGATGCATCACGCGAGATCCTGCTCGCCGATGCCGCCAAAGGCATGCCTCCATTTCAACTTGGTGATGCGTTCGTGCAGGTGGATGCGCAAGCCAATCCAGCCTCGGTGTTATTTCGTGCAAGCGACGACACGCCGTTGTTCACCCTGCCCTGCTTGCATTTCACGCGCGTCTGCTTCGATGCGCCGACTACCAAGTAAGCGAGCCAAGCCACAGCGTCGCATACAGCACAAGCCACACCACATCCAGAAAGTGCCAGTACATGGCACAGTACACCACGCCCTCGGGATTCTGCGCGTTGTACCGGCCACGCGAGGCGCGATGCCATACCACCCACAACGGCACCACGCCACCGATCACATGCGCCGCGTGCAATCCGGTGAGCACATAAAAAGTCCACGCATACAAATTGTCATCCACATGCAAATTGTGTCGCCACAAATCCCGCCATGCCACACCTTGCAGCAGCAGAAAGAGAAGCGCGAGCGACAGTGTGATGCCCGACAACCTTCCCGCAGCCGCGACCGCACCACGCCGCACCGCGCGCACGGTTTGATGCATGGTGTAACTGCTCGCAAGCAACGCCAGCGTGGAGATGAGAAGTGAATGCGGAAGCCTGGGCGCGTCGAGTGGAATGAAGGGTTCCAGTGGATCTGGATTTACACGCACCACCAGATAGCCAAGAATCGTGGCACTAAACACCATGCCAAGGGTGACAAGCAGCAACCACATGCCGAAGATTCCCGCTTTAAATCGCGCGCCAACATCGTCAAACGGATCGACCCGTGTAAGGGTTTTTACCGCCACGACAAGGGATTCCGATTCACGGCGTATAGGGCTTAAAGCGCGCAACTGGCGCGCCTGGTGCGTTGGATTGCAGCGTGCTTTCGACATCAGGTGCATTGCCGACAAACTGCTGCGATCGATATTGCGCGGTGTCCATCATGCAGAACGACATCATTAAAATCACAAACACAATGCTGGCAAGAAACACCAGAAGATTGAATGGCCGATCCCATCGAAGATGCATAAAAAAGAGCGCGACCAGTGTGGCTTTGATTGCCGCCACGCCGAGGGCGATCACGATATTAAACTCGCCCACATCGATGTAGCGCACGGCAACGGTGATCACCGTCAGCATCAGCAGGGTGCCACCGACCGCCATGAATAGCCATATTGGAACCAAGTGACCCACCAAAGGGTGCGTGTGCTGATGCGCCGAATCGTCGCCGCGAGTGTGAGATAAAGTTGGTGTGTTGCTGTGAGCCATGGGTTGCCTTAAAGAGAAGAGTGCATAGAGTTGACCGTGTGTCAAGATGACTACGCAGAGATGATTGCGTAGAAATTATTTAGTGGATGAGATAGAAAAGCGGAAACAGGAAGATCCAAATCAGATCGACGATGTGCCAGTACAAACCGCCCACATCGACTGGCGTGAAATAGTTGCTGTTAAAATCTCCGCGCGCGCCGCGCCAGATCAACCAACCCAGCATCACCATGCCGGCAAGCACATGGATACCGTGCAGGCCGGTCATGCAGTAATAAATCGCGAAAAACATGTGCGAATTGGCTGGCATTTTAGGATCCGCTAAATGCAGCGTGGGATGCGCGAGCGCGAGATCGTGCTCCGCCACCGGCAGATGTTCGGCCTTGGCTTCCTGTCGCGCGGTGGCCAAACCCTTGGGGGCACTCGAGGCTGCTTTGATTGCGCTCGCTTCAACGACTGGTGTGGTGACAAGTGTTGGCACCGCATCCGTGGCGGGGTTCACCACCAACAAGGCCGCGGGCGCCGATGGCAGTGGCTTCTCAAGAATCATCCTCTCGGCTTGGCCTTCTTCGCTCTCTGGTGGAACATAAAATGATTTTCCCCAAACCAAGTTTTCATGAATCTTATGGCTGTATTCAAAGTATTTGATCACCATAAAACCAACAGCGCCCATGAAGGTGAGCACCAGGCAAATCAACATCGCATTCTTTTTATTAGTTTGCGCGAATCGCACCGCCAGCGCCATGGTGATGCTGCTCAGAATCAGTACGCATGTGTTCACGCCTCCCATCAGCGTGTTCAGATAGTGGCTTGAGTAGGTGAACACCTCTGGAAAGCGCGCGCGCAGCACGGCATAGGCGACGAACAGTCCGCCAAAGAACAACACTTCGGTGGCAAGAAACAGCCACATTCCAAGCTTGGCGCTGTCGAATTGGTGCGCAGGAGTCTCAAAGTGATGCTGCAAAAACTTGTACTTGGCGTGTTCACCATGCGCGTCGTGGGCATGAGCGCCATCAGCATCATGAGCATGATGATCATCGACTGGCGCTCCTTGCGTGTTTGGAAGTGTTGTCAAGATACGGTCTCCGTGTTCTCTCTTGTCTTGTGCGATTTAGTGCAGAGGATGCTTGGCCGCTTCTGCGGCGAGCACCGGATCGGTTACATAACCTTGCGTTGCTTCATCCCAGCGCAGCGCCCGGAAGTCATAGCAATCGCCCACCTTGGGTTGCGTCGCGAAGTTGTCGTAGGGTGGCGGACTGGCGCACTGCCATTCCAAACTTCCACCACCCCATGGATTCGCTGCGGCTTTGCGTCCACCAAACATACTGCTGATCAAGCAATAAGCGGTCAGCAAGAAACCTGACGCCATGATGTATGCACCAATTGTGCTGATCACATGGTATGTCTGATACATCGGCTGATAGTCGTAGTACCGACGCGGCATGCCCTTTGCACCCAAGAAGAATTGCGTGAAGAAGGTGACATTGAACCCGATGAAGATGATCACGCAGGCGGTGCTGCCCAGTTTCTCGCTGTACATCTTGCCAGTGATCTTGGGCCACCAATGATGCAAGCCACCGATCATGCCGATCAACGCGGAGCCCATCATCACATAGTGAAAGTGCGCCACCACGAAGTAGGTGTCATGCAAATGCACATCGGTGTTCAGGGTTGCGAGATGAATGCCAGTCAGGCCGCCGATGGTGAAAAGCACTAGAAAACTAAGGGCATACAGCATCGGCGTGGTCAACGCGATGTTTCCCTTGTACAGCGTGGTGAGCCAGTTGAACACCTTCACCGCGCTCGGAATAGCCACGCTGAAACTGATCAAGCTAAAGAGTGTGTTCAGCAATGGGCTCTGTCCGCTGATGAACATGTGATGACCCCAGACCAAGAAGCTGAAGACCGCGATCGCGATCGAAGAGAGCGCGATGAACTTGTAGCCAAAGATGTGGCGGTGCGCATGCACGCTGATCAATTCGCTGATGATGCCCATCGCCGGCAGGATCATGATGTAGACCGCGGGGTGGCTGTAGAACCAGAAGAAATGCTGGAACAATACTGGGTCGCCGCCCATGCTTGGATCGAAGATGCCGATGTTCACCGTGCGCTCGATCACCAACAGCATCAGCGTGATCGCCAGCACTGGCGTGGCGAGCACTTGAATCAATGCGGTGCCATACAGCGCCCACAAGAACAGCGGCATACGAAACCATGTCATGCCTGGTGGTCGAAGTTTGTGCACGGTGACTACAAAGTTCATGCCCGTGAAGATGCTGCTGAAACCGAGAATAAACACGCCGCATAAAACCGGAATCACTCCGCCCGCTGATGTGGTGGTGGAATAAGGCGTGTAGAAAGTCCAGCCCGTGTCGAAGCCACCCTTGGCCAAACTCAGCAGCAAGAAACCGGCGCCGAAGATCCAGAGATATAAACTGCAGAGATTTAAGCGGGGAAATGCCACATCTTTGGCGCCCAGCATGATCGGCAGCACAAAATTTCCAAGCGCTGCGGGAATGCTTGGAATGATCACCAAGAACACCATGATCGCCCCGTGCAGTGTGAAGAGTTGGTTGTACACATCGGCGGTCACACCAGGAATAGTCATGCCTGGAGTGAGTAATTCGGTGCGAAGCAGCAATGCGAAGATACCGCCCACGAAAAATCCGCTCAACACACCCACCAGATACATCACGCCGATGCGTTTATGGTCCAGGGTCAGCGCCCAACTTAAGAACCCACGGGTGTGGGTGAGGTAGTTGTCAGGGCGGCTGGCCAGTGTTGCGGGTTGTAGTGCGTCAATTGTTGTCATGGCGTTTTCCTAAAAACGAATTTGAGAAGGTCTCTCTTGAACTTATTTTTCTTGCTCTGCTCACTTCATGCTGATCTTGGGGGCGGGCGGCGCCTCTTTCAGATACTTGCCGGTCTTGGCGTCGAATTCGTCCAAGTGCTGCATCATGCCGATCACGGCGTCAATGGCCTTGTCGTTCAGTTGCCCCTTGAATGTTGGCATGGCGTTGCCAAAACCATTCACCAACTCGCCGCCAGGATTCAGAATGCTGTCGCGTAGGTAATCCTCGGGGGTCGCATATTTTTTGCCTACGCCAATCAAACTTGTATAGCTGTTGCCGTCGGTGAACTTTCCATCCGAGCCTTCGCCAGCATGGGTTCGAGCCCAAATACCCTTCCAACTGGGGCCAATTCCCTTGGTTCCATCAAGCGCGTGGCATTGCTGGCAACGCGCATAAATCTTGGGACCAGCGCGGAAGAACAATTCTTCCTCTGGAATCTTGTCCAGCCATTGTCCTTGTTCTGTCAGCCACGCATTGAAGTCGGCCTCTGCCAACACATGCACTTTGCGATTCATGTTGCTATGACCAGTGCCGCAATACTCGGCGCAGAAAAGATTGTGCGGGTTGTCCTTGGTGGTGATCTCGTCGGACTGAAACCAAAGATAACTGTAACGACCCGGCACCAAATCCTTCTTCACGCGAAAGTCGGGGATGTAGCAACTATGCAGCACATCGGCAGCGCGCATAGTGAGTTGCACCGGACGACCTGCGGGCACATACAAGTCATCGCTTGTGGCGCCGGTTGGATATTGAAAATTCCATGCCCATTTCTGCGCAGTCACCTTGATGATGTAGGCGTTTTTCGGTGGCGTGCTCATGTTGATGTAATCGCGAAACCCGAAGTAGAAAATAAAGATGACGATCACCAGCGGCACCGCGCCCCATGTGGTCTCCAACGGCAAGTGATGCAGCGGCGCGTCGGTGCGGAAGGGTTGGCCCTTGCGGATGCGATACTTCACCACGAAGTACACCATCGCGATCACGATCACCGCAAAGAAGAAGTAGCAGATGTAATTGATCCAATCGAACATTAAATCCACATTGCCAGCAAGCGTGCTTGCGGCGGGTGGCAGCCACACAGTGCCGCCGATGGCGGGGTCTGCGGAGAGTGTCGCGGCGATAGTTTGGAAGACAGGAATCATGGTTGGTTCTCAGGGTTAAAACACTGATTATTGGAGGGCTAGACGGGCGGGACAACTCCCGAGTGTGAATGCATTTTAGAAGGCGGTAACAAGCGTCGAACCTTGATTTCGCGGCGGTACAAAACGAAAAGTGTGGTTGCCAGAGCGATCGCCGTGACCAATCCGCCAAGTTGCATCACTCGAAATGCCCACAACACATAGCCGCCTGTGGTCGGATCGAACTGATGACACCAGAAAACAAATTGATCGAATGTGGAACCCAATTTTCCATCGCCGGCCCCAGTGAGCGCCAAACGAAGATCGATTGAAGTAGGCGACACGCCAGGCAGATACTGGCTTAAGCGCGCATCACCAGTCATCACAAAAATCGCGGCGGGGTGCGCGTACTCACCATCGGGCATCTTTTTATATGGAAATCCAACAGCGTCGGCGATGCCGCGAACGGTGACCTCATCACCAGTGAGGAAGCGCCAACCTTTTTCACCACCCGCGCGACCGTACTCGGCCGCATAGCCCTTGCGCTTGGCGGCGGCGAGTTCGCTGTTCTCCGCGGGGTTGATGCTGATAAACACCACATCAAACTGATCACCCACCGTCCAGTCCATGCCTTGCATGCCGCGCACCAAACCATTTAACGCCAAACTGCACAGCATCGGACAGCGCATGTATCCAAGTTGCAACAAGCGCGGCCGGCCATCGGAAAAAAGTTGCTGCATGGAAATCGGCTTGCCGCTTTCATCATTCAGCGTGGCCTGCATCGGCAGGTGTTCACCACGACGATCGGTCATCGTCATGCCCTCGAGTTCGCGGGGCGCATTGGTGGTTTCAGCGCTTTGCTGAAATCCTGCGCGATCGAGCGACTGTTGCGCCATCGCGGTGCCCACCACGCACATGGCGGCGAGTACCGCAAGCCTGCGCAGCGATTGCAGATGAAACGCGGGGCGGATCACTTCTTTGCCGGTGCTCCTGTTGCGGGTGTCGCTGCTGGCGCGGTGACTGGTGACACCGTGAAACCTTCTTGCACAACAAGTTCCATCGCGCGAGCGATTGGAACGCGAATCTTCTGGGTTTTCTTGCCATCAGGCAGCGTCCAGTCGTAGCGTTGATAGCTGCTCAGTTTCTCGCTCCATGTTGCGCGGGCCTTGTCTAAAGCGAGATAGCTGGCATCCACCACCTTCACATCCTCCTCACGAGTCTCGGCATGAAAATAAAGCACGCTGCCAGCCACCGTGGTGGCGACCATAATCACAATGCCAGCGAGTGAATAAAACCAAGTGCTGCCTGGCTCGGGATCATCAAGTTGCGTGGAGATGGTTGCTGTGTTTGCGCTCATGGGTAATTTATCTTCAATATTTCCATTACATATTTTCAAAGCGCAGGCTTTCGGCCAAGCGTGGGTCGCGCGTGCAAAGCAAGCCCGTCTTGCTCAACCGAGAAAGCGCGCCGCCGATCACCAAGATAAGAAAACCAATCGAGATCGTGAGCAACACCGGATTAAAAATCGGCGCGCGCTCATTGGCGTAGGCGGTAAGCAATGCGTCGTAGGTTTCATACTTAGCCAAATCATGCGGAATAACTGGCTGAATCAGATAGGCGAGATCCACCCAATGAAAAATCAGCATCCAGATCACCGCCAAGGTGAAGGTGCCGCGCCAACGCTTGGTCCAGCGACTGATTAAGAAAAGGAAGGGCACGATGAAATGTCCAAACAGCAAGGCCACGCTCACCCAACGCCACTGGCCGATCTGCCGCGCTAGGAACCATGTGGTCTCCTCCGGCACATTGCCATACCAGATCAACATGTATTGGCTGAAGGCGATGTAAGCCCAGAACACAATACCGAATGCAAAAAGCATTTTTCCCAAATCCTGGTAATGCTCTGGTGTGATGATGTTTTTCATGTAGCCGCTGCCTTGTACACGCAGACACACAAGCGCGATCATGGAGAAACCGCCGGCGCAGCACGCCGCAAAAAAGTAGACTCCGAACATGGTGCTGAACCAAACTGGATTCAGACTCATGATCCAATCGACAGAAGCGAATGTAATGGTGAGTCCAAACACAATCGCTGCAGGGCCGGACCACTTGGCCATGCGCGTGGTGTGCTCCACGCGACCATCGTGATCTTGCGCGGTGGAGTTGCTGATAAAGAACCGCGCCAGCACCGCCCACACCACAAGATAGAAGGCCGAGCGAATCATAAAGAAGCCTACATTCAGAAATGCAGCCTTTTTAGCGACAACAGCGGCTTCCGCGGGGTCCACCTGTTTGAGATGTTCAAGACTCGCCCAAGGAAATATCACATCCAAGCGTCCCTGCCACCACAAGAAGACGAAGGGCAGAAAGCCCAGCCACAGCCACTGCAAATTCGCGGCGATCGCCTCCGCAGGTCGGCGCACCACCACGCTCCAGCCTGCCCGAACCAGATGCTGAATGATGGTGAAGAACAGCGCGCCAAGACAAATCGAAACTGCGAACAACCATCCTTGTATCCAGGCCTTCAGCAGAAAATTTTCATTGCCGCGCCATCCAAGCACCGCGCCTGCAATCAAGAAGACAACTCCCGCGATTTGTAAGGGTCGTCCTCGGGTGATCAGTGTCTTACCATTGGTGACCGAAGTTGGAATTGAAATCACATGTGCTTGTGTCATTTACTTTGCCTCCGCAAGCTTGATGCCCGCTGGCACATCAGAGGGACGCGCGTTCTGACTTCGCTGCAAGGTTTTCAGATAGGCCGCGATGGCCCAGCGATCTTCGACTGGAATCTGACTTCCATAGCCAGCCATATTTCGAATGCCGTGCGTAATGGTGTTAAACAATTGACCGACAGGTTGTATCGTGACGGTCTCGTCGTTGACCAGATTCTTGGCCTGCACCCACACCGTGCCGTTCACCGGACCATTGGTATTTGCTACTAAATCCATGGCTTTTTGATTCACCATGCCGTCACCGTTGCCACTCTCACCGTGGCACACCGAGCAATAAATATTGAATCGCTGCTGCCCCCGTTGTAGTGTGGTAAGCGTTAGAGGAATTTGCGCGGGCAGCGTGGCGGCCCATTGACCAGTGACCACTCCATCAAACAAGTGCGCATCAAGATAGGTCTCGCCACGAGCCACGGCGTTCTCCACGGGCGGTCGCATAGTGCGGTGATCCGCAAAAAGCGGATTCACAGCCTGCGTCTTGTACTTCGATTGGAAGGCCATGTCTTGAATAATGTGGATCGGCAAACCTGCGCTTGGCTTGGCGCGCATTCGTGCGAAGACCGCTGGCGGTATCAGCAGGCACAAGAGCAGGATTAAACCAACATAGATGAACACACGCGGCATGTCAGGCCTCCACCGTTTCTACGGCCTTGGCGCCAATACTTTTGAGAAACTGTTCTGTTCGACTTCGGAAGAAGCGCGGATCGCGCGCCTCGATCACGATAAAAAACCGGTCGTCGGTGGCTCGCAAAAATCGCTTGTTGCCAAGCAGCGGATGTGAAAGCCAAGGCAGGCCATTCAACAACAACATCAAGCCCACGCAGCTGGTCGCTGAGAGCAGAATTGTTAACTCAAAGATGACTGGAATAAAAGCAGGCAAACTAAGCAGCGGTTTGCCGCTGATTAAGAAGGGATAACCCGTCACCCACACCAACGCCCACACTGACAAACTGCTGGAATTGGTGAAGGCCTGCAGAATGAAACCCAGCGTGGTGCCAGTCAAGCCCGCGCCAAATACCAGCAGTGGAAGAATGGTGCGCTGAATGCCCATCGCCTTATCCAAACCATGCACAGCGAATGGCGTGTGACAATCCCACCAGCGATAGCCGGCGTCGCGCACTTTTTCAGCGGCGTGCATCAGCGCCGATGGATCATGAAATTCCGCAAGCAGACCATGCACGCGTTTGCGCGCGGCGGGTGCTTTGTGTTCTGTCGAAGTTGTTGGTGCGAATGTTGTCATCTTTTAAATTTCTGTGGTGCTTCCATCAATCCGCGTTGGGAGATCGCTCCATATCAGGGCTTGAAAAAGCTGGCGCTGCGGTGCCAGCGCCATGACCATCATGACCACCATGACCACCATGACCACCATGATGATGGTGATACCCCTCCCAGTGCGGATTGGCCTGCGGCATGGTGGCCTTGATCTCCGCGATCGCGACCATGGGCAAGTAGCGGCAGAACAACAGGAAAAGCGTGCCGAACAATCCAAAGGCTCCGAGCATGGTGCCCATATCCACCCATGTTGGCGTGAAGAAATCCCAACTACTCGGCAAGAAATCGTTGGCCAAACTTGTGACGATGATCACAAAGCGCTCAAACCACATGCCGATGTTTACGATCAAACACAGCACAAACATCATGGGAATACTTGTGCGGATGCTCTTGAACCAGAACAACTGCGGTGTGATCACATTGCAACTGACCATGATCCAGTAGGCCCACCAATATTGTCCGAAGGCTCGATTTACAAACGCAAACTTCTCGTACATCGCGCCCGAGTACCACGCGATGAAAAACTCCATCGAATAGGCGTAGCCCACCATGCATCCCGTGACCAGGATGATCTTGTTCATGTTGTCCAAGTGACGCAGCGTGATCATGTCCTTCAAGCCAAACATCTGACGAGCGGGAACGGCGAGCGTGACCACCATGGCGAAGCCGCTGAAGATCGCGCCAGCCACGAAGTAAGGGGGAAAGATGGTGGTGTGCCAACCAGGCAACTGACTTACGGCGAAGTCGAAACTGACCACGCTATGCACTGAAAGAACCAGCGGCGTGCTGAGCGCGGCCAGCAAAAGATAGGCGCGTTCATAGCGATGCCAGTGGCGGTTGCTGCCGCGCCATCCAAGCGAGAACAATCCATAGGCGAACTGTTGAATCGTGCCCTTGGCGCGGTCACGAAGTGTGGCAAGATCAGGAATCAAACCCACATACCAAAACAGCAGCGAGACCGTGAAGTAGGTGCTGACTGCGAAGACATCCCACAGCAGTGGGCTGCGGAATTGCGGCCACATATCCATCTGATTTGGAATTGGAAATAGCCAATACGCAAGCCACACGCGACCCACATGGATGCCTGGAAAAAGTCCGGCGCAAATCACGGCGAAAATAGTCATCGCCTCGGCGAAGCGATTGATGCCGGTGCGCCACTTTTGTCGAAACAAGAAAAGAATCGCGCTGATCAGCGTGCCCGCATGACCGATGCCGACCCAGAAAACAAAGTTCGTGATGTCAAATGCCCACATCACTGGATTGTTCAAGCCCCACACGCCGACGCCGGTAAAGATGAGATAATTCACGCATACGCCGAGGATTCCAACCAAGCTCAGACTGACCGCGAAGGCCGCATACCAGGCGAATGGCGGACGCTTGCTCTCGGTCACTTGGCAGACTTGCCTTGTGACTTGATTGAAGCGATCCATGTGCAGCACCAGCGTGGCGCGTTTGCCCGGCACTTCGCCGGTGTTGTCGCTCTCCTCAAATCCTGGAAGTCGACCAGTGTGTGTAGTGGATGGAATCGAACTCATGCCTGCGCTCCGTTGGAATCGATGTTGGCGTGCGCGCCCTGGGCCCCCTGACTGTGACCCTGACTGTGACCCTGACTGTGACCCTGACTGTGACCCTCGTGATCATGTGCATCATGTGCATCATGATCCACTCCGGGATTGCGCACCTTGGCCATGTACTTCACGCGCGGCTTAGTATTTAATTCTTCAAGCATTCCGTAACTCACTTGATTCGCATGCAACGCGCTCACACGGCTGGTGGCGTCGTTGAGATCTCCAAATACAATCGCCCCCGCAGGACAAGCCTTCTGACACGCCGTCACCACTGCACCATCGGGAATGCTGTAATTGGGCTTGCCACTCGCAGTGCCGCCGGCTTGAGCCCAGGCGTTTTTGTACTTGATCTTGGCCTGTGCGATGCGTTGCACGCAGAAGCTGCATTTCTCCATTACGCCGCGCATGCGCACGGTGACTTCGGGATTGAACTGCATGCGCAACCACTCATCGGGACCGGTATCGATGTAGTACTCGGGCTTCACCGCCAGTGGCGTGGTCTGCTCGCGAATCGGATCGCGCCGCTGATAATCGAAGAAGTTAAAGCGTCGCACTTTGTAGGGACAATTGTTGCTGCAGTAACGAGTGCCGATGCAGCGGTTGTAGACCATGCTGTTCAATCCATCCGCGTCGTGCACGGTGGCGGCGACTGGACAGACTTGTTCGCACGGTGCGTTCTCGCACTGCATGCAAGCGACTGGCTGCACCGAAAAACCATCGGGCTTGGCTGGATCAGCGCCGCGGAAATAACGATCGATGCGAATCCAGAACATCTCGCGTCCGCGCTTCACCTGATCTTTTCCAACGATCGGAATATTATTTTCGGCTTGACAAGCCACCACACACGCTTGGCAACCAGTGCAGGTTGTCAGATCGATCGACATCGCCCAACGAAATTGCGCGCCATCAAGGTTACCTTCTTGCCACAGGCTTAGGCGATGCGGCACATGCACCGCGTGCTCGGCGAAATTCGCATCTTTCTGATAATCGGCAAGCGTGGTCTGACGAATCAGCGTCGGCAAACGCTCTTGCACACTGTTGTGTGGAACGCTTGGAATCAACGCCGCGTCGATGCTGCCGTGATCTTGGGTGTGCGCAAATTCGTAAGTTTCACCGGTGGGCTGCACGCTCACGCCTCGCACCATGCCCATCGCGGCGGTGGTGCGCATTGGATAGGCATTGAACCCTGCGTCGGCGGCGATGCTTCCCGCGCATTCACCTGCGCGACCGTTGCCAAGAGAAATCACCGCGGTGTCATCGGACATGCCAGGCACCGCGAAGATGGCGGCCTGCATCGATCGTTCGCCGGCGGAAACTTTCACCATCGCGCCCTGCTTCACGCCAAGCCGACTCGCTGTGCCAACGGAAAGCAGTAGCGCGTTATCCCAGGTGATCTTGGTCACTGGATCTGGAAGTTCTTGCATCCAACCAAGATTCGCGAAGCGTCCATCAAGTACGCGATTGTCGCGTACGAAACACAACTCAATACCCGCATCGCGATTGGCTGGCTGCGCATCGGCGAGTATGTTCACCGCGCGTGCAATATCGGTTGAGCGAAGTGATGGAGTGGCCGCAGTGGGTGCGGCGACGGATTGCACAATGCCCTTGTCGAGCCATGTTCTCCACGCGGCTTCAAAGTCGCCGCCAGGAAGACCACTCGGCGCCATCTGCGCGCGTCGCACGATGGTGTAGCCATCCTTGGGCTCCTGCGCGAGCAACACAGCGAGCAATTCAATCGCACTTCGTCCACCTTGCGTCGGATCAATCATCGGTTGAATCAGTGGCTGTTGAATCGACGCAGTGCCATCGGGCGCGGTGACATCGCCCCAACATTCCAAGAAATGCGTTGCTGGAAGATGGAATGTGCAGGCGGCATCCATGCTGGTTTCATCGCGGTAATAAGCCAATCGCGCGATGTGTGGAACTTTGGCCATCGCCTTGGACCATTGCATCTCGGCTGGCGCGTCGTAGCACGGATTGGCGCCGAGCACGATCAAGGTGTCGACTGAGCCAGCGTTCATGCTGTGTACAAGCGCGCCAAGTTGCGTGACATTGCTGAAGGCGTTGGTGGGTGACAAGCGCAGTGTGCCGGTGTTTGCGTTCATCGCACCCAATGCGATATTGATCGCTGCGACAAGCGCGTGCATTTCCGCTGGCTGACCTTCGCCGCACAACACCACGGCGCTTCCCTTGGCGGCTTGCAAATCTTTCACCATCTGATCGAAGACTTCGCGCGCATGCGCATCGAGCAATGTCTTGGCGCACGCGCTTGCGGCGAGGCGATCCACCGACGACTGGATCGAAGCATCCACGCCAATCGCTTGCGCGAGCATCGCTGTGAAGACAGGAATATCTCCACGGCGCACAGCAAGACGATTGTCCGCGGCCATACCGGTGATGGTCAGTCCGGGTTCGATCGCGTACATGCGATTCTGCGTTTGCTTGGTGGGATCAGCCGCGCTTAATCTTCGACCCGCCGCCCATTGCCGCGTGCTCGCAAGCATCAGCGGGTTACTGCCAAGCAGATCGCTGTCAAGTGCAACAATTACGGTGGCCTTGTCCAACTGCGAAATCGCGCTGTAGCCGCCGCCAAATGCGATTTTGAAACCATCCATCTCAGCGTCTTGCGCGAGTGGTTCCCATGTCGTCACAGTGGATTGTGGAAACGCCTGCTTCACACGCGCGAGCATGTCGGCCATGGATGCGCCGCTGTTGGCCTGTGTGAGAATCGCCAGACCTTCGCCCTGCTTGGATTGCAAAAGTTTCGTGCGCTCGCCAATCCACTTTTCAAAAGCCGCGTAGTCGGAGGGCTTGCCTGATTGAAAAACTTGTCGACTGCGTTGCGGGTCGTACAACTCAAGCACACGCGCTTGCATCCACGCGGTGCTGGTGCCGCCCCAAAATGGATGATCGGCATTGCCATCAAGTTTGATGGGGCGACCGTCGTAACTTGTCGCGATCAATCCGTAGCCAACGCCACACACTTCGGTCGCCGTCGCGTAGGCGACAGGCACGCCAGGAATTCGATTCGCCGGCTGACTTGCGTTGGGAACAATCTGACTCTCCGGCCAACGACGACAACCTGCCAGCCCAAGTCCGGCCATCGCAAAACCAGCGCCCATGATTTTAATAAAAGTGCGTCGATCTTCGCCATCAAGGGTGTCGGCGGCGGCGGAAAATTCGCGGTGTGCGAAGGCCATGGCCTGCGCATCCTGCTCGCGCTCGCCAAGCGAACGCCACCACGCTGCACCCTTGCGCGCATCCACTTTTTGCTTGGTTTCTGTTGTGCCGCAGCCACAACCACTGGAGGCGGGCTGCGCAACTGGCAGCGAAATCAAAGTGTCTTTGTCGTTCACCGATGACATGTGGAACAATTCTCGCTGGGATGAATGTTGAAGGTTTTCTGAAGTTGCTCACGCTGATCGCGTGTCAGTTCTTTCATTTGGTCGTAGGCCATGGTGGTCACCTTGTCGACCGGTCGCAGGCGATCGATCGGCGCACGATGACATTCCAAACACCAACCCATGGAGAGCGGCGCCACGCGGTAGACAACTTCCATCTGATCGATGCGTCCGTGACACTCCACGCACCCCACGCCACGATTGATGTGCGCAGAATGATTGAAGTAGGCGAAGTCGGCGAGCTTGTGAACCTTGATCCACTCGATGGGCATGCCGCTTTCATAACTCTGCTTTACCTTCTCTAGCTTTGGACTATCGCGTTGAATCTGCGTATGGCAATTCATGCATGTTTGCGTCGCGGGCACCGCGGCGAAACCGGCGCGCTCGACGGTGTTGTGGCAGTAGCGGCAATCCATGCCCAACTTTCCAGCGTGCAACGCGTGGCTGTAGGCCACTGGTTGTGTTGGCATGTAGCCAGCTTCAAGAGTCTTGGGACTGAATCCGTAGGCCACAAACATCAGGGCATACATGGGCGCCAAGGCTCCGACCACTAATACAAATGGCAGTAGCGCGTTGGACCAGCGTGGAAAAAGGAAACGACTCACGATCTTGAGAACCTCGAGAGGGGCGGCGCTGACTTCGTACCATTTTTCACGAAGTCAGTCGAAAGATGGTAGGGAACAGTGGTGCGTTGCGTCAACGGAGTGCGAGGTCTGTAATTTTAGATTGGTCAAATTGTCAGCGGCAGATCAATCCAACCCCCGCTACCTTTGCCTTCATGCTTCAAGGCATGCTGCTTCCAACTTTGGTTCGCCGCATGCCCGCTGGAACCGAACCCGCTGAGATAATTCAAAGGTTATCGGAATATATGGCGTCGCGCTGCACAAAATCAACGGACCTCCACTCTTGCGATTGGGTCTGCTACGGTCAGGCGAAGTGAAACAATGATTGACACGCACTGCCATCTCACCTTCACGCAGTACAAGGATCAGATTCCTGAAGAATTGCAACACATGCGCGACGCCGGCGTGCGCGCATGCATCACCGTTGGAACCACCAGCAGCGACAGTGTGCAGGGTTCGCTGCTTGCGCAGGCGCATGACGAGGTGTGGTTCAGCGCAGGTGTGCATCCTTTGCACAGCGATGAACCGGTCGATTGGGGAGCGCTTCGACATTGCGCGCAGCATCCGCGTTGTGTGGCGTGGGGCGAACTTGGCTTGGATCAGTTCTATGCCTCGCCAGGCCAAGCTCATCAAGTGGCGGCGCTTGAAGGGCAACTTGATCGCATCGTGCGTTGGAACGCCGAGGGCATCTGTAAGCCCGTGATCATTCATTGTCGCAACGCCTTCAAGGATCTGCTGCCCATACTCGCAGCCAGCGGGCTTCCGCGCGAGCGCTTTGTTTTTCATTGCTTTAGCGGCAGCGTGGATGAAGCCAAACGCGTCATCGAATTTGGAAGTTGGATCAGCTTTACCGGCATCGTCACCTATGGCAACGCACCCGAGGTGCAAGCGGCCGCGAAGTTGATGCCCAGCGATCGCATCATGGCCGAGACCGACTCGCCATTTCTTTCACCCGAGCCGATGCGCTTGATAAAACCGAATCGGCCAGGGCATGTGATGCTGGTGGCGAAAAAATTGGCGGCGCTGCGCGGCATCGATGAGAACGAATGTCTTGACATGCTCGACCGCAACGCCTGCAATTTCTTTAGCATTCCGCCGCGTAGTTAGCATCCCTCCATGCAGCCCAACTCCACCAGCACATTCAGCGTGATGACACTGGGCGATCATCTGGATGAATTGCGCCGCCGTTTGCTGTGGGCGATTGCTATGCCAATACCGGTTGCCATCGCCGCCTTCGTGTGGGCCGAGCCCATCCGCAACATGATGTGCGACCCTGCAATGGATGCGTTGCGCGCCCACGATTTGCCGGCGCAATTGCAGGTACTCAGCCCGCTCGAAACACTCGGCACTGATTTAAAACTCTCCGTGGTCACGGCGGTCGTGTTCAGCGCCCCATGGATCGTGCTGCAGATTTGGAAATTTGTCGAGCCCGGTCTCTTCGCTCACGAACGCCGTTTCGTGCGCTTGTTGGTGCCGATGTCGGGGCTACTCACGCTGGCGGGTTTGGCGCTTTTGTATTTTTTATTGCTGCCAATGATGCTCACGGTGCTGGTTGGATTTGGAAGCGAGCCGCCACTCACTATGGCCGCCGCCACCAGCGACTCGGCCATCACCACCCCCGCGGTCGCGACCATTCCAACGCTTTCGCAACCGCCGGAAAATCCGCGCGCTGGGCAAATGTGGGTGACGCCCGATCATCGCTTGGCAATCACCGTGGCGATTGACGACAAAAATTTGGAGGTGCTAACGGTTCCCATGCTGCATGGCGCGCGACTTGCGCAGCAATTTCGACTCAGCGAATACCTGGACTTTGTGCTGGATTTTGCCCTCGGAACCGTGGTCGCCTTTCAAACGCCACTGGTGGTGCTGCTGCTTGGTTGGCTTGGCATTCTTAGTTCTGATGCGCTGAAAAATTTTCGCCGCTACGCCATTTTTCTCGCCGCACTGATTGCTGCGGTGGTCACACCAAGCACCGATCCATTCTCCATGACGCTGCTCGCAGTGCCTGTCTACTTGTTGTATGAACTTGGCATCTTGATGTTAAAAGTCGCGCCACCTTCCGCGGTCTCGAAGGGCGAAGTGCTTAGCCGACTGCTTCGCGTGGTGCGAGGACGCGACGCTTGAGCGGCCTGTACTTTCGCAAGCGACTTCGAAGAGAGCGGGCATGGCTTGCATGCGTGCGCGGAACGCACGACTGGGTACAAGCGCACGATCTTCGCATGATGCAACGAGCCCTTGAACTTGCGCGCGCCGCCGCCCACGCAGGCGAAGTTCCGGTGGGTGCGGTGATTTATCGCGGTGATGAAATTATTTCTGAAGCTGCCAATGACCGCGAAGCCACCCGTGATCCCGCCGGCCACGCTGAATTGGTCGCCCTGCGCCGCGCTGGCGAGCGCCTGGGGCGCTGGCGCCTGCATGATTGCCGCATGGCAGTCACCCTGGAACCCTGCCCCATGTGCGCCGGCGCGTTGGTAAATGCGCGGCTTGGTGGGCTGGTTTTTGCAGCTTTCGACCCAAAAGCTGGCGCGGTTGGAACCCTCTATGACATTCCTCAGGATGTGCGGCTGAATCATCGGCTTCCCTGCGCGGGCGGGCTGCTCGCTCCTGAGGCGTCTGGTCTGCTGCGAAGTTTTTTTGCTTCCAGGCGCCATTCTAGGTCGTGCGCGCCCGATAAATAATTTCCATTTAGATTCTTTCTTCGAATTGCGACGGAACACTTTCACCCTGCGTATTCGAATGTGACTGTGGTTGCAATCGCTCTTTCGCGGAGCGGTTTGTGCCTGTGTTTACACACACTGTTACAAAAATTTGAAGAGAGAAGGAAAGGTTTCGCCATGAATGTAGAGAGGTTGAAGGAAAAGGCTCGCGTTGTACAACGCGGCGTAGCGCCCATTCTAAATCCAAAGATGCTGCCCTTGATCGGCTGCGGCTTGGCCCTCGCCCTGACAACTGCATCGATGGGCAAGATTGTGCCCTACACCAGTGGCGTACTTGAAGTAGACGGCCGCAATGTTGCTGCTGCTGGTGGTGGAGTGTTTAGCGAAAATGTCGCGGTGAAAAGTTTGACCGTTGGTAAGAAGACCATGCGTTTAGAGAGCGGCGATTTCCGCGAACCCATCGCCGTTCGTCTCTATCAAGAGCAACCCACCAAGCCCGACGAATTCGCGGTGGTTGCCGACAACGAAATCAACAGCGCAGGAGCACCCATTCAATTTGCCCTCTCCAAGGAAATGCCGGTGATTAAGGGCATGACCGCCCTTGATGCGATCAGTAGTCCAGATTTTGGACGCATGCTCATTGTCAGCAGCGACCATTTCACGCGCACACAGATTTTCTTGCCTGTTCCGGAGATCGATGATGATCCAAACTCTGACGATGAGAACCCCGAGTTGTTGCTGATTTCACCGGTGTCAAATGTCACGATGCAGATCACCCCAATCCTTTCGGGAACCGCCGACAAACCAGAAACGCTTGTCTTTGGCAAGACCACCTTTATTTCGCCCAGCATGCTTGAAGCAGGCGCGACAAATGTAAGCATGGTCTTTGCCGCGCTTGCGAATCCGCAACGCTTGTGTGTGATCGGGCTCGACCTTTCCGGCGATCTTGGCGTGCTAGCTGGCCAGTCCGTTGTGGGCTTTCAACTTGATGTGCCGCCATCAAGTAGCGGTTCGACACATGCGTCGGTTGCCAACGCCAACGGAGTTGCGCTGAACAGCGAGACGCTTTTCATGAACTACGCAGCGAGTGGCGGCGACATGCCTGTAAAAATGGTCGCCGTTGGGGTGCAAGATCAAGGCACCGTGTCGCAATTGGCCGAGACATTTCCGATCGGTGATGTGTTGTTGGGTTCGGTAAGTTCACCGCCAAGCCCTGCAAGTGTGCCGGGTTTAGCCACAGTGCCGCCGTTCAGCAATACCCCATTCGATTCTGGTTTCAATACGCCGGGCGTTCCGCCAAGAAGGCCACCACCGCCACCGCCCATTGTGCCAGCACCTGCTGCCGCGGCTTTGTTGGGTATGGCCGCAGCGATGGTTGGTCGCAGACGAAAAATAAATTGAAGCAAAGCGTTTCACTTACGCTTTCATGCGCTCACACGAAAGGAGCACCTGCCAACCAAGCCCCGCTGGGTCAAGCTTTAGATTTTATTTTGCACAGCGGGTTCGAAACCGGCGGCGACCTCAGGTTCCGTACCCATTATCTCCGCAAGCAACGCGGTGGCATAGCCGCCACGCGGAAGATCGAAAGCCATGCGAATATACCCGCCATGGTTGTCGACTCCTGCTTCAACTTCTACATCCCGTAAAGGCATCCGTAAACTTCTGCGCTCACCATGGGGTGCGTTGCGGGCGCTGATGAATTGCTCAGCGTTGATCGCGACAGCGGCCAATGCGTGCTCTTCGATTGCAAGGGATTCGCCCTCGGCAGCCATCGCTTCAGGGCCAATCATTGGACCTGTGGGTGAGCAATCGAAACTTGTGATTCGATCTTGCAAAGCTTGGGCTTGCGCGTGGTCGCTTAACATCTCGCCGTTCACGCGAAAGATCGAGCGACCAGGATGCAAGTTGGCAAGATCACCTTCCACACATTGATCAAAAAAACCGAGCCGAATCCGAGCATCGAGCACTGCATTGAAGCCTGCGCTTTGCGTGGCATTCAGCCACAACTGCAGCATGCTTTGATGAATCGAAATCACCGCAGCCCGAGGCGGACGCCCCTGCATCAACGCGCGTGTAGCGCCGCGCTCGGAGTGATCACCCTTGGTCCACAGCGGCAGACTGCCTGTAAAATCACCGGCGTCAAATCGTTCGCGCGCTTCGCGTTGCCACTCTGGAAACGCTGAACCCTTCGCTCCGCAGAGTTCGGCGAGCAGTGCATCCCAACGCTGCTCGGCCAGCAAATGACCCAGCAGATGTCCGTTGCGGCGCATGCCGAATCGTTGCGCACCGAAGGCGTTGGGCACGCCACGCAGAGTCAGCGTGCGCAGACCTTGATGCACACGCGGAGCCAGCAGCGGATCCACCTGACGAATTCGAATTGAAAATCGATTGCCTTTCAATTGACCGATTCGAAGTTTGGCGGTGTGACGACGAGTCCACATCACCTGCAGCCGCTCATGTTGAAGTTGCGGCGGATCGGGCAGGCCAGGCAGATGCACCGAGAGCGTTTGCCGCGTGATCGCCGCCTTGTCCTTCATGCCCGCGTGACCGATGGCGCGATCCATCACCCCACATTGCGTGGCGATGAGCTGAATCATCTCATCGTGCGTCATCGCTGTGCGTTGCACTCCCATGTGCAAATGTTCGCCTTCGCCGCAAGGATCGATCATGCTGATTTCTTCCACCAAAAAATCCTCGGGGCGTTGCTTGACTACGCCACCGATGGGCGGCAGATCAAGAAGTCGCCGAGTCAGCAGCGGGTTTGTCGCGTGATGATTCAAAGCAACACTTTCCAATTGCGGCAGATGCGCACCCACACGCCACCTGGATCAAACACAATGACTGTGTTGTCAACAGCGATCTCGCTCACGCCTCCATGTCCTCTTCATCTGGCTCTTGCTCGGGACCAATGTCGGGCATGGGCGAAATACCCGCGGCGGCATCGGCGGCGGTTTGCGTCAACACCGACTCTTGCACCATGATCGGCACGCCTTTGGCGACGCCAAGCGCAATGGCATCGCTTGGACGCGAATCAATCAGCACCTGCTTGCCCTGCTGCTCGATCACTAAGTGTGCGTAGAAAGTGCCCTCGCGAAGATCGTGAATCTCGATGCGCTGCAGCGTTCCACCAAGAGCGTCGAGCATGTTGGCCAACAAATCGTGGGTCTGCGGGCGTGGAATTTCAATGCCCTTCAAGCGACGCTCGATGGCGAATGCCTCAGGTAAACCAATCACAATTGGAAATGTGCGCGTGCCGCCCACCTCACTTAGCTCGATGATCTGCATGTCGGTCATCTCGCGGATAAAGATGCGTGATAGTTGCATGGTGACTGCCATTGGATGCTCCGTGAACATGGTAGGAAGCATTCTGCACCACGGCTGCCTCATGTCGCTAACATTGTTCCCTCAACACACCTCTAACCGGAGACCTCACCATGGCAACCAAGTATCTCTTCACCAGCGAATCTGTATCGATGGGACACCCCGACAAATTGGCCGATCAAATTAGCGACGCCGTGCTTGACGCAATGCTTGCGCAAGATCCCACCAGTCGCGTGGCCTGCGAGACCTTGGTCACCACCGGCACCGCGGTGATTGCTGGCGAGATCACCACTCGTGCGGTGGTCGACATTCCACGCATCGTGCGCGCAGCGGTGTTGAAGGCCGGCTACGACTGCCCCAGCAAAGGCTTCGATGGAAAAAGTTGCGGCGTGAATGTGTTGCTTGGAAAGCAGAGTCCGGACATCTCGCGCGGCGTTGGCAAAAAGAACAAGAGCGAGCAAGGCGCTGGCGACCAAGGCATGATGTTTGGTTTTGCCTGCAATGAAACCAGCGAATTGATGCCGCTTCCCATCGCGCTCTCACACGAATTGGTGAAACGACAGGCGCAGATTCGTGAGAAGAATATTGTGCTGGGTCTTCGCCCCGATGCCAAAAGCCAAGTCACTGTGGAGTACGAAGGCCTGAAGCCTGTACGCATCGACACGGTGGTGCTGAGTACGCAACACGCACCAATGTGGAATGGCGCAGCGGCGCAAAAGCGTTTGAAGGATGCTGTGATCAAACACATCATCAAACCTGTGCTTGGAAAATGGTGGAACAACAAGATTAAGGTGCATGTGAATCCAACCGGTCAATTTGAAATCGGCGGTCCACATGGAGACTGTGGTTTAACCGGTCGTAAAATTATCGTAGACACCTACGGTGGTCGCGGTCGTCACGGCGGCGGCGCCTTTAGCGGCAAGGACCCAAGCAAGGTTGATCGAAGCGCAGCATATATGTGCCGCTATATCGCTAAAAATATCGTGGCGGCCAGCTTAGCAGATGTTTGCGAAGTGCAACTCAGTTATGCGATCGGCGTGGCACAGCCCACCAGTGTGCTTGTGGATACCCAAGGCACCGGCACCGTTCCGGACGCTTGGCTTTCCACCGAAGTGCAAAAGTTGTTCAAGTTAACCCCCGCGGGCATTATTGATTCGCTTGGTTTACTGAAGCCGATTTACAGCGCCACCGCGATTCATGGCCACTTTGGTCGCAAGCCCGATGAAGCTGGTCCCGGCACCTTCTCGTGGGAGCGCATCGACAAGGTGACCGCGTTGAAAAACGCGGCGGCGCAAAAATTTCCAAAGAGCAAGTCTGCTGTGAAGAGTGCTGTGAAGAGCAAGGCTTCACGCTGAGGCGCGGTCTATGAATCCTGGACGCATTGTCGCCTTTGATCGGCTTGCCGATCATGCATCGGTATGGCCACACCTTGATCCGCCACGCGAGGCGTTGCCGGATTTGGATCCGCGCGACGCCGCACTTGCGCGCATGATCGAGCGCCAAGCGGTGCGTCGTTGGTTGACGCTGAAAACCTTGCTCGAGCGTCAACTCACCCGTCCATGGTCCAAGGTTGAATGTGTTGTGCAAGCCGCTTTGCTTGGTGGTGCCGCGCAATTGTTCTTGATGGATCGCATTCCCGAGCATGCCGCTGTTGATGAAACTGTTGAATGGACAAAGCGACGGTTGCGCACAGGCGCCGGTGGTATGGTGAACGCGGTGCTTCGCGGTGTGGCTTCGATGCGCGAAGAGCGTTTGTCAGCCGAAGCATTCTCGGCATGCGATCAAGAGGCCTGCAATCTTTTACCACTGGAAGATGGCGGCGCATGGCGCTTGCGGCAGCCAATTTTCAGCGGTTTACCGCCAGAACGCTTGGCCGAACGCAGTGGCCTGCCGCTGCATTTGCTGCTGCGTTGGATCAATCACTTTGGTCAAGCGCAGGCGAAAAATTTGGCGTGGCACGCGCTGATGCAACCTCCACTCTTTGTGCATGGCATGTCCAGCGGCACCGAGCATGCGAATAAAATCGCCAACGAACGCGCCTGCTTGTGGACCGGCGATCATGCGCAGTTGCTGGCAGCGTTGGCCGCCAACCCCGGCGCGCGTGTGCAAGATATTTCTAGCGCGATGGCTGTTGAATGCACCGCCCATATGAAAGTGAAGCCGATGGTGATTGTGGATGCTTGCGCTGGTCGCGGCACCAAGTCGATTCAACTTGCGCAGATGCATCCCACTGCGCAAGTAATTGCGACCGAGCCAGATGAAGCGCGACGGGTCAGTCTTCGCGAAACCGCCGAGCGTGTGCAGCGCACTGGTGTTGGTGCCATGCGCGTCGCCGAACCCGATGATCTGCCGGCGCTGCTTGGCACCGCCGATCTGCTGGTGCTTGATGTGCCATGTTCCAATACTGGTGTGTTGCCGCGACGCGCCGAGGCTGCGCATCGACTTAGTCCAGTCTCGCTGCAATCACTGGTCTCATTGCAACGAAGCATCGTGGAGCAGCATCTTCCCCTGCTGAAACCAGGTGGTGCATTGCTGTATGCCACCTGCAGTTTGGAGACCGAGGAGAATGAAAGACAGGTGGAATGGCTCACTTCGCGCCTTGGCAAGGCCGCGCCAGTGATTCACCGTCGCATGCCAGCGGGCATTCCTGGCGACCCGCCGGCCGTGTATCGGGATGGTTCTTTTGTGGCTTTCTTTGAAAGTGTGGTGCCGCGTGGACAAGTGAAGCCTGTTGTTGGGTAGCATTGTCCGATTCTGAAAAGCCAGTGCCCGAATGAAATGCCTTGATGTTCTGAAACCTGACTGTGTGAAAGTGCCTCTGCTTGCAACAGAGAAGCGCGCGGCTATCGATGAGCTGGTGGATGTGCTTGCCGCAGCTGGCGCGGTGAGCAACGCAGCGGAATTAAAAGCCGCCGTGTGGCAACGCGAAACGCAACGCAGTACCGGTATTGGCGAAGGGCTTGCGATTCCCCATGGCAAAGGCGCGGCGGTCACTCGATTGGCGATGGCGGTTGGCATTCCAGCGCAGCCCATCGAGTACGACAGCATCGATCACAAGCCTGTTCGTTTAATCGTGATGTTGGTCAGTCCACCCGACAAGGTAACTGAGCATGTGCAAGCGCTTGGTCGTCTAAGTCGATTGATGTCCGATGTTCAGTTTCGAGAGAAGACTTACGCCGCGCGAACCGCTGCCGAGTTGTTCGATATTTTTCGCAAGGCGGAGACCGCAGAATAAATCTCGATGGCTCGCGACCCCTACGAGGTGTTGGGTGTGCAACGCAGCGCGACCACGGCGCAGATTCGTGAGGCGCATCGCAAGCTGGCGAAAAAATTACATCCTGATTTAAACAAGGCACCCGAAGCCGCTGCAAAATTTAAAGAAGTTCAAGAGGCTTACGACCTGCTGTCGGATGACGACAAACGCACAAAGTTCGATCAATATGGAGCGGCTGGGGCTGGGCCTTCGATGGGCGGGCAAGGCAATTGGGGCAATGTTGATCCCTCCACATTCGAAGATATTTTCGGCGGCTTTATGGGCGGCGGCGGTCGACGCGGTGGCGCCCGCAGCGCGCGCGCTGGTCAAGATTTGGAGAGTCAGATCACCGTTGATTTCATGACCGCTGCGATTGGCGGCGTGCGCCATGTGAACTTGCAGAGCAACGGCGAAGCCATCGCGATGGATGTGCGCATTCCCGCAGGCATTGAAAGTGGCGGCACGCTTCGGCTGCGCGGAAAAGGTGGCGCTGGTTCAGGCGGTGGCCCCGCTGGTGATTTGGTGCTGCACATCAGTATCGCGTCGCATCCATGGTTTCGTCGCGAAGCTTTGGATGTGATTGTTGAAGTTCCAATTTCAATTGCAGAGTGCGCACTTGGAACAAGCGTTGAAGTGCCTCTGCTTGAAGGTGGCGCCACGCTGCGAGTGCCCGCAGGTACTGCAAGTGGAAAGCGACTTCGCCTGAAGGGCAAGGGCGTGAAGAGCAAAAGCGCCGAAGGAGATTTGTACGCGGTGATTCGCGTGGAGCCACCGAAGTTGCTGTGCGATGAGGATCGCGCGGCACTGATGCAGATGAAATCCACCGAGCCCGATCCGCGCGCCGATGTTCCGTGGAAATCGGCGAAGTAACTTTCGTGTTTAACTGTCACATCCCGTACAATCATAAGGTCGTTTATTGAAGAGGTGCTGATGCGCCCATTGAAGCGCTCGACCATGCCATTGGTTTTTGGCGTTCTTGGCCTGGTCAAGCGGTGCTCGATGCCAAACTCCTGGCACAGCAGGTCAAACTCGTGGCGTCCGCTGGGGTCGCGCTCACGCGAGGCAAACAGGCGGTCAGTAAACTCTGTCCCGTTGTCGGTCAGGATCTTTGTGATCTTGATGGGGCAGGCCGCATGCAACGCCTTCAAGAAACTGCACGCACTGGCGGATGTCTTGTCCTTCTTGATCGCCGCGAACACCCAACGCGTGGCGCGGTCGTTGGCCATGAAGAACGGGTACCGTCTTGGGTCTATGCAATCATGCGGGACTCTACGATTTAGCGCACAACCGCCGAGGTTTCGGCGCACTTTCGCAAGCTGACAACTTCGGGCAAGTTGCGAAACCATCCGTCATAGTCAAGTCCGTAGCCAGCCACGAATAAATCTGGAATGTCAAAGCCAATAAATTCGCAGGGCGTGTGCATGGCTGCGGGAATCATTTTGCGCAACAACACGCACGCACGCACGCTGGCCGCTCCGCGATCCAGCATTTCTTGGCGCAAATAGTTGATGGTGCGACCGCTATCTAGGATGTCGTCCACCAGCAACACATGGCGCCCGATGATGCCGGGCATCGCGCCATCAATGCGGGGACCCTTCGAGACCGTACCGCCTCCGTAACTTCGCACGGTGATCGCATCCACATGCACTCGATCAGGAAGCCGACGCACAAGATCGGCGGCGAAAATAAATGCGCCTGTCATCACCGGCACGATCACGATGCCTTCGAGGCTTTCGCCATAGGCCTGGATGATTTCCTGGGCCAGAACAGGCAGACGCTCGGCGATCGACAAAGCGCTGACAACTTGCTGATGTGGTTCAAGATCTGGTGTGTTCATGGTGTCTGTAGTCGTTTCAGAATTCGCTCGCTTACACTTTTCGCGTCGGCCTTTCCCGCAGAAAGTTTCATTGCTGCGCCAACAATGCGGCCAATCGCGGCGACCTTGCCCGCCGCCACATCCGCCGCGGCCTGCGGTTGCTGCGCGATCGCTTGCTCGCACCAACTCTCAAGCGCCGCGTCATCGCGCACCTGCAACAAACCCCGCTGCTCTGCCAAGGTTTTCACCGCATAATCGCCATCGCAGAGCAATCGAAAGAGTTGATCCACCGCTTGCGCGCCGATTTCGTTGGCTTCGCGCAGCACGAAAAGTTCAGCCACGCGCTCTGGCTTCACGCCCAGCGCCACAATGCTGACGCCTCGCTCATTGGCCCATTTTGCCCCAGTATTTCGCAGTAATTTGCCGATGGCAAAACCAGCTTTGGCTTCGCCACCCGCGGCCTGCACGCACGCTTCAAAATAAAAACAGTCTTCGCGCTCGGCGGTCAGATTGTCGGCGTCGATCGGCGCAAGCCCGTAGGTGTTCACATAACGAGCACGACGCGAGAGCGGCTGCTCTGGAAGCATGGCTGCAAGTTGCGCCAGCCACGCGTGGCCAATTTCTACCGGCACCAAATCTGGATCGGGCAAATAGCGATAGTCGTGCGCATCTTCTTTTTCGCGCTGCAATACCGTCTCGCATTTTTCATCGTTCCACCCACGCGTGCTCTTCATGCCGCGCCCCATGACGCGCCCGTCGCGTTTCCATGCCTCAAGTTGCCGAATGGCCTCGTGCTCAATCGCGCCTTTGACGGCTTTGAATGAGTTGAGATTTTTCACTTCGACCACCGGCGTGCGCACCTCGGTGCCATCCTCAAGAATGATCGCAAGATTAATGTTGGGCTCGAAACGCATGTGGCCCTTCTGCATCACACCCTCGGTCACGCCGAGAAAGCGACAAAGATTGCGCAGAGCCTGTGCAAAGGCCACCACCTGATCGGCGTTTTCAAAATCTGGTTCGGTGACCACTTCAAGCAACGGCGTACCGGCACGATTGAGATCGACCAAACTTCCGTCGTAGTGCAGTCCGCCAGGAAGTTCGTGGCTGAGCTTGCCGGTGTCTTCTTCCAAATGTGCGCGGGTGATGCCGATGCGCTTGCTGCCGCCTTCGACAGGCAATTGAAAAAAACCGTTGGCGCACAGCGGCTGGTCGTACTGGCTAATTTGATAGCCCTTAGGCAGATCGGGATAAAAATAATTTTTGCGATCCCAGTGGCAATGCTTGGCGATCTCGCAGTGAAGCGCCAGGCCGACCATCGCCGACATTTCAACGGCGCGTTTGTTCATCACTGGCAGCGTGCCCGGCAACGCAGCGACCAACGGATCCACAAGTGTGTTGGGCTCGCGACCTTCGAACTCAGCATTGGCTGGATTGGGGGCGCGTGTGAACATCTTGCTGCGCGTGCAAAGTTCTACATGAATTTCTAAACCCACGATCAGGCGGGTGCTGCGAATTGTTGGCGAGGCAACGACCATCGATAGATCATAAAGTGCAGGGCATGAGCCTGCATCTTCAGAAATCAATAATTCTAGCGCTTCTTGTTTTTCTTCCGTGTGTGCACCGAGAAGCTATGGCACTGGTGATGGACGATTCTGCGCAGTCAAAGGCTGCACAAGATATTTCGCCGCATAGCCCCGCTGTCGCAGCGCAGATCTTGCAAGAGCAGATGAAGGCGAAGACCGCCGCGACCCAAGCTCGTCCACAACCAAGTCCGCAACCTGTTGCAACCAACACCGACGCGCAAGGCGCGAAGAGTGACTTACCACCGAAAGAGCAGCCTGCAGCAACCACCGCGCAATCACTGGCGGCGCAGAACGATGCGGCGATTCCAAACGCAAGCGCGGTGGTTGCATCAAACGATGCGGCGATTCCAAACGCAAGCGCGGTGGTTGCATCAAACGATGCGGCGATTCCAAACGCAAGCGCGGTGGTTGCATTGAATGATTCGGCAAATGCCTTTGCGATTGTTGGTGCGCGCACTTTTGCTCGCCCCAACGGCCCCATCGACATCATCATCCGTGCGCCGGAAAATCACGGACCGCTCACGCTGCACGCCATCGATCGCGCAGGCGTGGAGATGGGATCGATCAGCGTGGTGCCCGGCACTGTGAATGTGTTGGCGATGATTCCTGCGCTGCATGAGGTGGAACGAACGGTATGGCTGCAACTGATGCAGAATGAAATACCCGTTGGTGCGCCACTGTGGGTGACGCCGTTGCGCGCGCCGCCTACGGTGCGAACGGTGCGCTCGATTCGCCAGAGCAATCAGCAGTCGTACACACGCGTGGTGGGTTGGGGCGACCGCGCCTTTGATCCGCAGGACCCCGAGACTGCGCAGAGCATTGCGAATTGGACCCCTTCGGATGCGGTACTCACCAGTGGGTTTCGAGTGCAGCCCGCAGTTGAAGCGGTGCTGCACACGAGTGTTGGAAAAATTCGCATTGCCTTCGCCCCCGACGCAGCGCCGGCCACCGTGGATAATTTTCTGCGCTTAGCTGAAAATAGTTTTTATGAAGGAACCATTTTTCATCGAGTCGTTCCGCTTGATCGCGAAGGCCGACCGTTTGTGGTGCAAGGCGGTGATCCAACTGGAACTGGTGATGGCGGAGCTGGCTGGAATCTAGCACTTGAACCCAGCGATCTTGCCCACGGTCGCGGCGTGCTTGGCATGGCGCGTGGCGATGAACCCGATAGCGCGGGCAGCCAGTTTTATTTCGGTCTTTCACGCGATGGCACCGCGCGCTTAGATGGTCAGTACTGCACCTTCGCCTTCATGCTTGATGGCGCGGAGACGCTTGAACGATTATCGCAGGGTGACATTGGCGACGCAGCAACAGGAAGACCACGCACACCTGCGGTGCTTGAGCGCGTTGACATTGTGAGGGCTCACGAAATCATTTCAGGCACGAATCCGCGGGGTTTGCCAGCATTCGTAACCTCGTCGATGAGCGACAAAAAAGAAGTTAGCGCTTCTTCGCAACCACCTTCGACTTCGTCACCTTCGCAGCAACCGGCTTCTTCGCAACCACCTTCGACTTCGTCACCTTCGCAGCAACCGGCTTCTTCGCAACCACCTTCGACTTCGTCACCTTCGCAGCAACCGGCTTCTTCGCAACCACCTTCGACTTCGTCACCTTCGCAGCAACCGGCTTCTTCGCAACCTTCTCCACAACCGCCTTCGCAACCGAAGTGGCCGCCGTTACCTTGGTCATCTTTGGAAGTTTGCCCTTGGGGCGACCTTCCTCGTCCACTGCAACAGCGGCAATCTTCTGCACCACTTGCATGCCTTTGATCACCTGGCCAAAGCCGGTGTATTGACCATCGAGATGCTTGCAACTTTCGCGGGTCAAGCAGACAAAGAATTGACTGCCGCCGCTATCGGGATGCGCACCTCGCGCCATCGAAAGCGTTCCAGGCTTGTGTGGTCGATCATTGAACTCGGATTTAATTTCCCAACCTGGTCCACCTGTGCCAGTGCCTTCGGGGCAACCGCCCTGAATCACAAAGCCAGGAATAATGCGATGAAATCCAACGCCATTATAAAAACCACTCTTGGCCAATTTCTGAAAGTTGGCAACATGGCGAGGCGCCACATCACTCCAGAGTTCGACTTCAATCTCACCAAATTGTGTTCCGATAGTTGCTGTTGGGTAGGCCATCCGTTGAATGTAGCGGATCGCAGGCGCGCCGTCCTGTTAACGACTCAACGACTTGCCTGTCATGGGCGAGCTGTAACTGATCGGCAACAGATAGGCGCGCCCCTGAAATCGCGTCACTTCGCCATTCAACACGATCGAAAGCGGCTCATTCATACTGCGCGCTTGGCGCTCGATGCGCTCCAGCACCGTGCATGGAAGCAGCGTGGCTTCACGCTCGCCAAGATTGTTGCGCGAACTCTCAAATACAAATCGCCATTCGCCAGTGATCGGATCGCGGGTCACTACGCCGTAACGCAGTTGCACACTGCGATCGGATTCCAACCACGGTCGATTTCGTAGCGGATCGATCGATCCTGTTTTTACTGCGTCACCACGCGCGGCCTGCTGCGCAAGCACCGACTGCGGCGTGTCGTCTTGCGAGCGTTGCACATCGCCCACCGCTTCAAGCAGGCGCTGCTCAATATCGTCGGCGCGCAGATAGCCGCCAGTGGTCAAGGCTTGATCGCGTGCGGCGCGTGCTTGCGGCAACAACGGAACCCAACGGCTTCCAAATGGATTTTCCTGCACCGCTTTTGTCGTGCGCGGTTCATAGGCATCATCAAGCGCCGCACTTTGAGCGATCGCGCCCGCCGAAGCGCCTGGTGGACGCAACATTGGTCGTGGTGGACGCGCGGAAAATTCCGCGAGCGGCGTTGCGAAAAGTGGCAGCGCGAGATTGCCGCCGTGATAGATGGTGACGCGCGCGGAGAGTTCAAACTTGGCGACCGCGCCACTTGGCATCGAGTCGCGTCGACGAATCATGTCTTCAAGTGTGACCGATGGAAGTAACCCGAGCATGCGATCCGCTTCGCCCTCGAAAGCATCGCGAAGACGAAATTTCCAAGGCTGCCCCGCTTCGCCAGGTTCAAGCGATCCTTGCACCTGAGTCAGAAATGCCCCCTCCGGAAGCAATGGCGCGCGCGTACCGCTCTGCGCAAGCATTTGCGCCTGTGCAAGCCCAGTCACCATGCAAATCAAGGTGGTTATTAGCAGGAGTTTTTGCAATCGGTGCATCATTGCGTTGACGCGGAGGGCGTGTGCTGCAAGGATACGGATTGCCACACGGCCGTGTACCCAAGTGGCCCAAGGGAACGGATTGCAAATCCGTGATTCGTGGGTTCAAATCCCACCGCGGCCTTTCACGACGCTGTCACCTCGGCGCCGTTGGAAATACAACAAGCCTTCCACATCAATGGAAGGCTTGTGTGTTTCAAGCTTTTATTCAGTGATACCGCCGCGCGAACTCTGAAAAATTCGCATTGGTTTCGAAGACCCTGAGCACGAATCCACCACGCGCGGACATAAGTTGAATGGATGCTTTTTAATTAAACAGCAGCAGCATGAAGGAGACATCTGCGAAATCAACTTCGCCGTTGCCGTCGAGGTCACTGGTGCATCCAACGCAAGTTCCGTAATCCAGCAGCAGCACCGCGAGATCGCCGATGCCCACAATGCCATCGCCATCAAGATCGCCGAGCAATCCGCTGCCAACCGTGGCGGTAAGAAGCACCGTGACATTTCGAATCTGCTCGCCAGCGGCGCTCTCATCGCTGGTGCGAATGGTTGCAGTGGTCGCATAGTCGCCAGCCGTCATGCCCGCGGTGTTAAATGCGAAGCGCAGTAATCGGTTGCCTGTGGTTAAGCCCGCGCCAAGTCCTTGCGTGAGAGAAAATTTCGCAGCGCTGGCTCCGCTGAAGGTGACCGAGTCGATATCTAATTTCGATTGCGATGCGTCATAACCAACATTGCGAATGTTGGCGTCGATGGTGGCCAAGCCAGTGTCGGCATCGCATGCGAGTGCCAACGAGATGCTGTCAAGATCAAGCGACGCATCAAGTGATGGATTGCTTGGACGAATCACCTGCACCGAGACGGGCAATGTGATCGATGGATTTTCAACCGCCTCGTTGGTGCTGGTCACATTCACGCTGCCAGTGATGGTGCCAGTGACGGATGTATTTAAGTTCACCGTGGCGGTTGTGATCGCTGGCGTTAACGCAGCGGTGCCGTTTGCGCTGCCGATCATCGAGCCAGTGCATGCGAGCGAGTAGACGAGTGGATCGACGCCGCTGACCGAAACATACGCCGCAGTATTTTGTACTTTCACCGAAAGCGGGCAGGCGATGCCGCGAATCGCCTTGGTTGGCAGAGTTGCCGCGAATTGCGCAGACATTTTCGCGGGCACTTGAAATTCTAAGATCTGCGGAATGTGGTCGCTGGCGATGACAAGATCATTGGCAAGCGCATTGGAACGAGCGATATCACTTGGAAAATAGCTGTTATTGCCCGAGTTAATGTCGGTATTGTAGTGCAAGCCATCATTGCCAAACGGACGCATGGTGTTTGCCAACACCGAGATGCCGTGCCCATCCGCAGTGGCAACGGTTGGCACGATGAAGTCAAATCGATCATTGAGTCCGCCGCCAACAAGTCCGCCAGTCGGACTTACTGCCGGCGCCTGCGTGTGCTTGTAGGCGTTGGATGAACCAGTCCAGTTGCCAGTTCCATACGGGTCGATGGCTTGCGCGGTGCCGGCGCCGATCAACACGCCGTAGCCGCCCTCGGTGTTGTTGTAGAAATTCATGTCGCCGGTGTAGATCACCGGCACGCCGGCCCCCAGAGCATTGGCGTTGGTTCGAATCGCCTGCATACCGCTGGTTCGAAGCGCCTCGTTGCTTGAGCCAGTGCTGGCCTTCAAATGCGTTCCGTACACATACAGTTTGGAATTTGCATCTGTGTAACCAGTCAACTGCAGAACCCAACGGTCGCAGTAACGGCTGGCACCTGTGAAGATGTCGGCGTGCAACGCAGTGATCTCGGTGAATCGATCCGAGCGATAGAACATCGCCTGCGCGCCGCTGGCGGAATCTTCACCGCTTGCCGATGTGTAGGTGGCGAGCGTGTAGGTCACCCCCGCTGGTGCCGCATTATTCATCGCGGTCTGCAACAAAGTCTTCGCGCTTACAGTCACTTCATTCAATGTGATGATGTCCAGCGGTTGCGCCCAACCAGATTTATCATCCGCATGCATCGCTGCGATCACGCGGCTGACTGCGGCGGCGTTGCCTTTCATGGCGCAAATATTCCAGTGGCCAACGCGAAGTTGGGCATGAGCTGAAAGCGTCAAACCCATCAACGCCGTCACTATGGTGAGCAATCGGGTGGATCTCATAAGTACCGAAATGGTACCCCGAACCAAGCATTTTCAAATAACGCAATCTGAAGTATTGCTGAAACGGCTAAATCATTCGCGGGTATACCTCACTTCCCCGACAGCCACTGACCACCGCGTCAGGCTCTCGGACCTGCCACGGAGACCACCATGAACCGAATCTTCATCCTCGCCACCCTGTTGCTTACTGTTCTGCCCGCCTTCGCCCAAAAAGTGGATGTGCAGGAATTCACTCTGGACAACGGAATGAAATTCTTGCTTGTGCCGCGCACCGACCAACCCAATGTGATTGCCGCAGGTTGGCTGGCCAAGGTCGGCAGCGTGAACGAGCGCCCCGGCATCACTGGCATCAGCCACTTCTTTGAGCACATGATGTTCAAGGGAACCAACACCATCGGTACGCGCGACCCCGCGAAGGACGCCGACTACCGCGCCAAGCAGAAGACTCTGCGTGACGCGATCAACGCGATAGCCTGGAACGAGCAGTACCTGCGCTACTTCCGCGGCGAGATCGATGATCCGTGGAATCCAGCCAACGACACGCCAAAGTTGAAGGAGATGCGAGCGCAATTAAAGTCGCTGATGGATGCGCAGCAGGGTCGCGGCATGACCGAGGCCATCGCGGGGCTTCGAAAAGAAATCACGGCGATCGATGCCAAAGCGCCCGACGCGGCGGCGAAGACCGATGCGTTAAAAAAAGAAATCGCCAAGATGGAATTGGCGCAGGCCGCGCAAGGCAGCATCGTAAAAGATGAGTTCGATCAGATTTACACCAAGGCCGGCGGCAGTGGCATGAACGCTTTTACCAGCTATGACCTCACTTTCTTCTTTATCAATGTGCCCAGCAACAAGTTTGAGATGTGGGCGTGGATGGAGAGTGATCGCTTAATGGACAGCGTTTTTCGCGAGTTTTATAGCGAACGCGATGTGGTGCACGAGGAGCGACGCCTGCGCACCGAGAGCACGCCCACGGGCCGATTTCAAGAGCAGTTCGACGCGATGTTCTGGGTCAGTTCGGGTTATGGCTGGCCGGTGATCGGTTGGACCAGCGACTTAAACAGCTACACCATGGACGAGGCGATGAAGTATTGGAATGTCTACTACCGCGCCAACAATCTGGTCGGCGTGATCGTGGGCGACTTCAAGCCCGAAGAAGTGAAGCGTGTGATTACAAATTATTTCGGTCGCCTGGAGCGCGGTAAGCAGTCGCCGCCGCAAGTGGTCACACTTGAGCAGAAGCAAAGCGCCGAGATGCGCATGAACGCCGAGGGTGATTTTCAACCACAGGTGGATGTGCGTTACCACGCTGTTCCAGCTGGACACAAGGACAGTTACGCCTTGGACATGATGGCGGAAATTCTCAATGGCAAAACCGGTCGCCTGTACAAGACCATGATCGAAGGTCGCAGCATCGCTTCAAGTGCGCGTGCCAACGATGACACTCGAAAGTACGCAGGTTTGTTTAGTTTCGAAGCCGACACGAAAGGCGACAGCACGCCAGAGCAACTGGAGCAGGCGTGGTACGAGGAACTGAAAAAGTTGCAGGAAACACCGGTGCCTGATCAGGAATTACAGAAGGTAAAAAATCAGGTGGCCGCCGATAGTTACCGCCGCTTGCAAAGCAATTTCTTCCTACTTGTGCAGTTGGCGCAGGCCGAAGCGGTGATGGATTGGCATGAATTAAACGACGCGCCAAAGAAACTGCAGTTGGTTACCGCAGCGGATATTCAGCGAGTTGCCAAGACTTATTTTGATGAGAACAACCGCAGCGTCGCTACTTACAAGCGCAAGGCTGGCGCGATGACAGTGGCGGATCCGGAGTTGGCGGCACTGCCAGCACCGATGCGTGCGCGTGCCAAACAAATGGCGGCGCAGTTGGCGCAGGTGAAGGATGCGGATGAACTTCGCCAAGGACTGGAGGCACTCGAACTGCAAGCCGCGCAGGTGCCACCTCAAATGAAGCCCATGATGGAATACATGAAGAAGAAAATGAGCGAGCGTATGCATGAACTTGAAGCGCAAGGCGGATCGAAGGTTGTTCCTACCGCAGCTCCTGCGGCGCCTGCAGCGCCTGCGGCTCCCAAGACCACCAAGTAAATCGTGAATCAACACAATCACTTTCAACACAAGAGAAAATAAAATGAAAAATTACCTTGCAACTTTTATTCTGGCACTCTGCGCCGCACCAAGTTTCGCGGCCGATGGCGGCACGACTGTTCCCAAGCGACCTGAGGAAATTAAATTTGGTGCGCTGCAATTTGACGCCCCCGAGGCGGCAAAGTTTCGTTTCACTCTCAAGGACGGCACGCCTGTGTACATGGCAGCAAGCCACGAGTTTCCGCTGATCAATCTCGCGCTCACTTTCAAGGGCGGAAGCAATCTGGATCCCACCGACATGGTGGGAATCGCTGGCATGACCGGACGCATGATTCGCGAGGGCGGCACCACCACGATGAAGCCTGGCGAAGTCGACGAAACCTTCGACTTTATGGCCACTCAGGCCAGTACCAGCTGCGGCGACACCAGCAGCAGCGCCTCGATGAATTGTCTCTCGAACAACTTCAATGAAAGCTTGAATTTGTTTGTGGACATGCTGCGTAATCCCGCTTTTGACGCCGCGCGTTTGGAGACCAACCGCGGGCAGCTGCTCGAGGGCATGAAGCAGCGCAATGACGACGCCGGTCGCATCATGTCACGCGAGTGGAGCGCGATGTTGTATGGGCGCGATCACTTCGAGGCGCGTCAACCCACCGAGAAAAGTATCAAGGGCGTTACCCCTGAAAATATGAGGGCGTTGCATGCGCGCATCTTCAATCCTGGCAACATGATCATCGCCGTAAGCGGTGACTTCGATCCCAAAGAGATGCAGGCGAAACTGGAGAAGGCCTTTGATGGTTGGGCACGCGGTGAGAAGCAAGCCGATCCGATGCCTCCCACCGCCGACTTGAAACCGGGCTTGTATCACATTCAAAAAGATATTCCGCAAGGCAAGGTGGCGATCGGTTTGCGTTCGATCAAACGCGACGACGCGGATTACATTCCATTCATGCTGCTCAACGACATACTCGGCGGCGGTGGATTTACCAGCCGCATCATGACGCAGGTGCGAAGCAACGAAGGCTTGGCCTACTCCGCGGGCAGCCGCATGAGTCCGAAGGTGTATTACCCCGGTGAATTTCGCGCGGCCTTTGAAAGTAAAAATCCAACCGTCGCTTTGGCGGCCAAGATTGTGCTTGAGGAGATCGAAAAAGTGCGCAATACCCCGATCACCCAAGAGGAATTGGAGACTGCGAAGAAGCAGTTTATCGAGACATTTCCACGCACCTTTGAGAGCAAGCCCGCGATGCTTGGCGTGTTCGTGGGCGACGAGTGGACCAATCGACCGAAGGATTACTGGAAGACCTTCCGCGATAAGGTGAACGCTTGCACGCTGGCCGACATGCAGCGCGTGGCGAAAAAATACCTGGCGACAGATCAGATGGTGATCATGGTGGTGGGTGATTGGAAGACCATCGCCCCCGGCGATCTGACTGGCCGCGCAAAGATGGCGGATTTTTATCAGGGCAAGGTGACTCATCTTCCGCTGCGTGATCCGATGACCATGGAACCGATCGCCAGCAGCGATGCGCCGGCGGCGGCCAAGCCGACGGCACCGGTGTCCGCGCCAACCACCAGCGGCGCGCCCACGGGCAAGTCGACAAGCGCAGGCTAAATTTTTCCTTCAAACTAAAAAACGAAACACGGCGACTTCCCAATCGCCGTGTTTCGTTTTTTCACCGCTTTGTGATTCGTGCCGCACCCTCCTGTGGCTCGAATTCACCTTTGAGTTCAAGCCGCACCCTCCTGTGGCTCAAACTCACTTCCGACAGAAACCCTTCGCTTCCCTCGTACACAACTCCCCGTCAGGGTCGCGTTCCTGCATTGGCTCACACACCGCGTCTCGCGTCTGTGTGGGGTTTCCCTTTCCGTAACCACATACGAGGTTGAGCGGCGGATGTGTAATCACCCTTTCAAATGCCGTAAATAATGCTGAAATACTGGGCGGAGACTTGTCGCGAAGGCATTCGCCTGCCCGCGGTCTCCCCCCTACCATCGCGCCATGACGCTGCTCACCGAACATTGCAATCGCGCACTTCCGCTAGGTCGTGATCGATCGCTTGATGCGATTGAAGAGAAAGTTGGGCGCGGTGAACGCTTAAGCAAGACCGATGGACTTGCGTTGTACGAAACGATTGATGTGCACCGCGTGATGGCACTGGCAGATTTGGTTCGGCGGCGTCTGCATGGTGACGCCGCCTACTACAACATCAATCGCCACATCAACTACAGCAACATCTGCGCGCTCAGTTGCAAGTTCTGCGCCTTTCATCGCAAGAAGGATCAGGATGGGGCCTATGAAAAAAGCACCGAGGATATTGTGCGCGATGTGCAGAGCGCGGCGGCGGCGGGCGCGACCGAGATTCACATGGTGGGTGGACTGCACCCGTGGCTTCCCTTTGAGTGGTATCTACAGACTCTGCGTGCGATGAAGAAGGCGGTGCCGCAGATTCATGTGAAGGCCTTTACCGCCGTGGAGATCGTGCACTTGCAGCGGGTCAGCAAGCGTGGCGGCGAGGGCTATGAAGGGGTGAAATCTGTGCTACGCGATTTGCGCGACGCGGGCTTGGATAGTTTGCCCGGTGGTGGCGCCGAGGTCTTTGACGACCGCGTGCATGATCAGATTTTCAAAGGCAAGATTCGCAGCGATCATTGGCTTGATGTGCATCGCGCTGCCCACGCATTGGGGTTGAATTCAAACGCGACTATGTTGTATGGACATGTGGAAACCCGCGGCGAAAGGCTGCATCACATGCAATTATTGCGCTGTCAGCAGGATCACACTTTGCGCGCGTGGGCGCAGACGCAGGGCAACCCTGTCGCGCAGGATGATGGCGTGGTGTTGACCGGTCCGAGTGCGAATTATCCGCGCAATCGTCTGCCCATGCTGGGGCAAGCGGGGCTTTCCACTGGCTACTTTCAAACGATCATTCCGTTGCCTTTTTATCCCAATGAAAGCGAGCTTGAGCATTTACCGGCGCCAACTGGTCTTGAAAATCTACGCACGCTTGCGATCGCGCGACTGATGCTGGACAACATTCCGCATGTGAAAGCATTTTGGATTATGCAGACGCTGCCGATGACCGAGTTAATGCTTGGTGCTGGCGCCGATGATGTAGATGGAACTGTGGTGTGGTACGACATCACCAAGGCGGTGGGCGAAGGCAATCATCAAGAGACCACGGTGGGTGATTTAACCAAAGCGATTCGTGACGCTGGATTTCAGCCGGTGGAGCGTGACACGCTGTATCGACGCGTGGTGCGCGATGGCGCGGCGTGGAGTGTTGCGAAGTAGGAAGTGCATGTTGCACGAGGCTTGCATCTCGCGCGAGGCTTGCATGTTGCGCGAGGCTTGCATCTCGCGCGAGGCTTGCATGTTGCGCGAGGCTTGCATCACATTCACTTAAAAAACAGCGCCGCCGAGCGTAAGCTCAAGCGGCACCGCGGAGACGCTTCGCAAAGGGCCGCGCCCGACGCCGAGCGCGGCCAGCAGAGTTGCTGTGTGGGCGTAACCAGATGACTCGGTATACCCTGCCGCCCCAATTACGCCACGAGATATCGGTTGTGAACCAACTTGCAGCCTTTTTTCCTGAAAATTTAGTTGGTTGAGTCAATGGAACGCGCCTCGGCATCGGTCATGCCAAGCGCCCAACGCCATTCCGCCATGTGCAACTTGTGCGCCACGAACAACATAGTGCCGCCGCCCACCGCGGTGAGTGATATCAATCGCGCGAGCATGCCCCACCAACTGAAGTCAAATGGAAGCATGCGATCGACGCCGTAGGTAAGCAGTGACATCACCGCAGTGGCGACAAAAGTTTTTCCAACACTTTTCCAGACCGCATCATCCATCAAGCGGCCCACGCGTTTCGCAAGTGCGCGCGAAAGAAGAATCCATTGCAGGAACGCGCAGAGGGTGGTGCTCCATGCCAGACCTGAAAGATTCAGCGGCGTCCAGATCAGCGTCACATTCAACAGCAAGTTCAACGCCACCATCGCCATGCTTAGTTGTGTTGGCGTGCGTTGATTTCCCAACGCGTAAAATGCGCGGGTAAGAAGTTGCATGGCGCTGTAAGCGACCACCGCCGGCGCGTACGCCATCATCACCGTGACGATGCGCTGCACTTCTTCGGGGCCGCATCGACCACCTTGATACACCGTGGCCGCCATCGGCTTGGCCACCAACAACAATCCGGCGCTGGCGGGCATGCCGATGAAGATCACCAGACGAATGCCGCGCCGAAGCGTATGCATGAATTGAGGCGCGTCATTGGATTGCCGTGAAAGCAGCGGAAATATCACGGTGGCGACGCTGATTCCAAAAACACCAAGTGGAAACTCGTACAACCGTGTCGCCCAGTTGATGGTGGCATTGCTGCCTTGTTGCAGCGGAAATTGCAGACCAAAAATAGTACTACCAATCGAAGTTGGATAACTGGCGATCAAACTGTCCACCAACACATTCAATTGAAAGACACCCAGTCCAAGCATCATCGGAAGCGCTGCACCGATGGTGGCAAGCAGCGGAGCGCGACTGCCGATCAAATCCAGCATGGGCCGAATCTGTTGACCGCGCATCGACCAGATCATCCACGCCACTTGCAACATGCCCGCCGCGATCACTCCGATGGCCACCCATCCGATGCGCGCACGATTGGCGGTGTCGCTATCGCTTGGAATCCACCATGCGAGCAATGCCGCGACGATGATTGCAAGGTTCAACACAATTGGACTTGCCGAGGCTGGACCGAATCGTCCGTGCACACCGAGGATGGTTCCCATCAAGGCGACCACGCAGACCATCGGCATGTACGGCAACATGGTCGCGGTGAGTCGAATGGTCAGCGACTGATCAGGGTTGCCCGCAGGCAGCGATGTCAACACGATCTCGCCAAGCAGCGTGATCGCGGCGAGCACGATCACCAACAGCGAGAGTATGGAACCGGCGAAGCGTTTGGCTGCCTGTGGATCATCGCGCTGCAGTTTTGTGTAGATGGGCAGAAAGCTTGCGGTCAGCGCGCCTTCCCCGAAAAGCCTGCGAAAAAGATTGGGAATTTGAAAGGCCAACGCGAAGGCATCCATCACTGGACCGGCGCCAAAGACCCTGCTTTGCACGGCATCCCGCGCCAGTCCGGAGAATCGGCTGAGCAGCGTAAGCAGACTGACTGTGCGTGCGTGTTTCTGAAATGTCATGGCGATGAAACCACTTGGATGGATGTGTAACATCGACCGCATGCGCATCTCGGCGAGAAGGTTTCTTCAATTTCTTTCGCTGACTTCTGTGCTGCTTGCCAGTCATGGTTGCATGGCGATGAAACATGGGCGCATTGGAAAAATGTTCAGTCCGGGCGAGTCTGAAACCATTCTGGAAAGCGATGTCGCCGCGCCGCCAGATATGGAGAGCCGACACACCAGCAACATCGAGCATCAAGGCGAGACGCTGTGCGGCGGTCGATTCACATTTCGTGGGCCACTTGAGGAAAGCGATTCCTTCGCCCACGAGATCACCGATCGTTACACGCAACGAGGTTGGATGGTGACATGCAGCCATGTCACTCCGAATCAAGGGCAGTTGTTCTTTCACAAAGATACGCGGCAAGTGGAGGTGAACTTCAAGGCCAGTCCGTTGAATCCAGCGATGAGTCAGGCGACGGTCTTTGTTGGTCTGATCACGAAGGAGACGACGAGCGCGCACATGCAGCCGACACAGGCGACTGCGCAAACAGCAACGCCAATGATCGGGCAGATTCCTACGCCAAAGTCGGCGCCAACTTCTACACCAACGCTTGTGCAACCTGCGGTTCAACCATCACCCGATTCTGCCAAGCCAACCCAAGGCGCTCTCCGCGGCCCGCCGGCCTGAGCACATCGCGCCGTCAATCGAACCTTCGGTAAGAAAGTCGCCGGCGAGAAAAAATCCGTCGCCGATGCGATCACTGGCTTCAAAGAGTGTGAAGTCAATCCCCGCTCGCAGCAACACGCGCGCGGCGACCAGACCTGACAAACCCGCACCGATGATTGCGATAGACATGGATGAAAATTTAAGTGGCCGCGGCCTGGGTTGTTGTTGCCGCTGGAAGCGCGCCGCTTTCGCGCCACATTGCAATCACACTTTCACCAAGACGGCGATAGTCGTCGGCACCGGGACACTTGGCGTCGTAGTCGAAAATTGTTTTTCCAAAGCTGGGGGCTTCCGCCAATTTAATATTGCGGCGAATGGGTGGTTGCAACACGCGGCAGCTGCGCCATGGAACATCGGTGTCGCGAAATTGCTCAAGGTGGCTGCGGATTTCCTCCACCACTGCTTTGCCGTGGCTTGAAAGAGTTTCATGCATGCACAAAATCACGCCGGTGCATTGCAGTTGCGGATTCAGCCCCGCCGCAACCATATGCACGGTGCTGAGTAATTTTTCTAATCCGCGCAGCGCGAGATATTGCGCTTGCATTGGCACCAACACTTCATGCGCAGCGGTAAGCGCATTCACGCTGAGCACGCCAAGACCTGGTGGACAATCAAGCAGGATCACATCGAAACGATCGCCAAGGGTTGCAAGCGCATCGCGCAATACGCTCTGCACATGGTCACGGCCAGCAAGTTCGCCTTCGACCAATGTCAACTCGGTGTTGGCGGGGATGAAGGAAAGATTGGCGCGGCCCTGCACAATGCACTCTTCGATTTTCACCGGCGGATCTGCGAACAACGAACCAGTGGTCGGACGATTTTCATCTTCTTCCACACCAAAGTGCAGCGAGAGATTGGATTGCGGATCAAGATCCACGAGCAGCGTGCGCAAACCAGCGGCGGCAAGCGCAGCGCCCAAGTTCACCGTGGTGGTGGTTTTGCCAACGCCGCCCTTCTGGTTCAGCAGCGCGACAATGCGAGGAGCCTGTGTGCGAGCGGACATCTGCGATCAGTATAGGAAATGAAATCGGTTTCTTCGATGCGCACTCACGGTGATGGTGTTTCAAGTGCCACTGGTTGCGCGACGCTCCACCACGCCGATGGATCGAGCGCCATCACTGGAATGGGCGCCCACGCCGGCACTGCAATTGCCGCGGTTTGCCGCGTGCCCGAGCCGCACGGTGAACGCGCTACACCAAGCAGTAGCACCGGCCGCGCCGAAGATTTCCAAGTGGATGCCGACGAACTGCCCGGTGTCGCGCTGCTGTTCACACTGGAAATCGCTGGTGTTGGCGCCAACCACGATGCGGGAAGAGCGATCACGCACCGCCATCGATCCGCGAACGATCCGCGCGTGATCGTGGGTGGTGAAAGTTCTGCCAGTCCTTCGATCACAGGTTCTCCGATTTCATGGATGCGAATTCGCGCCAGTCCCTTGGTTCCTTCGCCAAGCATCACTTCAAGTTCATCCAGTTCTGTTGTCGCGGGGCGAAGACATTCGATGAAAAGTTCCCACACACCCAGGCGCTTGCGAAGACTCGCGGTAGTGCGCCACGAGGATGGAGGACCAGCCATGCTTGCGCGTTGCGCGTCAGCAAGACTGAGTGTTGGAAGCAGAAGCCCCATCGGAAATCCGGGCGGTCGCGGAGTGAAGCGCGCCGGACCAACTGGTATGCGGCGCTTCCAATCATCCCATTGCAGCAACAGCGTGCCGACGAGTGGCGAGGCGCTGCGCGTGATCATGTCGGGCATCAATTCTGGAGGGCGATCAATTGATTGACGACCGATGCCATGCGCCGCAACGCGCAACGCCAGTGGCGGCATGGCCGGACTTTCAAGCCAAGTAAGTTGCACCACTGCCTCTTCATTGGAGGCATTTGCCGCAGCAATTCGCACCGAAGCGCCATCGTCGCTTTCAATCCAACAAGTAAGTTTGGGTTGCGCGCGCAGCCATGTCAGCGTCGCCTCCATCACCTGCTTGTCACTGCGTGAAGTCTCCACAAGCATGGCGAGCAGCGTCGCAAGATCATCGGCTTTGGCAACCCAGGATGCGATGCGTGGTTGCGTGGTATTGCGCGCATCGGTGCTGACCGAAGTCAGTCGCTCGCGCAATTCGCTGGCAACACTGGTGCTTACGCCTTCAATTCGATCAAGCCCCGCTTGCCACAATTGCGCGCGATGCATCGCAAAGAGACGGGTTGGAAGATCGCCTGATGGCTGCGGTGGACGCATGCCAGCGGCATCGGCGATCAACCACCAACGAAACCATTCGGCTGGTGCGGTGGGATCAGGTTGATCGAACTGCGGCACCGAAGAAAGTTGCAACTCGGCGCGGTTGGGATCGGGTGTTGGAATGGAAATTTCAAGCCATGCTGGATCGATCGCAAGGCCCTGCAATGTGAAACCTCCGCGCACATCATGCGGCACGGTCGCGAGCAGCACCACCGTTCCAGTTTGTTCGGGCGGACGATCACTCGGAGCGTGGGCGATGGGGCGAATATCAAGTTGCTCGTCGGCTTTGGTCCATGATCGCTCGACGGTAGGCTCGGCGGCGGCGATCCACGCGACCACGCCTTCGATTGCCGCGCCGCCATCTACGCGTTGCAGTGTGAGTGTCTCGGGCCACTGCATGCCTGAAGTGTTTGAAGTGTTGGAAAGCGCAATAGCCAGCACACCGCCGCGCGCCGCCGCGGGTTGCTGCACGGTTGCGGTGATCTGTGCGCCAAGGCTGCTCGCGGGCAACAGCACAAACACTGCAAATATGCCGGCAATACAGGGGTTTTTCATGAATTCGCCGAGTGGCCGCAATCGCTAGGCGCTGGCTTTTCTGCGGGCGTTGCGGATGGGGATGAAAGCGCGGGCGTTTCGTGGGAGGCGGGTTGCGGTTGTGGTTGTGGTTGTGGTTGTGGTTGTGGTTGCTTGGATTCATCCGCGCACGGTGAAGCGGCGGAAGTTTCTGGCGAACCAGATTTCGCATCATCGCCGTGAGGTGGTGGAACAGCGTGCGCTTCATTTGTGTGCGATTTTATTTCTGCGGAGTTAGGCAAGTTCGACTTATCAGCTTTGTCAGCTTTGTCAGCTTTGTCAGCTTTGTCAGCTTTGTCAGCCTTGCCCGACTTGTCAGCCTTGCCCGACTTTTCAGCGCTTCGCTTTGTTGAAGAACCGTAGCCCGGCAAACCGCCATGCGAACGCGCGGTGCCTTGATCATTGGTAGCGACCTGACCAATGCGGCTGTCGGAGACACGCTCATCAATCGGACCATCGGAGTCCAACTTGCCATCGCGTGCATCGCCCCCGCGACCATCCACTTGATCAGGATTATTTTTGCGCTCGTGAATGTTGATGCCTGGCGCCGAGAGCATGGTGGTGCCGGGACCCTTGCGAATGCCGGCAACTTTTAGTTTCATAAAATCAGGCCGACCAATGTAGAAAGTTGTGCCTGATGGCCACATCGCGTAGGTCTTGGATTTTTCTTTTTTCTTCACGGTGAGGTACTGGCCTTGATCAAAGACCGCGTACATGCCGCCATTACTTCGAACCAACAAATCAGGTCGACCTGCGACACCGTAGAGACGCTGAAAGTTTGTGGTGTCTCCAAGTTCAACTGGCATCTGCCGCAAACTTGTTCCAATCGCCGACATTTCAGCGGGGCCCTGTTCGATCGGCACCAGATCGCCGGGCTGAGAATCTTGCGCCCACGCCGAAACGGTGATGCAAAGCACCGTCATACAAAGTGTGTTGATGCGAAGAGTGTTGATACGAAGAGTGTTCATGCGAAGAAGTTCATGCGAAGCGTTTTGATGCAGGTGCGAAGATTTATGGAAAAGGGTTGCTGCAAGGTTTCGTAAAGCTTAATGCTGCAGTGTAGTTGTAGATCGGTCCAAAGGGGTATCGGGCTGCACTCGCGTCGTTGCGGCTGGAAGCCATTTTCCCCCGCTTTCACAGATAATTTTGAGTCCACGCGAAGGATCGCAATGCATCACCACACCCTGCACAATCCCTTGGGGTGTGATGAATGTAAGACGCAAGCCGGCAGTGCGATCGAGTTCCCGATAGATGCTTTCAAGCAGATGCGGCGGATGCGAAAGCGCCTCGTCTAGGTGATGCATCAAGTGCGTGAGTGTTGCGAGACGATCGAGAGTGCCGCCGAGCATGTGCAGACTTGCGGCGCGCGTGGCAAGAGGCGGCGCAAAATGTTGCTGACGAACATTGATGCCGATGCCGATCAACGCGCGGGTATCGCGAATTTCAACAAGCACGCCTGCAACTTTGCGCGGCGATGCGCCAGGCCATGCGGCGAGCAAATCGTTGGGCCACTTTAATCCAAGTCGCGCAGCAGCTTCAAGTGGAAGACTCGCGCGCGCAGCAAGTGCGACAGCGACAGCGGCGGCCATGGCTAAACGCTCGGGCTGCTCGGGGTGAACCACAAATGTTGCGGCGATGCCATCGCTTGCAGTGTCGGCCCACGCGCTACCAAGTCGACCGCGGCCGGCGCTTTGACGACCAGCAGTAAGCAGCGATCCGATCGGAAGCGCAAGATGTTGCGCAGCATCTTGCGTGGTCGCAGTTTCGCGCAACACGCGCACCGTGTGAAAGTGTGTAGTCGCAGCGGCCGCGTGCTGTAATACATCGGGCCAAGTTTCAAGTGACCGTTCGCAGGGGGGAGTATCCATGATTTATTTCGCCGCCTGTTGAATGTCTAAACCAAAATCAATGTGCGGCGCCGAGTGCGTGATCGAACCAACGCTTATGAAATCCACGCCGCTGCGCGCGACCGCAGCAACCGTGCGCAGAGTAATGCCGCCACTGGCTTCAAGTTGCAGCCACGGAGCGCGTTGATCGCGAAGTGCAACAAGTCTGCGCAGTGCGGCGAGGGACATGTTGTCGAGCAGCACGGCGTTGATGATGCCACGCGGCAGTGAAAGTAATGCTTTGAATTGCGCAGCGGTGTCCACTTCGATCATCACAAATGCAGGATGCGAGGCGCGGCGAGCCTCTGCAACGGCGGCGGTGACTGCGGTGGGCAGATTGGCGATAGTGAGACCGACAAGGTGATTGTCTTTGGCAAGAAATGCATCGAATAAACCGCTGCGATGTGAGAGACCTCCGCCGCAGGTGACTGCGTATTTTTCAAAGGCACGCAAGCCGGGCGTGGTCTTACGAGTGTCGCGAATTTCAGCGTCAGTGTTGGCAACGCGAGCGACCAGCGCGTGCGTTGCGGTGGCGACTCCACTCAGGTGCCCGAGAAGATTCAACATGATGCGCTCAACTTTTAATATGTCACGAAGCGGACCGCGAAGTGTTGCGATGGTGGCGCGAGAGCGAAATTTTTCACCGTCCCGTGCGTGCACTTGAAATCGCAGTCGAGGCGTGGCAATCGCGAGCAGGCGCTTCGCGATCGGAACTCCGCTCAGTGTTCCAGCGGTGCGCGCGCGAATCACGGCGGTTGCTTGGCGCGTGGCCGGGATCATCGCGGTGCTGGTGATATCGCCGGCTTCACCATGATCTTCGCGCAAGAACAAGCGCAGCGCTACATCAAGTTGGGCGCTGGTGAGATGCACAAAAAGTTTCGGTGCCTTTGCATTTTGTTGCCGAGTGGACATGCGGCGAATGGTACGGCGAGAAGACGATTGACTTGAACGGGGCACGGGCAGGCGGGCGCACGCGCCGGCATTCGATGCATGCTCGCGTTGCATAGCGATAGGCTTGCAGCATGAGTATCTTCACGCGCATCATCAACGGCGAAATTTCTTGTCACCGCTTGCTGGAAAATGATTTGGTCATTGCATTCCTTGATATTCATCCGCTCGCTTTTGGCCATGCGTTGGTGGTGCCCAAGGAAGCGAAGGTGCATCTGCATGAACTTTCGCCCCAAAGCGCCGCGGCTGTTGGAGCCGCGTTGGTTCGAGTAGCGGCAGCGATCGTCGCGGAGACTGGCGCCACTGCGTACAACATCTTGCAGAACAACGGCGCTCGTGCGCATCAAGAAGTGATGCATGTGCACTTTCATGTGATTCCAAAATATGAAGATGGCCTTGGACTTGAAATCGAGTGGCGCGCTGGCTCGATCGATCATGCAGCAGCAGCGGCGCTGGCGACGAAAATTTCTGCGCGGGTGTAGTGGTGTTGCGAGTGGTGGACCTGATGTGGGGATAAGACTGCTCTTGTCCCCAATTCAGGTCCACCTTCACGCAAAAAGAATCAAAGCAGCGATGTGCCCTTGGGGACTTTCACGATCGTTGTGCCGGCAATTTTGTCGTGCCACGATTGCTTGTGGTCGTTAAACACCACCCAGAGAAATCCCAGTCCAAACACAAACAGCGACAGGAACGCGCTCAAGCCGCGCACGATCGCGATCCCGGCGTCCACCTTGCGGCCATCCAGGCGCACCAGTTTGAGGCCGCAAATAACGCCGCCAATGGTCGTGCTTCGGGTCGCCCACAGAACAATGTTGTAGATGGCAAACCACAACATCAGCACGCCGCCATCACTCTCCTTCTTAAACATATTCATGATCAGGCTGGCCACAATGGCGACCATGACGAAATCAAGGACTGACGCAATGATGCGCCGCCAGAATCCAGCGCACTCCAGCGTGCTGACGGAAAGCACCGCGGCGGACGCGACGCCGCTGATTGAGGCGTCACTGATTTGCCCTGGGGCGATCACCGCACCGCCACCCGCAAATTCGAAAGCGGCTGTTGCCAACTGCGGCTTATGGTTCTTGAACATAAGCATCAGGGTGTAGATCACAACCCCGACTCCCAACAAGCCCAGCACTTTGAAGGCCACGAAACCCAGAATCGGCACAGTGTAGATTCCCATCAGAACCACCCCGCCGATCATCACTGCAAAGAATGGGTGTGACAGCGAAGTGTCGCCGAAGAGATTTGTGATGCGGCGGCCGATCCAGGCCAGCATGACCACGCTGCCGAACACGCCTGAACAAAAGAGCGCCAGCGCAAAGATCGGCAGCAGCGCGAATCCAACCACAAGGGCCAGGGACAGAATCAGCAGGAATAATACTACGGGAATCAGCGCCCAAATCACCACGCTGGCAAGAATGGAATATCCGGGCTGCTCCTCAAGAGTCCGCACGCATTGAATGACACCCTTGGGAGCCACCAGCGCAAGCAGCGCATAGAAGGCCAGAAAAGCAAAGGCGATGTACCACGCCCACATCACTCCCGAGTTGAAGGCCAGCGGTCTGGCATAGAGCAAACACTCCTTGAACCAGGTTTGCAACCCTTCCAGATTCATCGGACTGGTGAAAGCAACATTCCTGACATCGCCGTGCACGACCGCTTTGGGATCACGCTTCAGTTCGCCGCCGATGCACACAATATCACCGTCGACTACGGCTTCAGGGCCTAGTTCAAGATTGCCCAGCACAGCAACAACATTCTGGTTGATGTGCGCGTTGACATAGGTATTTCCCAAGACCGCCACGGCCGAGTTGCCCACGGTGCCGCTGGTGACCCTGGTATTTCCGCAAACCGAAACGACTGCCTTACCGACATTGTTTGATGAAGTGGAGGAACCGAATAACGAAACAACGGCGTCACTGACTTCGCCATCAGATGTCGACGAACCGAAAATGGAAACCACATTGTCAGCCTTGTGCCCGGTTTCCAACTTGGTGTCCTGGCCAAAGCTGACGCGATCGTCCCCTGACCTGTGCCGGAATGGCACAAAAATGTTTCGCACCCGCTTGGTTTTTATTTCCGCCAACGCTGGCTTGTCGGAGTCGGAGGATTGATTCTCCGCTTCCACTTGCTGGGCCGAATCCGAAGCGCTTCCAGGCACTGATGATGATGTCAGTGCGGCATTGTCCGAAGGACTGTTGGTTTGTGATGCGTTGCAGGAAGGCACCACAGCCAGCGCGATCCAGAGTGCCAAGAGACTGGAGGCGATTTTGGATTTGAGTTGGAAAGATCTCACAAACGGAGCGCTTGAATTAGTTTTCATTGGGTAATAGTTTCCAGTTGTTGTGATTAAGAGTGCAGTAGTAAACCGCACACAGTCCGAAGAAAGTTGTACAGGCGGCGAAGACCAGCAGCTGGCCTCCATACAACCAGATCCGCGGAATGCCCTCCACAATGTTGGCGGTGAAATCCGTGGACCACTTCCATACTTTGTAGGTTTCGACAAGCAGTCCCATCCCCACACTCATGCGAGAAGCGGCGGCGCTGACTTCGATGCCGTTGAACATGAGATAAAACAACATCATGACCGTAGCCGCGATGGCGGTGCTTAGAACCAGGAACGGCAGGCGGATTGCCATCGGCCATTCGCTCCACGATGTGCGATACCACGGAAACATTGCCCGCTGATGGATGACGGCCATGACGCGCGACTGCAGAGAATGCGGCGCCTGGCGCAGTGGCAGCCCGCGCAGGTTTGTGTGAATAAATTTTTCGAGTTCCTGCGGTGTCATGGGGTTCCTGACTGTTCAAGATGCGCTGCCGAATGCCGACGCGGACTGTCGGAGCGCAACAGGATTTGGGCCAGTGCCTGGCGTCCGCGGAGAATGTCCATTTTGATCTTGCTCAGCGAAACCCCAAGTTTGCCGGCGATTGTTTCGTAGGACAACTCTTCGAAGTGAAAAAGCACAAGCGGCAGGCGTTGATGCTCGGGAAGATTGTTCAGGGCCAGTTCGATCTGTTCGCGGCGATCGGCGGATTCGTTGCCCGGCACCAGGTGGTCGGGGCTGGCAAAATTTATTTCCGTGCTTCCGCTCTCACTGTCATCGCGCGCGAAGTCGGAAAAGTTGCGCCAGCGCTTCTTGTCACGCTGCATGTAATTGATGGAAAGATTTGTCGCGACGGTTTTCAGCCAGCCACCCACTGCGGGGCTGTCGCGCAGCATGTCGAACTGCTGGTAGGCCTTCAGGAAAACTTCCTGCGCAATATCCTCCGCCTGCGCCTCGTTATTGACGAGCCGGACTGCCGTTGAATAAACCATGTCTTGGTAATTGCGCATAAGGGTTGCAAAGTCGGCCAAAGCTGGGGTTCCGTGGACTGGGGATTGCACGCGTGGATCTTCGTTCATATTGAGAACACTTCAAAGCCCAGCAAAGTTGCAGAATATTTTAATCTAAAAAAATTTCGCCCATGAACCTGAAAAGGTCGTAAAAATGGCTTTCTTTGGGTTGCCCGCGTGAGCGATTGGTCACCCTCTGAAACTTTCAGGCCTCTTCCGCCAAATTTCAATTACTTCACCGTGGCTGTCCAGCGCGCCGCTGCCGGCACGATCTGCTGACTGGTGGCGTCATGCAGGAACGCGGTGAAATCCTTTTTGAATTTCTCGCGCGACGGCTGATGAATGTACAGCATGTGCCCGGCTTCGTAATAGGTGAAGCGCAGGTTGGCGCGGATCAACGGATCCAGATTCATGCTCGCTACCACATTCTCGGCGCCGAAGAACGGCGTGGCTAGGTCGTAGTAACTGCAGGTGACCCACACCTTGAGATAGGGATTGCGGGTCATCGCCTTGCGAAGATCCTCCGCGGTGTTTGGAAATCCTCCGCCGGCGTCGCCAAAATTCCACGGCCCGACATCGGCCACGGTTTCATAGGGCAGATCGCTTTCAAATTTTAATTCGCGCCGCACATAATCGTTGAATGCCGCGGTGAGCGGACCGGCGACGGCTTCGTCGCTGGGATCGTAGGCCTCGTATCCGGTTTCTCCCGGCGAGTAACTCAAGCCGGTGAAGCGCGAGTCAAAGCGCCCGATGATGCGGCCCTGATCCTTGAGCAGTTCGGCAAAGAACATTCCGTCCTTCATCCGCGACTTGAGCAAGGTGAATTGCGCCGAAGACAATCCGGTGAAGCGGTTGAACTGTTCGGCAAGTTTCTGCTTGTCTTGGGCGGTGACGGAATCACCATGCAACAACGCTAGTGAATACTCCTTACCGGCAAACGCACGGGCCGCGGCGGCGACTTCCTCAACACTCTTGGACTGCATGTCCGGCGCCAGCCGATGGTGATACCACGCCGTGGTCGCGTATGTGGGAAGGAAATCAATATATGGATCAATGTTCTGGGGCGAAAACTCTAGCGTCTGGAAATTCAGCACGGAGGAAACCAGAATGATTCCGTTGAGATAGAGGCCGTAGCGATTCTGCAAATAATCAGAGAGCCCGCCAGCACGGGTCGTGCCGTAACTTTCACCCAGCACAATTTTCGGTGAAAGCCAGCGCGAATTGCGCGAGGTGTACATGCGAATGAAATCACCGACGCTGGCAATGTCCTCCTTCAGTCCGTGGAATTGCTTGGCGTCCTCCTTGGGCATCGGCCGGCTGTAGCCAGTGGAGACTGGATCGATGAAAACCAGATCAGTCATGTCCAACCAGGTGGATTCGTTGTCGGTCAACTTGTAGGGCGGAGGCGGAGCTTCACCTTCGGCAGTGAGTGCAGCGCGGCGCGGCGCGATCGATGCCATGTGCAGCCACACTGAAGAAGAGCCCGGACCACCATTAAATGCGAAGGTCAGCGGGCGCGTGGAGGGATCGGTGACATCGTCGAGCGTGTAGGCGGTGAAAAAAACCTTGGCCTTGGGTTTGAGGCCGTCTTTGTTTTTATTCGCTTCGTTTTCTTTTTTGTCGGGCTCGCCCTTGGCATCGGGAGCAAGTCCGGAGGGCTTGTTGTCCTCTTCCTTGAGCATCATGTAGCCGGCGGTGGCGTGATACTTCAGTTCCTTGCCGTTGATGAGGATGGTGTGCGCGGTGACCGAGAGCACCGGCTCTTCGTCGGCGGGTTTGGTGTCGCCCTTGCTCGGCGCGGCGTCGTCTTTGGAATCCGACTTGGAAGCAGGCTTGGTGTCATCGGCGTGAAGGAGCGCTGCTGGCGCCATCAACATAAGAAGACTGAAGACAACCAAGAGGCTGAATCGATATGTATTCATAGTCAGTTCAGGTTAACGCGCTCTCGGCCTGCAACATGGATTCCAGTTGCGACAAGTCGCCAGATTTCATTTTGTGATCGAGATAGTTAAAATAAGACGACTGGATTTGAGTGCTGCTGGACTTCGATCCGTGCCAGCGATTCAAACCGCAACCGCTGTCGGACGGGCAACCTTGGCGCGGATCTTCTTAAGAACAATTCGAAGCGTGTTGAACAGATTGTAATACAGCACCATTGCAACCAAGGGACCAAGCTGAAGGCAAAGGGATCCCACGACATAAATCAGCGGGCCGAGCCAGCGAAAGCGCTCGGCACTTTTGTACATTCTGGCGCTGGGAATGCGCGATGCCAGCCAGCGCAGATAGTTCAATGAAACAAAGAAGATCACAATCCAGGCAATCCATTCAACAACCCAAGCGAAGCCGGATATCAATGCCAGCACGATTTCCAACATCTCATCGGGCTGCAACGGACCTGCGGAAAATGTTTCGGCCTTGGCGAGGATCAAGGAGAACAACGATTGAGTATGCATGAATGTCAACACCGAATGAAGATAAATGCAGACCCCCATGATGATGGTGGCTCCGCGCAACAGGCGGCGCGGCTTGTTGCCTTTGTTGGTGAAAAGTTGCCCGGGATCCGGCGTGCTCAAGAGCCACCATCCGTAAATTGTCATCGGCGCCCTGATCAGGGCAATTCCCGCCAGGATCGGCATGACCTATTTGATGTGCGTAAGTTGAGCGGCTTGAGCGGTCTGCATGGTGCTGGCAGTGGCGCCGAGATTGTTGGACGATCCTGAATTCATGGCGCCCTGGAAGATGGTGGTCATCATGCTTCCTCTGAGCACCATTGAGTAGACCCACGACGAAAGCATTTCAATACATTGAATAAGGACTGACGCGAGGATCCAGAACACTCCTGCATGCAGCGCAGCCAGATATTCGGGGCCACAATGTTCCAGCAGGTCGCCGCGCAGGGAATTCGCGACGAGCGTGCCGCACTCCGGGCAGTTGCCGTCGGGGTTCAGTCCGAACAGGTTGTACCCGCATCCGATGCAAGGTCTTCCTTGTGGAATGATGCGTGGTGGAATGATGAGTGGTGGAATGTTTGCCAGGGGCTCATTGTTCATGTCGCGTAGCGCTCAATATATTTTTTCGCGGTGACGCGACTGGGACCCCACACAAGGACCACCCCTTATGGGATTTTTGGATTCTATGGGTTGGTCTGGTCTTGTACCCACCTCAGGTCCACCTTCAGCGCGAGAAAATCTGGTCAAGCAAGAACTCATTCCTCTGACTTGAATCAGCGAACTCGCCGGGGTTAAGCCTGCGCGTCAGCATGCCCAAGGCGCTGTGTGGATGAACGCGGTTACAACCCGTTCTGCAATGTGTCAAGATGTTCTTCGCGTCTTCAAGTGATCCGAACGCATTCGCGTTTAAACATTCTGCACGAACGAGGCATAGCGGTCTTGTGGATACAACGGTCTTTCAAAGTGCCACATCCTGATCCGTATCCAACCAGGTTCGGCGACGAAGTGTCTGCAGGCTGGCCCTTGCAGGCCTTCAGCAAAGGAGACTCCACATACCAGATTTTCTTTGTGAGCGACCTGTCGCACCTCGATGTTAAGTGGCTGCCGTGGCTTGTGAATGTCACCGTGCTGTTAGCGGGGTGTGCGATCATTTGCTACACCCGGGGGTTCATTCGCCGCCGCCGTCGCACCGCTCGTGGTTCGTGCCTGGTTTGCGGGTACCAACTCGCTGGCGCTACGACCTGCCCAGAATGCGGGCGGTGATCACCAGACAAGACCAGCGAAAGCACCCTGCTGAGTGCAGTGTTCTTGTAAAGGCATCACCGATCAGATGCAGCGAGGACTGCAGAGTGGGCGGACTGCGAGTGAAATTTTTAACGAACCAATGTTCATGTTGCTGCATCAATCCAATTGTTGACACTGTTTTTCGGCAGGAGAAGATTGACATCGTGGTAGGCAGACTTCTCAAATTTAAGGGAAAACCCCACGCAATTGATGCACTCGGCTGATCTGTTCAAGTGCTGAGCAGATCGCGGCGGTGCGCAAGTCACTTTCAAATCGATGACGCGCCAAGCGAACGCGGCGTGCGGCATCGGTCATTTGCTGACCAAGGCGCTGCTCCATTTCAGTGGCGGTGATCTGCTGGGAACTTTTGTTCATCGTCCATTCGAAATAACTTGCGACCAAGCCGCCGGCGTTGCACAACAAACTTGGCAAGACTTCGATGCCTCGTTGCAGCAATACTTCATCGCCTTCAGGAGTGGTTGGAAGACTCGCGGCTTCGGCCACAACTTTGGCGCGAATCATGGTTGCGGCGTCGGCGTCAATCATGCTTTCAAGCGCGGCGGGAATAAATAAATCAACTGGAGCTTGCATAAACGCGTCGCGGTCGACGGCATGTGAAGTAGAAAATCCGCGGACGCCGCCGAAGTTGTGTGCATGCTCGGCGAGTTCGCGTGCATCGATGCCACGGTCATTGCGCACAGCGCCAGTGTCGTCCATCACCGCGACCAGTGTGGCGCCGCGCTCCTGCAAAATGCGCGCGGTCCAACTTCCAACTTTTCCATATCCAAGCACGCTGAAACGAAGTCCACGCAAAGACATGCCAAAATCCGGCAGCATTTCCTCTAAAACCAGCACCATGCCAATCGCGCTGGCGCGGTCGCGGCCGGGCACACCGCCAAGTTCAACTGGCTTGCCGGTGACGGCGCGGGAGACATCTTGACGACCATGCTCGGGGGTTGTTTGCGCGAGCGTGTCGGCGAACCACGCCATGGTTTGCTCGTCGGTGCCGACGCCAGGACCAGGAATGTCGTAGTCAGGGCCGATCTGATTGCTGATCGCGCTACAGAAGCGGCGAGTGACGCGCATGCGTTCATCGCGGGTGAGCTCGTGTGGATTGCAACGCACCGCGCCCTTCGCGCCGCCGAATGGCAAACGCATCAGGCTGCACTTCAAGCTCATGATCATTGCAAGTCCTTTGACTTGGTCAAGGGTGACATGCGGATGAAATCGCAAGCCGCCTTTGTAGGGGCCGAGTGAATTGTTGTGTTGGATGCGATAGCCGGTGAACATGCGATGACGGTTGTCATCCATCAGCACTGGAAAGTGCACAACGATTTCATTCTTTGGTTGTGCGAACATGAGTTGGTGTTCGCGGCGCATACCCACCAACGGCGCGGCGCTGAGCACCTGCTGCAGCACTTGATGAAAGATGCTGCCCTGCTCCGGAACAATTTCGAGTTCTTCAAGAAGACGCGCGGGGGAATCGGCGTTGCTTAATAGATCAGCGGGCGAGGATTCAAGATGACTGTTGGTGAGGTTGCGGTTCATATTTCACTTTCAAAAATCAGCATTCGCAAACCGAAGTGGATTGGCTGCTTAATTTTAAATCTGTGCAAACAAGTTTAAACTGGCAAGCATGCACTCTTCGCTTCCAAAGTCCAAATAACAGGGACTGTCCCTGTTATTTGCAGGGTCCGTATAACGGGGACTGTCCCTGTTATTTGGTGAAGTGGACTCGGCCCCAGGTTTCGGGGCGGTGCATGTCGATGACCCATTGCGGGGTCCAAACCCAGTTTGCTTCTTTGGTACCGGGTTCTTTGGTGTAACCGCTCGCGGTCTTAAGCAATTGCCATTGCACGCGACTGAAATTCATGCGCCATGTGTCACCGACCCACGGCGAGTGACCTGCGCCCTGCGCTTGGGTGGAATCTTTCGGCGCGTTCTCCGGCGGCACCAAACACTGCCACGGAATCGCCATCTCCACGCTCCATGATGTGTCCACATCACTCGGATCATTCAGCGTGCCCTGTACCTGCACCGAACCGTCCAAGCCTGTGCAATTCCATTCAGGCATCGCCGGCCCACCGTCGCGATAGGGTTTGTGCAAATACAGATCAAAAATAGTTCCCTTCGCATTTACTTCGATCTCGTAGTAACTCTGACCGTCGCCATCGGGGTCGATGAACACTTCAAAATCATTTTCATGAAAGACCACCATGTCACGCTTGTCATAGGTGGCCCAGACATCCGTCTCCATCAGCAACGCAGCGACATATAAATATTTTTCATCCCACAACATCTTCATCCATGTGATCTGCGCGGGCGCGGGCTTCTGTGAACCTTCAATGTCCACAAAGGGCTCGCTCCACGGCGCGTGTTGCCACACCGAATCTTGAAGAGAACCATCAAGCGATGGTTTTTCTTTTGTATACCTGCAGGCATACTCGCGGAGCGTTCCAGGCATGGTTTCTCGCGGCCACGGACCGTAGGCAGCACTTTGACAACCCTGCATAAACACCGAGAAAATCACTGAAATTATCAGGCAACGCACAGCCACGCTCACGGTGCAAACTCCAATACTCCCCAGCCTCTCGGCTCGCTGGGTTCCGCAGGTGGTTGCCACGCCGCATGTTCAAAGGCCGTCGGTTCTGGCGGTGCGTCATCGCTCTGCGCCAGTGGCCGCCATGTTGTGCGACCCATGTCCACTCTCCAGATCGCGCCAGGTTGTGGTGCCACGCCTTGCGAAAGATCCACGCGTGGATCTTTACCTGCGGTGGCTAGCGTGCTCCATGGTAATGCGAAACCCGCAGTCCATCGCATGGTCGCACCATCGCCAGATTTTCTGACCGTGGTACGCAAACCTTTCGCATCCCATTTTTGAAATCCACCGCGCGGCGAACCCTTGCCATCAAACCACGCATCAACGATCGTGCCCATGCCGACAAGTTCAATCTGATAGCCACCAACTTGCGGATCATCTGCCACTAGCAATTCCACATCATGACGAACCGGAGGAAGCCCAGCCTGCGCCACGCTCTCGGGCTCGAGCAATTCCACTGCGCAGTACAGATTGCCGTCATCCCACAATAATTTGGCGCGTGTGCGCACTGAAATCGCCGGACCGCGCCGCCGAACCACTACGAAATCCTCGGTCCATTGCGCTTTTGCCCACGGTCCATCTGCGAAAGTTCCATCGAGCATCGGCGGTTTGCTAGCGCGTTCGCAGCGATACATTCGCGGCGCTTGGATAGGAACTTCCGGCCCCACCGCCAGGATGAGCGGATCACCCGAAACATCGGTGGCGACATCGGGCCTTCCGATTCTGCAACCACTCAAGCAGACCACCGCCGCAGCGAGGGTGCCGATGATTGTGAACCTGTGTCGCATGCAGACAGAGTAGCGAGATGTTCGGCAATACCCAACTCTTGCGGCTTGACGATGTATCGAGATGCTGAAATTATTTGCGCATGATCGTGCATCACTGCATCGCATCAAAGCATCACTGCATCAATACTTCATACTTCATACTTCATACTTCACGCTTCACGCTTCACGCTTCACGCCTATAACGCTTCACGCACCAATGCGATCACGGCAAAAATTTATCCCTTCAATTTCTCCTTGGCCGCCCTGATGCGATCGCTTTCAAGAATCGCCGCACGACCCGCTGCCAAGCGCGCAACTGGAACTCGGAAAGGCGAGCAACTGACATAGGCCAATCCAACATCATGGAAGAAATTTACGCTCGCAGGATCGCCACCATGCTCGCCGCAAATTCCCAGCTTGATGTCCGGTCGAGTTAAACGCCCCTTTTCCACGGCAATGCGCACAAGTTGTCCGACACCTTCCACATCGATCGTCGCGAATGGATTGTCTTTGGCAATCTCCAGTTCCGCATAGCGCGGCAGGAAACTTCCACTGTCATCGCGACTCATGCCCAAGCATGTCTGCGTAAGATCATTGGTGCCGAAGCTGAAAAACTCCGCAGTCTCGGCAATGCTATCGGCGTTCAACGCACCGCGTGGAATCTCAATCATGGTGCCGACCATATAATTTAGCTTTTGCTTTGTGGCCTTCATCACTTCTTTCGCCACGCGATGCACCAGTTCGACTTGCAGTTGAAGTTCGCGCTCGAAACCAACAAGTGGAATCATGATCTCTGGCTTTACCTTCACGCCCTCGGCCTGCACCACCGCCGCCGCTTGAAGAATCGCCCGCACCTGCATCTCGCTGATCTCTGGATACACAATGCCCAAACGGCATCCGCGGAATCCAAGCATGGGATTGAACTCATGCAATTCCTGCACGCGCTTAGCGATCGACTCAGCCGATACACCCATCCTGTGCGCCAAGGCTTGCTGCGCCGACGCTTCATGCGGCAAGAACTCGTGCAATGGCGGATCGAGCAGACGAATGCAAGCGGGAAGTCCCTTCAAAGCGCGGAAAATGCCTTCAAAATCACCTTGTTGGAACGGCAGCAATTTCTCCAACGCCCCGCGTCGCGTAATTTCATCCTTGGAAAGAATCATCTCGCGCATCGCCTCAATGCGCGTGCCCTCGAAGAACATGTGCTCGGTTCGGCAGAGACCGATGCCCTGGGCACCGAAGGCGATCGCATTGCGAGTTTGCTCCGGCGTGTCGGCGTTGGTGCGAATACCGAGTCGTCGATACTTATCCGCCAACTGCATCACAAAATTATAATACTTGAACACCTGGCTCTCGCTCGCGGGCATGGTGCCAGTGATAAGCACTTGCTTTAATTCGCTGTCGGAGGTGTCGATCGAACCACGGAACACCTCGCCGGTGGTTCCATCAATGCTGATCGACTCGCCCTCGCGAATTGTTTCACCGCGTGAACGCATGGTGAGATCGTGATAGTTCACAGTGAGTTCGCCCGCTCCGACCACACACACTTTGCCCATCTGACGAGCCACCAACGCCGCGTGGCTGCTCACGCCACCGCGCGCAGTAAGAATGCCGTCGGCGGCGATCATGCCGCGCAAATCCTCGGGGCTGGTTTCCAATCGAACCAACACCACGCGATGACCTGCCTTCACCATTTCTTCAGCTTTTCCTGCAGTGAAAACCACTTGACCACTGGCGGCGCCAGGACCTGCTGGCAAACCCTTGGCAAGCAATCGACCCTGATCACGCGCCGCCTTATACGCAGCGCGATCAAAAATAGGTTGCAGCAATTGATTCATCGCCTCGGCATCGGCGCTGCGAATAGCGTGCTCGGGCTTCATCAAACCTTGCTTCACCATCTCATAGGCAATGCGAACAAACGCCAAGCCTGTGCGCTTGCCGTTGCGCGTCTGCAACATGTACAACTTTTTGCGCTCGATAGTGAACTCAAAATCTTGCACATCACCAAAGCGCTTCTCAAGTGTCTTGCGCACCTTCTCAAGTTGCTTGAAGACACCGCGCATGGTTGGATCGTTGGCCATCTGCGCCACTGGAAGCGGCGTGCGCGTGCCCGCCACGACATCCTCACCCTGCGCGTTGATTAAGTATTCGCCATAGAAAATATTTTCGCCGGTGGCGGGATCGCGTGTAAACGCAACGCCAGTGCCGCTGTCATCGCCCATGTTTCCAAAGACCATCGCTTGCACATTCACCGCGGTTCCCCACTCGGCGGGAATGCGATACTTGGCGCGATAGATAATGGCGCGTTCATTCATCCAACTGTTGAAGACCGCGCCCACAGAACCCAGCATTTGATCGATCGGATCGTTGGGAAACGCTTTGCCAGTGCGTTGCTTGATCAACCCCTTGAAGCGCTTCACCAGTTCGCGAAGATTCTCTTCGGTCAGCTGCGTGTCCTCGGTCACACCCACTTCTCGCTTCAACTCATCCATCACGGCATCGAAGGGCTCGTGCTCGTTTTCATGCATTTTCTGTACGCCCATCACCACATCGCCATACATCTGCACGAAGCGGCGATAGCAATCCCAAGCGAAGCGCGGATTCTGTGTGCTTGTCGCCAACGCTTCAACTGTGAGGTCGTTCAAACCAAGATTGAGGATGGTGTCCATCATGCCCGGCATGCTGTCGCGCGCGCCCGAGCGCACTGAGACCAGCAACGGATCGCGCTTGCTGCCAAATTTTTTGCCCGCCGCTTTTTCTAATCTCACCACATGCTTCTTTACCTCTTTCAACAACTGCTGCGGCAACTTGCGACCATTGGCGTAATACAAGTTGCAGACCTCTGTGGTGATGGTAAAACCGTCGGGCACTGGCAATCCGATCTGACACATCGCTGCGAGATTGGCGCCCTTGCCGCCAAGCAATGGCTTCATCGCACCGTTGCCCTCGGTGCCTTTGGCGCCGAAGAAGTAGACCAATTTCGCAGGCACTTTCCCTTTGCTTTTTGATGCGGAGGCGGAACGCGCTGGCTTTGATTTTTGTGGCGAAGATTTCGCAGATAACTTCGCTGCAGATTTCGCAGATGATTTCACCTTCGCCTTCACTGGCTTCTTCATCCTGCTACTCGTCGTGCTCTTGGCAGAGGTGCGGGCGAAACGGCGGCTTGATCGTGGGGGTGTGGCAAGCGTCATGGGCTGATCCTTCAAGTGGTGCCCCTATACAAGGAGCGATTGTGCGCGTTGCCGCCGCTGGCGCGACGGGGAGGAACGAGGATAGTGATTTAATTCCGAGAGGAAATAATGTTGGAATACGCTGACGACGCACTAGCATGGCGGCATGTCCGCTGACGCGCTTTCTTGGCGACTCTCTCCGCTCGATGCGATGGCTCGTTGGCCCGCAGAGGTGCCGCTTGCTGCGCTGGTCTCTGGAGATGAAAGCGAATGGAGTCGATGGAGCGTGCTCGCGGTGCCAGACGAGTGGCAATCTTTGGCGCCCACCGCCAGTCGCGCTGAAGCCACCGCGTGGTTGCGCGCGCTTGCGCGATCTTGCATTGGTGATGCCGCGATGCCGGGTGATGGAGGATGCATCCTGCAACTGGGTTACGAACTTGGCGCCGCACTTGAGCCGGCCACCAACGCAACCGCGCAACACAGCGATGACTCACATGCGTGGCCATTGGCGCAAGCAGCTTCCATTATCACCGCCGCCGTGCATGACGCGCGCACCAATCGATGGTTTCGTGTTGGACATGCCCACGAAGCCTGGGCAACCATCGAACAAGCGATGCAGTACCCGCAACCGCGACGCCATTTCACACTCGGCTCGCTGCAACCCACGAGTAGCGACGCGGACTACGCGGCGTTAGTGCAACGCACACATGAACTGATCTGCGCCGGTGATTTGTTCCAGGCGAATATCGCGCGTGTGTGGCAAGGCGATGGTGAAGGCGATCCGCGCGCCTTCGCGCTCGCCGCGCTTTCAAAAAGTCACGCCCGTTACGGAGCGTGGTTGGAAACGCCAGCTGGCTTCATCGCCAGCATGAGCCCCGAACTTTTTCTGCATCTTGATTGCAACGGCCGACTGGTCACGCGGCCACTCAAGGGCACGCGCCCGGCTGGCGCCGACACCGATGCGTTCTTAAAGAGCAGCAAAGATGCCGCGGAATTGCACATGATTGTGGACTTAATGCGCAACGACATCGCGCGCGCATGCGACCCCGGAAGCGTCTGCGTGCATCAAGCCCGCGCTGCCGAACCGCACACAACTGTGTTGCATGGCGTGGCGGAGATTCACGGCCGCCTTCGCCGCGACCGCGATGCCGCCGATCTTGTAGCCGCAACATTTCCACCAGGGTCGATCACTGGCGCGCCCAAAGTGCGCGCGATGCAGGTGATTCGCGAATTGGAAAATTTTGACCGCGGTCCATTCTTTGGAGCGATCGGTTTGCTTGGCGGCGATGGAACGCTCTCGTTGAATGTGGCCATCCGCACTGCCACGCTGCAGTCCCGCGAGTCCCCGCGCTGCTGGCGCGTTCGCTACGCCGCAGGTTGCGGCATCGTGAGCGATTCAATCATCGAAGAGGAAGTTCGCGAAACCCACGCCAAGGCTCAGGTGCTACATCGCGCGGTCGACGCGCTTAGGCATGCGGAAGTTGCTTCGCCTGCACCCGCTGCACATGCCGGGTGATTTGCGCGGTGACCACGCCTTGGTGGCCAGGATTAAAACTAAAATCAAAACTCACACCGGCATAGGTGTTCTGCATTGAATCAATATGTGTGTGCACCACCTTCGCGGTGGTGACGAGTGGCACTGGCTCATCCGCGCCAAGCGGAACTTTCATCCAAAAAATGCGGTGTCGCGTTAGCAAACTCGCCTCACCTGGCGCCACGCGCAAACCCACGCCGCCGCCGCCGATGTTCATCAACATGGCGCTGATGGACGGTCCCACCTGCGGCATCAACTCTTGATTTTCAACCTGCGGTTTCTCACCGCGTTGCAGCGCTTCGAAGGCCAACTCATTGGCGCGCTCCGCCACGATCACGCTTTTGGGATCGAGCAGTTGCCACAAGGTGACCACGGGCAACTTCAGTCCTTGCAAATCAAAACGATCGAAGCGTCGTTGGCAGCGCTCGATCGCCACGGGCACTGCAAGTCGCAGCAATTCCATTGGACGCGTGCCGGCGCTTCGCATACTGCCAAGCACCGTGGTGTTGAAGGTGAAACGATTTTGTCCGATCACGAATGCGGCGACCAAATGCACACCTGATTGCAACTCGATACCGCGACCCAAAGCCTGCGGGCGTTCCACCTCTACAAAATCATCGCCGAGTTGCGTGAGTTTGGTGCGCCACACCAGGTCGGCTTGTTGATCACTCTCGGCGCCGCGTGCGACGGCCAATTCAAGACCGCCACCTTTTTCCATGACTTGCTGAAGGCTGCGCCGCCACTCTGTGTTTCGACTTCTGCTTGCTGGCATGCGGAGCAGTGTACGGCGTGATCGGTCGCTTTAGTTTTGCCCTGAACTCTTGCCGCTCATCGTGGGGTCGTACTTCGCCGCTTCGTCGTAGAGCGTGCCGCTGCCACCTGTCGGCGACGCGGCACCCGAAGCGGCGCCCCGCTGCAACTCCACCAATACACGGCGGCTTGATGCGTCCATCGGTAATTCAAATGAACTCTGCGCGGAGCCGAAACCGCCGCGCGAGGCGAGTATCTGAAAGCGTTCATCCATCCAGCCCGCGCCGAAGGTTTTTGTTTCCAGAGAAAAATTTCCAGCGCTATCGGAGCTGCCCTCAGCAATCACCTCGCGACGCATGCGATTGGGATCGCGCACCAACTGCACGCGCACGCCGGAGACACCTTCGCCTTGCAAGCGCGGATCGTTGGGATTGACAAGCGAGATGGTGCCGAAACCACCTTGCACCACGCGGCCCTGCAGTTGATAGCCGCAGCCAGCAAGCAGCGTGCAAGCAAGAAACGAAATACATGTCGCGATGCGCATGCGGTGAAATCTAGCAGGCGCGCGAAATGGCCTGCGAAACCGAGGCGGTGATTCTTCAGGCGCGGCATCGCGGCGCACGCATAACTTCGCGCCACGCTTGCAACAAAAATTACAAGCCACGCAAACGATCGACCGCCGGCAGCAATTCTTGCCACCGCTCGGGACCAAAATCGCCCTCGGGCATTTCCACCCGCCAATCACTCACTGTTGTGGGATCGAGTCGCAACACACTGCCGGCTTTTAAATCATCGCGGCTGCGTGGGTTTTCCATCAACGCAGCCTCCACTTGACCCGCGTCCACGAAACGCTTCATGCAGAACCACGCCTGCTCCACGCGGTCGGCGTCTTTGCCGCCTTCAAGCGGTGCCTGCACGCTGAAACCTTTTTCGCGCACTTGACTGGCCGCTTCACCTTCGGAGCGTTTTAAACTTGCGAAGGCGGTGGCGAATGTTTCCCATCTTCGCTGCGCGCGACGCAAGCCCGCCTTGGTCGCATGCTCGGTGGCGTACAACGCGGCTTGACCACTTTCAATTGCCATCACCGCATCGCGCGGCCACGACCAGGTTTTTCGTAACGCGCCCAGCGGCTCGGGATGACAGATCACCGCGCGAACGCCAAGCAACGGACTCGCATCGCCAGACACTCCCGCTGCGCTGCGAAATGCCGTTGAACCAGGCACTCCATCTTCAATGGTCGCCGCCACTTCGCGCCACGGTTGCAGCGTGATTGGAAGTCCAGGGCCAGCTTCAAAAATTTCACCGGGCGCGGGCATGTCGCCTTCAAGCAAAAGTCCGGCCATCGCGTCGAGCAAAATTAAACCGGCGCGAATGTGCGTGGATGGAAGTTCAAGCAATTCAAGTTCGGGCCGACCGCAACGCCCCAAGCCCGTGGTGAACAACATGGTTGGCTGCACCGATCCATCGGTTGGAGCGGCGATGCCCGCGCCACTCACCCGCCACAACCAACGCTCGTGCGGCAACGCCTCGGGCGCGAGAAATCCGCTCTCCAAAACCGAGCGCGGCAAATAGTGGCCAGTGACTGCGTCAAGCAAACCCGGCGCGTCACCGATGGCACCAGCGAGCATGGCGACCAATCGAAAATACCCCTCGTGCGGATCTTCAAACGGCAGCATCGCCTGCAGTCGCACCACCCAACGACATTTCTGAATCACCTCTTCAACATCTTCGCCCTCAAGCGGCTGCGCCTGCTCGGCCCACGCCATCGCCGGCGCGGGCAGGCCTTCGATGTGAAATGTGAAGGCCCACAACGCGCCATCTTCATCATCTTCGGGGCTCTCACCTTCGATCTCGTGTCCCAACCAGGCGGCGAATGCGCTGCCAATCTCCTCCTTGGTTGGAGCCTCATCGTGCGGCCAAAACAACACCCAACCCGAAGGATTCGCCTCGGGAAGTTGCCACGGATTCTGCGCGGAATCTTCGTCGGTTGCTTGGGGTTCGCTGGTTGAATCGCTCATCAAGTGCGATGCTCGACACCGCTTGATGCATCTTATGGGAGGTTGCATCGACAAGCGAATCGCCGAAGTTGCATCTTTTTCAATTTGAAATTTGCCTTTGCCTCGAATCGAGCTAAGGTGTGATCGATGACACTTGCATTCTTCATACGCGGCCTTGCTCGAAACCTCACGACGGTGATCGCACACGCGGTCGCCGTGTTGGCTTCCAAGCGATGTGGCTGCGAACTGAATCAGCACACACAACTTGTGCGGGTGCCAGTGCATGCAACACGCCGTCGAATTCGTTAAACCCCTTTTTATAACGAATGCGAACATACAGGCCCTGCCAGCGAGCGGGGCTTGTTGCTGTGTGCGATTGCCTCTGTCCAAGAGAAACCAGAGCGTGGATTTTTGTGCATTCGATGGAGAGGTTGAAAGGCTTGGTTGCGTTGCTGTGAATCACCGACCACGCTGAAGGACTTATGTCCCTTCGTTCTTTCCATCCTCTTTTTTATTGCTCTCGCCCTTGTCATCGCCCTTGTCATCGTCATGGTCATCATCGTCGGCGTCATCCTTGTCGCCTTTGCTCGTGCCCACCTTCTTCGCGAAAGCTTCCACATCGGAAACTAACTTTTGCAACTCTGCGACATTAGTCTGCAGCGTGAGTCGCGCGGTGCCCCCCTGCACACCCTGCCATGCGCGCAAAATCACCGGCTTGCCAGCGGTTAAAGCTTTCGCCTGCACCGCTGCATCGGCATCTTTGTTCATCGCTTGCGTGACAGTGACGACTTGTGAAAGAATGCCGCGAACATCAAAGGCTAAAAACCAATCAGCGGTTCCCCACGCGTTGGCTGCCAAGCTTGCACGCACATCGCCGGCGTTTGTATTGACCATGGATGCCGCATCCGCCACCTTGTCGCCGAAACTCTGACTTATCAGCACATCGTTGCCATTCAATTTCATCGTGACCACCATGGCGTGACCCACGCGTTCCAACGCGGCTTCTTGCGCCTGATTTTGCGTGGCATCGCGTTCCTGCACAAACACCTGTATCAACTCTTTGATGCGCTCGGTGTTGGGTGTCAATGTGATGGTCAGCGTCTCCGCTCTCTGGTCGATCTTGACTGTTGCCAAGCCGCTCTTTGTGTAGTTGGCCGCGGCATCCATGAAGGATGCTTTGAATGCCGCCGCATCTTTCACACGAAAAGCCGTCACCATGTTGGCATTTTGATTCTGCATCGCGACTGCTCCCACGCAACCATCTTGGATCATCGCCCATGTCGCGCGCAGGGATGCAGTTGCGCTTTTCCATGCTTGCGCTTGCTCTGGCGAATCACCCAGCGTGGCGAGAGTGTCATCAATGGTAAATCGTTCGCCATATATCGCATCCACTGCGCTGGTTGACATACCAATGTAACCAGTCATGCCCTGAGGCAACTTCGCGGCGAGCGCATGCACGGTGGCTTCATTCAAACCAGCGGGAAATGCCGCGTCGCGCGACCAATCTGCCCACACTTGCAAATCATCACCTTGCAACGACAGCGCAAACGACGCGCGCTTCAGTTGCATCAACGCGGTGATCGCATCGTCGACTTGCTTGCCGACTCCATCGCCCAATGCGCGCTTTATAGCCAAGCGTCGCTTGTCGGCTGGTGAAAGTTTGGATTCATCACCACCCTTGTCACCGATCATGCTCATCGCCGCGAATCCGCCAAGCATGCGAAGTTGATCGCCCTGCTCAGACATCACCCGCGAAAGATCCACGCGACCGCAGACCACGCTCGCTGGCAATCGCTGCAAGAGTGGCGAGGCGATGGCATCGGCGGAGGGTGCTTCAAAGGGTTCCATAGAACTCGAAATCACAACCAAATCATTGGCAAGCACGCTGACCGCACCTTGTCGACCGCGAGCCCGGATCGGCATGGTTGGACGAGCCTTCTGCTTCGGATCTGTGGATTGCGCAGCATCGGTGCGCGCCTTTTCCATCGCAGCAAGTGCGCCAGGAATTCTGAAAGCTTGATGAAAGGTCATCTCCGCCATGCCCATTGCAGGCTCGTCGCCAGATGTGGCGGGCATGTCAATCCACCAGAGCACCGGTTGATTCATTGGAATTTCAAGATCAGTTCGAATGCTTTGCTTCACCATGAGATTGATCGAACTGTTTAACTTCATCGAGCTGCTGCCCAGCATCTCTGTCGCGGCACCACCAATATCCGCGATGCGCTTGGCCACCGCGTCGGCCTGCTGCATGTCGGGCAGATAGATCACCGCGATGGTGCTTGCACTTGTCAACTTTGCGAGATCAGCTGGCACTTCAAGTGTGGGTCCGCTCTCGCCTGCTGGCACGGCGGCGATCGGAGCAAGCACCGGTGTCGCGGCAGGCTTCGCTGATGACTTGCCTGCGGATGGTGCGGCGGGCGTGCTCTGCAGTGCAACGATGCATGAAAGTAGAAGCGTATGAAAGAGCATGGTTGAATCTTTCTTTGAAAGGCGAAGCACGACGAGTGTCGCGCGGAGGGCGAAGGATACACCGCATGCATGCCTCAAGATGCGCAGCGTTATGCACCACGGACAAGGCAGCAAGCACCACGCATCTGGCACCACGCGTATTGCACAATGCACGACTTCATTTCGAGCAACCCACTACGGAACAATATTCACCAGGCGCTTTGGAACCACCACGATCTTTTTCGGGGGCTTGCCGCCAAGAATCTGTGCGATCGCCGGCGTGGCCAGCGCAAGGCGTTCAATCTGCTCGTTGCTCGCGTCGGCGGGCACCATGAGATGCGCCTTTACTTTGCCTGCGATTTGCACCGCAAGCTGCACCATGCGGTCGTGCAACATGGCCTGCTCGAATGTTGGCCATGTTGATTGCGTGACGCTGCTGGAATTACCAAGGCGCTGCCAAATTTCTTCAGCCATGTGCGGGACAAATGGCGCCAGCAAACGCACGAAGCGATCGAGTTGCTCGCGTGTCATGCCACCATGCGTGGGGTCGCTGATGGTGCTTGGTCGCGTGGCGGCGTTTACCAACTCGATCAACGCAGCGATCGCGGTATTGAAGGCCAATCGCTCTATGTCGTCCCCCACCTTTTTCGTGGTGCGATGCAGCAGTCGTTCGATGTGCTGGTCGGCTTTCGCAGCCAGCAGTAGTTCGCCAGTCTGCTCGTCGATCGCCAAGCGCCAGGCGCGTTGCAAGAAGCGAAATACACCGGCGATGTCCCGGGTATTCCACGGTTTGCTTGCGTCGAGCGGACCCATGTACATCTCGTACAGGCGAAAAGTATCGGCGCCATATTCTGCAATCACATCATCGGGATTGATCACATTCTTCAGGCTTTTCGACATCTTCGCCACAACTTGCGTGACTTCGCCGCCGCCGATTTCAAAATATTTTTCGTCGCGCTGTTGCACTTGATCAACCGCCACCAAACTTTTATCGCCGCGCTGATAGGCATAGCTGGTGATCATGCCTTGGTGAAAAAGTTTGGCGAAAGGTTCCACCGTGCTGACATGGCCAAGATCAAAAAGCATCTTGTGCCAGAAGCGCGCATATAAAAGATGCAGCACCGCGTGCTCATTGCCACCGATATATAAATCCACGCCGCGGCTGGTGCCGTCGGGGCCAGTCATCCAGTAACGCTCGGCGGCTTGTCCGACAAATCGCTCGGTGTTGCGCGGATCGATATAGCGCAGGAAATACCAGCACGAACCGGCCCAACCAGGCATGGTGTTGGTCTCGCGACGAACCGGCGTGTTCGCTGGAAGCAATGCGGGGTCCACTCCAGCCGCGCCTGCGGTGGTGTGCATCCATGCCGTCGCTTTTCCAAGTGGAGGCTGCGGCGTGTCGCTTTCAATCGGTGCGTAATCAGCAAGCTCAGGAAGCGTGAGCGGCAACGCGCTCTGCATGATCGGATAATGCATGCCCTGCGCATCGAAGACCAGTGGAAAAGGTTCGCCCCAATAGCGCTGACGACTAAAGAGCCAATCGCGCAATCGATAGTTGACGCGGCGAGAGCCGATGCGCTTGCTTTCAAGCCAATCGATCACCGCCTGCTTTGCTTGCGCGGTCGGCATGCCGTCGATGCGAATCTGCGCACCACTTGAATGCACGGCGATGCCATCGCCACTGGTCGCGCATTCGCCAGTCCATGGCTGGTCGACGATGTCAACAACCTGACGGATCGGTAACTTGAATGCTCGCGCAAATGCGAAGTCGCGTTCATCATGCGCGGGCACCGCCATGATCGCGCCAGTGCCGTAGCCCATCAACACATAGTCGGCGGTCCACACTTGCATGCGCTCGCCGGTGGCGGCGTTGACAGCATAAAGACCAGTGAAACAGCCCGTTTTTTCTTTGGCTTCGGATTGCCGATCCACATCGGCGCGGTTGCGTGATTGCGTCGCGTAGAGGGCAAGATGCGCACGCGCGGCATCGAGCAAGTCACCCACGCCACGCTGTATCACCGCGTCGATCAACGCGTGTTCGGGTGCGACCACCATGTAGGTTGCGCCGAAGAGTGTGTCGGGTCGAGTGGTAAACACGCGCAGCGAGCCGAAGCCATCAACTTCAAAATCAATTTCTGCGCCCTCACTGCGACCGATCCATTCGGCTTGCTGCAAGCGCGTGCTCTCGGGCCAATCGACCAACTGCAAATCATGCAACAAACGATCGGCGTAGGCGGTGATGCGAAACATCCACTGACGCAGAGGCAAACGCTTTACCGAATGACCACCGCGTTCACTGCGACCATCGATCACTTCCTCGTTTGCAAGTACGGTGCCCAACTTTGGACACCAGTTCACCCTCTGCGTTCCAACATACGCAAGGCGACGACCATCGAGCCACACTTGCTGTTGCATGGGTGTGCAATCATTCCATGCAGATTCTTTTCCATCTATGTTTACGCGGCGGTTGTGCGCGGCATGATCAGCTTGTAACGCGGCGATTGGACGGGCGGCGCCAACCGTGGGGTCGTACCAACTTGCGTACGCCTGCAGCCAAATCCACTGCGTCCACTTCACATAATCGGGGTCGATGGTGCCAAACTCGCGCGACCAGTCGTAGCAAAAACCAAAGCGCTTTAACTGGCGACGAAAATTATGGATCGCCGCCGTGGTGGTCACCTTCGGATGCACACCGGTCTGCACCGCGTATTGCTCAGCGGGAAGACCAAAGGCATCCCAGCCCATCGGATGCAACACATTGAATCCATGCATGCGTTTGAAACGCGAGAGAATATCGGTGGCGATGTATCCCTCGGGATGTCCCACATGCAGCCCCGCGCCACTTGGGTAGGGAAACATGTCAAGCACATAAAATTTTGGAAGCGTGGCGTTAAAGCCAGCTTCGCCGGGATTGCCAACGCGATAGGTGCCGTCGCGATCCCATGCGGCTTGCCAGGCAACTTCGACACTATGCGCAAATGCAGTGTCGTAGCGAAATGGAGTCTCGTGCTCAGCCATCGTCGGCGCGAAGCCTACCGCGTCAGGCGCGGACAGCCTCGGACTTCTCGCGCTCGCTATTCAAGTGGCGAAGTGTTTCACCGACCAAGTAGAAACTGCCAGTGACCACGATCAGATCTTCGCGGCTCACAGCGCGGATCGCCAGCTTCAAAGCTTCGGGCAATGTGCGGGCAATTTGGCTCATTTTGCCGGTTCGTTCGGAGAATATTTTTTGCAAATCCTCTGGCGCTGCGGCGCGTGGCGTGCTGCTTGCGCGTGTAAAGATCACCTTGTCGGCGCCAAGATTCATCTTGTCAAGCATCGCGCCCATGTCCTTGTCGGCGCAGCAACCAAAGATGCAGACCATGCTGTCATAGGGAACATGCGAGCCCACGCACTTCATCAAGGTCTGCACGCTGATTGGATTGTGCGCGCCATCAACCAGAATGCGTGGACGATCGGCGACCAATTCCATGCGACCCATCACTTTGGTGTTGCCAAGACCGCGCGCGATTTTTTCTTCTGGACAATCAAAGCCACGGCTGCGAAGCACATCCACTGCCGCAAGCGCGAGTCCGCAATTTGAACTTTGATGGTCGCCCGGTAATGGCACCGGCAAATGCTCCAAGCGACTGGTCTTGCTGTACAAGCACACGCGGGTGTGCGGTCCGAGATCTTCGCTGGTGCAGAATCGGCTGCTGAACTCGATGTCCTTGTTCACCACACGCAGATCGGCGCCCACCTTGTCAGCCACATCGCGGAAAACTTTCTCCACTTCGCTTGGCGGATCAAACACCAAGGCGGGGACGCCCTTCTTGAAAATACCGGCTTTTTCTCGGGCAATCTTCGCCAATGTGTTGCCGAGCAACTTGGTGTGGTCGTAGTCGATGGTGGTGATCACGCTGACTTCTGGAGTGATCAGGTTGGTGCTGTCAAGGCGACCACCAAGTCCCACTTCGATCACGGCGATGTCCACCGCTTCGATGGCGAAATGTTTCAGCGCCAGCGCGGTCATCACTTCGAAGAAGGTTGGTTCTTCATCCATCTTGGTGATAGCGCGCGCGACTTTTTTCAACATCTCGATGAAGTCAGTCTTGGCAATCATTTTTCCATTCACTGCAACGCGCTCGCGCACATCGAGCAGATGCGGACTGATGTACTCGCCAACTACATAACCGCAGGTGCGCAATATGCTGGCGATCATCGCCACCGTGCTGCCCTTGCCAACGGTGCCAGCGACATGCACGGTCTTCACATGCAGGTGTGGATTGCCAAGCAGCGACAGCAGCGTGCGCATGCGATCAAGACTGAAAGCGGCGTCGTCATAACTGACATGGCGTTGACGCTCGATGTCGGTGCGCTCATGCAGCCATCGCAAGGCCTCGGCGTAGGTGTTCATATCTGGCATCTTGCGCTTGACCACTGGCTTGGTTTCGGTGATGGTGTTACGACTTGTGGAAACACCGGTTGGCTTCACGGTGCTCTTTGCCGCGGTCTTCGCAACTTTCGCTTGGACTTTAGAAGCGGACTTCACTCCATTGGAAGCCGAGGTGCGAGCAGTCTTTGGATTCGATTTGGATGCCGAGTTGCGTGCCATTTCATCATCCTAACCAAAGCAGGGGTACTTGTTCAAATCTGGTCGTATAAGTAATGTATTTACAACAACTTATGTTCAGTCTGCGCCGACGACCTGGAGGCAACTTTACAGCAGTTGCAGATGATGTTCATTCTGCACAGGAAGAGCGAGTGTGCATGCACAAGCAATTACACAATAAAAATTGGCGCGGCACTATCGCCATTCTTGACGGGGATAGCGTCGACGCAATTCATTGCGCAGCGATGGATACAGCGTGGACCAAAAGTTTGCCAAGTCGCTGGTCACTTGCAGGGGTCGCATGTTGGGGCCGAGTATCTCCAGGGTCACTGGCACGCGACCACCTGCAACCGATGGCGTGCGATCAAGTCCATACAGTTGTTGAATCTTCGCGCTGCCCCGTGGCGACGCGCCGACTTCGTAGGCAAGTTTCATGCAGCGACCACTGGGCAAAGATAATTCAGCCGGAGCCATGCGCTCCACAAATCGAAGATCATCAGTGCCGATCGCATCACGCACCGCTTGCAGACACGGTCGCTGCTCCACTTCGCTTGCGCGGTGGGCGTCGACGCAAATTTCCATTTGAATCACTGCGATTTCCTCCTGCGTGTAGGCGAGCAAGTTGCGCTCGGAAAACCACTGCCCCACGCAGCGCACGCGCTCGATCCATTGCTGCACCGAAGCATCCCAACCCTGCAACACCACGCTACCGTTGCGCACTTGTTCGGCGAGCAAGCGCTCGGCCTCAGCGCGATGCTTAGCGTGTGGCGGACGCGCAGTGGATGCGATGGCGATGCCGTCAAAGCGCGTGGCTTCGACGCGCTCGATGGCGCGGGAAATTGGATTCCATTCGAGCGATTCGCTGGTTGTGAAGTGGCTGGGCAAGGCATCGCGCACCCAATCCTCTTCAAGCGGCGTGACGATGGAAAGTATTTGCGTGGCGGTATCCGCTGGATTTTCATCGGCTTGCATGGCCAGCAGAAATCCCGCGGCGGTGACCAAGGAATCGCGATCAAGAATCGCTTTGCGTCGGCCATCCGCGAGCAGATGCGCTTTGAACGAATCGGGTCGCCACACCACAGCGTCGGGGTAGGCCGCGAGCATGCAACGACTTACCGATGCAAGCGGTGCGGTGTGGTTGTCGCGCGGACCGCGTGGCACGCAACGCGCGAGACGATCGGCGGCCTGCGCAGCTTCGCGCGCCGATTCTTCAAACAACATCACGCCATGCGGCATGCGTTCGTTGTTGCTCAGTCGCTCAAGCACTCGCTCGCGCACAATTAAATCGCTTGCGGGATCGCCATCGCGCAAACATGCGAGCAATGCACCGTGATCGGCACTGCGAATGAAGTCGCGCTCCGCCGCAATCGCCGCCCATCGCGCCACGCGTGTGGCGCATCCTTGTTGCGCGGCGTGATGCAGCGCAGCAGCGCATCGAGGTGTAGTTGGAATGCGCGCGATCGCCTCACCAAGTTTGGTGATGCGCCCATGCTGGTCGATCGCTTGCAAGGAACGCAGCAGCGCCTCGGCGCGGGACCACGGTTCGGCTGGTGGTGCCTGCACCCATGGAAATTCGCGCACGCTGCCAGTGAGCGCGGCCACCTGCAACGCGACCAAACTAAGTTCGGCGCGCGCGATTTCTGGTTGATCAAAAGCGTCTCGGCGAGCGTGGTCGGTTTCGCTCCATAAGCGCAGACAACAGCCTGATTCCATGCGTCCCGCGCGACCGGCGCGCTGCTCGGCGGCGGCGCGGCTGATCGGCTCCAATCGCAACGCGTCGATCGAACGCCTGGCGTCCACGCGGTGCACGCGGGCGAGGCCGCTATCGACCACGCCGCGCACACCTGGCACGGTGATCGAAGTCTGCGCAACATTGGTCGCCACCACGATGCGTGTTCGTTGCGATGGCTGCAGCGCCATGTCTTGTTCAGCTGGTGGCATCGATCCATGCAGTCGTCGAAGTTCCATGTCGCGCGCGGCGGGCAGGGCGCGCAATGCCAGAAGCGTGCGTTCGATCTCGCGCGCGCCCGGCATGAACACCAACACATCACCTTGCAATTCCTGGGCAAGCGCAACAGCGTCGGCAGCAGCGCGCTCGCACACATCTTCGTTACGCCGCAGCGGCGCATGACGCATGCGCACTGGAAAAGCGCGGCCCTCGATATGCAATCGCTCAGCGCCAAGAGACTCGGCGATTCGGTCGGCGTCAAGCGTGGCACTCATCACAATCAATTTCAAATCTGGTCGCTCGCGCTGCTGCAATCGACGCACCGCCGCCACCGCCAGATCAGCCTGCAAACTTCGCTCGTGAAATTCATCGATCACCACCGCGCCGACACCTGGCAACAACGGCGAATCCAACAGCATGTTCAGGAAGACTCCTTCGGTAAGAAATCCGATCCGCACCGCGTCGCTCCATGCCGAATCAAAACGCGTGCGCCACCCCACGCTCTCACCAGGTTTGGTTTTCATTTCAGCGGCAACGCGCCGTGCCACCAAGCGCGCAGCCAATCGTCGCGGCTCAAGAACCAGCACTTTTCCTGGCACATTGGCCTGCAGAAGAAGTTGCGGCACCTGCGTGGTCTTGCCCGAACCAGTTTCAGCGGTCAACACCAACGCGTTGCCACGCATCAAGGCCGCAGTGATTTCAGCGGCTCGCGCGCGAACCGGTAACTGCGACCCATCGGCCACGGCGCTCACCGCGTGATCATGCGCGTGCGCACGTCGTCAAGAAATCGTGTGATCTGCCCCTGCTCAAGCGGCGTGCTCGCTGGCTCGACTTCGCCCTGCCACACTTCAAGAAATCCAGTGACGCCACGATCGCTTATCGTGCCAGCGCTGCCAGCGCGCCGACGCTCGCTGCGCTCACCATCGCGACGCATATCAGCGATTCGTTCAGAGTCGCTCTTCTTGCTTTCTTTGCCAGTGATGCTGCGTTCGGCGAGTCGCTGCCATTTCACAATCCACGCGTCGATGAAAGCGTCGCGCTTGTCGGGGGTTAACGCCATGTACTCACTCGCGCCCTCAGCCAACGCGTCTTTCATCATGTCACGCACATTCACACGCAGTTGATCGCGCGCCTTCTGACCAAGGCCAGCGAGAAATGCCGCGGCGGCTGCACTTTCACCAGGCTTCATGCCGCGAAAGCGTTCGGCAAATTCGGTCATGAATCGAATGCGCTCCTCCAGCGGCAACTTGGAAAAATCTTTCACCGCTAAATATCCAAGTGCATTGTCGACTGGCACATCAAAGATGCTTGGCGGCGGGCGAAATCGCACAAAAAGCCACCACCACATCGCCAACGAAACAACCGTGGCAAGCACCGCAGCGATCAGCAGCGTGAACCATTGACGCCGTTCTATTTGCGACAATTTCCAACGCAACGATTCAATCCATGCGATGTCAGCCACCAGGTTCCAACTCCCCTCCGCTCTCTTGGACTTCCTCATCGGGCGGTGTATTTTCACGCACCGTGCCATCAACAAACAATGCGTTGCGCGGTTGACGAGTACCAGGATGACGATCTTGCGAGTCCATGATCAAAGCGTACTTGTTTGCGCGAAGCGTGCCACCTTTGGCATCGGCTTTGGGTTTTTCCAAGCCTTCGTAAAAAGTATTGAGCATGCGGCCTTCAAGTTCGTTACGCAGACGCGTGCGTGACTTCACCGTGATATCGCGTTCAGAAAGAACCGTGCGTGCAACTTGTATCTGCACTTCGGGGGTGTAACGCAGCAAGCCTGGTACATACAGATAACTTGTTCCTGTCACGCGACTGGCTTCATCAAAGTCTGCGGGGCACAACCACATCTCGGCGCTTGGATCAAGATAGCCCTTGAGCAATTGTGGAAGACCACCTTCGGGTCCATTGGTGCCAACCGCTGGCAGCATGTTGCAGATGGGTACAAGACCGCCGATTGAATCTGCGTAACTTCGATAAGGAATAAAAATCTGTCGTAGATTGCTCATGCATCCAGTGTTGCGGCTTTCGGCTCGAACCATGCCAATGGAGGGCACCGCGATGCCCATCAAAACGCCGACGATGCCGATCACAACAAGTAATTCAATGATGGTGAAGCCGCGACGCATGCGCACATAGTAGGAGGTGCTCGCCAGCAATTCACCAACCATCTACGCCGATTCCACCTGATCGAATAGCGCATCAACAAAGCTATCCGCGTCAAAGGGCTGCACATCATCGGGGGTCTCGCCGATGCCCACTAATTTCACTGGCACACCCAAGGCCTCACGAATGGCAACCACCGAACCACCGCGCGCGGTGCCATCCAACTTGGCGAGAAAAACCCCGGTGACCTGCGCGGACTCGCGAAAGATGCTGGCTTGCGCAATCGCGCTTTGACCGGTGGTCGCGTCAAGAACCAAGAGTGTTTCATGAGGTGCGCCAGGAATTCGCTTGGCGATCACTGATCGAATTTTTCCAAGCTCGCGCATCAATCCATCATGCGTGTGCAGTCGACCCGCGGTGTCGATCACCAGCGTGTCCACGCCGCGAGCCACGGCCGCGTCCATCGCGTCAAAGACCACCGCCGCTGGATCGGCGCCGGCCGCGCCCTTCACAATGTCCACGCCAAGTCGCTGCGCCCAGATAGAAAGTTGCGCTACCGCACCTGCACGAAATGTGTCGGCCGCCGCCAGCAACACCGTGCGACCTTCGTCTTGCAACGCCTTGGCAATTTTGGCAACACTGGTGGTTTTACCCGAGCCATTCACACCCACAACCAAGATCACTGTGGGCGCGCTTGTTGCTCGCGCGATCTGCAAATCGTCGCCACGCAAACGCAACTTTAATTGCTGCTTCAAGATGGCGATGGCATCGCTGCCCTTGCGTGCAATGCCAGCACGAAATTGCGTGCGCACCTCTTGCACCAATTCGCGCGCCACACGCACGCCAATATCTGCGGTGATCAACGCGGTTTCAAGTTGATCGATTAACGCCTCGTCAAGATCGCGTCCATGTAACAAGGCGCGAAGTCCGCCGCCGATCGCGGTGGCCGTGCGTTGCGCGCCACGACGCAGGGCTTCAAAAGTCTTGCGAAACATCTGTTTAGATCGCTCCGTCGCGGCTCTTCCACCAACGATCCAACACCGCGTTCACGAAAGCGGGACTGCGTTCGCCGCCAAATTCACGGGCCAATTCAACCGCTTGATCGATGGCCGCCGCGTGCGGCACACCACCGCGCGACATTTCATAAAAAGCTAAGCGCAGCACATTGCGATCCACCACCGGCTGGCGATGCGTCGGCCAATCGGTGACCAATCCCGCGAGGGCGGTGTCGGCTTCTTCGCGAAATTCCCAAGCCAGTTCGGCGAGCGCGCGACCTTGGTGCAACGAGCGTTCATCTTCAACTGCAAACGCTTCGTCGGCAAAATGTCCGGCCAACGAAGCATTCGCGTTCTCCGAGGAAGTATCAGCAGAATCTGACGAAGCGTCGGCGCAACGCTGATCCATTTCATACATCACTTGAAGTGCGCATCGGCGCATTCGCAATCGATCACCGGCGCTCATGCTCTGCCCTTTGTGTGCAGCGAACGAATCGCCTCGCGTGTTCGCAACGCTGCGCGCATCGCGAAGGCGCCAGCGTCACCCTTGCCACCACCCGAGCGCTCACGCGCTTGCTTGTGACTTTCAACTGTCAGAATGCCAAGCGCGACTGGCTTTCGATAACGCACCGCCATCGCTGCGCACTCGCTGAAAGCTGCATCCACAATGTGGCGATCATGACGCGTTTCGCCTTGCACCACGCAACCCAATACCACCACCGCATCCAAGCCCTGCTCCAGCGCCTCGGCGGCGACGGGCGCGATATCAAAGACGCCATCCACGATCACGATCTTCAGATCCGACTCCGCGCCGCCAGCCTGTGTGAAAGCCGCGCGCGCCCCCGCAAGCAATCGATCATGAATCTCGCGGTGATAGTCGCTGGCAACAATGGCCACGCGCACGCCGCGAGCGTTGGTCAGTGGAATGTGTTCTTCTTGTTTTCGCATGGCATCGGATGTTAGAAACTTCGCGCGGTTGCGGCATTGCCGATCCGCTGGATGCTTTCGCTTCGATGCGCCCCGCACCTTCACGCACTGCGCAACCATACACTCGCGCCATGCGTTTGATGGTCATCCGCGCGCTCGCCATTTTGCAATTGATTCGCATACCACTCGCGCTCGCGGTGGGCAGCGACATGTGGCTTGCGACCCTGCTCACTCGTTGGAATCCCGCTGCGAACAATCGCCCCGCCGCGCAAATGGAATTATGGATCGCGCTCACTATCGCGGCGCTGATCGGTGGTGGATTGCTGGGCTTCGCGGCGGGCATGAATGATCTGCTTGATGTGCGCCGCGATCAAGCGACCAATCCAACGCGTCCGCTTCCAGCCGGTCGCGTGCGCAAGCCGCACGCGGCGCTTGTCACATTTGGATCGCTGGTCACCGCCTTGATCGCATCGATGTTTTTCGGAGAGGACTCGTTGCATGTGGCGCTGCTCGCCGCCGCTGGCATCGTGGCCTGGAATACTTTTGGCCGGCATATCCCCGCGATTGGAATTCCAATGATGGGATTGGCGCATGCCGGCGTGATGTTTATTCCGTGGCCTGGTCAATCGTTCACACTGCCTGCGTGTCTGGTCTTCGCGCAGACCATCGTCACCACGACACTGCTGCATCAACGCAGCGGCAAGCGACCCGTTTTGAATTGGAGTTCCACCGCGGTGCTTGTGCTCACCTCACTCGCATGCATTGCGGGGTTGGTGGTGCTTGGATTCATGCGCAACGCCGATGCGTGGCCGCCTCCAAACGCCGCATGGTTGGCGGTGTTTCCGCTGCTCGCCATCGCGTGGTTTGCCTGGCTTCTGCGCGCGGCGATCGTGGAGCACCGCCCTGCAGAATCTTCGTTGTTGCTGCAACGCGCAATTGTTGCGGCGCCACCGGCCACCGCGGCGGCATGGGCGCTTTCATTGGAACGACCGACCGCCGCCGCGGCCTTCGCGGGCACCGCTGCCATCTGCTGGACGCTGGCATATTTGGCGCGGGAAATCCACGGCATGCTGGCCGCGCCGCCGGTATGGCGCGGATGATTTTTAATTTCAACACACTCGCGCAGAACACCTCGCATGCAGAGCATCGGTAGCATGCCCGCGTGATCCGGCGCCTTCTCGCCATTGCGATATTTGCCCTGCTCGGCGCTGCGCCGCTGGATGTCACGCCGCCGACTGGAGTGACTGCGGGCATGCAAGCCGCGACGATCACCGGTGATCGACTGAGTGGATTTGTATTTCCAATCACCCCTGTAAAAAGTGATCTGATACTGAACGCTACCCGCGCATTTCGTTGGAAGGTGGATGACACGCAACGACTCGCGTTGCAAGGCGATGTTCGCATTAGTGTTGGCGGCTACGGCTTCATGACGCGCAACGCCGTGGTGTGGGTGAATCGACTTCCGACCGCCGATGGGTTGGTCACGCAAGTTGCATTGTGGTTTGCCGAAGTTGGCGAGCCCACGCGCGCTGCCGGTCTTGGTGTGGAAGGCAAAAATGTGCTGGTCACCTGCAGTCTGCGCGGCGATGTACGGCTTTCGGTTCCGGTGATGCTGGATCAAGCGGCGACGCCCGATGTCACCGCGGCGGCCGATGACCGCTTAGCAATGTATCTGCGTGGAATTGCTGCGTCGGTCGCCACGCTTGCAACGCAACCGCGCGTCGACTCGCCAAAGCCACCTCCCGAGACGCCCCTTGCAGTGACGACTGGCGGCGCCACCACCACCATCGCCGCCGCGCTTCCAACTTCGATCGCTATGCCCACCGCCGCCACACCCGCCTTCAAGAGTGGTGATGTGGTCACCTTCGCGGGCCGCGAAACCAGTATCGATGAGAAGCAAGATGTGATCACGGTGCTTGGCGGAGCGCAGGTGGATGTGATGTCGCGCGATCCAAGTTTGAAGACTGGCGAGATGCGCTTCAGTGCCGAGCGCGCCGTGATCTTTATGCGCAAGGGCGCGCTGACCAATGTCCGCGAGGGCAGCGGTCAACTGAACGCCGGCGCCGTCGAGGGTATTTATCTTGAAGGCGATGTGAACGCCACCGACGGTAATTATGTGATGCGTGGCGCGCAGGTGTATTACGATGTTGCCACCAGTCGCGCCGCCGCGTTGCAAGCGGTGCTGCGAACTTATTCACGCGCCGGCATTCCTATGATCAGCCGTGCCGCCGAAGTGCGACAAATCGCCAAGGATCAGTTTGAAGCACGCGATGCGACCGTGTCGATCAGCGAATTTTACCAGCCGCATCTTTCTATCGGCGCCAATCGCATCACCATCACCAAAGGTCCGCCGTCAAATCCATCCACGCTGATCGAGGCGCAGCATGTCACGCTCAACGCCGGCAGCGCGCCGATTTTCTATTGGCCATATGTGCGCGGAAACGCCGAGCATCCGTTGATTCCCAAGGTGATGCTTGGCTACAACACCTATCAGGGCTACAACCTTGGCACGCGTTGGGATCTGTGGCAGTTGGTTGGTTGGAAACCACCCTTTGATATGCAAGCCGAGCTGATTCAAGATGCCTACACCTTGAATGGCTACGGTCTTGGAACAAAATTCATTGGCGCCCCCGGCGACCTCACGCTCTATGGTTTTTACGACCTCAAGAATCAAGAGCAGAGTTCTTCTGGCATGCTCTACAATTCCACACTGCAATGGCGCGGCATGATCGATGGCGGAACCACCGTGGCGCTTGATCAAGGCTCGTTGCTTCAAGGACAACTTGCGTGGGTGAGTGATGGTGCTTGGGTAAGCACCTTTAAGCAAAATGATTTTGCCAATCATCGCGAGTACGAGACCAGCGGTTTTGTGAAATTACAATCAGGCAACAGCGCCTTCGATGCCTTGGTGAAATATGATGTGGATCGATTTGTTAGCAACAGTTGGATGCTGGCCAGTCGTCCCTACAGTGTCTCTAAATTTCCCGAGGTCAGTTACCGACGCTATGGCGATTCGCTTTTTGGTGACTCGGTGAATTGGACCCAAGAATATTCGGGCAACGGAATGAACATGCAGTTGGAGGCGGGAACACCGCAATCGATCGCGGCGAGACCGCTGGCGTTCAGCGGCGTTAGCAGCGCGCAAAATGTGAACATCGGTAACGCCTACACCGCGCAGGGTTACAACGAAAATACCTATGTGCGCGCCTTCACTCGTCAAGAAATTGCCATGCCGTTGCAATGGAATGTGGTAAAAATCGCGCCCTTTGTGCAAGGCACCGCGATCGGCTATGGGCTGAATGATTTCAGCACTTACGCCAATCAATTTCAAACCAACGCCAATGGAACGCCAAGCACTGGCGCTTCGGGCGGAGCCTTTCGCAGCATCGTCGGCATCGGTGCGCGCATGAGCACCGAGTTCTCGGAGAACTTTGACAACATTCAAAGTTCGTCGCTCGATCTGAATCGTTTGCGATGGGTGGTGCAACCAAACTCCACCGTGTGGGGCGGCTACGACACCGGCACCAACGGCCAGTATCCAGTCTTCGATCAAGATGTGGAAGGCGCCACTGGCGCGGCGGCTGCGCAACTGGGCGTGACGCAACGATGGCAAACATATCGCGGCGGTCCTGGTGATTGGCACAGTGTGGACTGGATCATGCTTGACGCGGGCGTGGTGGTGAACAACTCCGAGGCGAATTTTCAGCGGCCGCTCGATGCGCCCGCCGCAAGCACGCGAGGCTTGAACAGTCTTTCGTATTACCAAAGTCCTACTCCGCAATTCTTCAGCTATCGCCCGGAACTTTCGCAGTGGGGTAATCATGTCTATGCGCGTTCCACATGGGCGCTCTCAAGCACGCTGACTGCTTACGGAAGCACCACGCTGTTGCTGGAAAGTCGCAACGCCAATGCCAACCCCGGCATGGACAACTTCGCGCGCGGTTCGGTGGGCGTGTCGATGCAGCATTCGCCGGACACCAGTTTCTTCTGCGAATATCGCATGATCAATAATTTCTACAACAGTTCGCTTTATCCCAATGACGAATTGCTGCAGCCCGGCGTGGCGTATCAAATTGGAAAACTTTACACCTTCAGCGCAAGTCCACAGATCGATTTGAATCAAGGCAATCTGCGCGCGTTAAGTGCGTCGCTTACACGCGTGCTGCCTGATTTTAATTTGACTGCCTCCGTTGGCTACAGCGTGCTGACCGATGAATATACCTTTGGCATGAGCCTTTCAATTCCAGCAGTGGGGAAAAATGTTGGAACATCTTTGAACGCCGCGGGCGGTCAATGACAGGGTGGCGGCGGCGCGTTGCCCGATTTTTAATTGCGCATCGCGCATACAACGCGGCGCGCTCACGGCTCGAATAAATCGCTTACTTCAAGTCGCTCGCCCACCATGCTGGCCCCCGCCGCAGTCAGGCGCCGACCTTGCCGAGTGCGCGCGAGCAATTCGCTGCGAAGCAAAAAGGGTTCGACTAAATCTTCCAGCGTGTCGCTGTCTTCACCGATGGTGGCGGCAAGCGTCTCTAAGCCAACTGGACCGCCGCGATAGGTGCGCGCGAGCGTGCGCAAATATTTACGGTCCAGTTCATCGAGTCCGTTGGTGTCCACACCCTCAAGGGCGAGTCCCGCGGTGACTGCCGCCGCATCCACGCGACCCGTTCCTTTTACCTGCGCCCAATCGCGCACACGCCGCAGTAATCGCAGCGCCACACGCGGCGTGCCTCGACTTCGCGCGGCCAGCGTGGTGACCGATGCGCTGTCAATCTTCACACCCAGCAAATCGGCGGCGCGCTGCAAAATATGCTCGAGTTCTTCCTGTCCATAAAAATCCAGATGATGGGTAAGACCGAAGCGACTGCGCAATGCTTGTGTCAGCAAGCCAGCGCGCGTGGTGGCGCCAATCAGCGTGAATGGTTTGAGCGGCAGCGTCACTAAGCGCGCATGCATCCCTTGATCCACCGTAAAATCAACGCGATATTCCTCCATCGCGGGATAAATATATTCCTCCACCGCCGCAGGAAGCCTGTGAATCTCGTCGATGAACAACACATCGCCGGCGCCAAGCCGAGTAAGCGTGCCGACCAAATCGCCGGCCTTTGTTAATGCGGGACCACTGGTCACCATCGCGCGCGTTCCCATTTCAGCGGCGATCACATGCGCCAGCGTGGTTTTGCCAAGACCCGGTGGCCCATGCAACAACACATGATCCATCGGCTCGCCGCGACCCTTCGCAGCTTGCACCGCGATGCGCACTCGCTCCACCAAATCTTTTTGTCCCACATATTCCTGCAAGCGACGCGGACGCAACGCGGGTCCCATCGCCTCCTCGGCATCCTGCGCACCGGCCTCCGCTGAAACAAGTCGCTCACGCGCCATCTTTAAAATCGCACCTGCGGAGCGGCGCGCACCCTCTCGTCATCTTCCTTTAGAAAACTGATCGGCATAAAGCGAAAGATGCCAGCAACGATGTTGTTTGGAAAGATCGACATGGTTTCGTTGAAGCCCGCGGCCGCACCGTTGAAGCCGCTGCGACGCGAAGCGATGCGGTTCTCGGTGTCGCTTAATTCCCCTTGTAAACGCAGGAATCCGCCATCGGCTTTCAGATTGGGATAGGCCTCGGCGACCGCCATCAAGCGACCAAGTCCGCGGGTTAGTTCGCCCTCTTTTTCAATGCGCTCGTTGATGCCCTTGGCGCTCATCGCACTTGCCCGCGCCACCATCACCGCCTCAAGCGTTTGGCGCTCATGCGTCGCGTAGCCCTTCACCGTCTCGACTAAATTTGGAATTAAATCGTGGCGACGACGCAACTCCACATCGATGTTGGAGAACGAACCCTCCGCACCGATGCGCGCGCGTTGCAAACTGTTGTAGATGCCGATCACCCACAGCACCGCAATCACCGCGATGCCTGCGATCACCAACATGACGATAAAGATAGATCCAACCATGTGCGACTCCTTGTGAAAGCGGGCCCGTGCCCGAAGCCCGAAGCCTACCCGCTCACGCCTTCGCCATCTGCTCGATGCAATGAAATTCAAATTTTTCTACAGGCATTACGCTGAGTCGGTTGCCCCGCGCAAGCAAGCGCATTCCCGCGAGTTTCGGCTCATTTCGAAGCGCTGCCAATTCCACGCACGCCGCGAAACGCCCCTTCCATTTCAGTCTGCGCGCCCACCACACTGCCGCCTCGCGAGTCGCGCGTGGCTCGAACCCATCGGTGCCTTTTTCAAATTGCGTGGGATCAGCGACCGCTACGCCCATCACGACGGCGACTCCAACCACCCCGGTGGGATGTGCATTGGAGTGGTAGATAAAACACGCATCGCCGGGTTGCATGCCGTCGCGCAAAAATAATTTTGCCTGATGATTTCGAACGCGATCCCACAGGGTCTCGCCATCCCGCCGCAGATCGTCGATTGAATAGACCGAAGGTTCGGTCTTCACCAGCCAATATTTTTCTGCCATCATTTAATTCCAGCTCAGTCCCTTGGGCCACGAGCGCGAATCTTGCGCGTCGGCACCAGCCACCACCGCTTCCAAACCTTGGATCGTTCGTGCCACCATACGCGCGCGTTCCCATGGATCTTCACAGGCAAGCAACGCATAGCGCAACGCTTCGTCCTTGATCAGCGCCGAGCCGACCAACTCAACCACCGCATGCGTGGGAACATCCTCGCGCTCCACCCATGCGCTGACCGATTTCACACTGGCAAGCCGCTGCACCAACGGCCGCTGCAACAATTGCTTTAACACGCGGCGCGCTTCGGGCATGGGTGGCATCGGATGTTTCGCAGACTCCATTGGTTTTAATCGTGCTTGACGAAACAAGCGAGTGCCATCAGGCTCTTCAATGGAAACGATCGTCGCGCGGCAGACGCCATGCAGCAAGATCGTGTGCCGCCCATCCTGCAAGCGCTGATGTTGAACGATCTGGCCGACGCACACCGCCTCGCGCAACGCTGTATTTGATTTTCCACGCGCACTGACCATCTCGTGCATCGTCGCCATCGCGATGGGTCGAGCCTTCAGCAGCGAACCGCCTTGTGCGTCGGCGAGACAGGCCTCCACCATTTGTCGATAGCGCAACTCAAAGATGTGCAAACCTTGCACCGCATGTGGCAGCAGCACGGTGCTTCCCAAGGGAAACAAAGGCACGGGCTTGGAAAAATCAACCACGATCGACTGGCTCATTGTGACTTCATGCTAGGCATGCTTACGACGAGTAGCCACTCTAAATAAATCGCGCGAGTGGATGCGTGATGCCAACGCCCGAAGTTTTTCGCCGCGCCATCGCAAGCCGATACAGCCCCACCACATCTTCTTGATCGATCGAGCCCACCACCGAATTGCCAAGCAAATCACCATCGATCATCGGCACACGACCATCGCTTAACACCGTGATCCGGTGTTGTGGGTGAAACGGATTGGCACTCGCGTCACCGCCTGCCGACATCAACGCATCATCGATCGCGTTGCCCCAGGGATCACGCTGCGGCGGCGCGTCCACCACCGCGCCATCGGCATCGCGCTGCCACAGTTGTAAAAACATCGGCACCCACGCAACACTCTCGCGCAATCGTTCAACGCGTGGAAGCACCCACGGAATCGGCAGGCCGCCGCACTTCGCATCGCGAAGATTTACCAACGCATGCACCGCGTTGATCGCCACTGCGAAATTCGCCGGCCCCATCATCACGCGGTACCCCGGCGCATCCACAGCGTGCAGATCCACCGTGATCACATCGGGCCGTATCGCCTGCAAACCAGCGACCGCAGTGGGCGAAAGTAATTCGGTGCGCACCTCGATCGCCAACGCCCCCGCCGCACGAATGCGCTGCACAAATTCCTGAGCATCTGGATGAATCAACGGATCACCGGCGCCCGCGAGAGTGACCGCTACATCACGCGCCTCACCCACACGCGCGAGAATTCGATCAAGCCGCTTGCTGGTCATCGGTGGTCGCTGCAACGAACCAAATCGGTGCGGACTTGTGAGGCCGCATCCGCGTCGACCAGTGTTCAATTCAATCAGCAGATGCTGCGGCGCGAGTGTTGGAGCGGCCTGCGATTGACGGGCGACGGCGGCGAACATTTCTTCAAGCGAAAGCGATACACCGCCATGCAACAACGGCTCGATCGCCCGACGCAAACGCTGCGCTGCTCGCGGTGTGTCCATGATCACTCGTTCTCGAAAGTGCGCGATCGAATGTGGCGGCCGCAGACGCTCGGGCCGACCTGACCAATCCACGCATCGATCAAGCCACGCGCCGATGCTGCGCACTTCGCCGCTTCGCAATGCCTCCACAGCTTCGCGTGAAAGTAAGCAACCACTTGAACCCGCCGGCCCCGGTGCAAACTGCATCCACGGTCGCTGCGGCAATTGTGCGGCGCGCCGAATCATCGCATCGCAACCCCACGCTTCGCACACCGCAACCAATGGCCAATCGGGTCCGCAAAGAAAAACTTCGCTGGCCTGATGCTGCTGCATCGCGGTGTGCATCGCGCGAGGCGCAAGAACCTCGTCAAACACACTGCGACCACCAAGCCCGCTGCTCCAACAAGCGTCGCTCCATGCGCGCGCCGCGAATCGACTGCGCGCGTCGCCTTCCATCACCTCGCCATCCCACGGCAATAACTGCAGACGATCGTTCACTTGCAAACCATCCAGCGCCGCGGTGGCATCCCAGTCACTCGGCGCGACCAACACCACGCGGTGCAATGCGGTCGATTGCAACAAGCGTTGAAGTGTGCAACGCAGCACGGTGCGATCTGCAAACTCCGCCTCCACACTTCGCTGCACACCCGTGCCGCCGTGGCGCGGATGCACCGGCACCACCGCGATCGCGCGCCCAGGCTCGCGCAGCACCTGCACCGCCGCCAACTTCGCGACGATGGGCCGCATCGACACCACCGGCAACATCGCCACGCGTCGCATCGCGAATCGCTGCAATGATTCTTCAAGAGACATCTGGTCGGTGTGCCGCTTGGTGCAACCACCTTCAGTCGCATCAATCACGCGCGCACCGCTGCGCCGATCCTCGTCGAAGGCTGCCTCAAGCGCGGCGCGTTCGCGCACCAACATGGCATCCATCAACACGGTGCGGCCGCCGCGATCGGGTTCGCGCACAAGCCCGCCTTCGCGCATGGCAATGCGTTGTGCATGCAGCCAATCCCACGAGCGAAACGCATGAATCTGCGTCACCCACGCCTCATCAAGCGCATGACCCGGCGCGTGCGCGACACCATCCACATAGGCAAGATCCACACCGACAAGCGCCACGGGATCGCATCCAAGATGCCGCAGCAACAGATGCGCGGCGACTGTTGCGTCTGTATCGCTCGCATCGCATGCAATTGAAATCGCCCTGCCCGCGATCGCCGAATCTTCTGCCGCTTCGCCCCACGCCACAATGGGGCAAGCCAATTCAATCGCAGCCTGCGCATCCATACTTCGCGGCGGCGCGCACGCGACAACAACATCAGGTTGAACACCCAGTCGCCGCAACGGCCCGATCGCGTCGATGTTGGCGACGATCACTCTTCGATCCAGCCATCGCGCATCCGCCAACAACGCGGCATTGCGCGCCAAACTTGGTCCCGCTGAAACCAACACACCCAATCTTCCCTGCTGCACTTGATGCCACGCCTGACCCAACGCCGATGTGATCAGCGCTTGCCACATGGCGGCGCGTCGCGAGGCGCAGGCTTCGAATAGGTCCGACTGCATTGCCGCAGCCTATATATCTGACGGCAACGATGTGGGCGTTTCGTGGCGTTCGCCTAGATTTGCAATACTTTCTCAGCATCTTCTGAACCGAGATACCCATGCAGACCGATGCATAGAGATGCGTTCACTCGCCCGCATCCTTGTCGCCACCGCCTGCATCGGTTTGTTGCTTGGAGGTGGTTGGTTGGCGATCGCGCTATCGCAAGCCGCGCGACTTCAATTGCAAGTGGTGAAACTTGAAGACGAACTACGGCAGCAAATGGAATTACAGAAACTTGTTGCCGAGCGCCTCGGCCGCGCGCGCCGCCTGGGCAAGTTGCATGTGCTCTCGCAACATCGCATCAATGATCCCGCCGCGATGCCGCTTTCAGTAGCAAGCGCCACCGAACTTCCGCCGGAATCCATCATCACCACACTTGAATTTATCGAGCTTGATGACCGCGGTCATCAGATCGGCTCGCGGCGCATCGTGGTGCCGGGCCGCGAAATTTTCTTCGACGCATGGACGGTGCGATTTCCGCAAGAAGGTGTGGCCAACGATGATCCACTGCGCGGTCGAACACTCGCGCTACTGCGCCGCATCTACTCCGATCGCATGGCGCCCGCCGATGGATTTGCCATCGATACTCCCGGCGCAATTCCAAATGGCTACGCCGCCACCGAAGGCGCGCGCTTCGAGCAAGCACTGTGGAAACGATTTTGGATTCTCGCCACCGATCCACACGCCGCCGCCGAGCAAGGTGTGCGAGTCGCGCAGGGTGAAGCGGTCTATAAACCCGTTGCGCCCGGTCAAGTATTTGATGTAGAAGTTGAAAGTGCGGGCGGACTCATCCTTCGACCATCGCTGCCTTCGCCAGTTCAAACTAGCAACTAATTTGCATACACATCGCCGACCCCGCGCGCCATGCATAGGTCATTTATTTTTACCCGTGCAACTCTTTCGCTTTGTACCCACACATCAATCGACTGCAACAGTTAACTTCTAAAGATGCGCACTGTAGATCTTCGCTCCGACACTGTCACGCTTCCATCTGCCGACATGTGGCTTGCCATGCGCGGCGCTGCACTTGGTGACGATGTACTGGGTGATGCATCTGCGGTATCGCTACTTGAAAAACGCATCGCCACATTGTTGGGCAAGCAAGCCGCGCTGTTTGTTCCAAGCGGCACTATGGCCAATCAACTTGCTATCCGCTCGCACTGTGAAGCGGGCGATGAAATCATCGCGCACCGCGACAGTCACATTATTCATTACGAAACCGGCGCGCCTGCCGCGTTGTCTGGCTGCATGATTCGCATGCTCGAAGGCGAAGGCGGTCTCTTTGATAGCGCCGCCTTGCTTGCAGCGCGGCGCCACCACGACATTCACTCGCCGCGGCCAAGTTTGTTGATCGTCGAGAACACCCACAATCGCGGCGGCGGAACCATCTGGCCACTCGCGCAATTTCAGCAAGTCGCCATTGCAGCGCGCGAACTTGGTCTGCGTGTGCACATCGACGGTGCGCGTTTGTGGAATGCCTGCGTCGCCGCCAACTACACCCCCGCCGAATTTGTGCACGACGCCGATTCGATCAGCGTGTGTTTTTCAAAGGGACTTGGTTGCCCGATCGGCAGCGCGTTGGTTGGCAGTGCCGAACTGATTCAGCGCGCGCGTCGCTTTCGAAAAATGTTTGGTGGAGGCATGCGTCAAAGCGGCTTGCTCGCAGGCGCTGTTGATTATGCGCTTGATCACAACATGCATCGACTCGCCGACGATCACGCCAACGCGCGCGCGCTTGCCCGCGGTGCAGTGAAACTTCCGGGCATTTCGCTGGCGATCGATGCCGACCACACACCAACCAACATGGTTTTCTTGCATGTGAATGCCACGGTGTGCACCGCTCACGCGCTGGCCGATCGACTGGCTACTCGCGGCGTGCGCTCTCTGGCTCTCGATCCGCAGCGCCTGCGTTTGGTCACACACCTTGATGTCGCCTCCTCCGACATCGATTTCACGCTCGATGCGCTGCGATCATCGATTGCGAGTTGATTTCAGATTGTGCCAGGTGATTTCCATTCTGCGGCGCGAGATTGAACAAGTATTCAGCGATCCCTCACCGACAAGTTCTCGGACAATATTTGATCTATTTACATCTATTTTAAGACTTTAATTTGCGACACTACCTTCTTGGGACACAATGTCATCGGTCCTATGTTCACCGCAAAGAAAACTTCTGGTTTCGTGACGGGTCTCGCATTCGCCTTCACCGCTGTTGTTCATAACGCAAATGCCACCGATCCAAACTGCTGCTGCGTTTCACACGCTGGAGTTGGATGCAGCGATACCAGTTGCACCACCACGGTGTGCGCCATCGACGCCTATTGCTGCAGCACCATATGGGATTCCACCTGCGCCGCCGAAGCCGCGCAATACTGCGGCAGCGCAGCGCCCTACTGCGTGGACCAGAATCAAGATGGCGTTGCCGATGTCTGCGGCGCCGTGAGTAGCGATTGCGATGGCGATGGCATTCCAGATATCAATCGCACCGGGCCCTATGGAAAATCTTCGTGGCAAGGCGCAACAACTGGCACGCAACTCTTTGAAACAGATTCCAATTGGAGCATTGGTCGACCTGGCAGCAATACCTTCGCCGAAATCGCGATGCCCTATTCATATTACTACTCGTCGCTCACAATCAACGCTGCTTGCGACAATGCTCTTCGGTCTCTCGACATTGTCGATGGCGGAACTACCAACATTCACGATCTTTCGATAAATTTACAGACGCACACACTTCGAATCGCTGGCCCCGATACCTATCCGCTTTATCTAAAACCAGGTGCCGACAACATGCGATTCACTCTACAAGATGGCTCTATTTCCTCTCTCTACCAGCCATTTGCACTTCGAAGTGATGGATCATGGCTGATCACATTCGATCGCATTCAACTCAGCACCACCGACTTCACATTCACAACCAGCCGTAGCACGGCGCCTGAGATCAGTTTGATCGACTCCACATTTAATCTTAACTCTTTCGACTTTGGCAAGAGCCCTGAAGCAGGTTGGCTCTCCTCCAAAATAAACCTTGTTCGATCCAACATCGCCTTGAATGGCGGCGGGCAAAACCCATCGCGAACGCTCACGCTTCATTCGGGTGCTTGGCTCAATGTGAAAGGCGATGCCTCAGCGGATCTGTCGCAAATCACCGGCTTCAACTCGGTAGTGAACACTGAAGCGGGGTCGCTGATTTACCTTGGAGGTCGACTCCTTATCGCAGGCGCGCTGAATGTCGATGGTCAAATCACTGGCTGCTCCCACCTCGGCTCACGCGCAATTGGTCAACCCAGCAAGTTGTACGCCAAATCATTTGTCTACCCCGCCGCTACAAGTTCAAACGCTGTGCTGCAATGGCAGTGCGATCTTTCTGGCGATCTTGGTGGCACACCAGATGGCAAGGCTTCCATCGAGGCAGGGGCAGCAGCCACAGTTGCCGGAACATTGTATTTGTCTGACATGGGTAATCAGCCTGCCGAAGGCTTCGGTATTCCACTGATTAGCGCACCATATTTCTCTGGCAGCAACAACTTTAATCTTGTGCGCTGCTTTCATGACCAAGGCGAAGGCTTAAGGAATGGCTTGTATGTGGCCTCCTCAAACGCCTTTAATTACAGCAGCTTTCAATATGAAATCAAGTTGACTGTGAAACGCGGCGCAACTGTGGACTCGTTTCCTGTCGCCAGCTCGCCTATCGCAACGACACCACTTCGCACGGTGCTGCTCGATGATGGATCCAATCTCGGCACAACGCACATCGCCACCATCACCGCGTATTCGGGCAGCTCGATCATTCGCATTTATAAATTGCTCAACGGAGCTTTCGTAGAAGCCGCCAGCCTTACCACGCTTCCTGATCCAACCGACTTGGCTGTCGGCTATATCAATAGCGACAATCTTCCAGATGTGGTGGCAAGTTTCGGCGCCCCTGGCAAGGCGATCGCCTATCAATTCATCAATGGCAATCAGATCGCACAACTGTGGATCAACCAGCTGCCAACTGGCACGCGCGCTGAGTGTGTTGCGGTGATGCCAAAGACAAGTTCCGATCTTCCAAACGGAATTATCATTGGAACGAGCAAAACTTCGGTTGTGACTCAAGGCGGTGTCACGACAACAAATTCTTCTGGCACCACGACAGGGACAGCTCCAACCGCCTCCGTTCCGACCACCGTGCGCGGAACCGATATCGACAACGACGACGATGTGGATGTGGTCGCGGGTGGAGGTAATACCGAAACAAGCATTCTGCCTGGAGCAAATTCGATGGGCTTCATTCAAGTTATAAAGAAGGGCTCGACTGGCGCGCTTTCCCCAATGACGCGCATCATCACCGCTGGCGTTCCCAATGCACTCCAGGTCCATGATCTTGATGGCGACGGTTTCAAAGACATCGCCGCAAGTTGCAAGCAAATCACTGGTAATTACGCTCATGGCGCTCGACCAACTGCCATGGTTCTGCGCGGCACATCCACCGCGGGCGTGATGGGAAATCCAATCGCATTCGATGTGGGTGTCAGCGACGCGCAGGGTGTCAGCGACGCGCAGGGAACGGGGCTCGCACTTGCCGACGCTGATGGCGATGGTCGCCTCGATATAGCCGTCTCTTATCTAAGTGGCTTCAACGGTCAAGGCGTGCCATCCACTGGTGGCGCGTCGATCATTGCGCTGCGTGATCAAAATTTGGCGGGTGGCTTTGCGATGGCAACACCCTTGCAATTCACTACGACTCCGGTTGCCATGATGACGGCAAGTAGCGTAAATAGTGTGGTCACGATTGAACAATCCTTACAGTTCACCAATGGCTTGCTGACTTCAAACCAAATGAATAAGACTGACTTCACCGCGGCTTCAATCTTGGGCGATCTTGATGGAGACGGCATCGTTGGCAACGCCGACATCGCCCTGCTGTTGCTGGACTTTGGTCCATGCCCGCCACCGCCAACTGCATGCCCAGCGGATATTGATGGCAGCGGCGAAGTGGACACTGGCGACATCGCCTTCATGTTGCTGATCTTTGGATGAGTATTCAGAGTTATTCAGTTCGCTACTCTGCTAACATGCTCACCGATCCACGCGTTCTTCGACTCGCCGACCTTCTCGTTCATCACTCTATTCGACTGACCAAAGGCGATCATCTGCTGATTGAAACTTTCGACTGCCCGGATTTTGTTGCGGTGGCCATCGCTGAACAAGCGCAGAAATCAGGGGGCCATGCGCATATTGTGCAGCGCAGCACACGCGTGATGCGCACTTTGAACATGGGCAGTGAAGATGCGCTGCGAACATGGGGCGAGTACGACCTTGAACGGATGAAGCACATGCAGTGCTACATCGGTATTCGCGGTGCGGACAATGCCAGCGAAATGAGTGGAATGCCCGAGGCGCAAATGAAATCTGTTGGCCGCCTCTACGCCAAGCCTGTGCACTTTGATCGCCGCGTAAATCACACGCGTTGGTGCGTACTGCGTTGGCCAAGTGCCAGTATGGCGCAACTTGCTCAGACCAGCACCGAAGCCTTCGAGGATTTTTACTTTCGAGTCTGCACACTTGATTACGCTCGCATGGATGCCGCCGCGCGACCGCTTGTCGAGCGCATGAAGCGCGCCGATCAAGTGCATATCCAAGGTCCTGGCTCCACCGATCTTCGCTTCAGCATCAAGGGCATCGGCGTGGTGCCATGCTGCGGCGATCGCAACATTCCAGATGGCGAAGTGTTCACCGCACCAGTGCGTGACAGCATCGAAGGCGTGCTTCAATACAACACCCCCACTCTTCACAACGGCAACACCTTCGCCAATATTCGCTTGGAGTTTACGCAGGGCAAGATTGTGAAAAGCAGTTGCGAAATCGGCGATCCCGCGTTGCTTGAAAGCATTTTTAACACCGACGAAGGTGCGCGATATATCGGCGAGTTCGCCATCGGATTTCATCCGCACATCCGCGAGGCAATGAAGGACATTCTCTTTGATGAAAAGATCGCCGGTAGCTTTCACTTCACTCCGGGGCGCTGTTATGAAGAAACTGAAAACGGAAACCGCAGCGAAATTCATTGGGATTTGGTCTGTATTCAACGCCCCGAACATGGCGGTGGAACCATCGCGTTCGATGGCGAAGTAATCCGTAAAGACGGCCTCTTTGTCACCAAGGAATTGGAAGGACTCAACCCCGACAAACTCGGCGTGTTGTAAACCTGCAGGCATTTGCTGCAAGCTGCAGGCACTCGCTGCAAGCACTCGCTGCAGGCACTCGCTGCAAGCTGCAGGTACCACCAGCGATCTGTGAGTTTGTTCTTTACATGGCGTCTGATTGCGCAGCCCACGCACCACGGCATTCATCGCGCACCCGCCAGTCAGAAAATTACTTGGGCTGCGGCGGCGACTGCGGCTTCGCTTCCGGCGTCGGCGCGTCAAGCGTGCCCTGCTTTATCGTCTCTTCAAGCTTCTGGTTATAGACGGCGATTTCTTTTTGTAAATCTTCCGCGCGATCCATCGCCTTGCCTGGAATGCTGGTGCGTCGACCATCGGGCGATTGTGGAAGTCCTTCGTTGGTGGATGGCGTCCCAGGATCTCGCTCGCATGCGACACACATGGCCGCTATGGCACACATGCAAAGTATTTGCGTAGATCGCATCAATTTAATTTGCTCGCACTTAGCAACCTGGGTTTGTCGCTGGTGGCGCTACAGCACCAGATGCTGGCACGCTTGGTGGTGGCATGTCGGCATCGATCAATTCCACATCAAAGACAAGTGTTGCCTTGGCTGGAATCGTCGGCGGCCGACCCACTTCGCCATAGGCCAGCGTGTAAGGAATAATCAACTTGCGCTTCTCGCCAACCTTCATCGCTTGCACGCCTTGGGTCCATCCCTTTATCACGCGGTTCAAACGAAACTCGATTGGCTTGCCCATCTTGGCGCTTGAATCAAAAAGCGTTCCATCAACCAGATAGCCGGTGTAATTCACTTTCACCATGGAATCTGCACCTTGTGGGGTAGCTCCTGTTCCCTCTTTCAAAACAATCCACTGCAAACCACCTGGTTCACCTTGCAATGCTTCAGTGGAAAGTTCACCAGGAAATCGCTGTTGCATGAGATCTGAAACAATGCTTCCATCGATCGCGTTCACGGTCACCACATGCGCCTTGCCTTGGGAAAACACAACCACGCGCCACACTGGTGGATCACTCATCATGTCGCTCGAGATCATGCCGATCTTTCCGGGCACCTTTGTTAACACAGCCTTCACAGAATCGCTGCTCGTTATTTTGGCCACCGCCACATCGCCACTCATCGCATCCACCACCGCGCGCTTACCGCCGGATGAATCGATCAAAAGCACTTCATAGACCCACTTGCCATTTTGCTGAATCAATCGAATGGCGTTCACCTGTCCGCTGGTCGCCTTCACCGCGGCATCCGAGGCCATCATCATGTCAATACTTAAACCCGCCAGTGTTTTTTCTAGTTGCACTGGATCAGGCGGAAGTGTTGTGTAATCAGCATCCGAGGCGGGAGGATTTGCGAGCAAAGAAGTCGCGAACGAAAGGGCGAAGATGCACGAGGCTCGATTCATGGAAATCTCCTTCAAGAAGGCGTGTGTCGCACGCGAAAAAAGATGCTACCGAAATTGCTCCCCGAATTCGCCCTGCGCCTTTCAACGGCCATGGGATTTCTCGATCGCCATCACCTTGTTTAAGCGACGCTGGTGACGCGGCTCGCCTGTAAATTGCGCTGATAAAAAGGCTCGAACCATCTCCTCCGCAACCGCCATGCCCACGATTCTTCCGCCCAGCACCAGCACATTCATATTGTCGTGCTCCACCCCTTGATGCGCGGAATAATGATCGGTGCAATTGCCGGCGCGGATGCCATCGATCTTGTTCGCGGCCACGCTGGCACCGATGCCACTGCCACACAACAATAATCCGCGTTGCGCTTTGCCCGCCACGATCGCTTTGCCAAGCGCTAATGCAAAATCCGGATAATCATCATCGGGGGCTTCACTGTGCGCTCCAAGATCTATCGCCTCGTGACCCAGTTGCGTCACCAATGCCTTCAGCCATTCCTTTAATGAAAGTCCCGCGTGATCGGATGCCATCACTACTTTCATCGCGCGGCCGCCTTGGCAACTTTAGCCATCGACGCTTTCACCGCGGCGACAACAGTTGGCGCTTCAAAGCCGAATAATTTTGCAACCGCTTTGAAGGGACCGCTCGCGCCGAAACTTCGCATGCACACAGTGGTTCCATCGAGTCCGGTCCAGCGTTCCCAACCAAAATCGGCGGCCATTTCAACGGCGGTTCGCACGCGAATCGATGGCGGCAACACTTGATCGCGATAGTTCTCATCTTGTTTCTCGAACAATTCCCAACACGGCATGCTCACCACGCGTGCGCGAATGCCCTCCTTTGCAAGCAATCCCTGCGCCTCCAGTGCAAGATGAATCTCGCTGCCAGTCGCAATGATCAACGCTTGAGGGGTGCCACCCTCGCTCTCGCTCAACACATAGGCGCCACGCGCGCAATCTGCGGCTTTGCCCAACTTGGTTCGATCCAATGTCGGCAAATCCTGCCGCGAAAGTGCCATCACCGTCGGCCCATGATGCAGCATCGCCGTGCGATAGCACTCCACCACTTCATTAGCATCGCCTGGTCGAAACACGCACATGCCTGGCACCGCGCGCAAGCCCGGAATCTGCTCGATCGGCTGATGCGTAGGGCCATCTTCGCCAACGCCGATCGAATCATGGGTGAAAATATGCATCACCGGAAGTTCCATAAAACTGCACAAGCGCATCGCACCGCGCATGTAGTCGGTGAAAATTAAAAATCCGCTGCAGTACGGACGAAGACCTGCGAGTGCAAGTCCGCTGCAAATCGCACCCATCGCATGTTCACGAATTCCAAAGTGCAAGTTGCGACCACCTGTCGTGGCGGCTTGAAAGCTGCCCGCGCCATCAAAGGTCAGCAGCGTCTTGGTACTCGGTGCCAAATCTGCCGCACCGCCGATCATCCACGGCACGCGCTTGGCGATCGCATTCAATACTTTGCCTCCAGAGATGCGGCTGCCTGCACCCTTGGCATCTGGCGGATACGCCACCAAATCCTTGTCCCAATCCGCCGGCAATGCACCAGCGAAAATCATCTTTAATTCCGCGGCTTCCTGTGGAAACTTCACCGCATAGGCCGTGAACATAGTTTGCCATGCGGCGTTTGCATCGCGGCCATGCGCGCCAACACCCTGCGCAAATCGCTGCATCACTCCATCCGGAACCAAAAATTTCGCATCTTCAGGCCAGCCGTAACCACGCTTGGTCTTCTTAATTTCCTCTTCGCCAAGCGGCTCGCCATGCGCCTCTTTGGTGTCTTGACGATTGGGCGAACCCCAACCAATGTGGCTGTCCACAATAATCATCGTGGGCCGACCCTTCACACCCTCGGCGGTTCGCAGCGCCTTCTCAATCGCATCAAGGTCATTCGCATCGCCAACGCGAAGCACATTCCATCCGTAGCCTAAGTAACGCACCGCAGCGTCATCGTCAAGAGCGAGACTGGTGCTGCCTTCGATGGTGATGTGATTGTTGTCATACATCCACACCAAGTTGTCCAACTTCAGGTGACCTGCCAAACTTCCAGCCTCGCCGCTGATGCCTTCCATCATGCAGCCATCGCCGCAAATCGCGTAGACGCGATAGTTAAAAAGTTCAAAGCCCTGTCGATTGTAAGTGCTCGCCAACCATTTTTCAGCCATCGCCATGCCAACTGAATTGGAAAGTCCCTGCCCCAACGGACCCGTCGTGGTTTCTACTCCCGCTGTCCAACCATGCTCAGGATGCCCCGGGCAACGCGTGTGCAATTGACGAAATCCTTTGATGTCATCGATCGTCACCGCGGGCTTGCCGATGGGTTTTTGATTCTTGTCAATCTCCTGTGTCGCGGAAAGATGCAACAACGAATACAACAGCATGCAGGCGTGGCCGTTGCTCAACACAAAGCGGTCGCGGCCAGGCCAACGCGGATCGGCAGGATCAAATCGAAGCACATTTTGCCAGAGCGCGTAGGCCACCGGCGCCAGCGCCATCGGCGTTCCAGGATGCCCGCTGTTGGCGGCTTGTACCGCATCCATCGACAGCGTTCGAATAGTGTTGATCGCCAAGGCGTCGATCGCCAGCACATCGCCTGGAGTTCCTGCTTGTAAATCAGGGAATTTTTTAGTGACTTCTGCCGATGCGTTTGCGATGGTCAATGGTGGCTCCTTTGGTTGGGACGAATGGTACAGAGCCATGCCTACATTTTTCACCACTTGACTACACTTTCGCACAAAGGAAATATCCATGAACCACTCCGCACGCTTCTCACTCGTTCTTACTTGCACCCTAGGAATCTCTGCAGTAGCACTTTCGCAGGCGCAACCGCAGCAAAGTCCGCCTCGCAAACCAGTGCCCGCGGTGCCTGATTCTTCTGTGGGCCGCGCGCAGGATGCGAATGCCATCAACACCGATGTGCGGGTTCCATACAACCCCAATCAACCTGTTGGCAACACCGGTGAGAGCAATGTGCAAGTTCCAATCGGGCAAAGTGTTCCCGCGGCGCAACCTTTGCCTGCGAATGTTGGCTTCAATAATGCTGGAGGCATTGTGGATTCTTCTGCGCTCACCACACAAGCCCTGCAAGGCATTCACTACCACTATCACTATTACGGCGCCGATAGTTTCACATCCACCGGTTCACCAGTCGGCTACGCAACCATGGGTTATCAAAACCCCGCGACTGCGGCGATGCCAAACAATCCATATCTTCAAGCACCGATCGGCCCGGGCAATCCCGCACCCATGAACACGCTCGCGGGCACCTATGAAAATAATGTAAACAGCTTTGTTCCAGAAGGCCCGACGGGGGGGCGGGGCTTGGGTGCTTCTGGTTTGAATGCCCAAGCTGGCTCGGGCGGTATTGGATCTTTCAATCCCTTTGCCTACGGCGGCAACGGATATGTCGAAGGTTTTAACGACTAAGTTTTAACGACGAGTGTTCAGTGACTCAGATTTAATGACGAGGGTTCCGTGACTCAGTTTCAGTGATTCGGTTTCAGCGACTCAGTCATAGCAACTACGGTTTTTAGCAACTCACTCGGCATTTCAGGTGCTTTAATTTCGCAGTACCGCGAAGTCTCGATTAATCAGGCGCGCGATTAATACAGCGGGAAACAGCACCCCAATGATCGATTCCACTGAAGACAAGCTTCGGGAAAATGGCCGTGTCGCCACGATGTCGCCAAATCCCGATGTGGTGAACACGGAGAAACTGAAATAAATGTAGTCAGCCCAATTTAAAACAGCGGCGTTTGGTATCGCTAGATTTTTATAGGCTTCTGGATCACGCAACCCGATGCGGTGGTGGATCATCGCGAACAAGATGCCGATCAATATGTAAACCGCGATGCCGCCGTACACGCGGTCATCAAGCAATGCGTCGGATCGCAGCACTGAACGGGCGATGATGAAAATGTTCAACAGATAAAAAGCAATCACCACCAACCCAGGCCAACTCGCAATGATGAGTGTGTGGTGATCAGTGCTCAAACCACCCACAAACACCGCGCCAGTCATTCCAATCAAAATCGTGAACATCCACCATCGCAGCGGTCCGAGTGTGAGCACTCCGAAAAATGGAATGGCCTCGAACAGAATCATGATCGCACGCGTCGAAGGCTCGCCTGGCCGATCAAACCATGGATAGATCAGCATCGAAATAATCAGCACCACCAATAAAGGCAGTGATCGATTTCGCATCCAACGCAACGGCCGAGAAATATCGGCGAGCTCGGTTCGGCGCGGATGTCCATGCTTTGTTGCGGGCTTTTCCATTGGGCACTCATCGGCGAGTTCGAGGCAAATGCACGCAATTCTGTTGCGCGTACGAAAAATAAAATATGCGGGGGCACGAAGAAACCCCGCTGATTTATCAGCAAATTTCAACCATCTGCCTGGGTTCAGTTCTCTTCCCAGTCAAGGTCGCGGCCATACGGTTCGGGCAAACGCCAAGTGCAAAGCAGACCGATCACCATCACCACCCCACCCACCCAAGCGGCTGAGCCAACCGCTCCAAGCGTGGGCTTGAGGAATTCCCACGCGGTGACAATGATCACCGCCGAACCACGCACAAGGTTGGGCGCCACCGTTGCCGCTGTAGCGCGAAGATTGGTTCCAAAACTTTCACCGGCCACTGTCACGAACACAGCCCAATAGCCGGTGGCCAAGCCCGCTGCGAAAGTACAGGCGTAAAACCAGGTCGCGCCACGGGCACCCAGAGTGAACAGACCTGTTAACGAAATAATCAAAAACACAATCGCCATCGCGATCGCTCTCCGACGACTGCGCCACAGCTGACTTGCCGCGCTGCTGCTCAGGTCGCCGATGGCCGCGCCTAAATATCCGCACAGCACAATGTTCGAGGGCTTTACTACATCTGGGCAACCAAGTGACTTCGCAAGTTCGGGGCCGAACACAAAGACCACTCCACCCACAAACCAAATCGGCGTGCCCAAACCAACCACGCACACAAATCGCATCAATCGCTCGCGCGGCCACAGCAACATGCGTGGATCCCCTCGACGCTTCGCGCGCTTAGCGCTAAGGGAAAATATGCCGCTTTCGGCAAGACCCACGCGCAGGGCCAGCAGCGAAAAACCCATGATTGCCCCAGTGATATAGGCGTTTCTCCAACTCATCCAACTACCCACAAGGCTGGCTGCCACCGGACCGAACATGCCTACGAACGCCACAATCATGGTGCCCCAACCGCGGCGATGGCGATCGATCAACTCGCTCACAAGCGTCACGCCCGCGCCAAGTTCTCCCGCGAGTCCGATGCCCGCGATACACCGCAGCAACGCATACTGTGGCACGGTGTGTACGAACGCATTCAACAAGTTCGCGATTGAATACAACGCGATCGAACCAAACAGTGTGGTCAATCGACCCTTGCGATCACCAAGCATGCCCCAGAGAAATCCGCCGATCACCATGCCGATCAATTGCACATTCAAGATCACCACACCCGCGCTCGTCACATCGCCGCGTTGATGTCCAAGCAATACTTCAAATAAATATCGAATGCGTTCCCATCCACCCGCGGGCGCAGTTGTATCTGTAAGCGGAAGACCTAGGCCATCGGCTGCTAGATCGGCACCAAGACTTTTCACACGCACCACGGTGAATATCACCAGGTCGTAGAGATCCACAAAGTAACCAAGCGACGCGACCAGAATTGCAAGCCATGGCGTGGCTGCGGTGCGGGAAATGGAACGCGATTCGTTCATTCGGCGGTTGTACACGCAACCTCACGCATCAAGTCGGTGAGGGAAGTTGCAACAAGTCAACATGCAGTGATCATTGCAATGCATAGCAGATAGTTCCACTCACAGATCATTGAGTTTGGTTCCATCAGCCTAAAACTAGATAAAAATGCACAAGGCTCCGTCGAAAATCGACGGAGCCTTGTGGAACGATCAAGGAACAGTTGGATGCCTTTGCGCAGTATTGCTACTGTGCTATCCGGCGTTGCTAGGCGTTCACCTAGCGTTGTCGGGCGAGCGATGCGTGAACGGATCTCAGTGCATGAGGTCTCCCTCATACATCTGTCTATAGATCCTATAGAAAGGAGGTGATCCAGCCGCAGGTTCCCCTACGGCTACCTTGTTACGACTTAGTCCCAGTCACCAGCCTTGCCGTGGGCACCCCTGAAACGAGGCGACTTCGGGCACTGCCAGCTTCCATGACTTGACGGGCGGTGTGTACAAGGCTCAGGAACATATTCACCGCGGCGTAGCTGATCCGCGATTACTAGCGATTCCAACTTCATGGAGGCGAGTTGCAGCCTCCAATCCGAACTGGGGCATTTTTTGAGCGATTTGCTCCACCTTGCGGTCTTGCGTCGTTCTGTCAATGCCATTGTAGCACGTGTGCAGCCCTAAGCATAAGGGCCATGAGGACTTGACGTCATCCCCACCTTCCTCCGGTTTGACACCGGCAGTCTCATTAGAGTCCACAGCTTTACCTGTTTGCAACTAATGATAGGGGTTGCGCTCGTTAAGGGACTTAACCCGACACTTCACAGCACGAGCTGACGACAGCCATGCAGCACCTGTTCACGTTCCACTCTTGCGAGCGTCATTACCGTTTCCGGCAACTAATCCGTGTATGTCAAGCCTAGGATAAGGTTCTTCGCGTTGCTTCGAATTAAGCCACATGCTCCACCGCTTGTGTGAGCCCCCGTCAATTCCTTTGAGTTTTAATCTTGCGACCGTACTCCCCAGGCGGCGCACTAATCAATTTTTCTACGACCGAGAAAGCGTTCAACTCCCTCGACCAAGTGCGCATCGTTTACGGCGTGGACTACCGGGGTATCTAATCCCGTTTGATCCCCACGCTTTCGTGCCTCAGCGTCAGGTGCGGCCCAGCGGCCTGTCTACACCATTGGCGTTCCGATAGATATCTACGCATTTCACCGCTCCACCTATCGTTCCGACCGCCTCTACCGACCTCAAGACTTGTGGTTCGTCAAGCAGTTCCTCGGTTGAGCCGAGGGATTTCACAAGACGCCTTCAAGTCCGCCTACGCACGCTTTAAGCCCAGTGATTCCGAATAACGCTCGAGCCCTCTGTATTACCGCGGCTGCTGGCACAGAGTTAGCCGGCTCTTCCTTTGGGTCTCCTCATGTTGTTGGTAGACCCTGACAGTAGTTTACACCCCGAAGGGCTTCATCCCACACGCGGCATTGCCCCGTCACGCTTTCGCGCATTGCGGAAGATTCGTTACTGCAGCCTCCCGTAGGAGTCCGAGCAGTGTCTCAGTCTCGATGCGGCGGGCCGTGCTCTCACACCCGCTACCCGTCTAAGCCTTGGTGAGCCGTTACCTCACCAACTAGCTGATAGGAGATTCCCCACTCCAAAGGCGGCAAGCCTTTGGTCTCTCGACCACATCGGGTATTGATTCGGATTTCTCCGAGGTATCCCCGACCTCTGGGTATGTAGGAATCTATTCCTCGCCCTTTCGCCACTCCTGTATTGCTACAGGCGTTCGACTTGCATGTTTTAGCCATGCCGCCAGCGTTCAATCTGAGCCAGGATCAAACTCTTCACTTGAATTCGTTGCTAAACGGAGCAAGCTCCGTGATGCTTCAAAACTTGTAAAGGTGACCCGGCAAACCGAATCCCTGTGGATTCGGCCGGTCTGCATCACTTCAACATGTGATGACCAGCGGGTTTTATCCCACTGGATTTTTAAACACGTCCCCACCTTACCGGTAAACCGGCGCGATGAGGTCCGTTGAATTGACCAAATCTGGCTTATTCACGGAGGACGTGTTCAGACCAGGCACTGTGATGCCTGGTTGCTGCCCCTTTGGGGGGGTCAGTTGACTTCCTCTCACGGGCCGTGACCCATGCGAGAAAGCCGCACATCCTCGCGGCTATATCCAACTGTTCACTTGTCAAAGAGAGCTGCAATTGACACGAATGCCAAACGCAGGGTCGATGAGTTTAGCGAAAGTTTGCCGCCTGTCAACACCAAAGCATAAGACTTTTAGTTTGTGGAAATCCTTTCTCCAACGCGACTGATTGATCACTGTTTTTAGGATTGAATTTTTGTTGGTGCGGGCTGGATAGAGTGCCACATGCATGCAGACAAGTCTCGCTATAGCACGGGGTTATGTGTTTTGCCTGATCTCGACCACGCATACCACACACGGCACCACCGCCTGAGCTCCCATGAATCGCAGCACTTTGCAGGCCTCTTGAAGGGTGGAACCGGTGGTGCGAATGTCGTCCACCAGCATCACGGTGCGGCCGCAGATTTTGGCTCGCTTTCGCATTGACGCACGAATGCGATCGGTTCTTCCAAGCCTTGCTTCTCGATCAAGAAAAGCTTGCCGCGAAGTCCACGCCATGCGCAACGCATTCACTCGTTCTGCGCGCAATCGCAACGCCACGGCATCGGCGAGTTGCCGCGATTGATCGATGCCGCGTTGCAATCGTCGCAACGGTGAAGTTGGAATCGCCACAACACACCAGTCCGAAATCGGTCTTCGCAATCGAGCTTGCGCTTCTTCACCAAGCGCCCATCCCAGTTCCCACAAGGCCGCATGCCATGCGCTTTCTTTGGACCGCCGAACCAACGCATCGAGTGGATGTCGATACTGACCCAGCCGAATAAATGCATCGAATTGTGGATGTACTTCGCATGACTGGCAACGCGGGCCCTCGCCAATGTTCACGCAGTTGTTCACGCAGTTCACGCGGTTCACGCACGCGCCATCGGCTATCACGCTTGGCAAGGGAACACCGCACCGCATGCACCATACATCGTCGCGCGCGATGGCAACCGCACTACGAACCGCGGCGCATGCATTGGGTCGCGCGCGGCCAAGCATGCCCTGCTCCAACAAACGAACGCCGCGCAATGCGTGCAGCGCCAACCCTGCGATAGTGTGTGTAGCCATGCCCGCAGCATGACAACGCGATAACACCGCATATCAAAAAACAGCCTTTTTTCCTGCTTATTTTGAAGATTTACTGGCAACCATGGTGCGCAGCACATACTGCAAGATGCCGCCGTGGCGCAAGTATTCCACCTCGCCCGGCGTGTCCACGCGACACAGCACGGCGAATTTTTTCTTGCTGCCACTCGACTGTGTCACCGTCACTTGAAGTTGCTGACGCGGCTTCAGATCGGCCGGCACTTCGATATCAAATGTCTCGCTGCCATCAAGACCAAGCGATGCGGCGGTGTCACCTGAATGAAAAGTGCAGGGCAACACACCCATGCCCACCAAGTTGGAGCGATGGATGCGTTCAAAACTCTCCGCGATCACGCACTTCACGCCAAGCAGCATCGCGCCCTTGGCCGCCCAATCGCGGCTTGAACCCATGCCGTAATCCTTGCCAGCGAGCACCACCAATGGAATGCCCTTGACTTTGTAACTCTGCGCTGCATCGAAGATAAATTTTTCTGCGCCACCATCGGTGAAGTCGCGTGTCCATCCGCCAATCTTCTCTGGCGTGATCTTGTTGCGTATGCGCGTGTTGGCGAAAGTTCCCCGAGTCATCACGCGATCGTTGCCGCGTCGACTTCCGTAACTGTTAAACATGGCCACCGCCACGCCATGTTTTTGCAAATAAGCACCAGCTGGAGAATCTGTTTTTATGCTTCCTGCAGGGGAAATATGGTCGGTTGTCACGCTGTCGCCAAGATTGGCAAGACAGCGCGCTCCGTGGATAGAAGCGATCACTCCAGGTTGACTTGGCATGTCATCAAAGTACGGAGGATTTTGAATATAAGTGCTCTTGTCATTCCATGCATACATCTCGCCGACGCTGGTGGCGATCGCCTTCCACGCCGCGCTTCCATCGAACACCTCCGCGTACTGCTTTTCAAATTGCTCGCGCCGCACATTTTTACTGACAGCCGCTTCGACTTCGGCCTGCGTGGGCCAAATGTCGCGCAAGTACACCGGCTTGCCATCGTTGCCAATGCCAAGCGCGTCATGTGTAAGATCGATGTTCACCGTGCCTGCGATCGCATACGCAACCACCAACGGCGGACTGGCAAGATAATTCGCCTTCACATCTTGATGCACGCGCGCCTCAAAGTTGCGATTGCCGCTCAGCACACTTGCCACCACTAAGTCGCCTTCCTTCACAGCCTTGGTGACCTGATCAGGAAGTGGTCCGCTGTTGCCGATGCATGTTGTGCAGCCGTAGCCGACAACATAGAAACCAAGTTCTTCAAGCGGCTTCATGAAATTGCCCTGCACCAAATAATCGGTGACCACTTTGCTGCCTGGTGCCAAACTTGTTTTGACCCAAGGTTTGCGAAACAAGCCTTTTGCTCGGGCTTTTTCAGCAAGCAACCCCGCGCCGATCATCACACTTGGATTGCTGGTGTTGGTGCAACTGGTGATTGCGGCGATCACCACCGCGCCATGCTTCAAGTGGTATTCGTTGCCATCCTCATCGCGCACCGCGATGGCGTGCGGCTCGGTCATCACCGAGACACCCATCTCGCCATTGGGTGCGTTGGAAGCCACGGCCATCGCGGCGGCGCCGGACTTCACGCCCTTCTGGAGAAACTTTGGCAACTCACGCTGCCAACTTGCTTTCATCTGCGATAGCGCCACCCGGTCTTGTGGACGAGCCGGACCCGCAAGTGAGGGCTCGATGGTGGAAAGATCAAGTTCCAAAGTCGCCGTGTAAAGAATCTGCGCGGCGTCATCGCGCCACAACATGTTGGCCTTGCAATACGCCTGCACCATTTGAATCTGACTCTCGCTTCGACCTGAAAGCCGCATGTAGGCAAGCGTTTGTTCATCCACTGGAAAGAATCCAATCGTCGCGCCATATTCTGGCGCCATGTTGGCGATGGTCGCGCGATTGGCAAGCGTCATACACGCCAGGCCGGGGCCGAAGAACTCGACAAACTTATTCACCACGCCAAATGTGCGCAGCATCTCTGTGACACGCAGCACCACATCAGTGGCGGTGGTGCCTTCGGGCAACGCGCCGCTGATCTTCACTCCCACCACTTCAGGTATCAACATGCTGATCGGCTGACCAAGCATGACCGCCTCGGCTTCGATGCCACCCACGCCCCACCCAACAACGCCAAGCCCGTTGATCATGGTGGTATGGCTGTCGGTGCCCACGCAACTATCTGGAAACAACACACCATCGCGTTCCCACACAACTTTTGCCAAGTACTCAAGATTCACCTGATGCACGATGCCGGTATCCGGCGGAACCACGCTGAAATTGTGAAAGGCTTTCTGCCCCCACTTGAGAAACTCATAGCGCTCGTTGTTGCGTTCAAACTCCAACTTGCCATTGATCGTCAACGCGGTGCTGCTTGCGAACGCGTCCACCTGCACACTGTGATCGATCACCAGATCGCATTGCACCAGCGGATTCACGCGCTTTGGATCGCCGCCCAAACGCTTCATGGCATCGCGCATCGCCGCCAAATCCACCACGCACGGAACACCGGTGAAATCCTGCAACACCACACGACCTGGCATAAATGGAATCTCTTCCTCGCCGGCCGTGGTCGGGTCATAGCGACAAATCTTCTCGACATGCTCGCGCGTGACATGCGTGCCATCGCAATTGCGCAGACACGCCTCAAGCAACACGCGAATTGAATAGGGCAGCCGCTCAATCGCGCCGAATTTTTTCATCGCATCCAGGCGAAAATAAGTGCGGTCACCCGAAGGGGTGGAAAGCGTTGCAAGCGCGCCGAAAAGATTGTGATGTGCCATAGACCAAGCATTCTAGGAACCCATCGCAACCCTTGATAGAGTGATCCGCCGAGCGAATCAAGGCAACAACTTCGTAAGCATCATCGTTAAAATATGCGATGAACCAGGTCGTTCATCGCGTTTTTAACCGCGACTTTTCAGTATTACCTCGGGCCGCGGCGCCTGCGCAACGCTGCCCGCGGGCACGCTCTGGGTTAGAAACACTCCACCATTCACCGTGGCACCATCACCAATCACCGTGTCGCCACCCAAAATCGTGGCGCCCGCGTACACCACCACTCGCTCGCCAAGTGTTGGATGCCGTTTCTGTCCGCGTTGCACACGACCACCACGATCAAGATCTGGGGTTAGCGCGCCAAGCGTCACACCTTGATATACCCGACAGCGCGCGCCAATCACGGTGGTCTCGCCAATCACCACGCCCGTGCCGTGATCAATGAAAAAACCGGCGGCGATCGCCGCACCAGGATGAATATCGATACCGGTGCTTCGATGCGAAATCTCCGCGAGCATTCGCGGAACCAGTGGCGCGCCAATGCAATGCAAAGCATGCGCGAAGCGATGCGCCAACATCGCCTGCAATCCGGGATAGCACAGCAACACCTCTTCAAATGTTCGCGCCGCTGGATCGGCGAGCAGGGCTTCATGCGCATCGGCGGAAAGCATCTCGCGAATGCGCGGCGTTTCTGCAAGCACACGCATCATCCACGCACCCGCGCGCGACTCCACATCGGTCGCATCAGGCTGCTCAGACCGAATCGCCAATGCAAGTTGCGGTTGAAGTGCGAGGCGCAATTCTTCAACAGCGACACGCAAAAATGCCGTCGCATCACTGCGCGCACCTTCGCGCGGACCAAAAAAACCTGGAAAGCAAATCCATCGAAAGCGCGCAAGCGCCCGCTCAAGTGCCGCGATATCTGGAGTGGCAACCCTGCCGATTCGATGCATTGCTGGCAACGATTCCACGCTCTTCTCAAGCGCCTGCACAATGCTTTCCAACTCGTTGCTCTGGTTCACGCCTGCCGATGCTAACGCTGAGAGCGAATCACTTCGCTGGATACTCGAAGACTCCGCGACCACTTTTGTCGCCAAGTCGACCTGCAAGTACCAGCTGTCGCAACAGCGGACAAGGGAAATACTTGGGGTTTCCAAGTTCACGATGCAGCACCATCATGATGTCGTGGCAGACATCAAGGCCGATGAAATCTGCCAAGCGCAAAGGACCCATCGGAAAGTTGCAACCCAGTTTCATGATCTGATCGATCTGCTCGGGTCCAGCAACTCCCTCCATCCATGCGTAAAAAGCCTCATTTATCATCGGCATCAATACGCGATTGCTCACAAATCCTGCGCGATCGTTAGCGGGAACCGCAGTTTTTCCAAGCGCCGTCGCAAGTTCGATGGTGCGCCGAGTGGTTTCCGCGGTCGTTGCGAGCCCGTTAATCACCTCTACCAAAGCCATCACTGGTACAGGATTAAAGAAGTGCATACCGATTACGCGGCCAGCATCCGCACCAACCGCGGCACCAATATCCGTGATGCTGATACTGCTGGTGTTGGTGGCAAGCACCGCTGGTGCAGGAAAAGCCTGCTGCATCTGCTTGAATATCTGCTTCTTTAGTTCAAGATTTTCGGTGGCCGCCTCGATCGCCCACTCCGCACCCGATGCATCGCTCATGCACGATGCGTAATGAATTCGAGAGAGTGCAGCATCGGCATCCGCTCGAGAAATACGCTGCTTTTCAACCGATCGATCCATTGTTTTGCGGTGGTAGTTCTTGGCGCGTTCAAGCTGCTCGGGTTTCACATCAACTTGTGTCACTCTGAGTGCGGATTGCGCGCAAATCAGCGCAATTCCTGCTCCCATTGTGCCTGCTCCGATCACCGCGACGCTTTGAATTGGTGTGTTCATATGTATTTGCCTGAAGTTGCCGCTGAATCTATCCAATGAGCGTAAATCAGGCAGAATTTATAAACGCATCGGCGGTCAAAAGATTGGTCTTATAACAAAGATATTATTTTTCAGATTATTTAATTCTCGGGTTTTGGTGCGAATGTAAGGTTTAATTACAAAAAAAGATCGTTGTTGCAAAACAAGCATGCGCTGGTAATAAAACGCAAAGTTACAGTTGGCATGAATAATTTGTAAAGCCTTAAAAACTTTTACTGTTTTCAATGCTTTTACTTGCCACACCTTAATTTCGGGTTAGATTCCATTCGTCGACTAAGTTCCCCTTGCTCGATAGTCACTCCCTTACTCTTCGGTTCCCGCACTTCATAATTCAGTTACTTCGTTTCTGTTTGTCACCATCTTGAACTGCTTAACCAATGGTTAAGTCGCTCGAGTGTTACTCGTGTTCCAATTCCCGGTCGATTCCCTCGACCATCGTTCCCTTGAGCTAGTTATTTAAGGAGTCTCTCCAATGCGTACTGCTTCGTTCTCCGCCGCTCTCGCCGTTGCCGTTGCTGGCTCGGCCTTTGCAACCGTTACACCAGGCACCCTCTATGGTGACAGTTACATCGTGAAGCAAGGATCTGGCCTCACCGCCAAATTCTACTCCGTGATGGATGTCTACCTCGGTGGTAGTTCCAGCGTTGATATCGCCTCTAGCACCTTCGGCGTGACTGCTTATAAGAGCAGTTATGTCATGAATCAGGGTGATGCTTTCCAGCAGAACAACGGTACGACCATGGCTGCTTGGGCTCCCAATGATGCCACAAATAGTGCGTGGGACAGTTTCGTGACAACTGGTGGCCGTTCACAAAATATTACAAGCGGTACCTACAACGGTGAAACTCGCTCACTTGCCCTTTCTGCGAGCATGACGCTAGACACCAACTGGGCTGGAACTTCTTCTGGTGGAAATATTAATGGTCTTAACGGCGGTGCAGGCTGGTACCCAAGCATCGGTGCCAACCCAACCACCGTTGGTACTGGAAATTTCTACGCCTACTTTGGTTACTACAACAATAAAACCGATGGCAGCAACACAGCTAAGGCAGCAGGCACGATTGCTGGTAACGGCATCACTGCTGGTCAGAACTTGAATAACAAGTGGATGATTGGTCGCTTCACAATCGATGTGACCGGTGTTGCAGACAACGCTGTTAAGACAATGACCATGCAGTTTGCCATCGCTGGTAAGCAGAATGGTACGACCACCTTTACTGGTGCAACGAACCCGGCTGGTCGCTATAACTACACGCTGACTTACGCGGTTCCAGCGCCTGGCGCGATTGCGCTAGTTGGCTTGGCTGGCCTTGTTGGTCGTCGTCGACGCTAAGTTTGGATTGAGACTGATTACTAGCTCTCACACAGGACCTCCTTTACTGGGGGTCCTGTTCTTTTTTACCTATAACGACCATGAAAAGCCCATAAATGACGCTAATTCAAACATGCCTAAAAATGTGCTTAAAAAAATACGGGTAATTCTTGCATTTAGATGGAACAGGGGTAATGTGAGACTGTCAACTGTTAAACAAGTTGATCCGCAACCCATGTGGTTGAGGGATGGTTGAAAAAGTTACTTAAAATTCGATTTGAAGGAGAGAAAGTTTCTCGTCTTCACAAGATCGTGGCTTTTATTTGCCTTCCATCTTGGCTTGTGCGTCTTGATGCCGCTTCGCCGTGTTGAACTGGAATAGTTCTGGTCAACCCGGTTTGTAGTTGCTACCGATCGTGTCCTTTCCCCCAAAGCTGACCTGGCTTCCCAAAGCCTTCGGCAAAAATTTGATTAGGAGTTTCTAACCAATGGCTCAATTTGCCTTTGCTGCTTCTGCAGCCACCGTTTTCGCCGCGAGCGCCTTCGCAACCGTTACCCCTGGCACGCTGTATGGAGACAGTTACATTGTGAAGGAAGGTGCTGGCGCTAGCGCCAAGTTCTATTCCGTCATGGATGTCTATATCGGGGGTAACAATACATCAGATATTGGTTCAAGCACATTTGGCGTGACCCTTTATAAGAGCAGTTATGTGATGAATCAGGGTGATGCTTGGCAGCACAACAATATTAGTACTGGGCAAGATGCCTGGAAGCCCGTGAATGCAAACGACAATGGCTGGGATAGTTTTGTGACCACTGGTGGCCGTTCACAAAATATTACAAGCGGCACCTACAACGGTGAAACTCGCGCTCTTGATCTTTCAAACAGCATGGCGCTGGACACCAACTGGGCCGGCACTTCAAATTCTGGCCACATTGATGGCGTGAATGGAGGCGCAGGCTGGTACCCAGGAATTGGAGCCAATCCCGCCACTACGGGTGTTGGAAATTTCTACGCCTACTTTGGTTACTACAACAATAAAACCGATGGCAGCAACACCGCTAAGGCAGCAGGCACGATTGCTGGCAACGGCATCACTGCTGGTCAGAACTTGAATAACAAGTGGATGATCGGTCGCTTCACGATTGAGGTGACCGGACTTGCGGCAAATACCGTGAAAACCATGACTATTCAAACCGCCATTGCTGGCAAGCAGAATGGCTCGACCCTCTTCACTGGTTCAACACAAACAGCGGGTCGCTTTCTCTACACGCTGACTTACGCGGTGCCATCGCCTGGCGCGATTGCGCTGATTGGCATGGCGGGTCTCATTGCGCGTCGTCGCAACTAAACAATGAATCCCCTGGGCGGTCTCGAAAGGGGCCGCCCAGTTTTTTTACCCACTTGAATGAAGCATTTTGCCATTCTTACAAATAGCAATTATTCTTAAAAACCATTTTATTTCTTGCCTACCGCTGGATTGGGTGCAGAGTGTGGTGGGTCATTTCTAGCTGGCCCAGTTCCCGAAGGCTAGATCGAGTGCGTAGGTAAAAAAAGGGTTTCCAAAGCTAAAAAACGGTTGGAGTGTTTCTAAAGGGTTGTTATGCCTTTGGCATAACGAGTGGGCTTCGCCCATGTATAACAATTTGTGACTGTGGTTCTGATTGCTTAGGCATTGTTGCCTGAGTGCAGAATTTTGGTCGCACGATTCCCCGGCATGGATTGCGTTTACGCATTCATAGCCTCATGTCGCCCCGCTTGCGGTGCGCGTGTGGTGATGGAATGCCTAACCGGTAATCCAAGGGCCAACTCCAAGCCAATCTATTTGTAAACAAGTATGCATGCACTGCCCGCAAAGCGTAGCGGTCGCATTCATATCTTGATGTAAGCGACTCACGCCCAAGTGGCTCGCTTGCTGGTTTCAAATGCAAGGGAAAACGATGAAGGTGAGTGCAATCCATGAAGTGGACTGTCTATCGATATGCCTATGCAAGGAACCTTGACTTTAAAAAGATTTACTATAAAAAATTGCATATCATTTATTGACAAGTACAATTCGCGTGACATGGTGTGAATGTTGATGCAGAAGACCAGCTGCTTCGACAGATTGAAAATCTGGTCAACGGTGAGAGTGATTTGGGCGCTTCGCCCGATGCCCTGGCTTGACCTTGGCGCGTCGTTGCGGAAGTGATTTTCTACCCACAAAACTCTCGTTTCTCTCGGGTTTCCTGCAGCGAACCGGCTGCAAGCAAAACCCTCCTTCTTCTTACTCCGGTTCAGGCAAGTCTTCCATGCTTATCGAAATTAAAAACTCGAATCGCAGCTCGTGGTCGTTGGGAACCGACCGCACTGCGTTGCATGGTGCCAGCCTGACCGGTTGGTGGTGTCGATGCGTGTTTGGGCAAAAGGGAACCGCTCATGGGAACCGCGCATCCGCCGCTCAGGGAGGGACCCGATTTAGTTTCGGGTTTCTCCCTTTTAATATTTCCTCGTTGTGCCCGCTGCTGTGCGGCCAGGCACGCGAGACTGAACAAATTACTTCGCCGTTGTGTGTAGTGCGAGCGCGTCGAGATTGCTGAACCTTTCCCGACCCTTGGTGGCTTCGAAAGAGGCCACCAAGGGGTTTATAAATAATGTTGCACCGCAATTGATTTCCTTCGGTGCAAGACAAATTGGTAAATGAACCAACTGTTTACTTCACTCGTGTTTCTTCCTTCACTCGTGTTTCTTCCTTCTAGCGACTTTGTCGTCGCCATTCTAAACCCCTTCCTATAAGGATTACTTTAATGCGTTACACAAACCTCTCACTTGTTTCTGGCGTCGTTTTCGCCGCGAGCGCCTTCGCAACCGTTACCCCTGGCACGCTGTATGGAGACAGTTACATTGTGAAGGAAGGTGCTGGCGCTAGCGCCAAGTTCTATTCCGTCATGGATGTCTATATCGGGGGTAACAATACATCAGATATTGGTTCAAGCACATTTGGCGTGACCCTTTATAAGAGCAGTTATGTGATGAATCAGGGTGATGCTTGGCAGCACAACAATATTAGTACTGGGCAAGATGCCTGGAAGCCCGTGAATGCAAACGACAATGGCTGGGATAGTTTTGTGACCACTGGTGGCCGTTCACAAAATATTACAAGCGGCACCTACAACGGTGAAACTCGCGCTCTTGATCTTTCAAACAGCATGGCGCTGGACACCAACTGGGCCGGCACTTCAAATTCTGGCCACATTGATGGCGTGAATGGAGGCGCAGGCTGGTACCCAGGAATTGGAGCCAATCCCGCCACTACGGGTGTTGGAAATTTCTACGCCTACTTTGGTTACTACAACAATAAAACCGATGGCAGCAACACCGCTAAGGCAGCAGGCACGATTGCTGGCAACGGCATCACTGCTGGTCAGAACTTGAATAACAAGTGGATGATCGGTCGCTTCACGATTGAGGTGACCGGACTTGCGGCAAATACCGTGAAAACCATGACTATTCAAACCGCCATTGCTGGCAAGCAGAATGGTACGACCACCTTCACTGGTTCAACACAAACAGCGGGTCGCTTTCTCTACACGCTGACTTATGCGGTGCCAGCGCCTGGCGCGATTGCGCTAGTTGGCTTGGCTGGCCTTGTTGGTCGCCGTCGCAGTCGAACACTCTAATGAATCACTGCACAACTTCGTGATGGAGGAGGGTCCGTCATGAAGCTTGGATGATTCGCGTGGTTGAGGGACCTGCGAATCAGAATGAGGAAACGATCCGCTTGAAACACGGATCGGAACAAGGGTCCGATGGGACGCAGGTCTGTGAAAAGGGGGCCTCCCATCAGAATCGACGAGTCGAGGGACGCGTTCGAATCAGGACCGACGCAAGCCGATGAGGTTACGGCTTGCACCAGCACACAAGGACGGGGCTCCTGAGGGGGAGCCTCGTCCTTGTCATTTTTGCAGGCTATGTATGCCTCGCATCACGCCTCGCTGCACGCCTCGCAGATGTTCGGCCGTTCGCGCTGCCTCGTGTTTCTCATTTTTGCAGGCTATGTATGCCTCGCGGTAGCGCTACCAGTGACGCAACGCGGGACCGTTGTAATCAGCCAACGGACGAATGATGCGGTTGTTCTGATGCTGCTCCATGATGTGCGCGCACCAACCGGTGATTCGCGAGGCCACGAAAATGGGGGTGTATTGCGGCACCGGAATGCCCATCACGAAGTAAGTCATTCCGCATGGGAAATCCACATTTGGATGAATGTTCTTGTCGCGCAACATAATCGCCTGCACCTGATCGCCAAGATCGAACCACTTGCGCGCTTGCGGTCCAAGGCGATCCGCTAACTTCAGTCCCCAATTTCGCAGGATGCCCGCACGATGATCGCCGTTCTTATAGACGCGATGACCAAAGCCCATCAACTTGCGCTTCTCCACGAAAGCTTTTTGCATCCATGCGTCCACCGAGATCGCACCGCCTGCGCAATCGTGATCAGCTTGCTTTAGCATTGCCATCGCCATCTCATTGGCGCCACCATGCAGCGGACCCTTTAATGCACCGATGCCGCCGCAGACTGCGCTGTGCAAATCTGTTTCGGTGCTTGCGATCACGCGGCTGCTGAAAGTACTGGCATTAAAATCATGTTCCGCATACAGCGTCAGGCTTATATCCATCACGCGCGCTTCGAGCGTGTCGGGTTTGCGACCCGTGATCAGCCACAACAAATTTGCTGCATGATCAAGCGAAGTATCTGGCGCCAAGACCGGCTTGCCTTCGCGACCGCGTTGACACGCGCCAATCAAACTTGGAATCTGCGCGAGTAAACGCTTGCTTTTTCGTAATTCTGCGGCAGTGGAATTATCCTCACACTCCGCGTCAAGATGCGAAAGCAAACTCACCCCCGTGCGCAGAATGCACATGGGATGGGCGTTTGGATTCTTGCGCGCAATCATCGCCACCGCCTCAGTCACGCTTTCTGGAATCGCGCGCATGCCCGCGACTTCTTTCTTGAAGGCGGCAATTTCTGCGGCCGAGGGCTTGTGACCCACCAGTAATAAGAATGCCACCTCTTCAAATGTTGCATGCTCGGCGAGATCGGCGATTTCATAACCGCGATACATCAACTGCGTCTGCGTCACCGCGCAGATGCTGGTCTCTCCCACAGTGAGTCCGGCGAGACCGCGCGTATCTTGGGGCTTGGTTGTTGGCGCTACAGGCATGTGGTGCTCCTCCTTCTGGGAATGAATCGCAACATGCTAGCATCGCTTACCATGCACAATGCCTCTCGAATCGTTGTGATTGCAGCCATTTTCGTAGTGCTTCTGGGCGGTTGCGGAACCATCAATCAAGGTGCGGCACCAGAAGTAAAGCCGCCAAGCGCTGCGGTGGACGAAGTGGCGCGGTGGCTGGTGGGCAACTACTCAAGCGCCGCGCAGGCTGCACGCGACGCGAAAAATTTCAAGTCAGTCACGCTGCACATAACGCCCATCTGGACCGATCGCATCGACGGTCGCTGGATGTATGTTGAGCAAGCGATGACGGATTCCCCGGACAAGCCCACTCGCCAATACATCTTCCGCCTGATGGATAACGCCAACGGAGTGGAGAGCATGGTGCTTGAATTGCCTGGCGATCCGCTGGTGTTCGCAGGTGCGTGGAAAGATGCGCAGCGGTTGAATCAACTGATGCCCAAGCTTGTGGTGCCGCGCATTGGCTGCTCGATTTATTTGCAGAAGAAAAACGAAATCGAATGGTCTGGCGCAACAAAGCCCCAAGCCTGCGAAAGCACCCTGCGCGGCGCGGCGTATGCCAGCAGCCAAGTCGCGATTTCTCCAACGCACATTCATTGGTGGGATCAAGGTTTTGACAACGCCGGCAAGCAAATCTGGGGCGCCACAGAAGGTCCCTACATATTCATAAAGGAGAGCCAATGACGCAATCCCATCCTGGTCTTCGATTGCGCGAGGCCATGCAACGCGGCGTGGTGCATGCCCCCGGAGCCTTCAACGCATTGGTCGCACGCGCTGTGCGGCAGTCTGGTTTCGAAGCGGTGTATGTCTCTGGTGGCGCCACCGCGAATGTCTCTGGCTATCCCGATATTGGTTTGCTCACGCTGACCGAAGTCTGTCGCACGATTCGTGAAATCGCCGACGCCAGCGACTTGCCTGTGATCGCCGACGCTGACACCGGCTTTGGCGAAGTTGAAAGTTGCGTGCGCACGATCGTTGCCTTCGAACGCGCGGGGGCCGCGGCGCTTCATATTGAAGACCAAGTCTTTCCAAAGCGTTGCGGACATCTTGATGGCAAGGAATTAATCTCGCCCGATGCGATGGTGGACAAAATCACGGCGATGGTGGCGCATCGACTCTCGCCGCATTTTCTGATTATCGCGCGCACCGATGCGTTGCATGTGACTGGATTTGCAGACGCGGTGCAACGCGCCAACATCTATCGCCGCGCCGGCGCCGATGCGATCTTTCCAGAAGGCCTGCAAAGCGAGCAGGAATTCGCTGACTTTGCCAAAGCCAGCCCGGGCTTGCTGCTTGCCAACATGACCGAATTCGGTAAGACCCCCGAGATAAGCGTGAAGCGATTTAGAGAACTTGGCTACAACATTGTGATCCACCCGCTCAGCGTGATGCGCGTGGCGATGGGCAGCGTGACACGAGCATTGGAGCAACTGAAGCGCGAAGGATCAGCCCACGGATTGCTTGAACAGATGCAAACACGGAAACAACTCTATGAGTTGCTTGGTTATATTCCTGGCGAAGAATGGAATTTTCCGAGGGGCTAAATCCTTGTTTTTGAATCCGAAATCAACTTTTTGGAGGGCTCTGGGTGATTTTCAATAAAAAATTTGAAAAAGTATTGCCTTGATAGGCAACAGACTTGAATAGATATGCGAATATGTAGGCACTGAGGTAGTGAAAGGGAACTCCTACTTCAGTTTCACTTCGAATGGTTAGGAGCTGCTGTATCGGTCATCTGAGGTGAGGAATAGGGACCTCCTTTAGACGAGAGATTGCGAGGGAAAGGGAACCTCTCACAAGCTCTTCTGGTGAAAACCAGAAACCTTGCTCTGAGCAAACGAACGTGAAGGAAGGGTTGAGGGAAAGGGAGGCCAACCGCAGTCCAAAAAGGGTGCGGTTGGTTTCTTTTTAGAGACGAATTTTTGCCGCGACTCACCGATCACTTTCAAATCACCGCATCGGTATCGAAGTCCGTCCCTATACTCGCCGCTCTTTCATAGGGTGCCCAACGATGGTTCTATCAAACTACTTCCTAGCCGTGATTCTGTGCCTTGCCTTATCGCCCTTGGCGGGTGCGGCATCGCAGAATTCCCCCGCTTCCCACGCTTCCCCCGCTTCCACTGTGACAAGTGGTTCTTCAAATCTTTTCATTGGCGCGGAGTCACTTCGAAACTTTGGCTTGGAACCTGCATGGCAATCCACGATGCCGATGCTGCCCGGAAGTGTGTGGACAGGCGTAAAGTTTGAAAGCGCCTCCACCAAGCCAGGTATCAGCGAAACCATATTCACATGGGACAGCAACGGCGCGATTCTGTGTATGGATGCGACCTCGGGTACGGTTCGCTGGCAATCGATCGGTCTGGGGCGCGTGGAAAAAGTGGTTGATGTATTTTCCGCCATGATTGAAGGGCATGCGTACACCATTGTGTTTGGTGTCGTGGATTGCGTGGTGCTTGATGGCAAGACTGGTGAAATTGTTGGCAATTCGCGTTACACAGAAATGCCGAAAACTGTTGCGAGCATGTATGGTTCAAAGTGTATTTATGGAAGCACGACTCGCAAACTTGTGTGGGCACGATTTGAAAGCGAACGCATTCCTTCACGGACACAGCCAAAGATTGCGCCTGGCATCATCGACCACATTGACGAAATAAAAGATGTTGGAAGTCGCATTGTGTTGCGACAAATTCGCGCGATGCAGGTGACTGGATCGTTTCAATCCGCTCCTGTGAGCGGCGAAAGCGAGACACTTATCGTGACCACAAGCCGAGGCGAAGTGGCCTGTGTGCATAAAGATTCTGGAGCCATCTTGTGGCGCACCACTCTTGGGGCGGGCATTGTGGCCACGCCAAGCGTGTCGCAAACCACGGTGTATGTGGGCAGCAAGGATCAATATTTGCGCGCGGTTGAATTAACGACTGGACGAACTTTATGGAAATGGTTCGCCCCTGCGGAACTCATCCTGCCTTCATTATTGGCAGAGGAATTGATACTGATTCAGGTGCCAGGGTCGGGCTTGGCTGCGTTGCGAGCGAAGGCTTTGAATAAGCCTGATGGTGAGTTGCTGTGGATCTGCGAATCCGTTCGTGGCAATCCCATCAATCGCACCAAGGAAGGTGTCATCTGCTGGGATGCAAGCACAGCCACACTTTCATTGGTCGATGATCACAGCGGAAAAGTTCGCGCCTCTGTGGTGGTTTCCAATGTTGCGCAACTCTCAAGCACCTTGGTTGTGAATGGCGATCTTATGGTGCTTGCGAATGACGGCGGGTTGCAGCGCTACCGTGTCGCGTCTCGACTTCCTGTGACGACTGCGGCGACCGATGTGGTCGCCAAAAAAGCGGAAGCCACAGTGGCTGGCACGGGTGACGAACAAACGAAAGACAACAGCGATGCCAGCACTACCACCGATGCCAGCAAAAAACCTGACGCCTGAATGCAAGAGCATCTCTGAACTGCGCCCATGACATCCCCACGCGCCCTGCTTTCAGTAAGCGATAAAAAAGATTTGGTGCCATTTGCGCAGGCGCTGGTCGCGATGGGCTATGAACTTATTTCAACTGGTGGCACTGCAAAATCTCTCACCGATGCCGGACTAAAAGTCACGCCAATCGATCAGGTCACTGGCTTTCCAGAAATGCTTGATGGACGGGTAAAAACCTTGCATCCCAAAGTGCATGGTGGTTTGCTTGGTCGCCGCGACCTGCCCGCGCATGTGGCGGCGATGAAGTCCCACGATATCGCGCCGATTCACTTGCTGTGCGTGAACTTGTATCCATTCGCTGCCACGATCGCCAAGCCCAACGCGCCCTTTGAAGAATGCATCGAGCAGATTGATATTGGTGGACCCGCCATGATTCGCAGCGCTGCAAAAAATCATGGGTGCGTCGCGGTGGTCACCGATCCATCGCAATATGATCGGGTTATCGAAGCGCTGAAGCGCGGTGATGGCGAGGTAGACGCTGCACTGCGACGCGAACTTGCCGCCGAGGCATTTGCCCACACCGCGCGCTACGACGCCACGATTGCCGCGTGGATGCAGGGACCTGGCGAACTATTTCCACGCACGCTTGAACTTCGATTCACACTGGTGAGCAGTCTGCGCTACGGCGAAAATCCGCATCAACGCGCGGCGGTGTACCGCGATGCCGCCGACCCTGATCCCGGCGTGGTGGACGCGCGAGTGGTGGAAGGCAAGCCGCTTTCGTACAACAACATTCTGGATGCTGGCGCCGCGCTTGATTTGGTAAGTGATCTTCGCGCGTTGATTGGTACGCAGGCGGCCGCGTGTATTGTGAAACACACCAACCCCTGCGGCGCCGCGCTTGGTGCCGATATTGGCGAAGCCTTTGACCGCGCCTACGCAGGTGATGCGCTTGCTGCTTACGGCGGCATTGTTGCGATCGCCGGTCGCGTGGACGCGGCGATGGCCCAGCGCATTGCGAAGCCAGATCGCTTTCTTGAAGTGGTGGTCGCCGATGCATTCGATGATGAAGCGGTGAAAGTGCTGGCGGAGCGCTGGAAAAATGTGCGCTTGATCGCGGCGGGTTTGGGCTTACGATCCGCGCGAAATCCTGCGGCGGCTTCGCGATTATTGCGCAGCGTGCCTGGTGGTTTATTGGTGCAAGAGGCCGACGCGGCGCCGGTGGATGGTGCGACCTTCGCGCATGTCACTGGGCCGGCGCCTTCAGAGGCGACTCGTCGCGACGCCGCATTTCTTGCGGTGGTGAGTAAGCATTTAAAAAGTAACGCAGTCTGCATCGGAGGTGGCGAGTCGTTGTGGGGCGCGGGCGCTGGTCAGATGGATCGCGTCGCAGCCTGTCGACATGCAGTTGAAAAAGCTGGCGCGCGGCTGCGGGCAGCGGGAAAAATTGTGCCGGTGGCTTCCAGCGATGCCTTCTTTCCATTCGAGGATGGACCGCGAGTGTTAATCGACGCGGGCGTTGGTTGCCTAGTGCATCCAGGTGGAAGTAAGCGCGATGCGGAGACTGAAAAATTATGCCGCGATCGAAATGTGACGCTGCTGATCAGCGGCGTGCGACACTTTCGACATTAGTAACGGATGCATTACTTGCCGGCAGGCGCGAGACCTTTTTGCGGTTTTACGGTGGACTTACCCGCTGGTTTGGTGGCGGCATCCGCGGTCTTCTTCGCGACCGGCATTGGATACTGGCTGACAAACTCCGGCTTTAAGAAGAAGTAGTACATGGTGCCTTCGGCCAACTGACCGCCGGCGAGAATTTCCGCCGCAGGCCCAACGCCCATGTAAATATCCGCGCGACCCGGCGCACGAATCGCTCCGCCGGTGTCTTGATCCAACATGAACTTCATGAAGCGCTGCTGCTTGCCACCAAAATCGATGCCCTTGGTGTCAACCAACACGACTCCGCCACGCGGATACACAGCCTTGTCGGTGGCGAGCGTCTCCTTCTCGGTCACTTTAAATCCAAGCGAACCACTTGGCCAATTCACGCCGTCGTAGGTGGTGAAGAAAACATAGCTTTCGTTTTTCCAAATCAATTCCTGCACCTTGGCTGGATCTTTTTGATACAGCGTGACGATGGCGCTGAGGGAAAGTTTGTCCTTGGGAATCAATCCCGCCTCCACACACGCGGCGCCCAAGCCTGAATATGGGCGATCGGTTTTACCGGCGTAACCAACATACATCGGCTTGTTGTCAGGAAGAATAATTTTCGCGCTGCCATTCACCTGCGTGATGTAGACATCGAGCGGCGATTGCATCCACACTAATTCTGTGCCTTTGAATGCCTGCGATTCTTCCAGCTGCTTGCGCGCTGGCCACGGTTGCACGCTGCCATCTTTCATCGCGCGCCCCTTGGGATCGCCGTTGTTTGGATCGGTGACAAGATCGGTCGGTCGTTTGTAAAGCGGATATTTAAACTCGGCGCTTGGCTTCACACTTCCTTTGAACTCGGGGCTGTAGTAACCGGTGAACAACACCGTGCCTTTGTTGTTCCAGCCGATGGTTTGCCAGACATCAAATTGTTGTTTGATCGTGGCGACAAATGTCGCTTCGTCTTTGCTCTGCTTCAGCACTTGCGCAAATGCCACGGCGCTGCTGGCCGCTTGCTGCCATGTGCAGACTTGCATAAATGGAAATTTTGTTTTGCTCGATTCAATTCCAAACCATGTGATGCTTGCATCAAGCGCGATGGTGAGATTTGGATCACGCACACGCCACGGTGCGCCGAGATCTGGCAACTCGTTGGGACCAAGTTTTCGAAGCGCGCATTCACCTGGACCAAGCTGATGGGTGTAATCAGGTGCGGGCGCCGCCACCTCCTCGGTCTTGCAACCAGCAAGCAAACTAAGAAGTGCGAGCGGAAGAATGAACGAGAGGGCCCGAAGGGGCGAATGGCTGCATCCTTGCATAGGTGGCACATTACACATGTTTAGGGAAGTCGGCAGGATTTCTGTTACCATGTGGGTATGGCCTACACAATCCTTCTCGCGTCAAATCTGCTCGCACTTGGTCTTCCTGGTGGTTGGGAATGGCTGATTTTAGTGTTTTTGGCCCTGCTTATTTTTGGCCGCCGCCTGCCCGAAGTAGCAAGAAGTGTTGGAAAAAGTGTGACTGAATTTAAGAAGGGCTTAAGCGAAGTGACCACCGCCGCCACCAAGGAAGAGCCAGACTCAACAGAGCCGCCGGCGAAGTTGCCCAATACAAACAGCGGTTCGGTTTCATCGGGACAGTCGCAAGATGCTGGCAAAGTTTCCTAAGTCGGCCTTCGATTGAATGTGCGTGGTGCTGTGAATCTGTTACAAAGTCGTCGGATGAGAATGCGAGACGCTTCAAACACAGCGCGGATGCTTGTTACACTGGTCGACCGTTTGGGCGATTAGCTCAGCTGGCTAGAGCGCACGGATCACACCCGTGAGGTCGAAGGTTCGAGTCCTTTATCGCCCACTACTGCCGAGTGCACATTCTCGCAAGGATGTGCATTCGGCTGCAACGGAAGCCAATTTCCTTGTGTTTTTGAAAGTTGTTGCGATTGGCTGCTTTTGATTGC